>Ga0209381_1001871_pt1 | contig 30330 bp, 27 predicted proteins | sample DewCreD2012metaG_FD_184111 | JGI IMG/M metagenome (GOLD analysis project Ga0209381, IMG submission 184111) | Hot spring sediment bacterial and archeal communities from British Columbia, Canada, to study Microbial Dark Matter (Phase II) - Dewar... ...
CGAAGGCCCGGCCGAAGGCCGCCTCCCGATGATCGGAGAGGGTCTTCACCTTGTCCACCCCCGCCGCACCGCACCAGCGCTTCTGGGCGAAGGGGAGATCCATGCTGACGGTGAGGACCTGGACGTCGCCCCCGAGGCCGGCGGCCTCGGTGTTGAATCGCCGCGTCTCCATGTCGCAGACCGGGGTGTCGAGCGAGGGGACCGAGGAGACGATCAACACCTTGCCGCGGAAATCGGAGAGCTTGACCGGTTTGAGGTCGTTGTCAAGAAGGGTGACGTCGGGGGCGGGAGCCCCCTCGCGGATCTCGTCACCGACCAGGGTGAGGGGGTTTCCCCGCAGCGTGACCGCACCTTTGCGTTCCTGCATCGCATGTTCTCCTTTCCTGTCTGGGTCGTTGCCGGGCAAGCCGGGATCCCCGCCCCCCCAGGGCCGCCGGCCGCGGGGGGCGCAGACGATGGATGGCCCTCGAACCATAAGACCCGGGGGCCGTGAATCAAGGCCGCCTTGCGGTTCCCGGTTTGACAGCCGCGGCGTCCGTGCCCATGTTGCCGCATGAACGCAGTGCAAGCCGCCGCCGTCCCCGGGCGGCTTCCCCGCCTGAACCGGACCGAGGAGAACGCACTCATGAGCAGGATTCTTTACCTCCAGGCTTCGCCGCGGGCGGCGCAATCCCTCTCGATCGCCGTGGCCGACGCCTTTCTGGAAGCCTACCGCCGGCATCACCCGGCCGACACGGTCACCGTCCTGAACCTCTTCCAGAACGAGCTTCCGCCCTTCGACGGCGCGGTGCTCGACGCGAAGTACGCCGTCTTGAGCGGGAAACCGCACACGCCCGAACAGGCCGAGGCCTGGAAGGCGGTCACGCGGGTCGCTTCCGAGTTCGCCGGCCACGACAAGTTCGTCCTGGCCGCGGCCATGTGGAACTTCTCCATCCCCTACCGCCTCAAGCACTACCTCGACCTCCTCATCCAGCCGGGGTTGACCTTCCGCTTTTCGCCCGAAAACGGCTATTCCGGCCTGGTCACGGGGAAACCCGCCTTTCTCGCGCTCGCGCGCGGCGGGGAATACCCCCCCGGAAGCCCGGCGGCGCCCTTCGATTTCCAACGGCCCTACCTGGAGACGATCCTCGGCTTCATCGGCTTCACGGAGATCCACACCGTCACCGTCGAGCCGACCCTCGGCGACCCCGAGCGGACCGCCCGGAGCCTCGGCGAGGCCCGGGCGAAGGCCGCGGAGATCGCCCGCACCTTCTGACCCCGGGGCCGGAAAGGGAGGAATCGACCGTGAGGCGCCTTGCCCTTGCCGCGGCGCTCGCTCTGCTTCTTTCCTGGCCGGCGCAGGCCGCGGCGCAAGCGGAGGTCGACCACGGCCTCTATGCCGCCCTGCTTGCGCGGCATGTGGAGCACGGGCTGGTCGACTACGAGGGCTTCAAGCGCGAGGAGGCCCTCCTCGACCGCTACCTCGAGGATCTCTCGCGGGTCGACCCCGCGAGGCTTTCGCGGCAGGAGCAGTTCGCCTTCTACATCAACGCCTACAACGCCTGGACGATCAAGCTCGTCCTCACCCGCTGGCCGCGGGTCTCCTCGATCAAGGACCTCGGGAGCTGGTTCCGGAGCCCTTGGAAGATTCCCCTGGTCCGCCTCGCCGGAGGGCTCCTCACCCTCGATGAGCTCGAGCACGGCATCCTCAGGCCGCGCTTCGGCGACCCGCGGGTGCATTTCGCCGTGAACTGCGCCTCGCGGGGCTGCCCGCCGCTTCCCGCCGAGCCCTTCCGCGGCCGAACGCTCGAGGCCCAGCTCGACCGGCTGACGGCCGACTTCCTGAACGACCCCGCACGCTACCGCCTCGAGGAGCCCGATTTCTGGGTGAGTTCGCTCTTCCGGTGGTTCGCCGAGGACTTCCCGGAGGGGACGCTCGCCTTCTACCGGCGCCATGCCCGGGGGGAGCTCCGCGAGCGCCTGCTCGCCGCCGGGGATCGCCTGCGGCTGCGCTATCTCGACTGGGACTGGAGCCTGAACGCCCGCTGACCCCCCCGGGCGGCAAGAGGCGGGGGGGGGCGCCCGGCGCGCCGGGCCCGCGTCGGGCGGGGCGCGAGGGGCCGGGGGTTTGCCAAAACCCCCCGTTTCTGGCAAGGTGCGGGGCTGCCGCGGGACGCAAAGCCCGCGGGTTTTGAGAAAAAGGAGCCCCCGCCCATGCCGCAGCTTGCCGATCTTCTCGCCCTGGGACAATCGATCTGGCTCGATTTCATTCGCCGCTCGCTGCTTGATTCCGGAGAGATGGCCGCGCTGGTCGCGGACGGCGTGCGGGGCATGACCTCGAACCCGGCGATCTTCGAGAAGGCGATCGCCGGCTCGAACGAATACGACGCGGAGATCGCCGCCCTCGCCCGCCGCGGCCTCTCCGCGGAGGCGATCTACGAAACGCTGGCCGTGGAGGACATCCGCCGCGCAGCCGACGTGCTCTTGCCCGTCTACCGGGAGTCGGAAGGCCGGGACGGCTTCGTCAGCCTCGAGGTCGACCCCTTTCTCGCGCGGGACGCCGCGGCCACGGCCGCCGAGGCGAAACGGCTCTATGCGCGCGTCGGCCGGCCCAACCTGATGATCAAGATCCCCTCCACGACCGAGAGTCTCCCCGCGGTCGCGGAAAGCCTGGCCGCCGGGGTGAACGTGAACGTGACCCTGATCTTCGGCCTGGGAAACTACCGGCAGGTCGTCTCCGCCTTTTTCGAGGGCCTGGAGCGTCTGGCCGAGCGGGGGCCCGAGGTCCCGGGCGGGCACCCTGTGGAGCGGATCGCCTCCGTCGCCTCCTTTTTCGTGAGCCGCATCGACACCGCAATCGACCGCGAGCTCGAAGCCCGCGGGGCCGGGGAACTCGCCGGCAAGGCCGCGATCGCCAACGGCCGCCTCGCCTACGCCGCGTTCCGGGACCTCTTCGCCTCGCCCCGCTGGCGCAAGCTCGCCTCCCGCGGGGCGCGCATCCAGCGGCTGCTCTGGGCGAGCACGAGCACCAAGAACCCGGCCTACCCGCCCACCCTCTACGTCGATGAGCTGATCGGGCCGGACACGGTGAACACGGTCCCGCCCGAGACCCTGGAGGCCTTCCGGCGCGGCGGCCGGGTCGCGCTCACCGTGACCCAGGGGCTCGACGGGGCCCGCGACCACGTGGCGCGGCTTGCGCAGCTGGGGATCGACCTCGAGGCGGTCGCGGCGCGGCTTCAGCAGGAGGGGGTCGTCGCCTTCGAGCGGCCGTTCCGCCAGCTGCTCGCCAGCATCGCCGAAAAGCGCCTCCGGGCGGGAGGGTCCGCGTCATGACGGCCGCGGAGGAACTCAAGAAAAACGCCGCGCGTGCCGCCTGCGAGGCGGTGCGCTCCGGGATGGTGCTCGGCCTGGGGACGGGGAGCACCACCCACCACGCCCTGGTGCGCCTCGGCGAGCTCCTGCGCGAAGGCCGCCTGAAAGACATCGTCGGCATCCCGAGCTCGCTGGCCACCGAGAAGACGGCCCGCGGCCTGGGGATCCCCCTGGGAGACCTGGAGGCGCACCCCGAGATCGACCTCACGATCGACGGCGCCGACGAGGTCGACCCCGAGCTCAACCTGATCAAGGGCGGAGGCGGGGCGCTCCTGCGCGAGAAGGTGATCGCCCAGGCGAGCCGGCGCAACCTGATCGTGGTCGACGAAAGCAAGCTCTCGCCGCGCCTTGGAACCCGCTGGGCGCTGCCGGTCGAGGTGGTGCCCTTCGCCTGCGCGGCCGAGAAGCGCTTTCTCGCCTCGCTCGGGGCCGCCGTGCGGCTGCGGGTGCGCGACGGTCGGCCGGTCGCCACCGACCAGGGCCACTGGATCCTGGACGCGGCCTTCGGGCCGATCGCCGACCCGGCGGCCCTCGCCGGCGCCCTCGACCGCCGAGCCGGGATCGTCGAACACGGACTGTTCCTCGACCTCGCCCACGAGGTGATCGTCGCCACAGCCGACGGCGTCCGCCGTCTCTCCCGCCCGTCTTGACCAAGCGGCCGGCAGCGGAAGCGGGGGCCGCCCTCGCGGCGAACCTGGAGGGAGATGCCATGAAACGGAACGATTTTCTGCACAAGGCGAGCCTGGAGCGCAAGGAGATTCGCTTTTACGACATCGGCCGGCTCGAAAAGAAGGGGGTCGCCCGCATCGGCCGGCTGCCCTACGCGATCCGCATCCTCCTCGAAAACCTCCTGCGGCACCTCGACGGCCGCGCGGTGCGGGAGGAGGACGTCGTCGCGCTGGCGCGCTGGAAAAAGGGCGGGGCCGGGCCGCGGGAGATCGCCTTCTTCCCGGCGCGCGTCCTGATGCACGACTTCACCGGGGTTCCCGCGGTGGTCGACCTGGCCGCCATGCGCGACGCGGTCCAGGCGCTGGGCGGCGATCCCCGGCGGGTCAACCCCCTCGTCCCCGTCGACCTGATCGTCGACCACTCGATCCAGATCGACTCCTGGGGCACGCGGGAGGCGCTCCGCGAGAACGTGGCCGCCGAGTACGGCCGCAACGCCGAGCGTTACGCACTCCTCAAGTGGGCGCAGGAGAGCTTCGACCGCTTCCGCGTCGTGCCCCCCAACGCGGGCATCTGCCACCAGGTGAACCTGGAGGCGCTCGGCCGCGTCGTGCTGATCGAGCGCGAACAGGGCCGGCGCCTCGCCTACCCGGACACCCTGGTCGGCCTCGACTCCCACACCCCGATGATCAACGGGATCGGGGTCCTGGGCTGGGGGGTCGGCGGCATCGAGGCCGAGGCCGTCATGCTGGGGCAGCCCTACTGGCTTTCCATCCCCGAGGTGATCGGCGTGCGGCTGAGCGGCGCCCTGCGGGAAGGGGTGACGGCGACCGATCTGGTCCTCACCCTGACCGAGATGCTGCGCCGGCGGGGGGTGGTGGAAAAGTTCGTCGAGTACTTCGGGCCGGGGCTCTCCTCGCTCTCCGTGCCGGACCGCGCGACGATCGCCAACATGGCGCCCGAGTACGGCGCCACCGTCGGCTTCTTCCCCGTCGACGAGCAGACGCTCGAGTACCTGCGGCTCACCAACCGCGGCTCCCACGCCCGCAAGGTGGAGCGGCTCGCCCGCCTGCTCCGCCTCTTCTACACCGGCGAGGAAACGCCCGATTACACCGACGTCCTCGAGCTCGACCTGGGCAGCGTCGTCCCCTCGGTCGCCGGGCCGGCGCGGCCCCACGACCGCATCGCCCTGCCCGAGCTTCCCGCGGCCTTCGTGCGGAGCCTCGCCTGCGAGGCCGAGCGCAAGCCCGACACCGTCCCGCTCACCGCCTTCCAGCAGGAGTCCGCCGCCACGGCGCAGCCGCCCGACGCCTGCCGCCCCCGCAAAAAGGCCTGCAGCCTGCGCCTCGACGGGCGCGAGCTCCCGCTCTGCGACGGCGACATCGTCATCGCGGCGATCACCTCCTGCACGAACACCTCGAACCCCGCGGGCCTGATCGGCGCGGGGCTCGTCGCCCGCAAGGCGGTCGAGCACGGCCTGCGGGTGCCGCCGCACGTGAAGACCTCCTTTGCGCCGGGCTCGCGCGTCGTGGTCGATTTCCTCGAGCAGGCCGGGCTCATGGCCTATCTCGAGGCCCTGGGGTTCCACCTCGCCGCCTTCGGCTGCACGACCTGCATCGGCAACTCCGGCCCGCTGCGGCCCGAGATCGAGGAGGCGATCCGGAAACACGAGCTGAACGTCGCCGCCGTGCTCTCGGGCAACCGCAACTTCGAGGCCCGCATCCACCAGCGCGTCCGCTCCAACTTCCTCATGTCGCCGATGCTGGTGGTGATCTTCGCGCTCGCCGGCCGCATCGACATCGATCTCGCCGCCGAGCCGGTCGGCACCGACCCGCTGGGGCGCCCGGTCTTCTTCCGCGACCTCTGGCCGAGCCGCGAGGAGATCGACCGCCTGGCCGCCCGCCACGTGCAGGCGCGGTTTTTCCGCGAGGAGTACCGCCGGATCTTCACGGGCGACGAATTCTGGCGTAACCTCTCCGTCCGGGGAAGCACGACCTTCGCCTGGGACCCGGCCTCGACCTACGTCAAGCGGCCGCCCTTTTTCGAGGACGTCTCGCTCACCCCGCCCCGGCCCGCCGACATCCGCAACGCGGCCGTGCTGCTTGTGCTCGGGGACACGGTGACGACCGACCACATCTCGCCCGCCGGGGCGATCGCGCCGCACACCCCCGCCGGGCGCTACCTGCTCGAGCTGGGGGTCGCGCAGCAGGACTTCAACGCCTACGGCACGCGGCGGGGCAACCACGAGGTCATGATGCGCGGGGCCTTCGCCAACATCCGCATCAAGAACCTCCTCGTCGCCCCCCGCGAGGGGGGGCTCACCCGCAAGTTCCCCGAGGACCGCGAGATGACCGTCTTCGAGGCCGCGGCGGCCTACCGCGCCGAGGGGCGGCCGATGATCGTGCTGGCGGGCCGGGAATACGGGACGGGTTCCTCGCGCGACTGGGCGGCCAAGGGGCCCAGCCTCCTCGGGGTGCGGGCGGTGATCGCCGAATCCTTCGAGCGCATCCACCGCAGCAACCTGATCGGCATGGGGGTGCTGCCGATCCAGTTCCTCGAGGGCGAAAACCGAACGAGCCTGGGCCTGGACGGCACGGAAGCCTACGACATCACGGGAATCGCCGAGCTGCGGCCCCGCCGGCGGCTTGCCGTGCGGGCGCGCCGGCCCGACGGCGCCGAGATGGCCTTCGAGGCGATCGCCCGCGTGGATACCGAGATCGAGCTGGAGTATTACGTCCACGGCGGGATCCTGCCCTATGTGTTGCGGAACCTGCTCGCCTCCCGCTAGCCGGCGGCGGACCGGGGGCGTGGGTCCGGCCGCGGCTCCCGGCCCCGGGGGGCGTCCCGCATGAGCGCCCCCCCCGAGGTGCTGATCCTCTTCACCCGGGCGCCGCGGCCGGGTGCGGTGAAAACGCGGCTGATCCCGCTTCTCGGCCCCTCGGGGGCGGCCGCCCTGCATCGCCGGCTGACGGAGCACGCGCTGGGCGCGGCGCGGGAGGCGGCCGCCCGGCGCGGCGCGCGGCTCGCCGTCGTGCACGACGGCGCAGGGCGCGAGGAGATGGCCGCCTGGCTCGGCGGCGATCTGGTCTTCCACCCTCAGGCCGGGGGCGACCTCGGCGGCCGCATGCGGGCGGCCTTCGCTTTTGCCTTCGCCGCGGGGGCCGAGCGCGCGGTCCTGATCGGCACGGACGCCCCCGGGCTGGATGCCGCGGCCTTGGAGGAGGCCTTCGAGCGGCTGCGCGGCGAGGAGATCGTCTTCGCCCCGGCCGCCGACGGCGGCTACGCGCTGGTCGGCATGACGGCGCGCGCCTTCCGCGCCGGCACCCCGCACTTCGACCCCGGGATGCCCTGGGGCACGGAAGGCGTGCTCGCGCTCTCGCTCGGCCGGCTGAGGGACCGTGGGCGCACGGCGGGGCTCCTGCCGACGGTCGCCGACGTCGACCGCCCCGCGGATCTCCCCGCCGCCTTCGCCCTGCTTGGCCGGAAGCCGGGGCGGCCGGCGATCTCGGTCGTCCTGCCGGCCCGCGACGAGGCGGGACTCCTGCCCGGAACGATCGCCTCGCTCGCCGGCCACGCCGAGGTGGAGGCCGTCCTGGTCGACGGCGGCAGCCGCGACGAGACCCGGGAGATCGCCGCCCGGGGGGGCCTGCGGGTCCTCCCCGGGGAGCCGCCGCGCGCCTGGCAGCTGAACGCGGGGGCGGCGCTCGCGGAAGGGGAGGTGCTCCTCTTCCTGCACGCCGACACGCGGCTCCCGCCCGGCTACCCGGGGATCGTGCGGCGCGCGCTCGCGGCGCCGGGGGTCGCGGCGGGCGCCTTCCGGCTGGGCATCGACGCACGCGGGAAGGGGTTGCGCCTGGTGGAGCGGGGGGCGAACCTCCGCAGCCGCCTCTTCGGCCTGCCCTACGGCGACCAGGGGCTTTTTCTGCGGCGCGAGGTGTTCTGGCAAGAAGGGGCCTTCCCGCCGATCCCCCTGCTCGAGGATTTCGCCTTCGTCCGTCGCCTGCGTCGCCGCGGCCGGATCGCGCTTGCGCCCGCGGCGGTCGCCACTTCCGCCCGCCGCTGGCTGCGGCTGGGGCTCATGCGGACCTGGCTGACCAACCAGGCCCTGGTCGCGGCCTTCCTCGCCGGCATCCCGCCGCGGCGGCTTGCGGCCTGCTACCGCCGGGGGACCGAGCCTCAAGCTTTGCCGGCGACCGGGCGATGATCCCCCCGGGGCCCCGCGCCCGGTGAACCCCAAGGAGAACGAACCGCCGATGAACGCGCTTTCCCCCCCGGTGTGCTTTGAACGCCCGGACCTCGCGGCGCTCGCCCGCGAGGGCGCGGTCGTGGACATGCATTTTCACAGCCGCGCCTCCGACGGCCGCGACGGCGCGGCGGCGATCGCCGCCCGGGCGCGCGCGCTCGGCATCGGGGTTGCCGTCACCGACCACAACGCCGTGGCGACCGCGCTCGAGCTCGAGCGCTTCGAGGGCGTCTTCAGCATCCCCGGCATCGAGCTCACGTCTTGGGAAGGGACCCACCTGCTCGTCTATTTCTACGACGCGGGCGGCCTGCTCTCCTTTTACCGCCGGCACGTGGCGCCCTACCGCGGCGCCGAGGTCATGTCCTCGCTTTCGCTTGGCCTCTCGGAGCTGATCGCGCGCGCGCGCGATTGCGAGACGCTGGTCGTCCTCCCCCACCCCTGCTGCGGCAACTACACCGGGGTGCACAACCCCCTCTTCGACGACGCGCAGCGGGCGGAGTTCTTCGCGCGGGTCGACGGCATCGAGGCGATCAACGCCGAGAACCTGAAGACAGGGAATCTGAAGAGCGCGCTTCTCGGCTTCAACCTGGAGAAGCCCCTCACGGGCGGAAGCGACGGGCACCGCCTCGACCGCCTCGGCCGCGCGGTGACCGTCGCCTGCTGCCCGCAGTCGCCCCGCGCGTTTCTGGATGCGGTGAAGGGGCGCCGCGCGCGCGTCGTCGGCAAGGAAATCGGCCTGCTGCGCCAGGTCGCCGGCGGCGGCACCCGGCTGCGCACGGGGATCCGCCACGCCCCCGACCTGGTCGGGAAACACCTGCGCGTTCTCAACGCCACCTCGCGGCGGCTGTGCGACTCCGTCCAGCACCGCCTCGCCGAGCGCCTGCTCGGCGCAGGCGGCCGGCGCCGGGCCTGATTCAGGCCTCGGGCCGGCGGGGGCTCTCCTGCGCCGGGGCCTCGCCCGCCCCCGGGCGGCCGCAGGCCTCCCTGCCGTCGAGCTCCTCCCGGAACGCCGCGGCGTAGATCTCCCAGGCCGTCACCACGAGCGCGGCCACCAGGGGCCCGAGCAGGATGCCCGCGGCCCCGAACATCCCGATCCCCCCCAGGGTGCCGAAGAGGACCATCAGCTCGTGCAGCCGCGTGTCCTGCCCCACCAGCCGCGGCCGGAGCAGGCTGTCGACGCTCGTCACGACGAGGCCGCAGAAGGCGAGGAGGCCCACGGCCTGGGCCGTCTTGCCGGCCGAGGCGAGCACGAGGACGGCCGGCAGCCAGACCAGGGCCGTGCCGATGCCGGGGACGAGCGAGGCGACGGCGGCGACCGTCCCCCAGAAGATCGCGCTCGGGATCTCGACCGCGGCGAAGGCCGCGCCCGTCAGCGCCCCCTGCAGGAACCCGATGACGGCGATCCCGCGGAGGGTCGCCCGCGTGACCGCGGTGAAGCGCGCGAGCATGCGCTCGGCGTCCGCCCGCCGGAGCGGCAGATGGCCAAGGACCCAGGAAAGCATCCGCTCCCCGTCCAGCCAGAAAAAAAACAGCGCATAGAGGAAGAGGAAAAAGAAGAAGAGAAACTGCGCCGTCATCACCGTCAGCGAGGAGAGGCTTTCGATCAGGATCCCGCTCAGCTTTCCGACCAGCTCGCCCGCGCGCAACAGAATCGTCTCCCGGTAGGGCATGAGGTGCTCGAGGAACGGAAGCCGCCTGAGCGTCTCGCCGAACTCGGCCGGGGAGGAGAGCTGGCGCTGGATCCAGGGCTTGACCGCCTGGCTGATCTTGATCGCCTCGGCGGTGACGGCGCCGACGAGGAGGACAAGCGGCACGATGCCGAGCACGAGGACGAGCAGCAGGGTGGCCGCCGCGGCCAGGCGGGTTCGGCCGCCGCAGAGGCGGGACAAGCGCCGGTGGAGCGGCTGCGTCAGCGCGGCGAAGAGCGCGGCCAAGGCCAGCACGAGGAGAAAGGGCCGCAGCATCGTGAGAAACAGCGCGGAGAGAAAGACGACAAGAAGCAGGACAAAGGCCTTCTGGAAGGCGCCCTGGCTCATGGTCCGGTCCTCGCCGGCAAATCGCCCCCCTCCGCGGCCGGCCTGCGGGCGTGGAGCATGTAGTTCACCCGCGTGTGCCCGCCGGTGCGGAAACGGCGCGAGAAGGGGTTGTAGTGCAGGCCGCGGGTTTCCCCGGGCACGAGCCCGGCCCGGCGGCACCAGGCGGAGAGCTCCGCGGGGCGGACGAACCTCCGGTAGCGATGGGTCCCGCGCGCGACCAGGCCGAGCAGCCATTCCGCCCCGAGGATGGCGAAGAAAAAGGCCTCCGGGTGGCGGTTGATCGTCGCAAAGAAGAGATCCCCGCCGGGGCGGACGAGCCGGCCGCAAGCCCGCACGACCTCGGCCGGTTGCGGCACGTGCTCGAGAAGCTCCATGCAGACGACGGCGTCGAAGCGGGCCTCCGCCGCCGCGGCGAAGGCTTCGGCGGTCGCAACACGGTAGTCGATCGCCAGCCCCGCGGCCGCGGCGTGGCGCCGGGCGGCCGCGATCGCCTCGGCCGAGGCGTCGATGCCGGTGACGGCGGCGCCCCGACGGGCCAGCGCCTCGGCCAGGATCCCCCCGCCGCAGCCGACGTCGAGGACCGCCCGGCCGGCAAGGGGGCCGTGCCCGGCGATGAAGGAAAGCCGCAGGTCGTTGATCGCGTGCAGCGCGCCGAAGGGCCCCGCGGGGTCCCACCAGGAATCGGCCTGCGCCGCGAACCGGGCGATCTCGCGCGGATCGGCGTTTTCCCTCACGGCCGCATCCTCCGCCGGGGGCGCCCCCGCTGCGAGAGGATCATGCCGGCAAGCATCAGGGCGCAGCCGGCGAGCGCCCGGGACGAAAGCCGCTCATCGAGGATGACGAAGCCCCCCAGGGCGGCAAAGACGGCCTCCAGGCTCATCAGGATCGAGGCATGGGCCGGGTGGGCCCGCTGCTGCGCCACCACCTGGAGGGTGTAGGCCACGCCCACGGAGAGGACCCCACCGTACAGGATCGGGCCCGCGGCCGCAAGAAGCGCCGCCGCCTCGAGCGGCTCGCAGGCCGCGGCCACGGCGAGCGAAAGGACGGAGCAGAGGGAAAACTGCGCGCAGGCGAGCTCCGCCGGCCGCGAGCGGGGGGCGAGCCACGCGACCAGGAGCACCTGCACGCTCCAGAACAGGGCGCTCAGGAGCAGGAGCCCGTCACCGGGCTCGAGCGCGAAGGAGGCGGTCACCGAGAGGAGGTAGAGGCCCGCCGCGGCGAGAAGGGCGCCGAGGGCGGTCTGGGGGGCCGGCCGGAGCCCCCAGAACACCCCGAGCAGGGGGACGATCACGACGTAGAGCCCCGTGATGAACCCCGCCTTGCCGGCCGGGGCCTCGAGCAGCGCCACCTGCTGGAGCGAGGCCGCGGCGAAGAGCACGAGGCCGAGGGCGAGCGTGCCGACCGCCCGCCGGCGCGGGGACTGCCCCAGCGGCGGGGGGGCCCCCCGCCCCCGCGAGCCCACAAGCAGGGGCACAAGGGTCAGGCTCCCCAGCCCGAAGCGCACGCCGTTGTAGGTGAAGGGCCCCACGTGCTCCATCCCCAGCCGCTGGGCGACGAAGCCGAACCCCCAGATGGCGGCGGTGAGAAGCAGCAGGAGATCGGCGGAGAGCGAAGCCCGATGCACCCCGGTCGGTCCTTGCGCAGGGGGCCCCCGGGCCCCGGTCAGCCCCGCGCCGCCGCAGAGCGCGCCGTCGCCGGCGAAGGCGCCTCCACCCGGTCGTCGTAGCTGTAGCCGACTGCGGTGAAGCGCTGGCGGAAGCGGTTCACCTCCTCTTTCACGTCCTGGCGCTCGACGATGCAGGCGTGGATCAGGCGGGCGATCTCCTCCATCTCCGGCTCGCGCATGCCGAAGCGCGTCATCTCCTGGACCCCGATGCGGATGCCCTCCGGGCGGTCGTGGTTGCGCAGCGGCTCGTGGGGGAGCATGTTCATGTTGAGGATGATGTCGTTTGCCTCGAGCCGGCGCGAGACGGTCTCCCCGCCGCCGAAGGCCTTCACGTTGACCGCGACCTGGTGGCTTTCGGTGTAGCCGAAGTCGCGGCCCTGGACGTCGAAGCCCAGCCGGTCGAGGGACGCGGCGAGGCTGCGCGCGTTGCGGATCGTCTGCTCCGCGTAGGCCTCGGCGAAATCCATCATCTCGAAGGTGCTCACGGCGAGCTGGGCGAGGGTGTCGAGGTGGTGGTTGCTCGAGGAGCCGGGGAAGGCCCCGCGGTCGATCCGGCGCCATTCCTCCTCGTCCATGTTGCTCAGGATCACCCCGCGCTGGCTGCCGAAAAAGGTCTTGTGGGTGCTCGCGGTCACGACCCAGGCACCCTCGGCGAGCGGGTTCTGGAAGCGCTTGCCGGCGATCAGCCCGAGGACGTGGGCGGCGTCGTAGACGATGCGCGTGCGCGTGCGGCGGCAGACCTCGGCCAGCTCGGCGACGGGCTCGGGGAAGAGAAAGAGGCTTTTGCCGAGCACGATGAGCTTCGGCCGGACCGCCTCGATCAGGAAGGCGGTGCGCTCGACGTCGATGTGGTAGCCGTCGGGCGTGAGGGGGAAATCGACGATGTTGCGCGTGAACTTGCCCAGGGAGCCGAGGCGGTGATGGCTGATGTGGCCGCCGCCGGGGGTCGAGTTGACGAGCACCACGTCGCCGGGGGCGACGAAGCGGCTGAAGACGGCCTCGTTCGCGTTCGTCCCGCTCACGGGGCGCACCTCGCAGTGGGTGCAGCCGAAGAGGATCTTCAGGTGCGCCGTGAGCTGGGTTTCGATCTCGTCGATGTAGCCCGTGCCGCGGTAGTAGCGCTCGCCGGGGTGGCCCTCGGCGTAGCGGTGGGCGAAGTCCGAGCCCCCGGCGGCGCGGGCGCGCCGGCTGAGCACGTTTTCGCTGGCGATGAGGTTGAGGCACTGGCCGCGCCAGGCTTCCTGGCGGCGGACCAACTCTTCGACGGCGGCAATCTTCTTGGCGTACATGAGTGCGTTCGTTCCTGGGGAATTCCGCTTGCGCCCGCGGGCCCCGTGGCGGCTCGCGGCCGGCGGGAGGGCCCGGCGCGGCGACGCGCCGGGCGGCGGGACGTGCGACTATAGGGAATGGCCGGCGCCCTGTCAACGACGCGCCGCACCCCGGGCCGGGCGGCGCCGCCCCTCAGGCGAGCGGCCCGATCGTCTCCTCCACGGCGCGCAGGATCTCGCCGCCGCGCATCAGCCGCAGGACGGCGGCGATGTCGTCGGCGAGCACGCGGTCGGCCTCGAGGGGCGGGACCGCTGCGCGGATCACGCGGTAGGCGGCGCGCGTGCCCTCCCCGGCCTTCAGGTTGGTGAAGAGATCGAGCGCCTGGGCCGCGCAGAGCAGCTCGATCGCCACCACGTGCTCGGCGTGGTCCACGATTCGCCGGCACTTGCGCGCGGCGATTGTCCCCATCGAGACGTGGTCCTCCTTGTTCGCCGAGGTGGGGATCGAGTCGACGCTGGCCGGGTGGGCGAGGACCTTGTTTTCGGACACCAGCGCGGCGGCGGTGTACTGGGCGATCATGAAGCCGGAGTTGAGCCCGCCGTCGCGCACGAGAAAGGCGGGCAGCCCGCTCAGCTGCGGGTTGACGAGCCGCTCGATGCGGCGCTCGGAGATGTCGGCAAGCTCCGCGGCGGCGATCCCGAGAAAGTCGAGCGCCAGGGCGACCGGCTGCCCGTGGAAGTTGCCCCCGAGCAGGAACTCGGCGGTGTCGGCGAAGAGCAGGGGGTTGCCCGTCGCCGCGTTCATCTCGATCGCGAGCACCCGCCGCGCGTGGGCGATCGCGTCGCGGCTCGCCCCGTGAACCTGCGGCGAGCACCGGAGCGTGTAGGCGTCCTGGATGCGGGAGCAGTCCCGGTGCGAGGAGATGATCTCGCTGGCCCGGGTGATGCGTTCCAGGTTCGCGGCCGAGGCGACCTGGCCGGGATGGGGCCGCACGGCGTGGATGCGGGGGTTGAATTCCATGCGGCTGCCCATGAGCACCTCGAGGCTCATGGCCGCGGCGAGATCGATGAGCCGCGCGAGCCGGCCGGCGTCGTGGACCGCGAGCGCCCCGATCGCCGTCATCACGGCGGTCCCGTTGACGAGGGCGAGCCCCTCGCCCGCCTCGAGCCGAAGCGGCGCAAGGCCGCGCGCGGCCAGGGCGGCCGCCCCCTCCAGGCGGCGGCCGTCGACCCAGGCCTCGCCGCGGCCGATGAGGACGAGGCCGAGATGGGCGAGCGGCGCGAGGTCGCCGCTTGCGCCGACGGAGCCTTTCTCGGGCACGACGGGGAGGATGCCGCGGTTGGCGAGCTCGGCAAGCCGCTCGACGGTCTCCAGGCGCACGCCCGCATGGCCGAGGGCGAACTCGCGCACGCGCAGGGCGATCACGGCGCGCAGGGTCTCCGCGTCGAGGGGGTCCCCCACCCCCGCGGCATGGCTCATGAGGATGTTCTCCTGGAGCCTGGCGGTCTCGGCGGGCGGGATGGCCACATCGCTGAGCGCCCCGAAGCCGGTCGTCATGCCGTAGATCCGCCGGCCCTCGCGCACCCAGCCCTCGACCAGGCCGCGGCTGGCGCGGATCCTCTCCGCCGCCTCCGGCGCGAGGGAAAGCCGCGCCTTGCCGCGCGCGAACGCGACCAGCTCTTCGATCGACAACTCCCCGCGGCCGACGATCAGCTCCTCCATGAACGATCCCCTCCTTGCGCGACCATGCGGCGGCGATCTTAGGACGGCGGCGGCGCCGATGTAAAGACGCCGACCGTGAACCGCGGGCCGCGGTTGCCGCTTCGCCCCAAAAAAAGATTGCAACTCTACATCTTGTGGGATAAAATGGGTTTATATACAACCCTTGGGCGGGATACAGCGTTTTTCGGCACCGCCGAATTCAAACGCCAAAAGGAGGAAGGACATGCCGACTGCCAAGAAGACGACGGCCAAGAAAACCACCGCCAAAAAACCAGCCGCCAAGAAAACCACGGCCAAAAAGCCGGCCGCCAAAAAACCAGCCGCCAAGAAAACCACGGCCAAAAAGCCGGCCGCCAAGAAAAAGTAGTTCCGGACATCCTGCCCATCGGTTTTCGGTTTTCACGGAAGACCCGGCCCGCGCCACCTCGCGGTCGGGTCTTCGCTTTCCGCACGTTTCCCCGCGTCTTGCAAAAACCGCCGCGCCCGGCTACCGTCGGAGGGATGCGGGCATCCGTCGCCTGCACGCACCCCCCAGCATTCCGGAGGTGGTCTCATGAACCCAGGCCTCACCAACCAGGAAATCGCCCAGGCGATGCGGGTCCACCTCGGGGCCCTCTTCGCCGCGCCGCCGCCGCTGCCGGACTTCGTCCCCGGCATCCGCCGCGCACCCGCCCGACCGGCGAACCTCAGCCGCGGGGACGTGGCGCTCGCCCTGCGAAACGCCCTGCGCTACGTGCCGGAAGCCTGGCACGAGGCGCTCGCCCCCGAGTTCTTGGACGAGCTCCTCACCCGCGGACGCATTTACGCCTACCGCTTCCGGCCGCCCGGGGCGATCCGCGGCCTTCCCGTGGACGCCTACGAGGGCCGCTGCCTCGAGGGCCGCGCCTTCCAGGTCATGATCGACAACAACCTCGACTTCGACGTCGCCCTCTACCCCTACGAGCTCGTCACCTACGGGGAAACCGGCCAGGTCTGCCAGAACTGGATGCAGTATCGCCTGATCCGGCGCTACCTCGAGCTGCTCGGCCCGGAGCAAACGCTCGTCGTCGCCTCGGGCCACCCGCTCGGCCTCTTCGCCTCCTCGCCCGAGGCCCCGCGCGTCATCCTCACCAACGCCCTGATGGTCGGCTGCTTCGACACCCCGGAGCACGCGCAGCGGGCGATGGCGATCGGGGTCGCCAACTACGGGCAGATGACGGCGGGCGGCTGGATGTACATCGGCCCGCAGGGCATCGTCCACGGCACCTACAGCACGCTCCTCAACGCCGGCCGCGCCAAGCTCGGCATCCCGCCGGAAGACAACCTCGCCGGGCGCCTCTTCGTCTCCTCGGGCCTGGGGGGCATGAGCGGCGCCCAGGGCAAGGCGGCGGCCATCGCCGGCGGCGTGGCCGTCATCGCCGAGGTGGACCCCTCGCGCATCCGCACGCGCCTCGAGCAGGGCTGGGTGCACGAGGTCTGCGAGGACCCCGCCGAGGCCTTCCGCCGCGCGCGGGCCTTCCAGGATCGCGGGGAGGCGCGGGCGATCGCCTTTTTCGGCAACGTGGTCGATCTCCTCGAATGCGCCGTGCGCGAGGCCGTGGCGATCGATCTGCTCTCCGACCAGACCTCCTGCCACGCGGTCTACGAGGGGGGCTATTGCCCCCAGGGTCTGGGCTTCGAAGAGCGCACGGCGATGCTGCGCGAGGACCCCGCCGGCTTCCGCCGGCGCGTGGACGCCTCCCTGAGGCGCCACTTCGCCCTGATCCGCACCCTCGCCGACCGGGGGGCCTACTTCTTCGACTACGGCAACAGCTTTCTCAAGGCCGTCTACGACGCCGGCGTCCTTGAAGTCTGCCGCAACGGGCGCGACCCGCTCGAGGGCTTCGTCTTCCAGTCCTACGTGGAGGACATCATGGGGCCGCTGCTCTTCGATTACGGCTACGGCCCCTTCCGCTGGGTGTGCCTGAGCGGGAAGCCGGAGGACCTCGAAAAGACCGACCGCGCGGCGATGGACTGCATCGACCCCCAACGCCGCTTCCAGGACCGGGACAACTGGGTGTGGATCCGCGATGCGGCCCGCAACCGGCTCGTCGTGGGCACGCAGGCCCGCATTCTCTACCAGGACGCCGCGGGCCGCACGAACATCGCGCTGCGCTTCAACGCCATGGTGCGCGCCGGCGAGATCGGGCCGGTCATGCTCGGCCGCGACCACCACGACACCGGCGGCGCCGACTCGCCCTTCCGCGAAACGGCGAACATCCGCGACGGCAGCAACGTGATGGCCGAGATGGCCACCCACGGCTTCGCCGGCAACGCCGCCCGCGGCATGAGCCTGGTGGCGTTGCACAACGGCGGCGGGGTCGGCATCGGCCGGGCGATCAACGGCGGCTTCGGCCTCGTCCTCGACGGCAGCGAACGCGTGGACGCGATCATCCGGCGGGCGATCCCCTGGGACGTGATGGGCGGGGTCGCTCGCCGCGCCTGGGCGCGCAACGAGGCCGCGATCGCCACCTGCATCGACTGGCAGCGGCAGGCCGGCGTCACCGACGCGATCACCCTGCCCGTCCTCGCCGACGCCGAGCGCGTGGCTTCCTGGGTCGAGGAGGCGGTGGCCCGCCACGGACGAAAGGATCTCCTGCCATGAGCGGATGGAGCCGGATTCTCGAGAGTGTCCCCAATTTCAGCGAGGGCCGCGACCGGGCCGTGATCGAGCGCCTGACGGCGCCCTTTCGCGACCGACCCGGGGTGAAGCTCCTCGACTGCCAGAGCGACGAAAACCACAACCGCTCCGTGATCACGGCGGTGGGCGAACCCGAGGCGCTCGCCGCGGCCGTCCTCGAGGCCATGGAGGCCGCGGTCGCCGCGATCGACCTGCGCCGCCACCGCGGCCAGCACCCGCGCCTGGGGGCGGTGGATGTCGTCCCCTTCATCCCCGTGAAGGGGCTCTCCATGGCGGAGGCCGTCGCCGTCTCCCGCCGCGTGGCCGAGGAGGCGGCCCGCCGCTTCCTCCTCCCGGTCTTTCTCTACGAGGAGTCGGCAAGCGCGCCGCACCGCCGCAATCTCGCCGACATCCGCAAGGGGCAGTTCGAGGGGCTGCCCGAGAAGCTCCGCCGGCCGGAATGGCAGCCCGACTTCGGACCCGCGGAGGCCCACCCCACGGCGGGTGCGGCCGTGGTCGGGGCGCGCATGCCGCTCATCGCCTTCAACGTCAACCTCGGCTGCGACCGGCTCGAGGTGGCCGAGGAGATCGCCCGCCGCGTCCGGCACATCGGCGGCGGCCTGCGCTTCTGCAAGGCGATCGGGGTGGCGCTGCGCGACCGCGGCATCGTCCAGGTGTCGATGAACCTGACCGACTACACGCGCACGGCCCTCTACCGCGCCTTCGAGCTCGTGCGCATCGAGGCCGCACGTTGGGGGGTGCCCGTCGTGGGCAGCGAGATCGTGGGGCTCGTCCCGCTTGCGGCCCTGGTCGACGCCGCATCCTACTACCTGCGGCTCGAGGGGTTCCGGGCGAAACAGGTCCTGGAAAGCCGGATCTACGAGTGAGGCCAACGGCCGCGGGCGGAAACGGGGCGATGGGCGCAGACCTGATCATCGAAAACGCCGCCGAGATCGTCACCTGCGCGCCGCGCGCGGGGGAGGCCCGCCCCGGGGTGCTCACCGGGGCGAGCCTCGTCATCGAACAGGGGCGGATCACCCACCTCGGCCCCGCGGGGTGCGTGGCGGCCGAGCTTGCCGCGAAAGGCCGGACGCCGGCCTCCTTTCCCCGGCTCGACGCCGCGGGCAAAGCCGTCCTTCCCGGCTTCATCGACGCGCACACCCACCTCGTCTTCGCCGGCGACCGCGCCGATGAGTTTTCCCGGAGGCTCGCGGGCGAAGGCTACCTCGAGATCCTCCGCGGCGGCGGCGGCATCCTGAGCACCGTGCGCGCCACGCGGCGCGCCTCGCGCGAGGAGCTCCTGCGCCTGGGCCGCAAGCGCCTCGACGCCATGCTCGCCCACGGCGTGACCACCGTCGAGGCGAAGAGCGGCTACGGGCTGGACCGCGACACGGAGATCCGTCAGCTCGAGGTCGCCTGCGAGCTCGGATGCCTGCATCCCGTGGAGGTGGTCTCCACCTTCCTCGGCGCCCACGCCGTGCCCGAGGAATACCGCGGCCGGCCCTCCGCCTACATCGATTTCCTGATCGGCGAGGTGCTCCCCGAGGTCGCCGCCCGCGGGCTCGCCCGCTTCTGCGACGTCTTCTGCGAAACGGGCGTCTTTTCCCCCGCGGAGGCACGCAGGCTGCTCCGGGCGGCGGCCGACCTCGGGCTGGGCCTGAAGATCCACGCCGACGAGATGAGCCCGCTCGGCGGCGCCGAGCTCGCCGCCGAGCTCGGCGCGGTTTCGGCCGACCACCTGCTGCACGTCTCCCCCGCGGGGATCGCCGCGCTCGCCCGGGCGGGCGTGGTCGCGGTCCTGCTGCCCATGACGGCCTTCAGCCTGCGCGAGCCCTACGCGCCCGCGCGGGCCATCCTCGAGGCGGGCGGGACGGTCGCCCTGGCGACCGATTTCAACCCCGGAAGCTGTTACTCCGAGTCGATCCCCCTGCTGTCCGCTCTGGGGGCGGTCGCTCTGGGCCTGTCGGCCGAGGAGATCGTCGCCGCGCTCACGCTCCACGCCGCGGCCGCCCTCGGGATCGCCGACACGGTCGGCAGCCTCGAGGTCGGAAAACAGGGCGATCTCGTCGTGTTGGATGCGCCCTCCTACCGCCACCTCCCCTACCGCCTCGGCGTCAACCTCGTGGAGACGGTCGTCAAGCGGGGGGAGATCGTCTGCGACAAACGAAACCCGGGAGGAACCGCGTGCTGACCGAGGAATCGATCCTGAGCTATCTCGAGCGGACCGCAAGCGCCGAGCCCGTTCCGGGAGGCGGAAGCGCGGCCGCGCTGAACGGGGCGCTCGCCGCCGCGCTGATCGAGATGACCGCGCGGCTCACGCTCGACCGCAAGGGCTTCGAGGCCGTCCGGCCGGAGATGGAGCGGATCGCCGCGGCGGCCTCCGGCTTGCGCCGCCGGCTCGCCGCGGACATCGACCGCGACGCCGACGCTTACCGCGGGGTGATGGCCGCCTTCCGCCTGCCGAAGGGAACCGCCGAGGAGCGGGCAGCGCGCGAGCGGGCGATCCAGGACGCCTTGCGGCAGGCGGCCGAGGTGCCCCTGGGGGTGGCGGACGCGGCGCTCGAGCTCCTCGAGCTCGGCGCCGCCGTGATCGCCCGCGGCAATCCGATCGCGGCCTCCGACGGCGCCTCGGGCGTGTTCGCCGCCCGCGCGGCGGCGCGGGCGGCGGCCCAGAACGTGCGCATCAACGCCTCCTCCCTGCGGGATGCGCCGCTGCGCGCCGAGCTTATCGCCGCGGCGGAGCGGATCGAAACCCAGGCCGACGCCCGGGAGGCCGCGGCCCTCGCCGGCCTGCGGGCCTGAGGAGCGAGAGCGACCCCGGCCTGCGGCCGAAACGCGGTCGCGGGCCGCGCGGGGGTCGGCCCGGCGCCTGCGCCGGGAGAGCAGGGCTCCAGGATCGGGGCGAACGGTGCGGGCACGATTTCGCTCCCGATCGGGAGTGGGGGGCGGGGTCCCCGTGCGCGGCGGCGGGATCCGCCTCCGCGGCGCCGCCATCGGGGTGCCCGCCGGGCGAGAGGCGATCATGGACCCCTCCTACACGTACCTGAGCGATGCCGATTGGGCGGCCCGCCGGGCCGCCCTCGAGGGGCTCGCGCGGCGCTGCGCGCTCTGCCCGCGCGGCTGCGGGGTCGACCGCACGGCGGGCGAGCGCGGCTTCTGCGGCGCCCCGGGGGGGCTCGTCATCTCGAGCCTCTTTCCCCACCACGGCGAAGAGCCGCCGATTTCGGGCCGGGGGGGCTCAGGGACGGTCTTCTTCACCCACTGCACGCTGAAGTGCGTCTTCTGCCAGAACTGGCAGCTCTCGCACGCGGGCGAGGGGCGCCTCTACCGCCCGGAGGAACTCGCCCGGAAGCTTCTCCAGCTGCAGGCGCGGGGCTGCCATAACGTGAACCTGGTCACGGCCACCCATTTCCTGCCCTGGATCCTCCCCGCGCTGCAGCGGGCGGCGGATCAGGGCCTGCGCCTTCCCGTCGTCTACAACTGCGGCGGCTACGAGCGCGAGGAGGTGATCGATCTCCTCGCGGGGATCGTGGACGTGTGGCTGCCGGACATGAAATACGGCGACGACCGGGCGGCCGCGCGCTACTCGCGGGCGCCCGACTACGTCGCGGTGAACCGCGCCGCCGTGCGCCGGATGTTCCGGCAGGTCGGCCCTCTGCGCTGCGACGCGGAAGGCATCGCCCGCCGCGGCCTCATCCTCCGCCATCTCGTCCTGCCCGGCGACGCCGCGGCGAGCCGCGCGGTGCTCTCCTTCCTCGCGGCCACCTTCGACCCCGAGGATTTGACGGTGAGCTGGATGGCGCAGTACCGGCCCCTCTACCGCGCCGCCGATCACCCGGAGATCGCCCGCCGCCTCGAGCCCGGCGAGTATGCGGCGAGCCGCCGGGAGTTTCTGGAAGCGGGGTTTTCGGGCTTTCTCCAGGACGTCCAGCGGCTGGACGACGCCTTCGTGATCGACTTCACGACCCGCAAGGAAGAGGCGCTCACGGGAGAACCCGCCCCCGCCCCGCCGCCCTCCCTCCCCGCAGCGGGTGAAAGGAGAAGCGCATGAACGCGATGAACGCCGGGTGCGGCCGCCGGCCGGTCGGGCTGCTGTTGCTGTTCGCGATCGCCTGCGCCGCGCCCGCCCCTTCGCCGCCCCCGCCGGGCGCCCCGGCCGCCGCGGAGGAATCGGCCGCCGGGCCCTACCCGGCGGATTACGAGACCCGCATCCTCACCTGGCTTCGGGTTCACGAGCCGGATGCGGACAGCGTGGAGATTCTCTCGCTTTCGGCGCCGCAGCTGCGGACGCTCGCGGAGGACCTCCCCGAACAGGGCCTGACGCAAGGGGAGGCGGTCTGGGAGACCGTTCTCGTGACCCGGCGCAAGGCGAGTGCCGCGCCGCCGCGCTCGGCCCGGGTCCTCTTTCGCGACGGGGTGATCCGGGCCGTGCTCCGCTGAACGGGCCACCCCGCCGCCTACCCGTCCGACGCCCGGCCGCGCAGGGGGTTGTCGGGGTCCCCGGCCGCGACGATCCGCGATAGAAGCTGCCGCTCGGCCCCGCGGGGGAGACGGCCTTTCAACTGGGCGGTGAGGACCCGCTCCCCCTGGGGGTTCGTCCACTCGGCCTCGGCCTCGGCCCGGCCGTCTTCCGCAAGGCGCGTGATCGTGATCGTGCAGCAGAGCTCCTCGCCGAAATAGACCGGTCGCAGGAAGCGGAAGCTCATCGCGCTCGCGAGCCATCCCACCTGGCCGCCGAACTCGCAGATCATGGAGCCCGCAAGCAGGCCGTGGCAGATCCGGCCGCGAAACCCCTTGGCGTCGCACCAGCCGGAATCGTAGTGCACCGGGTTGTAATCGCGCGTGAGGTCCCCGAAGGCGCGGGTCTCCTCCTCGGAAAAGGTACGGCGGATGCGGAACCGCTCTCCGGCCTTCAGGCCGCGGGCCGCGGCCTGACGCAGCGGAATGCCCATGGCGTGACCCTCCCCGGTTTCCCCCGCCGGCGATCCCCCCGAAGACGCGGCGGCCCTCCCCGGCGGGCTCAGAGAAAATAAACCCGCGCCAGCCCCTCGCGGCGGCAGAGGCAATCGAGCAACCCCGCGCAGCCGGTCATGAGGTTGTCGCCGAAGGGCGCCCCCCAGAGCACCGGCGGGCGGATCCCGGCGGCGAGCCGGCGTTGCGGCCCGGTCGCGAGGATGCAGCCGAGCGCCTCTTCGCCCGCCGCTCGCCGCAGGTAGGCGCCGTGGCCGCCCTCGGCGAGCAGCCGCCCGTGGTCGAGGTCCCCCGCGGCCGTGCGCCGCACGAGCTCCTGCAGCCGCTCCGGCGTGAGGTCCCGGGTGTGGATTTCCGCGAGGGCGCAGAGCTCCTCGCCGTCCCGGGCCGCACAGACCGTGTGCGAGGTGGCCACATCGAGCACGAGAAAGGGACGATCCGCGGGCGCCCGGGGGTCGAGCGCCGCGCCGGCGACGGCGGCGAGCCCGCTGTCCATGGCATAGACCGCGCCGGCGGGCAGGCCGCGCGCGGCGGCCGCGGCCGAACGCAGGCGGTTCAAGGCCGCGGGGATCTCCTCGGCCCGCCAGAGCAGCTCGTGCAGCCGGCCGCCGGACTCGAGCGGCCCGCGGTAGAGGCGGTGGCGGAAATCGAGATGCGAGCCGCCGGACGCGGGGACGCCGTGGTCCTGGAGGCACAGGGCCACGAAATCGAAGGCGAAGGGGACCCCGAACCCTTCGACCAGCCCGCGGATACGATCGATCTCGATGTCCGCCAGCACGACGTGGGCCGGGCCGAAGCGGCGGCGGATCGTCTCCGCCTCCGCGGCCTCGATCCGCTCGAGGCCCCAGCCGCGCACGACCTCCGGGTCGTGGTGGAGCGTGGCCGCCGCCTCCGGCGTGATCCACACGCGATGCGTCCGGGCGCGCCGGCGCAGGGCCTCGGTCACGGGGCCGCCCCCCATCTCGCCGCCGGTGACGAGCAGATCGCCCGCGAGGCGCTCGATCCGCTCGGCGATCGTGCGCACGGGCGAGGCGACCACCGCCTTGAACGGAAGCTCCCGCTCGGTGTCGACCCAGAGAATGTCGAGCGTCCCCGCACCGACGTCCAGGCAAAGAATCCGGCTCACCGGTTCGCTCCTTCTTTCTCGGCGGCCGGTCCGTGGGGAAGGCCCCGCCGCGGCACCCCGAGCATCAACAGCGAGGCGGCCGCGGCACAGGCCGCCCCGAGGCCGAAGGCCAGCCCGTAGGATCCCGTCGCGTCGCGCAGCATCCCCGTCACCCAGTGGGTCAGGATGGCGCCCAGTCCGTAGAACGGCGTCCACAACCCGGCCACGGTGCCCATCGCCTGCCGCGGGAAATAGTCTCCGGCGCAGGCCCCGTAGATCGGGAAGGTCGCCCCGTAGCAAGCGGCGAAGAGGGCCGTCAACGCGCAGAGCTCGGGCCAGGAGGGCGATCCGGCGGCGAGCCGGCCGAGCACCAGGGCGACCGCGAGGTTGGAGGCGACCATCGTGTCGCGGCGGCCGAGGCGATCGGAGGCCGGAAGCAGGACCAGCACCCCCACGACCTGAAAGAGCCCGTGCACGGTCGCCAGCAGGCCCGCCCGCTCGAGGGACACGCCGGGCCGGCCCGCGGCGAAATCCACAAGAAACGTCGTCAACCCGTAGAGGCCGAAGGAGAGGAGCGCATAGGAGGCCCCGATCCGCCAGAAGACCGGCATGCGCAACACGGCCGCAAGGGGCAGCCGCGCTTCGCCCGGCCCGGGCGAAACGGGTGGCGCCCCGGGGCTCTCCCCCCAGGGCCTGCGCCCGCAGGCGGCGGGATCGCTCCGCAGGAGCGCCCCATTCGGCAGCACGAGCAGCAGGGCCGCGGCCCCCAGGAGCGTCCAGGCCATCCGCCAGGAGGCCAGTTCCAGCAAGGGCGGGAAGAGGACCCCGGAGGCGGCGAAGCCCAGCCCATAGCCCGTCGAGAGCAGCCCGAGGGCGAGCCCGCGGCGGCCGGGGGCGAACCAGCGCTGGACCAGCGTGATGACCGGAACCCACAGCCCCGCGGCCCCCAGCCCGGCCAGGCCGAAGGCGAGGGAGGCCGCCGCGAGCGACTGCGCCCGCCCGAGAAGCAAGACCCCCGTCCCCAGGACAAGCAGCCCGCCGGTGATGACCCGCCGCGCCCCGATGCGGTCGGTGAACCACCCGGCGAGGGGGGCAACACCGATGTAGATGAAGAGGTAGGCGTTGTAGATCGTGCCCGCCCCGGTGCGGCCAAGGCCGAGGTCGCCGATCATCGCCGGGAGAATCACGCCGTAGCCCAGGCGCACGGCGTAGTTGACGAAGAGATCGGCGAAGCAAAGCGCCAGGATGGCCCAGGCCGAGGGCGAGGCGAGGATCTTCTTCACGCGGGACTCTTTCTTCTGCGCCCCGGCCGGCGCGGGGCGCGGCTGCTCAGGGCGCTCAGATCCGCAGGATCTCCCCCCGACGCGGCACCTCGACCGCGTGGCCGTCCTGCCGCAGGGTGCGCTCAAGCGCGAGAGCCTGCTCTTCCTCCCCGTGCACGAGCGCGATCCGCCGGATGCGCAGGTTCGCCTCGCGCAGAAAGCGGCGGATCTCCTCGCGGTCGGCGTGCCCGCTGAACCCGTCGAGTTTGACCACGCGCGCGCGCAGCGGGTAGTCCTTGTTCAGAAACCGCACCACCGGCTCCGGGCCGCGACGGCCCGCGCGCTCGTATGCGACTCCCAGCTCCTCGATGCGGCGGCCGAGCGTGTTGCCGGCCATGAAGCCGACGATGAGGATGGTGTGTTTCGGGTCGTGGATCTTGAATCGCAGGTGGTGAAGGATGCGGCCGGCCTCGCACATGCCCGAGGCGGCGATCACGATCTGGGGCCGGTCTTCACGGTTCAAGGCCATCGATTCCGCAACCGTCTCGACCAAGTGCAGCGTCTCGAAGCGGAAGGGGTTCTTCCCCCGCGCCAGAAAGTCGTTGCGCGCCGCGTCGTCGTAGGCCTCGGGGTGGGCCCCGAAAACCCGCGTCAGGTTGACCGCGAGCGGGCTGTCCACGTGCACCGGCACCCGCGGCAGGCGGCCCTCGTCGAAGAGCTCGTGGAGCACGTAGAGCAGCACCTGCGTGCGGCCGAAGGCGAAGGCCGGGATGAGGAGCGTTCCGCCGCGGGCGAAGGTCTCGGAGGCCACCTGGGCGAGCCGGCCCTTCAGGTCGGCGATCGGCTCGTGCAGCCGGTCGCCGTAGGTGCTCTCCAAGATCAAGAGGTCGAGATCCCGATCCTCCTCGGCGAAACGGAGCTCGGGGTCGTTGTAGACGGGCTTGCCGAAGCGGCCGAGGTCGCCCGTGAACCCGATGCGGCGCACGGCGCCGTTTTCCCGCAGCGTGAGCACCGCGATGGCCGACCCGAGGATGTGCCCGGCCTCGTAGAACGTGCAGCGCGCCTCGCCGGCCACGGCGAAGGGCGCGCGGTAGGGTCGGGGGTCGAAGGCGCCCAGCGCGCGCTGGGCGTCGGCGAGCGTGAAGAGCGGCTCGACGGTTTCGAGCCGCAGCTCCTGCAGCAGGGCGCGGATCCGCCCGACGTCGAGCTCGTGGCCGTTCTTCTTCAGCATCCGCTTCACCGCCGCGGCATCCGGCGGCGATGTCCCCGCCGCCGCAAGGCGGCCGGGATGGAGGAGAGCCGAGCGCAGGGTCTTGTAGTTCAGGTAGTCGGCATCCGCCTGCTGGATGCTCGCCGCGTCGGGGAGAAGGTAGTCGCAGGCCGACTTCGTCGGCGGGGTCGAGAACACGGGCCCGGCGTACCCGTCGCGCACGAGGAGCGGAAGCCTCCCCGAGTGGTCGGCATGGGCGTGGGAGAGCACGACCGCGTCGATCAGGCCGGGGTCGAAGGGCAGGACGCGGTTTTTCTCGGCCGCCTCGCGGCGCCGGCCCTGGAAGAGGCCGCAGTCGAGGAGGATGTGCTCCTTTCCGGCCGAGACGAGGTGCATCGAGCCCGTCACTTCGCGGACCGCACCGTAGAAGGTGACCAGCATCGGCGTCTCCCGGGGTGTCGGGGGTTGGGGGAAGGCCGGCGCGGTCGGCGCCGGGGGACCCCTTTCCGCGGCACCCTATGCCGGGAAGCCGCACCCTGTCAATCACGCCCGCCGGCCGGTTTGTGTTCCGGGGCGAACGGGGTTACTCTGGGGTCATGGGCTTCCCGTTTCCCCGCCACGCCGGATGCGGCCTCGCCTTGGGCCTCCTGCTGGGGGCGGCGCTCGCCCCCCCGCCCGCCGCCGGGACCCCGCCGGTCCGGCCGGATGCCGTGGTCGAGTTCCTGGGTGGCGACGAGCGGGTTCTCGCCCGGCTGATCGTGGAAATCGCCGCCACCCCCGAGGAGCAGGCCCGCGGCCTCATGGAACGGCACCTCCCCGATCACCGCCACGGGATGCTCTTCGTCTTCGACCGCGCCCGTCCGCTCACCTTCTGGATGCGCAACACCCCCACGCCGCTCGACATCGTCTTCGTCGACGAGCGGCTGCGGATCCTCAACATCGCCGCCTACACCGTTCCCTTCTCCGAGCGGCTCTACCCCTCGGAGGGGCCGGCCCGCTACGCCGTCGAGGCCCGCGCGGGCTTCGCCGAGCGCTACGGGATCCGCCCCGGCCAGCGCATCCGCTGGAACCGGCTGCGCTGAGCCATGGCCGGCCGTCGCCCCGCCGCCTTTCTGGCGGCGCTCCTGGCCTTTTGGCTTCCGGCGGCGGCGTCCGGCGCGGGCCTCCCCGAGGGCCCTTTCGTGGGCATCTGCTACGGCCCCTTTCACCGGCCCGGGCTTTACCCCGGCGGCCCGGAGGAGCCCGCGGAGGCCGAGATCCTCGAAGACCTGCGCCGGATCGAGCGGGCGGGCTTCCGCCTCGTGCGCACCTACGGGCTCGAGGGGGTGCTCTCGCGCATCGTGCCGCTTGCGCAGCGGCATGCCCCGGGTCTCCGCTTCCTGGTGGGCGTGCACGCCTGCGGGGCCCCCGAGGCCGGGGAGGCGCCCTTTTCCCCGGCCACGCGCGCCCAGGCGGCGCTTGCCGTGCGCCTGGCGCGCGCGCATGCGAACGTGGCCGCGATCGTCCTGGGAAACGAGTGCCTGGCCGGCGAACCCGAGGCCTGCCCGCAGCCGGTCCGGCCCGCGGAGTGGGCCGCCGGGGCCGCGGCGCTGCGCCGCGAGCTGCGGGCGGCGGGCCGGGGGGTCCCCCTCACGGCGGCGCTGTCGATGACCGCGGCGCTCGGCGCCGCAGGCGGGGCGGGGATGGAAATCGCCGCGCACGCGGATTTCCTGCTCGTCAATGTGCACCCCTTCTTTGCGCCCGTCGCGGTCGAGCAGGCCGTGTTCGCAAACCTGGAGGCCTCGATCGGGCGCCTGCAGGAGCGCTTCCGCGGCCTGGGAAAGCCCCTGATCGTCGGCGAGACGGGCTGGCCGAGCGCCGGCCCGCCCCAGGGCCCGGCGCATCCCGGGGTGGCCGCACAGCGCCGCTTCGTGCATGACCTCGTTGCCTGGGCGCGGGAGCGCCGCCGGGGGGTGTTTCTCTTCGAAATGTTCGACGAGCCGTGGAAGGCGTCGGAGCCGGGAGGGGTCGGCGCCCACTGGGGGGTGTTCGATTCCCGCGGCCGCCCGAAATTCGACCTGCCGGCCCGGTAGCCCGGCAACGGTCCGGCGTTCAGTGCAGGGCCTGGGCCGGGCGGCCGGCCAGGGCCGGATGCCGGTGGCCGGCGAGCCGGATCAGGGTTTCGGCCATCGCCGCGTGGGAGAGCCCCTCGGCCTCGGCCGCGCTCGCCATGCTCGCGTCCTCGCTGATGTCGGGGTTGGGGTTGACGTCGAGCACGTAGAAGACCCCGTCCCGCAGGCGCACGTCGAGGCGCCCGTAGTCCCGGCAGCCCACGGCCCGGTAGGCGGCGCGGCAGAGGCGCTCGAGCGTGTCGCGTTCGTCGTCGGCGAGCGGGGCGGGAAGGAGGGTGCGGATCGCTTCGTAGGCCGGCGAGCCGGGCGTGAACTTGGCGTCGTAGGTGCAGAGCCGCTCGCGGATGTCGTCCAGGGCGGCGAAATCCATCTCCGCCGGCGGCAGCATGCGGATCGTGCCGTTTCCCCAGAGGGAAACGTGGAACTCGCGGCCGTCGATGAATTCCTCGACCAGCGCCGGAATGCCCGCGCCGGAAAGCAGGGTTTCCACGCGCTCGCGGAGTTCGGCGACGTCCATGACCACCGAATCCGAGGTCACCCAGTCGCTGCAGTGGCCGACGGCGGGTTTGACGATCGCCGGGAATCGCTCCCACTCTCCGGACGCGGGCGGGCGGTGAAAGAGCCGCCAGGGCGGCGTGGGGATGCCGCCTGCGGCGAGCAGCCGCTTGACACGGTGTTTCTGGTAGCTCAGGGCGAGGGTTTCGGACCCCGACCCGGTGAAGACGAAGCCCTTCTCCTCGAGGGCGCGCGCCACCATCCACTCGCTGTGCCGGATGCCGGGGATTCCTTCGCACCAGTTGAAGAACAGGCAGATCTCCGGGTCGACGCCGGCGATGCGCTCGGCAAAAAAACGGTCGACGACCGGGAGCATCTCGATGCGGTAGCCCTCCGCGGCAAGCCGCGCGGTGAGGCGTTCCTGAGCGCCGAGGACCTCGCCGCGCTCGGCCGGGGTCCAGGACGGGTCGAGATCGTAAAGCAACAGGACCCGGAGGCACTTCAGGAGATGGTCAACGTTCACTAACCTTTTTCTCCCTCGTCACCGGCCGCCGCTTTTTCCCCGCTCCGGCACGCTGCCGTGAGATTTCAAGTCACTACATGAAGTTACTCGCGATTATAACGAAATCGAAATCCGTGTCAAGCGGATTTGCAACACCACATATGGTGGTCCGAAAAGGATTATCCAATCTGGCATTCCTGAAATTCAGAAAATGGACCTGTTTTCAAGAAGGGAGGGGGGTCGGGGATCGCGCGCGGGAAAAGGGCGGGGTAGAGACACGCGACGGCCGCAACGCCGCCGCGGGGGGGGCTCCCGGCCGCGCGGGATTTCTACTTTTTGACTAAAGCGAGCAATTCGCTGGATCTTTTGCGGGAGCGCCGGAAGAAAAAACGGGGGGCCGCGCCTTCGGCCTCAGTCGCGGAAGCGCCTGCGGATCGAATCCTTTTCCTGCGGCGAAAGCCGGTCCCAGCGCTGCAGCTGGTCTTCCATCCGCCGCCGCTCCTCGGGCGGGAGCTCCTGCCACTGGCGGTAGCGCTGCTCGTATCGCTCCCGCTCCCCGGGCGGCATGCGGTTCCACTCCTCGTAGCGCCGCCGCAGCTGCTCGCGCTGATCGGGCGGAAGCTGCTGGAAGCGGCGGTAGCGCTCCTCCAGCCGCGGCCGCTCATCGGGGGGGATGTGCTCGAAGAAGGGTTGCGGCCGCCCGCCCCGCTGGGCGACGAAAACGGCCCCCTGGGCCTCGAGAGCCGCTCCCGGGGCCGGAGGGGAAACCCCGGCCGCGTGCTCCAGGGCCTGCACCGGGGCCGCGGCAAAAAGGGAGAGGATGAGCACCAGGCCCCACAGCCGGTGTCCCCTCCGCGCGCAGGGCAAGCCCGCGTCAGACCGTCTTTTCGCCGCGCCCCTCATCCCCCCGCTCCTGCCGTTCCTCTTCCGCGCCGCCCCCCGGAGCCGCGGGCAGGGCATCGGGAAGGTCGACCAGGTGAACGAGCCGTTCGATCGTCTCGAGCTCCTGCAGGAGATCCAGGTGACGGATCACCTCGAGGTCGCCCGGGTCCCACTCCGCCGTCATCTCCGTTCCCGCGGGGC
>Ga0209381_1001873_pt1 | contig 30274 bp, 17 predicted proteins | sample DewCreD2012metaG_FD_184111 | JGI IMG/M metagenome (GOLD analysis project Ga0209381, IMG submission 184111) | Hot spring sediment bacterial and archeal communities from British Columbia, Canada, to study Microbial Dark Matter (Phase II) - Dewar... ...
TCTCCTTCCACCCCCTCCCTGAGAGGGAGGGGGGTGGAAACCCCTCTTCCTCTACACCCTCTGCCAGCGAGGGGGGCTGACAACCCCTCTCCCTTCCAGGGAGAGGGTAGGGAGAGGGTTGTACCATTAGCCGTAGTTGGCCCTTACCCGGTGCCAACCACCCCTATGTCAATGCCCCTCTGACGCCCTACGCTATCAAGGCGCGAGCGTGGGAGATTACACGCACCCCTTCGCACCGGAAACTGGCGAAAGGTGCGGCCAGAGGGTCAGACTCGTGGGGGCGACGTTGGCCCTCTGGGGCGGGGTGGCGAGGTGACAGGGCGGGCGGAAGGGGCAATTGGCCCTCTGTCTTGGGGAACTGGTGGTTCTAAGTCGCAGTGTAACAATGGGTTATGGAATCTACAGAGGGCCGAGTCCCAGGCGCGGAGATTGGCGCTCTGAGGATAATCTGCCGGCCGGCCCCAGGACGAGCCAGGGTCAGGCGGTGCTTAGCGGAGGGGCTATTTCTTGGGGGGTGCCGGGGGTGGGGTGGGGGGCGGGACGAGGATGGGGAAGTGGGTGGTGGGTCCCCAGTTGCCTGCTCCGTCGCGTGCGCGGAGGTGGAAGAACCAGTTGCCTGGGGCGGCCGATGAGGCTGGTGGGGAGCGTGGCGGGTGCCTGGTCAATGGTGTGGGCGTAGCCGGGGATGCCAGTGGCGTCGGCCACGTGGTTCCATTCGAAGCGGAGGTTCTGCCCGGTTTCGGGTGCGGAGAGGGTGAAGTTGTCCACGTGCATCTTGAGGTCGGTGCTGGCGGTGTGTCCGCCGAAGTCGGCGAAGAGGACGTAGGTGATGAGCATTTTGCCGGAGGCGTTGGCGGGCGGCTTGAGGAAGCGGGTGAGGTCGGCCTCGGCGTGGTGCCACTTGTCGTCGGTGATGACGGGGATTTCGCCGACGACGGGGTAGTAGGTGGAGGGGCTGGTGAGCTTTAGGGTGACCCAGGAGGAGCCGTAGTGGAGGTGGATGTTGACGGCGAGGCCTGGTGGGAGGCGGTAGTCGAAGGAGAGGATGGGGTGCTTGGCGGCGTCGAAGGGGGTCTTGTGGGCGTAGAAGCCGAAGTATCGGCCTTCGCGGGTGGGCTTGGCGGCGAGGGCGTAGCGACCAGTGGCGGCGGAGGTGGTGACGCGTGTGATTTCGCCGTAGGAGCCGTAGGGGGCGAAGCCGCCGAGGTCGTCCTCGAAGGTGGTGCGGACGAGGCAGTCGGAGGGGATGCTGGCGACGTAGAGTTCGGGGGGCGGGGTCTTGTCGAGGGCGTAGTCCATCTTCCAGGTCCAGGAGCGGTCGGCGGCGTTGCCGACGTTATCCTCGGTGTGGAGGGTGACGGGGACGTCGGCGCCGTTTGGGAGGGTGATGGGCTTGGCGAGGTAGGCGGCGTCCCAGGTGAGGGTGTTGGTGCGGGCGTCGTAGGTGATGCCTGGGTCGGTGATGTGGTAGGTGGTGCCTGCGACGGTGAGGGTGGTCTTGTCGCGGTTGATGCCGGAGGGGTTGTCGGCGAGTTGGACGCGGATGCGTCCGTCGGCGGAGCGGGTGCCTGGTGCTGGGGCGACGCTGTGGATGACAGGGGGCTGGTCGTCCACGAGGATGGTGCGCTGGAGGGGTGGGGACCAGTTGCCTGCGGCGTCGCGGGCTCGGACCATGAAGTGGAAGATGCCGGCGCCGAGGTTGCGGAACTGCCAGGCGGGGGTGGGGGTGTCAACCCAGCGGACGGCGGCGGGGAGTGCGGTGAGGCTGTGCTGGTAGGCTGTGATGCCGCTGGGGTCGGCGGCGACGAGTTTCCACTCCAGGGGCGCGGTGCGGGTGGAGGCTGCGGGGGCGATGGTGAAGTTGTCTATGTGGTATTCCACGCCGTCGGCGTTGCCGGGGAAGCCGGTGTCGGCGAACTGGAGGGAGGTGATGGTGTAGGTTGGAGCTTGCGGGAGGGCGGTGGTGAGGATTTCGTGGAGGTTGAACTCGGTGTGGTGCCACTGGCCGTCGGCGCGGACGTCGGGGATTGCGCCTATGCAGCTGACGCCGCCGGGGTCGGTGAGGCGGACGGTGTAGGGGGTGCCGGCGATGTGGAGGACGAGGTCGGTGCGGAGGTTGATGGGGAGCTTGTAGTCGAAGGAGACGAGGGGGTAGCGGCCGGCGTCGAAGGGGGTGGAGCGGATGGTGACGGTGAAGGGGCCGCCGGCATGGATGTTGCGGATGCGGAGGGAGGCGCGGCCGCGGGCGGAGGTGGTGGTGTCGCGCTCGACGAGCGAGTATTCTGGGGTGGGGGCCCATTCGCCGAGGCTGGTCTCGAAGTCGTCCTCGCACAGGTAGGGGTGTGAGCCGTCGAGGCGCAGGAGGCGTGGGGGCTCCTTGTCGGCGCTGCGGCTGTGGCGCCAGGTGAGGGTGTAGGGCTGCATGGCCTGGCCGAGGAAGTCCTTGGCGCCCTTGATGGCGAGCTTGACCTCCTGGTTGTCCTCGAAGGCCACTGGGAGGAGGGAGAGGTCTACGGCCAGCTTGCGGGTCACGGGGTCGAAGGTGGCCGCGGCAGGCGCGTAGGAGACGGCGGGGTTGGTGGGGATGATCTGGACCGGGAGGTCCTGGTCGAGGAGGCTGAGGCTGAGGGTCTTGGGGTCCACGCCGGCGTCGTCGGTGAGCTCCACGAGGACGGCGTGGGAGCCGGAGGCGGAGCCGTTGAGGGGACTCGTTGCGGCCACGACGGGGGGGGTGGCGTCCACGACGATGGGGAGGTGAAGGGTGCGGGTCCAGGCTCCCTGGGGGGTCCTGGCTCTGAGGTGGAAGAACCAGACGCCGTCGGCGAGGGCGCGCTGGTGGAGGCTGCCGCCCTTGGCGGCTGCCTGCTCGTCGGGGACTGTGGTTGGGGTGCGGTCGAGGGCGAAGGCCGCCTCGGTGTCGGGGTCCCAGGTGAACTGGGCGTCGGGCGGGCCTGGAGCCCAGAGGCGGACGTTGTCGAGGCGATAGGTGAGGCCGGCGTAGTTGCCGCCGAAGCCGGCGGTGAGGTAGGTGTCGCGGTCCTTGTTGCCGATGGAGAGTTCTTCGACGATGAGTGCGGTGGCGGTGGGGTGGCAGCGCAGGAGGAGGGCGCGGAGGTCAATGTCGGCGGTGTGCCAGGCGTCGTCGGCGGCGATGAAGGCGCTGCCGAGGATGGGGACGGCGGGGACGCGCGCATCGCCGTTGGTGAGGACGACGGCGTGCTGGCGGGCGTTGACCTTGACGTGGAGGTTGACGCGGGCCTGGGGCGGGATGCGATAGTCGAAGCTCAGGCGCGGGTACTCCATCGCGTCGAAGGGAGCGAGGGGGAGCTTCAGCTCGAAGGGGCCGCCGGCCCGCGGGTTGGTGACGGCGAGAGCGAGGCCGTCGTCGCGCGCTTCGAGGCGGGTGGTCGAGGAGCCGGGCGAGCCGGCCCACTGGCCCAAGCCGTCCTCGAAGTCGTGGAGGATGATCTTGTGGGCCGAGACGACTTTGGGCGCCGGGGGCGCGGCGGGCGCCGCTTGGGGCGGGTGTGGCACGAACGGCTCCTCGTTGCCCAGCGAGGCCTCGTGGGCGATCCAGGCGCGGGCGATCATGATCGAGTTGTCGTGGGTCCAGAGGCACACGCTGCCGCCCTCCAGCGGCTTGGGGTCGGTGTATTCGGCCACCAGCTCGTCGTCCACGTAGCAGCTCACCTTGGGGCCGTGTTTTTCGATGGCCACGTGCCACCACTTGCGGTGGAGGTGGTTCATGTCGGGCGTGGTGTCGAGGAGGGTGGGCGGGCGAAGGCCGAGCTTGGAGGTGGAGGCGACGACCTTCTCGCGGCGGAGGAGGGCCGAGACCGTGTTGTTCCAGCCGCCATAGATGAAGGTGTAGCCGGTGGCGGGGTTCTGGCCGTCGGTGCAGATGGAGACGTTGATGTCGGCGGGCCGGTAGATTCGGCTGTCGCGCTTGACCATTTGGAATGCGGCGAAGAGGTGGACCGTGATGTCGCCGCGGAAGCGCTGCTTGTGCCACAGCATGGCCGCGTCGGGCGAGCTGCCGCCCAGCCACGACCATTGGGGCGAACAGGTCCAGCGGTTCTGCATCTCCCAGGTGCCGCTCGCCACGCGCCAGTCCACGGGCGCCGTCTCGAAGTAGTCGTCTATCAGCCGCTCGGTGCGGATGGTGCACTGCTCGAAGGCGGGCTTCCAGCCCTCGGTCCAGATGGCGGCCCTGAGGCCGGGGGGCGGCGTGGCCGCGCGGTGCCACAGGAGCGGCCGCTCGTCGGCGAAGCCAACGGCGCAGTCGGCGATCCAGCGAAGCTCCACGGCCCTTGTGCCGGCCGGGGCGACGGCGGCGGCGACCGCCTGGCCGCCCTGGAGGAGCGTGAGCTTGGGTGGCGCGCCCTTCTGCGGCTCCACCACGAGCTGGTAGCCCGTCTCGGGCTTCTGGCCATCGGCGCGGACGACGAGGGCCAGCTTTCCCGGCGGCGCACCGGCGCCGCCTGCGGCGGCGGCAGGGGCGTCCCCGAGCTCGTAGCGCACGGCGCAGTCGCCCCAGTGCTCGATCTCGTGCCAGGCCGTCGTGCGCTCGCCCGCCGTAGCCAGCCGCCAGTCGCTCGCAGCAGAGGCCCAGGCCTCCATCGTGTCCTCGCCGGCGAAGATGCGGTTGTGGACGCGAGTGGGAACGGTGCGCTGGGCGCGGGTGAGGCGGACGGCGCCGAAGCGCGCGGTGGCCGCGGCGAAGAGGCCGACGCGTCCCGCGCGGGCGTCGGGGCGATAGGTCTGGAGCACAGCCGCGCCGTCCGCCCAGACGCTCACGCGCCCGTCCCGCTGGAGGAGCCTGAGGCGGACGTGGCCTTCCCTCTTGGCGCCATTGGCCGCCAGGGGCGCCGAGGCCACGGCTTTCGCCACCCCGTCTCGGCTCTCCCTGACCTCGACGCGCGAGAGGTCGGGGGCCAGGGCGAGGGTGGCGTGGTGGGCAGCGCTCTGCCAGTCGAAGAGGAGGCCGGCCTCGCCCTCGGCCGGCTGAAGGCTCGTCTCGAGTTCGAAGTCGCCGTAGGAGGCGTGGCTCAGGAGGTTGCCGGTGCCGACGAGCTCGCCGCGTGCGACGGCCCAGTCGCCCGAGGCCTCCCAGCCGCCCAGGGTTTCGTCCTCGAAGCGCTCGACGAGGGTCTCGTAGCTGCGCACCAGGACGTCGTCGAAGTGGGTGCCCGTCTCGTCCGCCGTCCAGAGGCCGGTCGTGCCCTCCAGGAGCGTGTGGTCGGTGGCGCAAGCGACCTGGTGGCCATCAATGCTCGCGGAGAGCTCGCCGTTGGAGGCATCGAGGCGGACGAGGTACCAGTCGTCGGTGCGCAGGTGGCCGGCCGAGGCGTCGAGGCGGTCGGTCGTGCCGTCGAGGCAGCGGAGGAGCTCGATGGTGCCCTCGCGGGGCGCGCAGCGGAGCAGATAGTAGTTGTCGTCGTCCTGGCGGAGGATGATGAGGCCGAAGGCGCCGCCGCCGAGGGACCGCACGGCGGCCTCGACGCTGTAGTTGCGCCAAAAGGGATAGCCGGTCACGGCGGCCGCCGGCTTGGCCTGGCTGCCCTGGCCGAGGAACGAGAAGGCGTTGGCGCTCCGCGTGGCGTCGAACCGCTCGCGCTTCCGCAGCTCCGTCACCGTCCACTTGCCGCTGGCGGTCTGCCACACCCCGGCCTCGCGGGCCGTGCGCATGAAGTCGTCGGAGAAGAACACCGCGCGGCGCGCCGCCTCGGAGGTCGCCGCCGTGTCGAAGACGCCCGCGGGCGTGTAGTCGGGGCTGCCGGCCAGGACGAGTTGGTCGAGCCTCAGGGCGCCCGTGGCGGCTAGCTGGAGCTCGCGCGCGCCGCGGGCGAGCTGAAGCGTGCCCAGGCTCACCCACTGCCATTCGGCCTCGGGGATGGCTGCGGAGAGCCGCTGGCCGTTGTCGCGTGCCGAGAGTGCCGCGGGCTCGCCCGCCAGGGAGCGCGCCCGCGCCCAGACCGCATATTGCCCGGTGGCCGGCACGCGCACGCGCAGGAGTGCGAGCGCCCGCTCCCCGATCATCTCCACGCAGGAGGCGTTGGAGGCCGCGGTGTCGGCGCGCAGCCGCGCCGGCCCGCGCAGGCGCGACGCCAGCTCGGCCTCGACCCCCACCAGGGGCGCCTCGACGCCGAGGGCCGCCTGAAGGCCGCTGACGATGAGCGCGAAGACTCTGGCGAAACGGAGCATAGCCCGCCCGCGAAAGGAGCCGCCTCCGTCGTTCCCTTTCCCTTGACGATAGCACATCGGCGGCAGCGCTTCAAGCCAACTTCCAGGCAAGAGGGGGCGGGTAATCCCATTCGCCACGGTCCCGCACTGCCGGCGCCTACACCGTCCCAGAGGGTCGGTTGGTGGGAGCAAGCAGGCCAGGTCAATCCCTCCTTCCGCCTCGCCCCGGGCCTTGGCCCTCCCTTGACACAGGCTCCGACCCTCCCCCTACCCCCTCCCTGAGAGGGAGCGGGGTTCTGACCCCTCTCCCTTCCAGGGAGAGGGCAGGGCGAGGTTTGGGCGCCGAGCCGCGGTTGACCCTTGCTGGGTGCCGACAACCCTACCTCAAGGCCCCTCTGACCCCCTGCACCAGTAAGGCGGGAGCGTGGAAGATTACACGCACCCTCCAGGCAGAGGAGGCGGTTGCTTTTGGCGGCCACGGTCGCTATCATCGCGGGGCGAGCGTGGCAAGGGGCGGGGGCTGGCTAGAGCTTGAGTGGGCACAAGGCCCGAGCTGGAAGGGGACGCGACGTGCGAGTGCTCTATATTGACCTCGATTGCTGTCGGGCAGACCACTTGGGCTGCAATGGGTATAAGAGGCCGACCAGCCCCAACCTGGACCGCATCGCGGCCGAGGGGGTGACTTTCACCCACTGCTACTGTTCGAACTCGCCCTGCCTGCCGTCGCGTGCGGCGCTCTTCTCAGGGCGCTTCGGGTTCAATAACGGCATCGTGACTCACCACGGGACGGGCGAGGACTTCCGCTACCACGACCTCTACAATTGCCACTGGCGCGACGCCTCGCGCCCGATGCTGCCCATGCAACTGTGGCAGCACGGGATGAAGACCGTGACGTTCAGTTGCTTCGCCGACCGCCACAACGCCTGGTGGTTTGCGGCGGGCTGGGAGGAGATGCACACCTTCACCCGCAAGCGCGGGCAGGAGCGCGCGGACGAGGTGAACGCGGCGTTCCTACCCTGGTTCCGCGCCCACGGCCGCGAGGACAACTGGTTCATCCACCTGCACTATTGGGACATCCACAGCCACTATCGCGTCCCGGCCGATTGGGTCGCGCGGTTCCGCGACATCCCCGGCCCCGCGTGGCCCGACGCGGCGACAATCGCGCGGCACCAGAGCTTCTACGGCCCCAGGACTGCCGTGGACCTCTACACCGGCTACGAGGGGCGCCCCACGGGCGGCTACGCGCGGCCGGTGGAGACCATGCCCGACGCCATCCGCTCGCCCGAGGACTTCAAGCTGCTCATTGACGGCTACGACGCCTCCATCGCCTACGCCGATCATCACGTCGGCCAGGTGCTCGACCTGATGGCCGAGCTGGGCATCCTGGAGGACACGGCCATCGTCGTCAGCGGCGACCACGGCGACTCCTTCGGCGAGCACGGGCAATACATGGACCACGGCATCGCCAACGAGGCGGTGCACAACATCCCCATGATCGTGCGGTGGCCGGGGGTGACAACGGGGTGTGGCACTCGGACCACAGCCGCGGGCGGCTGTGCCACACGGCAGGGCAAGTGCGAGGAGACGGTGTACAATCTGGACCTCGGGCCGACGCTGTGCGAGCTGCTGGGGATGCCCACCCCCGCGCGGTGGGACGGGCGGTCCTTCGCCCCCGCGCTCCGCGGCGAGCCCTTCGGCGGATGGCCCTTCCAGGTGTGGGACCACGGCATCTACACCCTCACGCGGGCCGTCAGGACCCGCGAGTGGCTGATGATTCGCGTCCTTCATCCCGGCCTTTACCCCTATGACGAGCCGGTGATGCTCCACGACATGCGGGCCGACCCGCACCAGGCCGTGAATCTCGCGGCCGAGCGGCCGGAGGTCGTCGGCGAGCTCTCCGCCATGCTCGCACAGTGGCGGCAGGAACAGCTTCAGAAGGGCGCTCCGTGCGACCCACTTGAGGCGATGGTGAGCCAGGGGGTGTTCCCCTACTACACGCCGGAGCGGATGATCGAGCGGCTGGCCAGGACCGGCCGCGGGCACCTCATCGCCGAGCTGAAGGCCCGGCTCAACCGCTATCATCCAGGCAGATACCAATAGCCGAGTTCTGGCCGCGGCAAGCGGGGAGTTGACGGATGCTGCGTTTCGTCCTGGCGCTCATTCCCCTGGTGGCCTTTGGGGCCGAGGCGCCCGCGCCCGCCCCGCCCGACGCGGAGTTCAAGTCCCTCGACCCCAAGTTCCAGACCGAACACCTGCCGCTGCTGAAGCGACACGCCAAGGGGCCGGTGAAGGCGTTCTTCCTCGTCCCCGCCGACAGCACGCTGGGCCACGTCCGCGAAATCGTCCAGCGGGCCGACATCGAGCCCGACTACGCCGCCATCGCGAGGGCCGCGCCGCCCGCCGACGGACTCCACGCCGACGACCTGGCGGCCTTCCAGGCCAAGCTGGCCGCGGGCGCGCCCCAGGCGCTAGTCACCCTCGGCATCCAGTGGCACACGGGGCTGAAGGCCAAGCTCATCGGGGAGCTGCTCGAGCGTGTGCGGGGCGGCCTGGGCGCGGTCGTCGCGGTCCGGGACCTCAGGGAGGAGCCGGAGCTTGCCGCGGCCCTCGCGGGCGGCAAGGAGCTGACGGGTGAGCCGACGCCCGCGGTGGCGGTCGAGGCGGCACCCGTCCGCCGCTTCGTCCTCGGCAAGGGGCGGGTCGCGCTCGTCGTCTGCCGGTGGAGCAATCGTGGCGACGCGGGCGAGGCGGCGCTGGGCGCCTGGACCAGGCTACGACAGCTCAGGGGCACGGTGGCCATCGAGGAGCTGCGCTGGCGCGGCTTCGAGTACTCGTACGCCTGCCTCGCAGACCTCATCCGCTGGGCCGCGGGGCTGGAGTCGCCAGTCACAGTCACCGACGCGGCGCTAAAGGACAACGTCGTCAGCGTCGCGGTCCACAACGCCGCCGAGAAGCTCACGACGCGGCTGCATGTGGCCGTACGGAGCCGCCGCTGGGAGGCCCGCACCACGGGCGAGGCCCAGGCCGAGCTGACGCCCGGCGAGGGCCGCCACACGGTGACGCTGGGCAAGGCGCCCGACAGCGGCCCACTGGCCTTGGAGGTGACGGTCCGCGGCCCCGACGGCAAGACGCTCGCCTTCGGCTCCGTGGGCGCCGCGGGCGACGAGGCTGTGACGCTCAAGATCACCCCGCAGCCGCAGTTCCAGTCGCCGGACAGGCGCGGGCCGTGCGTCGTCGAGGTCACTGGCGCCCTGCCGGGCGGGCGGCTGGAGGTGACAGTGACCGACCGCTTCGGGCGGCTCGTCAGCCGCAGCGACCATCCGGTGCGGCTGGAAAACGGCGCGGCGAAGGCCGCATTCATGCTCCAGGGCTTCAGGCCGCTGAGCGTCTACCACGAGGTCGTGGCGCGGCTCTACTCGGCCGAGGCGCCCGGGCGCCTGCTGGCCGAGGCTGCGGCCGACGTGTTTCTGCTCCCTCCAAAGCCGCCCTACGCCGATGCCTTCGCCCCGGGCGTGGCAGGCGCGCCCGAACGCAGCGCCCTCATGCTCCAGGCCATGCTCCCCGCCATCCGCGAGCTGGGCCTCAGCCTTCACACCGACTCCCGCGACGACCGCGTCCTCTACGCCAGCGGCGGCGTCAAGGCGGCTCAGGTGGCCATCAGCCCCCCTGACAAGCCCGCGCTCGACCCCGCGGCAGCCGCGGCCGCGAAGGGGGAATGGCAGAAACGCGCGAAGGCCGAATACGAGACCGGCGCCCGGCTCGTGAGCCTCGGCGACGAGCGGGCGGCGCCGGACGACTTCGGCTTCAGCCCCGAGGCCGTCGCGCGCTTCCGCGAGTGGCTCGGGAAACGCTATGCCAACATCGCAGAGCTGAACAAGGCGTGGGGGACCGCGTTCGCCGACTTCGCCCAGGTGGCGCCCAAGCGCCGCAGGGAGCTGGGAGAGTCGCCCAACCTCGCGCCGTGGCTGGAGTTCCGCGCCTTCATCGGCGAGGCGCTCGGCGACCACTACGTGAAGGCCCCCGCCGAGTGGGCCGCAGAGATCGCCCCCGACCTCGCGGTGGGCGAACGCGGCATCCGGGAGCCGTCGGCGGACTGGCCCGTGGATTGGAGCCGTTACGCGAACCGTTACAAGCTCGCCGCCCGGCTCGGCGAGACGCAGGGGGTGCTGGAGGACCTCTTCCGCTCCTTCGCGCCGGAGGCCCGCCAGGGGTCAGTGATCACCCTCGGCGTCCAGGGGGCGGCGCCTGCCCAGCGCATCGGCCCCTGGCTCTCGCTACTCAACGGCGGCTCGGTCTGCTGGCTCGACCACATGAGCGACCGAGGGCCCCGCGGCTGCGCCGTGCTGACGAGCGACCAGCGCCCCACCGCCGCCTATGCCGCACTCGCCAAGGAGGAGTTCCCCGACCTCACCGGCGGCATTGACCGCCTCATCCTCGCCAGCCGCTTCCTCGACGACCGCATCGCCATCGCCTACTCGTACCCGTCGTGGCTGGCCGATACCGACGCCCTGGCCCGCGACGCCAAAGCCGTCGTCGAGGAACTCGGCTTCCAGCACGTCTTCGTCAACATGGAGGACGTGGCCGCCGGGCGGCTGGAGAAGGACGGCTTCAAGCTCCTGGTCATCCAGCAGGCGAGCTGCCTGTCGAAGGAGCAGGTCGAGGGCATTCGCCGCTTTGCCGAGGCCGGCGGCATCGTGCTCGCCGTCGGCCGCTCGGGCTGGCGCGACCTGCGCGGCGCGCCGCACGCCGAAGGCTGCCTGGTGGATGCCCTGGCCGGCGTGGACACCGCAAAGTCCGCGCCCTTCGGCAAGGTCATGGCCATGCCGCGCGGCCAGCCGAGCCTTACCCTCGAGGTCGCCCTCGGCGGCGTGGAGGCCAGGGACGCAAAGGTTCTTGCCAGCGTTGCCGTTGACGGCAAAGCGCCGCTCCCTGTGTGGACCGTGCGCAACCAGGGCAAGGGCAAGGTCTACTGGCTCAACGCAACCCTTCGCGGGGGGGAGGCGACCCGCAAGTCGCACCACGACCTCTTCGACCACGTCATCGCCATGGCCTCAATCAAGCCGCGCTGCCGGCTCTTTGAGAAAGGCGCGCCGCTATTCGACACCGAGACCTGGTACTACGAAAGCCCGCTCAAGCGCACGCTATTCGTCGCACACTACCTGGGCCGCAAGACCGAGGGGCCGGTCATGGTCCGCTTCGACCGCAAGGCCCACGTCTACGAGGTGCGCACCCGCCGCGCCTTCGGCGAGACCGATGTCGTCCACGACGCCTTCCCCCAGGGGGTGATGCGCATCTATGCCCTGCTCGACTGCCGCCTGCTGAAGCTCACTGCAAAGGTCGAAGAGCAGAAGTACGACCCAGGGGGCGTGGTCAACGTCGTCTGCTCCATGACTACGGCGGGCAAGGAGGCCGAGCCGCCCGACCTCTTGGCCTATCGCGTGAAGCTGCTCGACCCCTCGGGCCGCGAGCTGCCGGCCTACAGCCAGGTCGTGCTGGCTCCCGGCGGCGACGCCACGGTTGCGCTCCCCCTCGCCCTCGACCAGCCGCCGGGCCGCCACACCGTCCTCGTCGCCGACGTCATCACCGGCCAGGAGGCCCGCGCCCCCTTCCTCGTCACCAAGCCGGCAGTGAAATGACGGGGGCAGAGCCATCCGCCCCGCTCACGCCGACCCCAGGAGGCCGCCGATCACTGCGAGGGTGGGCTTGAGCGTCTTCCGGATGGGGTCCACCTCGACGCCGAAGTTTTCGAGGGCGGTGGCGCCGATCAGAAAGAGGGAGCCCTTGGGGGCGGAGATGACAGGGCAGGGGATGCTGCCCTCCAGGCCCTCGATCTGGGGGTCGCAGAAGCCCAGGAGGCGTGTCTCCTCGCGCCCGTCGGCGAGCACCAGGCGCCGCGTGGCGGAAGGCTCCACGCCGATACGCTCCAGGTAGTCCTCCGGCACCAAGGAGTAGAGCGCACCCGTGTCAATCCAGAACTCCGCCTCGAAATACAGGTCCGGCTTCTTGCTGTTCGATACCCGAACCCGCTTCCTTATCATCCCCATCGTCGCATCCTCGTCACTTTTCGGGCCGCAACGCTGCCCAACCCACCACCGGCATCATACCCCAAGCAAGCTGGTCAAGCAAGAGACTGTGGCCCTGACACGCCCCCAGTTTGTTAGTCTTGTGGCTTGGAGCCCTGCAAGGGCGCTCTATCATAGCCCAGGGCGAAGCGAAGCGAAGCCCTGGGTCTGGGGTTGTAAAGGCATCAGCCCTGTAAGGGCGAGATAGAGAGCCAAGGCGCGGGCTATTGCGCCCTCACAGGGCTGTGATGCGGGGGCCGTCTTCCCAGGGCTTTGCTTCGCTTCGCCCTGGGCTATTGTAGTTCGCCCCTTCGGGGCTGCACAGACCGAACCACCGGAAACTGGGGGCGTGTCAGACTGTGGCCGTGACCTGGGACCGGGCGCTTCAGGGGTGAAAATGGTAGGGGCGTGGTCCTTTTCAGCCAGAACAGCACCCGTTGCCCAGCGTCGCCACCCATGGGCTGTCATTCTGAGCGGAGTGAAACGGAGCGAAAAATCTGTCGGAGGGGCCAAGTGGCGCAGCAGCGGCCACCTATGTCGCGTTGCGGCACCCCTTGAGAGATTCTTCGCGGCGCCCGCCTGGTGGCGGTCACGCGCTCAGAATGACAGTCGAATAAGGGTGTGGTCCGTTTCGGACTCGACAGCGTGAAGGGCTGGTAGGGGCAGGTCCCTGTGCCTGCCCGAACTCGATGGCGCGCACCGCGGGTGGAGGAGCTGCTAGGGGCAGGTCCCCGTGCCTGCCCGAAGTCGATGACGCGCCACAACATAGGTGGGCGGGCACGGGGACCCGCCCCTGCATGGCGTCCGAAACGGACCACGCCCATCGAATAAGGTGTGTCCGAAACGGACCACGCCCAAATGGTAGAATGCCCGGCCCCGAACACACCCTGGCATAAGGAGTAGAAGATGCGCACGTGGCTCAGTCTCGCCCTGGCGCTGACCGTCTTGCGGGCCTTTGCGTGTGGCGGAGAGCCGACGGTGGTGGACGCGGGGAAGTTCATTGACCGCTCGCTGGGCGACTGCGGGATTCAGCGGGCGATCGACTCGCTGCCGAAGGAGGGCGGCGTCGTGGAACTGCCGGAGGGGCGCTTCCCGCTGGAGCGCTATCTGTTCCTGAAGAGCGGCACGACGCTCCGCGGCAAGGGGCCAAAGACCATCCTGGCGGCCGGCAAGCCCGAGCCGCGCCGAAACGTGACGAAGGACGCACCCGCCAAGAGCACGGAGCTTGTGGTTGAGGGGGACCTCGCCGGCCTCAAGCCGGGCATGCTCGCCTTCGCCTGGCGCTTCCGCGTCCCAGGCTGGATGGGCTACATCAAGCCCTATCGCGTCAAGGAGGTCCGCGGCCAGACCATCGTCTTCGCCGAGCCGCTCCAGTGTGAGATGCTCGTGAGGAACCAGGCCCAGGTCTCCTGGGGCTTCGTCACGCCCCTCGCCGCGCCCGCCAGGAAGGGCGAGAAGGCCATCCAGGTGGAGCACCCCGAGCTGCTCCCGCCCGGCACGGGCATCACCTTCGGCGGCGATGGCGACCTGTGGAACCACCACTTCAACGCAGTCGTGGCCGCCCAGGGGAACACGCTCAGCCTGGAGCGTCCCATTGGGGTCAACGCCGCGGCGGGCACACACGTCCACCACGCCTACTCGGCCATCACCGCCGACGGCCAGGAAAACGTCGCCATCGAGAGCCTCCGCATCGAGGGCTGGCCGGGCGACGAGAAGCCGGTCAAGCGCGACTTCTACTTCAGCGCCATCCACATCGTCCGCACCAACAACATCGTCGTCCGAAACGTCGAGGTCCAGGACTGGCAGGCCGACGGCGTGAGCATCCAGGCAGGCAAGAACTGCCTCGTCGAGCACTGCCTGGCCACCCGCAACTGCGGACACGGCTTCCACTCCGGCACCGATTTCACCGACGGCCTGTGGGTGAACCTCAGGTCGCTGGCCAACGGCGCCGACGGCTTCTACTACTGCTGGCACGACAAGAATGTGGTGGTGCGCAATTGCGTGCTGAGCGAGAACCGAGGCCACGGCGTCGGCGGCCTCGGCAACCCAGGCGACCGCCAGTGCACCGTCGAGGGCAACACCATCGAGCGCAACGGCAAGGCGGGCGTCGAGGTCAACGGCGGAATGGTCTCGAAAAGCGTCATCCGCAACAACGTCGTCCGCGACAACTCGCGCGAGAAGCCTGGCCGCTGGCCGGGCATCGCGCTCTTCGCCTCGGCCGAGGACGCCCGCGCCTACACGGTGGAGGGGAACACCGTGGAGAGCACGCTGCCCGAGCCGACGCAGTGGGTGGGCATCGAGGAGCGCTGTGGCGACCCGCCGCTGCGCGAGGTCGAGCGCGACGGCAAGAGGGCCGTCGAGACCCGCATCGCCGACGAGAACGTCATCCGCGGCAACAAGCTGGCCGGCCACAAGACCGCCGACATCGTCCTCGTCGGCGAGAGGACCGCCTGCGAGGGGAACGGCGCGGCGAGAGTCGTCCGCAAGGCCCCAGGGCAAGCGAAGCAATGACCTGCGCGCCCACCGGCAGCGAGAAGCCGGACGCCAGGCCGAGCGCGGTCTAGACCTCGACCTCGGCGCGGGTGATCTTGGCAAGGTCGGCCACGCCGATGCCTAGCTCGCCCGCGCGGGTGATGTGCGCGATGTCCTTGTGGTAGGGCGGCAGGCCCTTCTCGACCCGCTTGGCCTTGAGGATGTCCGCCAGCACCGCGTCCATCGCAACGGGGTCCACAGAGGCGATGATGCCGTAGTAGTCCCAGCGGCAGGCGGGGTTGAACTGCGGCCCTTTGTCGAAGAGGCCGTAGAGGGCGTCGCAGATGCAGATGCGGGTCTTGGCCTTGATCGGCTCCAGGGCGCACAGGTCGGCGATGAACTGGCAGGTGTCGCGGTGGAAGGCGCTGGCGTTGGGCACGGTGCCCAGGTGGTTCTTGAGCGCTCCGCTCACGCCGGCCAGCACGTGGGTCTTCATTATCGGCAGGTTGATCAACACGTCGGCCTTGAGGACGAGGTTCGAGAGCTTGGTCTCGACGGGCCCTGCCTTGACGCTGGGGCCGAGGTCCTGCGCGGTGGGGAAGGCGCGCGGGGCGGCGCCTTCGCGGTTGAGCTTGACGCCTGCGGTCGTGAAGGCCCGCTCGTCGCGGTCGTAGATGACGATGTTGGCGGGGTCCACGCCGGCCTTGACGAGGCCGCTGGTGACGGCGGCGACGACCTCGGCGTGGGTGGTCGCGCGGGCGAAGAGGCCATTGAACTTGATGGCCACCTTGTCCTTTGGGCTGACGTAGACGCCCCAGGCCTTCGCCACGTCGTCCTTGCCCGCCAGCTTCATGACCGCAGCATCCACGAGCTTCGCCACGATGGGCGCGTCCACCGTGTTGTCCACGATGACCTTCTGGGTCTTGTCGCGGACGATGACGACCACTGGGCCATCGGCCGCGCGGATCGGCCGCTGAGCGGCCAGGAGGCCCGCCGCAGCCGCCGCGCCCGTGGCCAGGAAGCCTCGCCGGTCCAACACACGCACGTCAGCCATAGCCGTCTCCTAAGCCGATGCCAGTCAAGGCCCCAACCCCTCCGGCTACATGAAACTACAACGGGGGGAGAGAGTCAAGCCGACATTCAGTGTCCCTTCGGTCTGGCACACGCTGGGTGGCAGGGGCCCAGCATGGCCGCCGGCTGGCGGGCTTAGAAACCATCTCAAGACCCACGCGGGACTGCGACGCCAGCGATTCTGGCCGCAGGCTAGCACTACAACGCTATATTCTCTTGCTCCAAAGCAGGCAACTACTTGTCAGCACAGCAGATACGCCACACCCACATGTCACTCTGAGCCGAGCCCACCTCCCGGCGGGCGGAGCGAACAATCTCTGTGCGCGCGGAGCCCGTGGTTGAGGGCTACACTGCGTAACCGGACACAAGCCAAAGAAAGATTGGGGCGTAGCCCGTTTCGGACGCCAGGTAGGGGCGGGTCCCCGTGCCCGCCCACCTATGTTGTGCCGCGTCATCGAGTTCGGGCAGGCACAGGGACCTGCCCCTACCCGCGCTTCCCCCCGTGGTGTCCGAAACGGGCCACGCCCGAAAGACCCTTCGACTTTGGGCGCCCAGAGGCGGCCTACCCTCACAACGACGACTCTCTAGAACTTGCGCTAGGGAAGGTAGCGTTGTCGTGCTAGGAGCACGGAGGAAGTGATGCAGCGGAGAGCATCATTGGTGACCTGCGACAACGCCTGCGCCCAGAAGTGGCGGCGTTCCTGCGGGTTGCGGCGGCAGCGGGGCGTCTGCGGTGTTGCGGCTCCTCGACGATGCCCTCCGTTGCATCGCCTCGTCGCCGCGCCTTGCATCCGCCCCGCTGACGCCGGCAACGCAGCCCGCGTGGGTTCTGAGATAGCTTCTTAGGAGCGGCCGTGGCGTCTGGCCGCAGGCCGGGGGCGTCTTCGCCGTGCTTGCTGAAGGAGGCCCCATCCCTCGCCGAGGTCGCAAAACCGCCGAGTCGGACGGCCCGCTGGCGAGCGGCGCGGGGCCGCGGCCCGCGTGGGGCTCGACCGTGGTTTCAGTTGGAGCAGTCCGCCTTGCATTGTCCGGCTCAATGACTAGAATCTAGGGGCTGGAGGTTTCTGGCAAGGTATAGGAGGCGACCATGTTGGAGAAAGCGGGTGTTGACCGGCGGGGGTTTCTCAGGCGGGGCCTTGCCGCCGTGGGCGCGGCGCTCGCGGCGCCCTATGTGGCGCCCGCCGCGGCCCTGGGCAAGGACGGCGAGACGCCGCCAAGCGACAAGATTCTGCTGGGCGCGATGGGCATCGGCGGGCGCGGCAGCTACGTCTTCGGCTGCATGCTGCGCGAGCCCGACGTCCGCTGCGTGGCCATCTGCGACGTGCGGCGCGAGCGCCGCGAGCGCGCCAAGAAGATGGCCGATGCTCGCAATGGCGACGAGAAGTGCACGGCCTATATTGACTACCGCGAGATGTTCGCCCGCCCCGACATTGACGCGCTGCTAATCGCAACAGGGCCAAACTGGCACGCCACCGCCTCCATCATCGCAGCCAAGGCGGGCAAGGACGTCTACTGCGAGAAGCCGTGCACGAAGAACATTGCCCAGAGCCTCGAGCTCGCCGCGACCTATCAGCGCACGGGGCGCGTCTACCAGGGCGGCATGCAGCGGCGAAACGTCGCGCACTTCGTCTTCGCCATGAGCATCATCCACAGCGGAAAGCTCGGCAAGCTCCACACCCTCCACGCGCACCCCGCCGGCATGGGCACCCACATGAGCGGCTGGGCGCAGGCCGAGCCCGAGCCGTCGAAGGAAGAGGTGGACTGGGACCTCTATCTCGGCCCGGCGGCCTGGCGGCCATTCAACAAGGGCTTGCTCAACGGCTTCAACTTCGAGAAGGGCGGCGGCCTTCTCGGCGGCGGCGTCCTCGAATGGGGCTCCCACTGCGTGGACCTCTGCCAGTGGGCCAAGCAAAGCGACGACACTGTGCCCATCGAGTACTACCCGCCCGAGGGCGGCGACAGGGCGACGGCCGTCTACGCCGATGGCGTCAAGCTCGTCATCCGCAACGGCGGCTGGCTGCCAGGCGTCGGCTCCTGCCCGATGCGGGCCGAGGGCGACGCGGGGTGGCTGGAGGTGGGCGACAGCGGCGAGATCTTCGTCAGCAACCCCGAATGGCTCGCCGCGCGCGGCAAGAAGACCGGCGGCTACCCCGCCGACAGCCACGTGCGCGACTTCTTCGACTGCGTGAAGTCCCGCGGCCTGCCAAAGGCCAACCACTTCGTCACCTGCAACTCCCACATCGCCTGCCACGCCACCAACACGGCGGTGTTCCTGGGACGCAAGCTCACCTACGACCCCAAGAAACACGAGTTCATCGGCGACGAGGAGGCCAACCGCCTCCGCTCCGAGGCCATCCGCGAGCCGTGGAGGCTCTAGAGAGTGCGGAGTGCGGAGTGCCGAGTGGCGAGTGTCGAGCGTCTAGTGTCAAGTGAGGAGAATGGCTGTGTTGAAGACTTTCTCTCTTGTGGTGCTTGCCGCCCTGGTCGCTGGCGTTTCCCTGGCCGCGGAGAAGCCCGATGAGGCGAAGCTGATCGCTATCATTTCCTCGGACGCCCCGCCGCAGGAGAAGGCGATCCCCTGCAAGCAACTGGCCGTCTACGGCACCAAGGCCGCGGTGCCCGCCCTGGCGGCGCTGCTGCCGAACCCCGAGCTGTCGTCCTGGGCGCGCATCGCCCTTGAGGCTATCCCCGACCCCGCCTGCGACGACGCGCTCCGAGCGGCCGTCGGCAAGCTCGAGGGCCGCCTCCTCGTCGGCGTCATCAACTCCATCGGCGTCCGCCGCGACGCCAAGGCGATTCCCACCCTCGTGGCCAAGCTGAAGGACCCAGACCCCGAGGTGGCGTCGGCCGCGGCCGAGGCCCTCGGCCGCATCGGGGGCGAGGAGCCCGCCAAGGCCCTGGAGCCGCTGCTGGCCAGCGCGCCGCCACCCGTCCGCTCCTCCGCAGCCTACGGCCTGGTGCTGTGCGCCGAGCGGCTCCTGGCCGACAAGAGGGCTGAGGACGCGACCAGGCTCTACGACGCCGTGCGCAAGGCCGACGTGCCGCGCCACCGCATCGCCGAGGCCACGCGCGGCGCAATCCTGGCACGCGGCGCCGCAGGCGTGCCGCTCCTCCTCGAACAGCTCCGCTCCGCCGACAAGTCGTGCTTCTGGCTCGGCCTGCGAGTGGCCCGCGAGCTACCAGGCCCCGAGGCCACCGATGCACTAGTGGCTGAGCTGGGCAAGGCGGCGCCCGAGCGCCAGCCTCTGGTCTTCCTCGCACTGGTTGACCGCGGCGACCCCAAGGCCATGCCCGCCATCCTGGCCGCCGCCAAGAGCGGCCCCAAGGCCCTCCGCATCACGGCTATGGGCGCCCTCGAGCATATCGGCGACGCCTCGTGCATCCCAGTGCTCCTGGAGGCCGCGGTTGGGGACGACGCGGAGGTGGCCACCGCTGGCAAGGTGGCCCTCGCACGGCTGGCGGGCAAGGACGTTGACGCGGACCTCGCGGCCCGACTCGACAAGGCCCAGGGCAAGGCGCGCCAGGTGCTCATCGAGCTTGCGGGCGCCCGCCGCATCAGCCCGGCGCTCCCCGCGCTCGTCCAGGCCCTCACCGATGCCGAACCGGGCATCCGAGGCGCCGCAGCCGAGGCCCTCGGCGCCATCGGCGGCGAGAAGCAGGTGCCCGAACTCGTGAAGGCCGTCGCCAAGGCCCAGGACCCCAAGGACCAGTCGGCGATTGAGAGGGCGCTCCTGGCCCTCTGCGGCAGGGTCGGCGCGGCCTGCGTGCCGAGCCTGGCCCCGCTCACCAAGAGCGCCGAGAGCGCCCAGCGCATCATCGGCCTGCACGTGCTCGCCGTGGCCGGCGGCCCGGAGGCCCTGGCCGCCCTCAATGCCGGCCTCGGCGACGCCGACGGCGCAGTCCAGGACGAGGCCGCGCGCGCCCTCTCTACGTGGCCCAACAAGTTCCCCGAGGACCCCGCCGTGGTGCCAGTCCTCACGGCGATGGCCACCAAGGCCAGGAAGCCGCAGCACCAGATTCTGGCGCTCCGCGGCATCTTCCAGCACATCCAGGGCAACAAGAAGCTCAGCGATGCCGAGCGGCTGGCCAAGGTCAATGAGGTCCTGCCCCTGGTGAAGGGGCCGGACGAGAAGCGGCTGGCCATCTCGGCGCTTGGGGCCATCAACGCCCCCGGCGCCCTGGATAAGCTGGTGGCCTTCGCCGCCGATGCCCCGGTGGCCGAGGAGGCCTGCTCGGCCATCGTCGGCCTGCTGGGGAGGCCGGACCTCAAGGGATTCTCGGCTGACCAGCGGCGGGCCGCCCTCCAGACAGCGGCTCAAAAGTCCAAGGCCGGCAGAACCAGGAAGCGCGCCGAGGAACTGCTCAAGGCCGTCAAGTAGTGAGGCGGCTGACACGTCCCAGCCTGCGCGTTGGCCTGTCTGTAGCCCTGCGAGGGCGGCATACAATCGCCCAGCTACGGCCCGCCCGTCAGGCGGTCCGCCGCGTTTTGCCACGGTAACGGAGGCAAGGTATGGTCCGGGAATCGTCTTCCGGCGCGGGCCGAGACGGGCCGAGGTCCGCCATCCTCTGGGCTTTCGCCGATCGGCGGTTCGCCATCGCGGGGCTGTGGCTGCTCGGCTTTGCCGGGGTGGGCCTCTCGCTGGTGCTGCCGAGCCAGGTGGGGCGGCTGACGCAGCTCTTCGCGGGCGGCGAGGCAGTGACCTGGCCGCCGGTGCTGCGGGCGGTCCTCTACCTTGTGGCCGCCCAGCTCGGACTGTCGGCCATCAGCTACGTGCGGACGCGTGCCGAGGTCTCGGTGCGCGAGTCGGCCATCCGCAGGCTCATGCTGAGGCTCTATGGCAGGATCGTGCGCTTCGGCGCCGACTTCTTCCGCAGCCAGGACGTCGAGCGGATCAATGCGCGCGCGATGGAGGACACGAACCGCGTGGGGATGTTCTGGGCCGCGGCGCTGGTCGCCGTGCCCCTCGCCCTGGCGAGCATCGTCGTCCTGGGCGCCGTGATGCTGCTCGACAACTGGCTCCTCGGCCTATGCATGATCGCGCTCTCGGTCTTCTCGGGGTACTTCATTATCTTTGACAGGGAGCTCCAGGCGATCAACCATCGGGTTCGCGAGACCTGGGAGACGATCCGCGCGAGCGCCCGCGAGACCGTGGCTGGGGTGGCGGAGGTCCGCAACCACTGCGCCTTCGAGTACGCTCTGGGGAACCTGGGCAAGTCGTTCCACGACTACGAGGGCGTCATGGGGCGCTTTGCGCACCTGCTGGCGACGTTTCAAGCGATGGACCCCCTGGTGGCGACGGTGCAGCGCGGGGCGCTCTTCGCCGTCGGAGCAGCCCTCTGCATCGCGGGCTCCCGGGTCGCGCGCCTCTCGGGGCCGATGACGTGGGGACAAGTCATCAAGTTCATGTTCCTGGCGCAGCTCTTCCAGGACGCCGTTGCGCAACTGGCCGGGCAACTGCTCCAGTGGCGGATGACGCGCGAGAGCGAGCGGCGGGTGGGGGAGTACCTGCGGCGGCCCTGCGTCTTCGAGGCGCCCGATGAGGGCCAGGCATTGCCCCCCGAGCCTGTGCCTGTGGCCTACGAGCGCGTGAGCGTGGCGGTGGAGACGGGTCAGAGCATCCTGCGCGAGGTCAGCCTGCGGGTGGAGCCCGGCCAGCACGTGGTGCTGTGTGGCCCGTCGGGCTGCGGCAAGTCCACCCTCCTTCAGGCCCTGGTGCGCGGCGTGGAGCCGAGCGGCGGCTGCTGCACGCTGGCCTCCGTGCCCCTGGAGCGTTACGCCCTGGTGTCGCTGGCCCGCAGGGTGGGCTTCGTGCCCCAGACCCCCGTGCTGTTCAATACGACCATTCGCCAGAACCTCTTGCTTGCCTTGCGCCGGCGGGGGGCCCGCTGCCTGGAGGACGACTGCGGGCCGATTGACCTCCACGGCCTCGATGGCGTCCAGAGTTCCGAGGACCTCGACCGCGAGCTGGTCGCGGTGGCGAGACTCGTCGGGCTGGAGGCGGACCTCATCGCCAAGTGCCTGGATGCTCCGCTGCCGCCAGTGGCGGCTGCCGAGGCGATCGTGGCGCGGATTGGGCCACTGCGGGCGCGGGTGGCGCAGGCGGCGGATGCCTGCCCCGCGGGCTCGGTCGTCCACTTTCAGCGCTCGGGCTGTTTCCCTGGCACGGTGGGCGAGAATCTCCTGGGGCCGGGAGCCTCCCGCCCCGCCGCGAGCCCCCCATCGGCACTCCGCGACATGCTCGCCGGCCAGCCGGTGCTGCTCGACCTCTTGAGGGTAGGCTACCGACGGCTCGTCACCGAGCAGGCCCTGGCCGCGCGCGTGAGCCAGGACCGGCCCGGCCTGATGGAGCTCTTGCCCCATCGCGAGGCGCCGGATGTCCGCACTGATCGGGTCCTGCCCCTGGACCGTGTGCTCCTCGGCCTCTCCGCCCTCGAGCAGGTGGCGCTGCTCGACGTGGCGGTGGAGAGCGACATCGAGCTGGCCCGGCAACTGGCCGGCGCCGCCGACTTCGATGCTCGCCTCCTGGCCGCCCGCCACGCCATTGGCCTGCGCGATGGCGAGGCCAGGCGGCGATGGGACGCGCTGGACGGCCCTGCCTACGCGGACGGCCTGACGCTGCGGGAGAACCTGCTGAGGGGCCGGGCGAACCCCCTGCTGCACGGGGCGCACGAACGCCTCGAGGGCATCATCCTCCACGCCCTGCGGGACGAGGGGCTGCTCGACGCCGCCGTCCTGCTGGGCCTGGAGTTCGTCGTCGGCGAAGGCGGCAAGTTTCTCTCCGGCGGCCAGCGCCAGAAGGTGGCCATCGCGCGGGTCATCCTCAAGAACCCCATCCTCCTGTTGCTCGACGAGGCGACGGCGAGCCTCGACGAGGCGTCGCAGGCGCGGGTCCTGGAGATGGTCGGGACGCGCTTCGCCCGTCAGACCGTGATCTCCATCTCGCATCGGCTCAGCACCGCGCGCGACTGCGGCCGCGTGGTGGTGATGGACCGCGGGCAGGTAGTTCAGGATGGCACCTACGACGAGCTCGCCCGGCAGGAGGGGGTCTTCCGCCGACTGGTGAGCCAGGAGCGTGGGGAGGCAATCGCAGAGCTCCGCCCGCCTGCCGTCGCGGGCGCGCCCGAGACGGCGAGGCAGGCGCTCGAGCACGCCGTCGCCCGCTCGAGCGTTTTCGGCCGGCTCAAGAGCGACCAGTTGGCGTTCCTGGCCCAGGCGATGCGAACCGTCACCTGTCCCCGGGGCGAGGTGTTGTTCCGCCGTGGCGACGCCGGCTCCGAGCTATACGTCATCCTCGACGGCGAGGTCGAGTTCTTCGTCGAGCGGGGCGAGGGCGACCAGAGGGTGGCCACAGTCGTGAACTCCGCAGGGCCGGGGGGCGTGTTTGGCGAGCTGGCCATGTTCGGCGGGGGTCGGCGCACCCTGGGCGCCCGCGCTGCGACCGAGGCCACGCTGGGCATCCTGCGGCGCGACGACCTCGTGAGGCTCATCCACGCCGACCCCACCATCGCCATCGAGCTACTGGGCACCGTGTCGCGCTATCTGGCCCGCGCTACCGATGCCGCCTACGACAGCCCCGCGCCCAAAGTTGCATAGGCCGGCCAGACCGACACGCGAGCCGCGTGTCGCTACGGAGGACGATGACCAATGGACTCTCAGAGCCGCATCCTGGACCTTTATCTGGGCATCTCGCCCCGCACCAGCGAGGAGGCTGTGCTGAGGCTGCTGATCGACCTCGGCCGGCAATACGCCGACGCCGAGGAGGGCTCGCTGCTGGTACTGGACCGCAAGGCCGACGAGCTGGTGTTTGCGATGACCTCGGGCAGCCGGCAATCGGAGCGGGTGCTCGTGGGCCAGCGGGTGCCCGTGGGGCGGGGCCTGGCGGGGCTGGCGGTGGCGACGGGCGAGGTGCAGGTCGGCGCCCCCATGTTCCGAGAAGTGCGGCAGCGTAAGCGCAAGGGTGCCTCCGGCGCTCAGCCGACCGCGGTCATCGCGGCGCCCATGCTCGTGCGCGACCAGGCCATCGGCGTGCTCACCGCGGCCAGCTTCCGCCCGGGGCGCTCGTTCACCCAGGACCAAGCCGCTTTCTACGGCAAGATCGCGGCCGTGGCCGGCGTCGTGGTGGACCAGCAGCAGCGGCTGCGGGCGCTCGAGGAGTTGAGCGCGGGGCGCCGCCCGCCGCGGGCGCGCACGCGCGAGGAAAGGCTCAGGATGCAGCTCGTCGGCAGCGTCGAGCGCCTGGCGGCGGGTGGGCCCGAGCGTCTGGCGCGCGTGGCGGCCCTCCTGGCCGCCATCGAAGCCCTCTTTCAGGGGCCGCGGTAATGACCGGCATCGAGCAAGCGCTGCGAGGGAGCCCCAAGGCCCTCCGCCACCGCCGCCGCCTGGCGCCGGTGCTTGTGGCCGTCGTGGACAGCGGCATTGACGCCACGCACCCCGACCTCCGGCGCCGCGTCAGCGGGGCGTGGCGCATCGTCACCCAAGGGGAGGGCGTGCGCGCGGCCAAGGTGCGGCGCGCGTGCAACAACGACGTCTTCGGCCACGGCACGGCGGTGGCGGGGATCATCGCGGCCGTCGCGCCCAATGCCCGGCTGCTGGACATCCGCGTGCTCGACGAGCACTGCGGCGGGCGCGGGGCCGCGCTCGTGGCGGGCTTCGAGCTCGCCATCGCCTCGGGGGCCAGGCTCATCAACCTCAGCCTGGCATGCGTGGCCGACTACGCGCCGCAGCTCCACGAGCTGTGCGAGCGGGCCTATCGCGGGAACCAGATCGTCGTGGCGGCCAGGCGCAACATGCCCCTGGCCGACAACGGCTTCCCAGCCGAGTTCTCCTCGTGCATCAGCGTGGGCCTGGCCGAGTTCCGCTCCCCGTACCTCGTCCGCTTCCTCCAGCCGCCCATCGAGTTCGCCGCCCGCGGCGAAAACGTGCGCGTGCCTGCCGCGGGCGGTGGCTACACGCGCATGACCGGCACCAGCTTCGCCACGCCCACCATCACGGGGCTGTGCGCGCTCCTCGTCGGGGCCTACCCCGACCTGCGGCTCTTCGAGCTCAAGACCCTCCTGAAGAAGTTCGCACGCCGTGGCCGATGAGGAGCGGGCGCGCTCTTTCTGCTATAATCTCACTGCCACAGAACAGCCCAAATAGGAGTTCGTGGATGGCAAGAAAGTACCGCGTGACTTTGATCCCCGGCGATGGGGTCGGCCCCGAGGTCTCAGCGGTGGCCTGCCGCTGCATCGAGGCCACGGGGGTGAGCATCGAGTGGGAGGTGCACAACGCGGGAGCCGAGGTGGCCGAGCGGGTCGGCACCCCTCTGCCCGACGACGTGGTGGAGAGCATCCGCCGCAACGGGTTGGCACTGAAGGGGCCGGTAACAACGCCCGTGGGCAAGGGCTTCCGCAGCGTCAACGTCGCCCTCCGCCACGCCCTCGACCTCTTCGCCTGCGTCCGGCCGTGCAAGAGCTACCGCGGCGTCCGCTCGCCCTACGAGGGGATTGACCTGGTGGTGGTCCGCGAGAACTCCGAGGACCTCTACGCGGGGATCGAGTTCCAGCACGATACCCCTGAGGCCCGCGAGATTATCGCGGCCATCGAAAGGCTCCAGCCGAAAAAGATCCGCCGCGATTCCGGCATCTCGATCAAGCCGATCTCGGTCAGCGCCAGCCGGAGGATCGTGCAATACGCCTTCGACTATGCCCGCCGCTACCGGCGCCGAAAGGTCACAGCCGTCCACAAGGCCAACATCATGAAGCACACCGACGGCCTCTTCCTCGACACCGCCCGCGCCGTGGCCGAGGAGAACGGCGTCAAGGTCGTCCGCCACCCCGACGGCCAGGTGACATACCAGGGCGGCGAGGTGGAGTTCGACGACCGCATCGTGGACAACATGGCCATGCAACTCGTCCAGAAGCCCGAGCTCTACGACGTGCTCGTGCTGCCGAACCTCTACGGCGACATCGTTTCCGACCTCTGTGCGGGACTTGTCGGCGGGCTGGGGGTGGCCCCCGGCGCCAACATCGGCGAGAAGGCAGCCGTTTTCGAGGCCACCCACGGCTCCGCCCCGAAATACAAGGGCCTCAACAAGGTCAACCCCACCGCCGTCATCCTCTCGGGTGTCCTGATGCTCCGCCATATCGGCGAGACCGCTGCCGCCGACCGCCTGGAGAACGCCGTCGCCGCCGTCATTGCCGAGGGCAAGTATGTCACCTACGACCTCAAGGCCGACCGCAACGACCCCAGCGCGGTCGGCACCCGTGAGATGGGCGAAGCCATCATTAGAGCGGTGTTGGGTGTCAGGTGCTAGGTGTTGGGGGTGAAGACCAAGAGACGAGGAGACAGGGGACGTGGCTAAGCTCGAATCGTTCCGCGAGCTGAGGGTGTACCAAGAGCTCAGGAGGCTTCACCTGGATGTCCATGCTCCGAGCCTGACGTTCCCGAAGTTCGAGACGTATGAGCTTGGTTCAGAGGTTCGGCGGTGCTCCAACTCCGCAGCGGCGTTGCTGGCGGAAGGGTGGGGGAGCCGCCACACGAATATCTACATCGAAGCCATCAACCGTTCAATGGGTGAGTTCCGAGAGTCGCCGCATCACCTCGACGTGGCCAAGGATAAGGGCTATCTTACCCTTCAGCGTTTCGCGGAGCTCGATGGGGCTTACGAGACCCGCGGGCGCATGCTCGAGCGCCTCCACCAAGCCCTGAGCGACTGGCGCGGCACGACGCGTACCGGGGATACCGTCGAGGAGGAGCAGGCGACTCATGGTCGTGCACTCGCATTGGACTGGGAGGCAGCCATGAAGATAACAGAGGAGCTTGATGTGCTCTTCACCCCCAACACCTAGCCCCCGACACCTAACACCGTTTTGCGATGGAGCAGACCGATGGCAAAGCCCAAAGTGGCCGTCTTCGGCGCTGGCAACGTCGGCGCCAGCGTCGCGCAGCGGATTGTCGAGAAGGAGCTCGCCGACGTGGTGCTGCTGGACGTCGTGGAGGGCCTGCCGCAGGGCAAGGCGCTCGACATGGCGGAGGCGGCCCCGGTGGAGGGCTACGACGCGAAGATCGTGGGCTCGAACAACCCCACCGATGCGGCGGGGGCCGACCTCGTGGTCATCACGGCAGGCATCGCGCGCAAGCCGGGCATGAGCCGCGACGACCTGCTCGCGACCAACGCGAAGGTCGTAGGCGGCATCGCCGACGCGGTGGCCCGGCACGCCCCCGACGCCATCGTCGTGGTCGTGACCAATCCCCTCGACGTGATGACCTGGCTGGTCTTCGAGCGCACCGGCTTCCCGCCCGAGCGGGTGATGGGCATGGCGGGCGTGCTCGACTCCGCCCGCTTCCGCACCTTCATCGCAATGGAACTCGGCGTATCAGTGAAGGACGTCGAGGCGATGGTGCTCGGCGGCCACGGCGACTCGATGGTGCCGCTTCCCCGCTACGCCACGGTGGGCGGCGTGCCCCTGGCCGCGCTGCTCCCGCAGGAGCGCATCGAAACACTCATCCAGCGCACCCGCAACGGCGGGGCCGAGATCGTGGCGCTGCTGAAGACAGGGAGCGCCTACTACGCGCCCTCGTCGGCTGTCGTGGCAATGGTCGCCAGCATTCTGCGGGACGAGCGCCGCGTGCTCCCAGCCTGCGTGCGGCTCAATGGCGAGTACGGCATCCGCGACACCTTTGCCGGCGTGCCCGTCGTCCTCGGCCAGGGTGGGGTCGAGATGATCGTCGAGCTGGAGCTCCGCCCCGAAGAGCTCCAGGCCCTTCAGACATCGGCCAGCGAGGTCCGCGCGGTCTACGAACGGCTCAAGACGCTTTGAGCCGGGGGCTGGGACCGAGGGCCGAGGAGCCGCGAGCATGGAAACACCTGGGATCACGAGCGGCGGGCGCTGGCGGCGGTGGCTGTGGGCCGCGGCCGCAGCGGCGGCCGTGCTCGTCGTGTGGCTCCTGGCGTGCGTGTGGGCCGAGATCAAGGCGGTCGAGGAGGCCGCGCACTGCAAGGCCAAGCTCAGCCAATGGGTCTACCCGGTCATCCTGGAGTACCGGCTTCGGCGCCCGAACGCCCCCCTGCCGCCGCGCTGGCCCGGCGCCGAGCGCGAGCCGACGTGCGAGGGCAGCGGGCGGCCCGTCCCCTACGTCTACCTGCCCGTCCCGAACCTGGCCGTGGCCGCGCGGACCAGTCCCCCGGCCTGGCTCGCTCACTGCCCTGCGCCTCACAAACGGCGCTGGTGGGTGCCGGCCTTCCTGCACCGCGAGGACCGCATCGTCCTGGACGCTCGGGGCGCCGTGCACGGGCTGACCGAGCGCGAGTTCCATGCCGGACCTGCTCCCCAGTCGCACAAGGGAGCGCCGAAATGACCGCAGGTGCGAGCACATGGCACCGGCTCATCGCCTTCCTGAGTGGACACCATCGCTTTCAGGTGACGACCCACGTGCACCCCGACGGCGACGCCGTCGGCGCCCAGGTGGGCCTCGCGCTCTTCCTGGTGGAGCTGGGCAAGAGCACGCTCCTGGTCAACGAGGACCCCGTGCCGCGCATCTACCGCTTCCTCGACCCCGAGGGCCGCGTGAGGACCTATGAGCCGGGGCGCGACGACCCCGACATCGCCGCCTGCGATGCCGCCATAATCGTGGACGTCGCCTCCCTCGAGCGCGTCGGGCGGCCAGGGGCCGCCGCCCGCCGCCACAACCTGCCCTTCGCCTGCATTGACCACCACGTGACCAACGACGGCATCGGCGACGTGAGCGTCGTCCGCCCCGATGCGGCGTCCACCGCCTCCCTGGTGCTCGACCTCATTCGCGCAATGGGGCGCAAGCCCTCGCCCCGCGTGGCCGAGGCGCTCTACGTGGGGCTTGCCACCGACACCGGCTGGTTCAGGTTCGCCAATGCCACGCCCGAGGCGTTCCGCGACGCTGCCGAACTCGTGGCCTCCGGCGCGCAGCCGCCGCGAATCTACGAGCTGGTCTACGAGAACCTTAGCTGGCCGCGCACCCGCCTCCTCGCCCGCGCGCTCGCCACGCTGGCCTCCGACGCCGGCGGGCGAATTGCCTACTTGACCATCACCCGAGCGATGTTTGCCGAGACCGGCGCCACGGACGACGAGGTGGAGGGCTTCGTGGACAAGCTCCGCGAGCTGGGCGGCGTCGAGGTCATCATCATGTTCCGCGAGACCCCCCAGGGCGGCACCAAGGTGAGCCTGCGCGCCAAGCACGACGCCGACGTGGCCTCGCTGGCCGAACGCTTCGGCGGCGGCGGCCACCGCCGCGCCGCGGGCATTGACCTCAAGGCCCCCCTCGAGGCCGTCGTCCCCCTCATCCTCGCCGCTGCGCGCGAGCTGCTCAACGCCTGAAGTGCTGGGGAGCACCTTTATTGTGAGAAAGGTGCTCCCCGGACCTCTCGCCAAGAACCTCCACATTGGGCGCGGAACCCCGATTCGCCCGCACCGTATCGGCCGCTGCCGCTACCGAGGGCAGAAGACCCTACAGGAGGTGGACCTCTGTGGGCGGGCGGGGCGAATCGGGGTTCCGCGCCCCGGTGCGAGAGTCTTTGGGATAGAGGGGGTCTGGGGGAGGAAGCCCTTTCTGCCAGAAAGGGCTTCCTCCCCCGGTCTGCTTCACTCCGCCCGCTTCGCACGGCCCAGGATGAAGTCCATCGCCTTCGAGGTCGTCCAGACCTGCGACTCCCAGAGCCCGTGGGCAGGCGGGAAGATTTCGGCTGTCACGTAGCCGTCGTAACCCACCGCTGCGAACGCCTCCATCAGCACAGGGTAGTTCACGTCCCCATCCAGCAGATGCACGAAGCCGTCCAGGTTCCCAACGTTGCGCTTGAAATCCTTGAAATGCACCCGTTTGATCCGCTTGCCGAGCACGCGCACCCACTGGTCGGGCAGGCCATACTTCACGGTGTTGGCCGGGTCGAAGTAGGCGCCCACCCGCGTGCTCCCCGCCGCGTCCACAAAGTCCCGCATCTCCGTCGCCGACAGCAGAAAGGTGTTCCACACGTTCTCGATGCAGATCGTCACGCCGAGGTCTTCGGCCTTGGCGGTCGCCTGGCGGATGCCCTTCAACGCACGTTCCCACGCCGCATCGGGGTCCACCTTCGGCTTGCTCAGGTCGAACGCCACCATCACCGAGCCGGGGATGACCAGGATAGCGTCGCAGCCGAGCGCAGCGGCCGTCTCGAGTTGCTTGGAGAGCACCTCGCCCGCCCGCTTGCGTTCCTCGGGGTCGTCGCTGGCCATGTTGAAGGCCCAGTAGAGCCCCGTGGAGACGCTGGAGATTTCGATGCCGGCGCGCTTGGCCGCCGCAGCGAGCTTCTTCAGCTCGGCCGCCGGGGTATCGAGCGCGATCTCCCCCTTGTCCGCAAGGTTCAGCTCGATGCTCTCATACCCCGCCGCCTTAGCGTACTTCATTGCATCCCGCGCGCACAACTCGCCCGGAAACGCCCACGCATTGATCCCCTTCTTCATCCTGCGTCCTCCTGCCCGAGGGATGGGTTGGCCAC
>Ga0209381_1001875_pt1 | contig 30229 bp, 22 predicted proteins | sample DewCreD2012metaG_FD_184111 | JGI IMG/M metagenome (GOLD analysis project Ga0209381, IMG submission 184111) | Hot spring sediment bacterial and archeal communities from British Columbia, Canada, to study Microbial Dark Matter (Phase II) - Dewar... ...
TTGTTGAAACTGCGCTTGGCATCTTCACGAAATCATCGTCAAAGTCCGCAGCGAAGACTCTCCCTCGGTGCGCCATACCGCGGGCGCGATTCGTGACACCGTATGCCGCAAGCGTTCCAGAAACATGAGTAGCGTGGTTATTGGTTCCATACGCGCTCGGGCCATCAATGTCTATGACCCGGACACCGTTCGTTGAGAACTCGCGGTGTGTGATGCGAACATCACCGCCATCAAATAGGCCAATGGCGACGTTTGTCCCAGTCAAGTTGAATCCGGTGTTGCCGCCCGGCCAAAGCTCATCCGTGCCGACCGTATCAGCCGCGACTGAGTTGCACGTTGCGGCCGAACGCGGTAACCCGTTCTCCACCCTGACAATCGCGCTGACGCCGCCATCGTCGAGTCGCGTAAATGGGTCAAACCCGCTGGTAGTCAGGAACTCGGCGACCAGTTTGCGGTTCTGTGCCGCCCGAAGTGCCAACGTTTCTGATAGTGCGTTTAGTTCCGCCTTCTGCATCGCAACTCTGTCTTCCAAGGTAAGAATTTTACCGTCGCTTCCGAGGATGTCATGGTGCAGCCACGGCGTAACGGCCTCGCGATTTTTGGCCCATGCCGCTTCCTGTGCCGCCTGACGCGCCGCGCGCTCGGCTTCCGCCAAGAGCGGATTCACGGCAACAGCTTTGGCGTGCCCAACGGCCGCTTGGCGCGCGGCTCTAGCCGCCGCCTGCTCTGGCGTGTCGGGAATCCTCGTGTCGTCAATTACGAAGATTCCCGGGGCAACCTCTACCGCATCCAGTTCCGGATGCGGGTTGAATGGCAAAGGCGGCAAAAAATCGACGTCCTTTGCCGAATAGTATGTGCCCGGAAAAGGCGGTATGTCGCCCTTGTTGTTCTGAGCACTTATGTTGTTAACCAGACCGAGCGCGAAGAGACAACCCACGGTCAGCCTGCCGATGATTTGTTCGATGGCTTTCATGGTCCATTAGTTTTTTCGTTTATTTGTTTCTTCCGAGCTTTTGCCCGGATGCGGGCCTCTTCGCTGCCCCGAAAAGTGAATGCGCGCCCAGCGCACTCCCTTCGGGGCCACGACCAAGCGGCCTTGCAGAAAAGCACGCCAGGACGCGCGACTCGCGCGCGTCGAGGCAGACCTTCTGCAAGCAAGGGCTATCGGTTTGGTCGTTTTCCGAAGGGGTCCGAATCCTCGCAAACGCAAAGATTCACGCCGAAAACATCGTGCAGCTTTCGGCTTTGAGAAAGAACCAACAAGTTTCTACGTCAACCCTGCTCTGGTGACAAGCATGTTCCAGTAAATTTTTCCCTCCCGTTTCCCACGCCAAAGCAGGCGGCAGCGCGGTTGGCGCGCTGGTGACGGCATTGGCTTTTTCGTAAGCCGGGCCGGCGGGCCACTCGTTCGGGATGGGCGCGGCTGGCCGGGAGTATTTCGGCGACATGGTGCAGCCGGTGACAAGAAGGGCGAGGGCAACAATCGCCGCGAGGGGGTGGCGCAGGCTGGCAGCCTGCTGTATCGCGGATTGGCAATCCGCAGATGCTGCAAGTTTGTTCGGCTGCCGACTGGCAGTCGGCGATTGGCTCGCTCGCGCCCGCTCGCTCGGCCTTGCAGGCCTTGCCGTCGCTGCGCTCTGGCAATCCCTTGCGCCGCTTCCCAAGCGGCGCAAGTCAGCAGATTGGCAATCTGCGCTACGGAGTCGAGGCGCGCCCGACACGAACTGTAGCGCAGACTTCCAGTCTGCTGTATCGCGGATTTCCAATCCGCGACCCGTTCGCAATGCCGGGTGCACAGATAACTCCCTCGCCTTGCCGACTGGCAGTCGGCGACGCAGCAGGTTGGAAACCTGCGCTACGAGGGTTCGGCGGGACGCCGAACCCGACACGCCCGCGGCGTGTGCTCCCCGTTTCAGTTGCGCAACTGCGATGGTGAGTGGCGAGAAGTTATTCATGGGCTTGCGCTCCGGTTGAAGGGGTTTGCGCGGCGGCAACCGCCGGCTGCGGTTTGCGTTTGCCAAAGGCTTTTTCGATCAGCACGTAGAACAGCGGCGCGAACAGGATCACGAGCACTGTGCCGGTGATCATGCCGCCCAGCACCGCCGTGCCGATGGCGTTCATCGCGCCCGCGCCCGCGCCACCAGCCAGCGCCAACGGCAGCACGCCAAACCCAAAAGCCAGCGACGTCATCACGATGGGCCGAAACCGCAGCCGCGTGCCTTCGAGCGTCGCCTCGATCAGGCCCATGCCCTGCTCGACGCGCAGCTTGGCAAACTGGACGATGAGGATGGCGTTCTTTGTGGTCAGCCCCAGCGTGGTCAGCAGGCCGATTTGGAAATAGACGTCGTTGGGCAGGCCGCGCAGGGTGGAAGCGATGACGCCGCCCAGCACGCCCAGCGGTAGCACCAGCAGGATGGCGATGGGGATGGGCCAGCTTTCGTAAAGCGCCGCCAGGCAGAGGAAAATCACCAGCACCGAGAAGGCATAGAGCGGCGCGGTCTGGGCGCTGGCCATGCGTTCCTGATAGGAGACGCCGGTGTAGTCAAAGCCGATGCCCTGCGGCAGCCGGGCGACGATTTCCTCGAAGGCGCGCATGGCCTCGCCGGTGCTGCGGCCTGGCGCAGGCTCGCCCTGGATGTTCATGGACGGAAACCCGTTGAAGCGCTCCAGGCGCGGCGAGCCCATCGTCCAGCGCGTCGAGGCAAACGACGAAAAGGGTACCATCTTGCCCGCCCGGTTGCGGACGTAGATTTTCTCCAGGTCGCTGGGCAGGCGGCGGAACGGCGCGTCGGCCTGAACATAAACGCGTTTGACACGGCCGGCCTGGATGAAGTTGTTGACGTAGGCGCTGCCGAAGGCGGCGGCGAGGCTGTTGTGGATGGAGGTGATGGGCAGCCCCAGCGCGCCGGCCTTTTCCCAATCCACGTCCACGCGGAATTCGGGCACGTCCTCCATGCCGTTGGGGCGGACGTTGACCAGGCGTTTGTCCTGCATGGCCATGCCCAGAAACATGTTGCGGGCGGCCATGAGCGCATCGTGACCCAGCCCGCCGCGGTCCACCAACTGGAAATCCACGCCCCGGGCCGTGCCCAACTCGACCACCGGCGGCGGCGGGAAGGCGAAGATCATCGCGTTGCGCAGGCGGGCGAAGGTCATCATCGCCCGGCCGGCCACGGCCTTGACACGCAGGTCCGGCCGGTCGCGCAGATTCCAGTCCTTCATCTTCACGAAGACCATGCCGTTGTTCTGGGCGCGCCCGCCGAAGCCCATGCCTGCGATGGTGAGGCAGGATTCCACGGCGGCTTTTTCGTTCTCCATGAAATGCTGCCGGACCTGGTCGGCAGTGGCCTGGGTTTGTTCCAGGGTCGTGCCGGTGGGCATAATGATCTGGCACAGCAGAATGCCCTGGTCTTCATCCGGCAGGAACGACGAGGGCATCCGCATGAACAGGAAACCCAAGCCGGCCACGATGAGCACATAGGCCAGCACGTAGCGCAATCGCCGGGCCAGCGCGTGGCCGACCCATCGCACGGAAGCGCGCCGGATTTGGAAGAAGACGCGGTCGAATCCCAAGAAGAACGGGCGCAGAAACCAAATCGCGCTTTCCGCCGGCTGGTGGCCTTTGCGGACGGGCTTGAGCATCGTGGCGCAGAGCACCGGCGTGAGGATCAAGGCCACCACCACGGAGAGCAACATCGCTGAGGCGATGGTGATGGAGAACTGCCGGTAGATGACGCCGGTCGAGCCGCCGAAAAATGCCATCGGCCCGAACACCGCCGCCAACACCAACCCGATGCCAATCAGCGCCGGGGTGATCTGGTCCATGGATTTGGCCGTGGCCTCGCGCGGCGAGAGTCCTTCCTCGGTCATGATGCGCTCGACGTTTTCGACCACCACGATGGCGTCGTCCACAAGCAGGCCGATGGCCAGCACCATGGCGAACATGGTCAGCATGTTGATCGAGAACCCGAACGCGCCCAGCACGGCGAACGTGCCCAGCAGCACCACCGGGACGGCGATGGTGGGAATGAGCGTGGCGCGGATGTTGCCCATGAACAGCCACATCACCAGAAACACCAGGAACACCGCCTCAAAAAGCGTCTTGACCACCTCGTGAATGGCCACCTTCACGAACGGCGTGGTGTCGTAGGGGTAAATCACCGCCATCCCTTTCGGGAAGTAGCGGCTCATCTCGGCCATTTTGGCTTTGATGGCGTCGGCGGTGTCGAGCGCGTTCGCGCCCGGCGCTTGGCGAATGGCCAGCGCGGCGGCGGGACGGCCATTGTGGAAAGCCTGGATGTCGTAGGCTTCCGTCCCCAACTCGGCGCGGCCCACATCGCGGATGCGCACGATCGAGCCGTCCGGGTTGGTGCGAATGGGAATGGCGGCAAATTCGTCGGGCGTCTTGAGCAGGTTTTGAACGACGATTGAGACATTGAGCCGTTGACCCGGCTCGGCCGGCGCGCCGCCCAGTTGCCCGGCGGAGACCTCGACGTTGTAGGCGCGCAAGGCCAGAATCACGTCCTCGATCGTCAGGTGGTAGTCGGTGAGTTTCTCCGGGTTCAGCCAGATGCGCATGGCGTATTGCGAGCCGAAGGTCATCACCTCGCCCACGCCCGGCACGCGGGCCAGGACTTTTTCGAGGTTGGACTGCGCGTAGTCGCGCAGGTCGTTGCCGTCCATGCTGCCGTCCTCGGAGACCAGCCCCACGATGAGCAGGAAGTTGCGGGTGGATTTGCTGACCATGACGCCGGTGCGCTGGACGACCTCCGGCAGGCTGGACATGGCCAGTTGAAGTTTGTTCTGCACCTTGGCCCAGGCGATGTCCGGGTCTGTGCCGGGCCGGAAGGTCAACTCCACGCGCGACGCCCCCGCCGAATCGCTCGTGGCCGACAGATAAATCATGTCGTCGAACCCGGTCATCTTTTGCTCGATGATCTGGGTGACGCTGTTCTCGACTGTCTCGGCCGACGCGCCCGGATAAAAGGCGTCAATGGCGATGGACGGCGGCGCGATGGGCGGATACTGCGAGATGGGCAGGTTGTGAATGGCCAGCCCGCCCAGCACCATCATGACGATGGCGATGACCCAGGCAAAAACGGGCCGTTTGAGGAAGAATCGTGAGAGCATGGGGGTTATCCGTTAATTGGGACAGTTCATACATTGGAAACAGACCGTGGCTTCTGCGAACCCTGGCGCGGGGTCTGACGCTGTAGCGCAGACTTCCAGTCTGCTGTATCGCGGATTTCCAATCCGCGAGCCGTTCGTAATGCCCGGCGCTCCGGCAGGGCCGGCGCTTCGCCGACTGAAAGTCGGCGATACGGCAGGTTGGAAACCTGCGCTACGATGCAGGGCTGCGCCGGCGTCGTAGCTCCGACCAAGACTCGGCGATACGGCAGATTGGCAATCTGCTTTACGAAACGGCAGTCGTGAACGCCCGGAGCAACTCTGTGGCATAGACATGTTAGTGGGCTCTCGCAGCCGGTGGCGGCATTTGACCGGGCGGCATGCCTTGACCTGGCGCGCCAGCCGGGGCGGCTTCCTTGGCCGGCATGCCGGGCCGAATCCGTTGCAGGCCCTCCACAATGACGCGGTCGCCCGGGGCAAGGCCGCCCGAGACCAGCCATTTGTCGCCCACCGCCCGCTCGATTACCAACGGACGCGGCTCGACGATCCCATTCGTACCCAGGAGCATCACCAGCGGATTGCCCTTTGAATTGCTGGTGACGGCCTGTTGAGGAATCAGGATGGCTCGTTCGTTGACGCCTTCTTTGATCAGCGCCCGCACGAACATGCCGGGCAGCAGGACGCCCTGCGGATTCGGGAACACCATCCGCAGGATCACCGTGGCGGTGGAGGGATCTACCGAGACGTCGCGGAACTGGAGCGCGCCTTCGTGCGGATAAGGCGTGCCGTCTTCGAGCAGCAATTGCACAGTGTTCTGCTCGACGCCGCCGCGAGCCAGCCGGCCCTCCGAGAGCCGTCTTTGCAAGCGCAGCAGCTCGGCGGTGGATTGCGGCACGTCCACGTAAATCGGATCGAGCTGTTGCACGGTGGCCAGGGCCATGGGCTGGTAGGCGGTGACGATCGCGCCGTCGGTCACGCTGGACTTGCCGATGCGGCCGGAGATGGGCGAGGTGATTTTGGTGTAGCCCAGGTTGATGCGGGCATTCTCGACGGTCGCCTTCCAGTATTGAACGTCGGCCTCGGCTTGGCGCAGGGCGGACGCGGCGTCGTCGTAAGCCTGTTGGCTGACGGCTTTTTCGGCGACCAACTCCTTGAACCGCTCAGCCCGGGCGCGGAGGGCGGGCAAATTCGCCTCGGCCCGGCCCAGGGCGGCTTCTGCACTGGCCAGGGCCGCTTGGAACGGGGCGGGGTCAATCTGGTAAAGCACATCGCCGGCTTTGACATCTGAGCCTTCGGTGAACAGCCGCTTCAGGATCAGGCCGCTCACCTGGGGTCGGATTTCGGCGATAAGATAAGGCGACGTCCGCCCCGGCAACTCGGTGGTCAATGTGACCGGCTGCTGGGTCACCACCATGGTCACAACTTCGGGCATCATTCCCATCGGTCCGCCCGGAGGCCCGCCCGGCGGGCGGCCGCAACCGGCCAGAGACAATCCGCAAGCCACGGCCGCCAGTCCGAACGCGAAGCGCAACATGGCCGGCATCAACGCATTCAACCGACCCACGGTTTGTAGTTCAGGCTTCAGCCTGAAGGCTGAACTACAAACGGGCGCGGCAGCTCGGACGTTGCAGGGATGAACGCTGGCTGCGAAGGGAAGCGTTCCGTTTTTTGGCGCGGTCGAAGATCGTCGCTTCGGCAATTGTGTGATGTTCATATATGCGAGAATTACGAAATGGTTTCGAAGGTGAGGAAAATCATTGCGATGACTGGTTGCCTGAACTTGGGGTTTGGGATTCGTGCGTGTCCGACGCAGCCCCACGGAGAAACAGATCCACCACCCGCTCGGCGGTGGCGCGATCCAGCGGTTGCTCGGGGCGCAGCAAATGCAACATGACGTGCAGGTGCATCAGGCCGCCAAACCCCATGGCCAGCGTCTGGCTGTCGAAGCGCCGGTCCAACACGCCGTTTTGGCGACCCTGTTCCAGCAGTTCCTTGAGGAACTCGAAGCTCTTCCAGCCTTTCTCGAAGCAGTGGGCCTCCTGGGGCACTTCACCCGGCGCAGCCAGGGCGGTGGCAAACGCCAGCCGCATCAGCTCGCGGTTGGCCCGGGCGAACTCAAACATCGTGGCGCACAACTCCCTGAGTTGCCCGACAAACGTATCGGCGCGGCCAACCGCCTCGCGCATCAGCCGCAACCGTTCGTCGGCAGCCCAACTGACCAGCGCCTGGTACAGGTCGGCTTTGCTGCCGAAGTAGTAGTAGAGCACCGGGCGGGACACTCCGGCGGCGGTGACGATGTCGCGTATGGACGCGCCGGCGTAGCCCTTTTGGGCAAAACACTTGAGCGCCGCCTGCAGGAGTGCCTGCTGCGTCTTTGCGGTGTCACTGTTGTTAAGCGTCCCAGCCATGAACCTACCGAACGGTAGGTAAAGACCGCCCGCCTGTCAAGTGCTCAGTTCACTTTCTCAGAAAGCCATCAGACCGTGCCCAACAACCCGCCAACCGGTCGCCATCACCAGGCGTAGGCTGCCGCTGCTACCTTGTTGCTAGGAACCACAGGGCTCGTGGATTGCAAGTGGCAGTTGTGGGGCCTGGGGCAGGTCGGAGTGCCAGCAACACCACGTGCTCGCGGGGAGACGCGCTCTTGAGTTGGCGCAGCTTGCGGGCCTTAAGCGAGCGTCGCGTCAGTGGGCCAAGCGCTTTGGCACAGGGCGGCGGGCGGCGGCAGTCAGGGCTTAGGATGGCAATCGCACAACGGCGGAAGGAACTGAGATTTAGCGGGTTGTGGCGGCAGTCGGCGTGGCGAGCTTCTTGCCCCAGCCCTTGGCATTTCTGGGTCAGGCAAGATTTCACCGGCCGGCTGGGCGCAGGATTTTCTTTGCACTTTCGGCGGGCCAAGTATTGTGTGGCTGTTCCGGCCGGCCAGCCTCCCGGGCTACCCTTAGAGGCCAACCGAGCCGGACGTTTTGCAAAATGCCGCTGAATTGTTGTTGGGAAGACGCGTCGCCGGACCGGAGTGCGGGAGGCACCAAGGCCCCCGCGGAATATCTCCGTGTCCGAGTCGCGGCGTGATTCCTGACGGCAATTCACCTTTCCGCTGTTATTCCCTGCTGACTTTTTGACCTTCCATGTCCACCACGACGGAGAAACCAAGACGCTACCGCCGCCGCAAGACTTCGCCACCGCCAGTGGAAATACGCGAAATGCGCCTGGAAGACCTGCCCGGTGTGTTCGCGCTCGGTCTGGAACTGTTCACCGCCAAGGAACTCCCCACCCTATACCGGTGCTGGGACGAGGACGAGGTCATGCAACTGTTTAGCTCCGACCAAGAGACCTGCCTGGTGGCTCTGTCGGGGGAGCGGCTGGTGGGCTTTGCGTTGGGCAGCCTGATGCAGAAGCGCGGCAGCGCCTGGCGTTACGGCTGGTTGGAATGGCTCGGCGTGGCACCGGATTTCCAACGGCACGGTGTGGCCAGCCGGCTGCTCAACCAGTTGACCAGCCTGTTCATTCGACGCGACGCCCGGATCATGCTGGTGGACACTGACGAGGACAACGAATCCGCACTGGCCTTTTTCCGGAAGAACGGCTTCGGCCAGGAACTGCGTCACGTTTACCTGTCGCAAAACCTGGACGCCCACCCGGAAGCCATCGAGCGCCGGGAGACACTCCGGGAAGACGAGGAGTAGCGCCCAGCAGCCACCCGATAAACAGCGGCAGGCGTGGACTGGCTTGTCGCCCCGCAGGGGGGCCTTCAGCCGCGCGGGATGCAGACTGGCGAGTTTTCGTGAGGTTACCATCCGCCCGACGGTGGCCGCAGGCTCACGGCTTCACGAAGCCCCGGGCCTGTCGGGGCAAACCGCCACGTAGCGGCGCTGCCGACGGCTGGCGACTGCCCCACCCTCCGTCCAGTCGCCTGGTTCAGATACGCTCCAGAGCAAGCCGCGTTGGGAGATTGCACTCGACCGCCTCAGACCCGAGAAATAGCCTCGCGGGTGTGGCTGCAATTGGCCGGATGCGACCGGTCGTTTGGCCCTGCCAGCCAAAAGTAGTCGCGTATGAAACCAACACTTGCCGTGCTGACACTGGCGGTCCTGCCTGCTTGGGCCGCCACGGTTACCAACCACCCCTCCGGCTGGCCCGGCGGCCCGCTCTCGCTGGCCGATGCCCTGAACATCGCCCTCCATCAGAACGCCGATGTTCTCAAGGCGCGGCACGATCTGGAAGCGGCCACCGGTCAGGCCATCCAAACCCGTGCCCTCGTGCTGCCCAAACTGCGCGCCTCTTCCACCTACGCCGCCCGTGAAGATGCCGGAGTCGAGCAGTTCCCCGTGCCCGGGTTGCCCATCCGAATACCCAGTGAAAGCTGGTCCGCCGGCGTGCGCCTGGTTCAGTCGGTTTATGAGGGTGGCCGGATGACCTCCGCGCTGCGCACGGCGCGCCTGACCGAGCAACAAGCCCGGGCCGCGTACGACACCGTTGTGGCCGACACCGTGGCGGCGGTGCGGATTGCTTACGCCGACGTGGTGCTGGCGGCGGAGCTGATCAGTGTTCAACAGGCGTCCGTCCGCCTCTTGGAAACCGAGCTGCAGGACACCCAACGGCGTTTTGACGCCGGCACCGTCCCGCGGTTCAACGTGCTGCGCGCCGAGGTCGAGCTGGCCAACGCCCGCCCACGCCTCATCCGCGCCCAAAACAGCTTCCGCATCGCCAAGCAGCGGTTGGCGTTGTTGCTGGGCCTGAATGTGCCGCCGGAGGCCTCCGCCGACGTGCCCTTGGAATTGGCCGAGCGCCTGGAGTTCGCCGAATACCCCGTCGAACTTGCCACCGCCCTCCGACAGGCCTTGGAGCGGCGCAGTGAACTGGCTGCCCGCCGACGCGCTGAGGCCCTCCAGGCTCAAACCCTCAAACAGGCCCGCGCCGGGATGCTCCCCAGCGTCCAGCTCTTCGCCGGCTACGATGCCCACAGCCCGTCCTTCTCCGACGACCTCGGGCGCGTGGTGGACGGCTGGGTGGCGGGTGCGCAATTGCAATGGGAACTGTTCGACGGCCGGCTCACCAAGGGCCGCGTGGCCGAGGCCAAGGCCCGCCTGGACCGCGCGCGCGTGGATACCCAGGACACGGTCAGACGGATTGAACTCGAGGTCCGCACCGCCTACTCGGAGTTCATGGAGGCCCGCGAGGTGTTTCAGTCGCAGGAAAAGGTGCAGCAGCAGGCCGAAGAGGCGCTTCGACTGGCCAACGCCCGCGCCGAGGCCGGCACCGCCACGCAACTGGACGTCCTCAGCGCCCAGACCGCCCTGACCGAGGCGCGGTCCACGCGGGTGCAGGCCCTCCGAGACTACGTGGTCGCGCGGGCGCGTTTGGAGCGCGCCATCGGCCTGCCGGTTGAGCCGATGACTCCGTAAGGGCCGCGGGTCGCCTCCGGTACGGTTGCCTGAAGCCCGGGTTCAAGCCTGTGGAAAGGACAGGCAGTCCACGAAAGTTTCCTGAAAGCGCGGGTGCTCGTTTAGCGACACGTGGCGGACCTTCCGCAGCAGGTCGGGGTATTCACCACCGGTTTGGGCCAACTCCAAGAGCACCAGCTTGGCCCCGCGCAACGCGGTGTTGCCGACCGGTTCGACCCGCTCGGACGGCAATTCCAGCAAGCCGATGCGCCTGGCGCTGGGGATGCTGATGTAGTTGCCAAACGCGCCCGCCAGGTAAAGTCGCTCCAGGTCGGACGGCGTCGCCCCCCATTCGTCCAACAGCAGCCGCAAGCCGGCGGCGATGGCGCCCTTGGCCAATTGCAGCTCGCGAATATCGGCGCGGGTCAACTGGACCGTCGGCGCCAGCGGCAGCGAGTCCCGGCCGACCAGTCGCCCTCGGGCGTCCAGCCAGCCCAGCTCCAGCGCGCCGGCCACGGCGTCCACCAAGCCGCTGCCGCACACGCCGCGCGCCGGGCCGCCACCCAACACGTGGCTCTGCAGGGTGCCGTCCCGGACGGTGACCGCGGCGACCGCGCCGGTGGCCGCCCGCATTCCCACCGAGATGCGGGCGCCCTCGAAGGCCGGGCCGGCAGCCGCCGAGGCACAGAGAATCTTCCCGCGGTTGCCCAGCACGATTTCGCCGTTGGTGCCCAGGTCCACCAGCGCCGTCAGCGGCTCGCTGCGATGCAGCCCTGTGCTCAGCACGCCCGCCAGCAGGTCGCTCCCCACAAAACTGCCCAGGCACGGCAAGAACCGCACGGTCACCGACCCGGGCAACGACCAGCCCAACTGTGGCGGTTGAAAAACCTGCAGGCCGGCGTGGGGCGAGTCGAACGGCACCCGCGCCAGCGGCTCGAGGCTCAAGCCGCAGAACAGGTGGTGCATCACCGTGTTGCCCACCAGCACCACGTGCCGCAATCCGCCCTGGGCTGCCCGCGCGCCGTCCAGCAGCTCGGCGACCAATTGTCCCACTTGGGCGCGGATGGTGGCCGTCAGTTCGGCTTGGCCGCCGCCCAATACCGCAAACTCCACACGGCTCATGATGTCCGCCCCAAAACGCGCCTGGCGGTTGAGGGCGGTGCGGACGGCCAGGACCTGACCGGTTTGCAAGTCCAGCAACTGGGCCGCCAAGGTGGTCGTGCCCAGGTCCACGGCCACGCCCAGACCCTCCTGCGGTTTGAACGGCAACGGCGATTCGTCGGTCAGGATGGTCGTTTCCCATTGGGCCAGGTCCAGGGTGAGGTCGCCGTCCGCGCGTGCCTGGCAGGCCAGCCGCCAGCCGGCCGCCAACTCCGCGGGCGTCAGACGCCGGGCCTCCTCCGCCGACACCGGCAGCGTGCCGTCCAGCAGCCGAACCCGACAGCCCCTGCAGCGCCCCCGGCCACCGCAGGGGAACTCCACCCCCTCGGCGAACAGCACGTCGTGCAGCGCCGTGCCGCGGGCCAGCTCCAGCACGCGACCGGAGGGAAGCAGTTTGATGCGGACGGAATCCTTAGGCGTCACAGGCCGGCCGGGTTGCAGGTTGGCGGCGCTACAGCCGGGCCGCCACGCGCCGGAAATGGTAGCCCACGATGGCCAGCTCGATGGCGTAGCGGAACTGGTGTGGCCGCCGGAGCAACGTGCTCCAGAAAAACCGCCAGTAAGCCAGCCGCCCTCGATACCATACGCCCAGCAGCCAGAGGGATTTCAGAAACGCCTGGAAATCGGCCCATGACAGTCGCAATGAAGGCCCGTCGGGTTTGTAGTGCTCCAGGAATGTCCGAATCCGCTGGTAGTAGGTCTTTGGCTCGTAGAGCCTTTTCATCAGCTCACGGTAGCCGTTCTGCAGAAACTCGCGGTTGAGCCGGGGACGGAAATTCAACGCCGCCTCGGTGTTGTCGCCGGTGCTGTCGGTCACGATGCGCCCCTCGCGCATGAGCCGGTGCCAAAGTTTGGTCTGGGGCAGCGCCTGCAACAAGCCAACCATGGCGGTGACTACCCCCGAGCGCTGGATAAACTCGAACTGTCGCTTGAAGATGTCCTCCAGGTCGCTGTCGAAGCCGACAATGAACCCGCCCATGACCTCCAAGCCGGCCTCTTGCAGCGTCTGCACGGCCGCCACCAGGTCACGCCCCTTGTTCTGCAACTTGTGGCACTCCTGCAGCCCTTCCGGCGAGGGCGTCTCCAGGCCCACAAAGACCTTCTTGAACCCCGCCTGGACCATCAACCGGCACAACTCCGGGGCGTCCGCCAGGTTGACCGATGCCTCGGTCAGAAAGCCCATGGCCGGCTGCTCCTTCTGCCGCCATGCGATCAGGGCTTGGAGCAGTTGTTTGGTGCGGCGCCGGTCCCCGATGAAGTTGTCGTCCACCACAAACACCATGTCCTTCCAGCCCCGCGCTCGCAGCGCCTCCAGCTCAGCGATCAGTTGGGCGGGCGTCTTGGTTCGTGGCACACGGCCGTTCATGATGATGATGTCGCAAAACTCGCAGTCGAACGGACACCCACGCGAGAACTGCACGGCCATGGTTACATACTGCCGCAAGTCCACCAAATCCCATCGCGGCACCGGCACGCGCGTGATGTCCGGGCGACCCTCCGCCCGGTAAATCCGCTGCAACGTCCCCCGGCGCATGTCCTCCACAATCTGCGGCATCACCTCCTCGGCCTCGCCCAGGGCGAAGTGCCCGATCTCCGGGAAGGCCTCGTGGCGGGTGGTGAACAGCGGGCCGCCCGCCAGGACGGGTTTGCCCAGGGCTGCACAGCGGGCGGCCACGGCTCGGACCGACTCCTGGTGGATTAGCATCGCGCTCAGCAGCACATAATCCGCCCACCGCAACTGCTCGTCGGTCAGTGGCTCGACGTTCAGGTCCACCAGCTTCAGCTCCCAGTCCTTGGGCAGCAACGCGGCGATGGTTAGCAGGCCCAGCGGCGGGAAGGTCGAGCGCTTGGACACAAAGCGCAGCACGTGCTTGAAACTCCAGAATGTATCCGGGTTTTGCGGGTAAACGAGCAGTATTCTCACAAGACTCTCAGGCCCTTGTTGGTCACAAGGGCGCGCCCACCATAGCACATCCACCTTCGGTAAGCACGCGCTTTCTCCGTCCCGGTCCCGCGGCGGGGCGCATCCGCACGGAGCTGCCACTTGTCCTGGCCCAACCTTCCAGGTTGCGGCAGGACCGGCGACCACCAGGTTGCCGCCCCGGCCAGTGGCGACCGCCGAAACCCGCAGGACCGAGGCCCGCGCCACAGGCCGACGGTGGTTGTGGCAGACCCCGCCCCCAAGCCGCTGGAGGGGAGAAAAACATTGCTGAACAGGCAGGGCTTGTGGCTTCATGCTGCGTGCGCGGTCGCCGCGGCGCGGCCCGCCGGGTCGTGGCCCGAGTGCGCGCGCAAGACGATGCGATGGAGCCGATGAGTGCCGTTGGCCGGTGTCGAATGCAGGTGCTATACTCGGGGCACGTGCAGGGCGTGGGTTTCCGCTACACGGCCCGGGCGGTCGCCCGGGGCTTCGAGGTCACCGGGACGGTGCGCAACCTGCCCGATGGCCGGGTCGAGCTCATCGCCGAGGGCACACGGGAAGAGCTGACAGCCTTCCGTCGCGCCATTCGCGACGCCGGGCTGGATCATTTCATCCGGGACGAGGTCGTCGCCTGGGGTGAAGCCTCGGGCGGTTTTCGCGGTTTTGAGATTGTGAGGTAGATCGGAAATGAAGTTTGCCATCCTTGCGGACATTCACGGCAACCTGGAGGCGCTCCGGGTGGTGCTGGAGGATGCCCGTCAGCAGCACTGCACGCACTATGCCTGCATCGGCGACGTGGTGGGCTACGGGGCCAACCCGCGCGAGTGCCTCGAGCTGATCCGCAAGATGGGCATGCCATGCGTGAAGGGTAACCACGACGAGTACTCGGCCAGCAACGAACATCTGGACGGCTTCAATCCGGCCGCCGCCGAGGCGGTGCAGTGGACGCGCAAGCAGTTGAGCGCCGCCGACCGCCAGTGGTTGGCCGACCTGAAATACGTGCGCATGGTGACGAACTTCACGCTCGTGCACGCCACACTGGACGGGCCGCAACGGTGGGGCTACGTCTTCGACAAGCTGGCCGCCGCCGCCAATTTCCCTTACCAGAACACGCCCGTCTGCTTCTTCGGCCACACGCACGTGCCGGTGGCCTTTGTGCGCGACAGCATGGTCCGCGGGGGCACCTACTCGAAGTTCAAGGTCGAGCCGGGCAAGAAGTACTTCGTCAACGTCGGCGCCGTGGGCCAGCCGCGCGATGGCAATCCCAAAGCCGGGTACGTGGTTTACGACACGACCGAGGGCACGATCGAACTGCGCCGTGTCGAATACGACATCGCCACCGCCCAGAGAAAAATCCGCGAAGCCGGCCTGCCGGAGCGACTGGCCGAGCGACTGGCCTACGGTCGCTGAAGCGGCCAGCACGCGCCGGGCGCTGGTGACAACCCAGAGCCCCAAGCCGCCAGACCCGCACCCCGTCAAACCGGCTCATGCCGCGCCGCCCACAACATATTCGCGTCCTGTCTGACGGCAGACCCGGCCACGAAACCCAGAGCCTGGGCCTGGCCGAGGCAATCGCCCGTCGCACCGGCGCGCAAATTCATTGCGTGCGCTTTGGCCCGGCCGACCTGATCTGGTCCCGCTACCGTAAGACCGTCGCCGACCGCGCCCCCGTGGACCTGCTGCTCGGTGCAGGCCACCGGACGCACCTGGCCCTGTGCCTGGCGGCCAAGCGACTGGCCGCCCGCGCCGTGGTTATCATGAAACCCACCTGGCCGGCTTGGTTTTTTGACCTGTGCCTCGTGCCCCGCCACGATCTGCGCGCCGGCGCGTCCCTGTCGCCCCGGTTTGTGCCCACGTTTGGGGCCTTGAACCGCCTGCCGGAACAACTGCCCCCCAAACAGCCCACGGGCCTCGTGCTGATCGGCGGGCCATCCCGCGCGCACGGCTGGGACGCCGGCCCGCTGCTGGCCGCCATCCGCGAGGTGCTGGCAACGCGGGTGGAACTGACCTGGACGGTATCCGACTCCCGCCGCACGCCGAACGGTTTCGTGGATGAACTGCGCGCGGAAAACCTCCGGGCCGAATTCGTCTCACACCGCCAGACCCCGCCGGGCTGGGTGGCCGCTCGGCTACTGGCCGCCGAGGAGGCCTGGGTCACCGCCGACAGCGTCACGATGCTCTTCGAGGCCGTGACGGCCGGCGCGCGTACGGGCATTCTGCCAATGCCGGTCCGCCGGGCCAACGCCGGTCCGGTTCGCGCGGTGGCGGACCTGGCGAAGGCGGGTTTTGCCACCGCCTACGCAAGCTGGCGCGAGCAAGGGAGGCGGTTGCCGCCGCCCAAACGTCTGCACGAAACCGGACGCTGCGCGGACATTGTGTTGGAGCGTCTGTTTCCTACGCCGGGCGCATGAAGGTCTTGCAAATCCTTCCGGAATTGAACGCGGGCGGCGTGGAACGCGGCACGTTGGAAATTGGCCGTTACCTTGTGCAGCAAGGTCACGAAGCCCTCGTGGTCTCCAACGGCGGCCGCATGGTGAGCGCGCTGGAATCGGCCGGCATCCGGCACATCGCCATGCCGGTGCATCGCAAAGGCCTGCGCGCGCTGTTCCAGATCGCGCCGCTGCGCCGGTTGTTGATGGCCGAGCGGCCGGATATTCTGCACCTCCGCTCGCGGCTGCCCGGTTGGATTGCGTGGCTGGCGTGGCGGCAACTCGACCTGGCCAGCCGTCCCCGGCTGGTCACCACCGTGCACGGCTTCTACTCCGTCAACGCCTATTCGGCTGTGATGACCCGCGGCGAACGCGTCATTGCCGTGTCGGAGAGCATCCGCGACTACATCGTGAAGAACTATCCGCGCACGGCAGCAAGCGTGATCCGCGTCATCCCCCGGGGCGTTGACCCCACCGAATACCCGCGCGGTTACCGACCGGATGCCGCCTGGGCACGCGCCTGGCGCGAGCGATACCCGCAATTGACCGGCGAGCGTTTGCTGACAATGCCCGGCCGGGTCACGCGCCTCAAGGGACACGAGGATTTCTTGGAGTTGCTGGCGCGCTTGTGCGAGACGGGCCAGCCGGTGCACGGGTTGATCGTGGGCGAGATTCCCCCGAGCAAGGCGGCCTACCGGCGCCAGTTGGACAGGCTGGCCGGCCGACTCGGCTTGAAGGAGCGCGTGACGTTCACCGGCCACCGGGCCGACCTGCGGGAGATCATGGCCATCTCGGATGTGGTGCTGTCCTTGTCACACCAGCCGGAGTCGTTTGGGCGGACCACGCTGGAGGCACTGGCCCTGGGCCGGCCCGTAGTGGGCTACGCGCACGGCGGGGTGGGGGAGCAACTGCGCGCGCTTTTTCCGCAGGGAGCCGTGGAGGCCGGTCGGGTGGAGGCGGCTGCCGCCGCTGTTCTGAAGTTGTTTGGCGGTCCAAGTTCGCCGGCACCGATTTGCCCACCGTTCACGTTGGAAGCCATGTGCCGTGCAACGCTGGACACCTACGCGGACTTGCTGCCGGCAAGGCCGCCTTTCATCTCGTGAAGTGCCGGTTCGCTAAGAGTGTCGGTTGTATCCAGCCCGGACTGGATGCAGCCGGGCAAGAACCGTCGGCCCGGCCTGCGTTTGTCGTGGACGCTCTGCTGCTACCGGTGAAGGGCGTTTCACGCGGTCGGTCATGCGCCGCCTCTCTTGCCGGGCGGGGGTGTGGCGCGTAGCCTGCCGGCTGTGATGCGCGTGGTGAATGCCATGTTCGGCCGCGGCCGGGGCGGGTTGGAAGAGAACTTCGTTGTGTATCATGAGGCCCTTCGTGCGGGTGGACACGAAGTGGTGTCGCTGTTGGACAGGCGAGCAGCCGTGCGGCCGGATGTGGAAGCCTTGAAAGTGCCGGTCTGCCCACTACGGCTGTGGACGCACTGGGATCCGTTCACCATCAGCCGGGTGCGTCGGGCCCTGGCTCGGTGGCGGCCGGACGTGGTCGTCAGCCACGGCAACCGGGCGGGGCGTCTGCTGCTGAAGGCGGCTGGAGGGGCTTGGCCGGTTGTGACGCGCCTGCCCAATTACCGTTTCCGCAGGCTGCTGCACTGCCAGGGCTTCATCGCCACAACGCGTGACCTGATGGAGGCCGTGCAGGCGGCCGGCGTCCGAGACGGCCGTGTCTTCCTTGTGCCAAACATGCTGAGGACACTCCCGCCAACCACGGCTACCGGCCCGCGCCAGCCTCCCGTGATTGGCGCCATGGGCCGTTTTGTGCAAGTCAAGGGATTCGACGTGCTGGTGCGGGCCTTGGCGGCTCTTAAGAATGCCGGACATTCCTTCCGGGCCGTGCTGGGCGGCGACGGGGAGCAACGCCCGGCGCTGGAGGCCTTGATTGCCCGGTGCGGCTTGGGCGATCGGGTAACCTTACCGGGCTGGATCACCGACAAAGCGGCTTTCTTTGGCAACCTGAATCTGTTCTGTGTCCCATCCCTCGAAGAGGCCTTTGGAATCGTTGTCTTGGAGGCCATGTCTTATGGCCTGCCCCTGGTCGTCACGGACTGTCCAGGGCCTAGGCAGATCGTGAGCCACGAGACAACAGGCCTGGTCGTGCCCCGGGGCGACCCGGAGGCGCTGGGCCGGGCGCTGGAAAGGCTGCTGACGGATGAGGGATTGGCTCGCCGCCTGGCAGCCGCCGCCCGTGCGGAGGTCGAACAGCATTACACCGTGGAGGTCAACGCCCCGCGGCTGACAGCGGCCTTGCAAGCGGTCGTAAGCCGCTTTCGGTCAGGCGACCGGGCAATGACCATCCAGACGTCCGCAGCGTAAAGTCACGCCGCCCATGCATTCGGAAGCATCCAATCGCCGCAGTCTGCTGGTGGCCCTTGGGGACTGTAACACCGAGGGGCACGTGGCCCCGTCGGATGCTTATCCGGCCCTGGTCGCGCAGGCGCTGGGCGCGGAAGTGCTCAACTGTGGCCACACGATGAGCACCGTCCGAGAAGGCTGGCAATACGCCAAGCGCAAATTGACTCCGAATACCGCCTACCTGCTGGTTCAGTACGGCTTGGTGGATTCCTGGCTCACGTTCCGGGGCGCGCCGTATGTGCTCTATTACCCCGACAATCTGCTTCGCAAGCTGGCCCGCAAACTGGTGAAGAAACTGAAGAAAACCGGACGGCGAGCCGGGTTGCAGCGTTGGCTGGGCAGCAAGCACGTCGTCAGCCCGGCGGAATACGCGCAGACACTGACCCGCATCATTTATCACGCGCGGGCCTGCTCACCCGGCGTGTTGATTTGCCTGATTGCGACGCCGCCGCATCTTGAGGACTGGCGAAACGCCGCCATTCAAGAGTTCAATCGGGTGATGTTGAGCGTGGCGCACCAGAATCACTGCTCATTCGTGGACGTTTACCCGTTGTTTGTCGGGCGACGAGAGCTGTACGCGGATTCGACGCATCTGAATGCCGAGGGCCACCGCGTTATTGCCAATGCCTGCTTGGACGCCGTCCGGTCATCACGCGCATGCCACTGACTGCTTCAACCCCGTGTGTCCGTCGCTCCGTGCTGGTGATCCGGCTGGGCGCATTGGGCGACCTGGTTCTGGCCAGAAACGTGTTTCACGCCCTCCGTGTACATCATGCGGACTGCCGGATGGTTTTGCTGACCCGCCCGCGATTCGCGGCCTTTGCAGCCCAGATGCCCTGGTTTGATGAGGTGTGGGAAGACCCCCAACCGGAGCCGTGGCAAGTCGGCCGCTGGCTTTCGTTCCGCCGGCGACTGCGCGGGGCGCGGTTCAGCCGGGTTTACGATTTGCAGTGGAAGCAGCGCCACGTCGCCCGTCTGAGCAACCGCGTTGGCCGATGCCTGGTGGCCACGCCCTGATGAGCCGGTGACGTACAAACACACGTAGTTTTTGCCAGCCATCCTGAAGCGCTACCCGAGGTGAGCGGTCGCGAAGGCGATGGCGACTCCAAAGGACCTCAGGTTGCGCCGCCTCTGTCCCGGCGACCGGATGTCTTTCCTGGATCAACCGAGCCAGTTGGGCGAACAGCCAGTAGCGCTCCAGATACCGGCGGCGGCTTTCCAGCACTGCGGTTCGGCGTTTCTCGTCCTCGCGGTCTCGAATGGCGCGTTGGATGGTCTCCAGCGAGCCGGCGAAGTCGTGGATGTTGATCGGGATCACGCTTTCGGCCGGGAAATAATCGGCGTAATTGGGGCAACCGTGATAAAACGGCACGCACGCCCCCAGAAAGGCGTCCGCCAGTTTCTCGGTCCAGTGGTGCGGACAGTTGTGATTCTCGATGGCCAGATGAAACCGATACGGGTCGAGGGCGTCGGCCTTGTCCGGCAGATAATTCCAACCGCGTCCAAAGACGTCCAACTCCGGCAGCACGGCCTGCAGACGGCGCACAAACCGCACGCGCTCGCGGTGCAATGTGTGCCACTGCTGTTTGGTCGAACAGACCGTGGCAACGATCCTGGTCTTGTTCTGTGGCACATGCCGCGCAACGGCATCGTAGCTGCCGCGCGGACTAATTTGCGCGTCGCAGTGGCCCGTCGCGCCGTAGTACCAGATCAGACCCGGCTGGCAACGGATGGCGCGAGGGTGTGCCAGTGCCCACGCCTCTTGGCTGGTGACCACCCAGCCGAATTGTTGCGTGTAGGCCCGGCCATAAACCTTGATGGCGGACGGTTCGGTGGTGATCAACAGGGTGTGCGCACGGGGACAGGCCAGGACCTCCTGATCCCGCGGCGGCTCGGACGGCAGGTCGTCGTAAACCACCAGCCAGTCGTAGTCCCGGCAGTCCGGGTCGAAGAGAAACTGGCAGCGGTCCCACTGCGGTTGCCCGCCGGGGAATCGCGCCAGCCACGCTGAGCGATTCCGCTCCCGGCATGCCTTTGAGAGGAATTTCACGCGAATTGCTGTTGTGGACATATCGTGCTACAGGACCTAAGACCGTGTTTTAAAAACGCCGGCTTTTGACGTTCACGTTAGTGTACCATGGACAGGATCCCTGAAAACGAGAAGGAGGCAAACACTCCCGACCCACCATCCCACTGACCTGGCTGACGACGAACGGGAGCATATCAAGTTTCTGGCGCCTGCTCACAGATCGGGCAAACGCAAGCGCGACCGTCCTGCCTTGAAACGACGGTGACTGGTCAAACCGATTCTTGGCGTGTTGCGTGCCGGTTGCGCCTGGCGACTGTTCCCCAGCGATTTCGGCCCCTGGCAAACGGTATGTGGCTGCTTGCGGCATTGGAGCCGAGACGGGGCTTGGAGCTTCATTCGCGACACACAGCGCAAATACGTCCGCAGGGGCGAGGCACCCAGAGTGGCACTGAACGCTGCCAGCCTCCACCGCCATCCGGTCAAAACCGCGCCCCGGGCCAGAGAGCGTCGCTGCCGCGCAGGGGGAAACTTCGCGGAGCTCCAAGAGCAGGTGGCGGCGCACGGCTCGGGGTTGATCTTGGCGATGACGATTGCTCCGGCCTTGGTGCAAGGCCGCGATGCGGCCCGGGGACTGATCAATCTGCCGGTCCAGACCTTCAGACGGCTGCAGATGGTTAAGACCGATTGTTTTCACTTCGGAGCACTGGGGCAGTGGGACAAACAGTTGCGCGCCTTTGGGGAACTGCGCCTGGGAATTGTTCGCCGTTGTGACACCAAAGGTTTCAAGGTGCTGGCCAAACCCCGGATCATTGAGCAAACGCTCGGCCGGTTGTCCAAGTCCAGACACCGCTGCCGGGACGGCGAAGTGCACCTGGATTACTGCAACGCGATGATCCGGATGTGCACGACGCGTCCGGTGCTTGGACACTTGGCTAGTGCCGCGCCAAACCATCTTGAAACGCGCCCTCACAAGGTGTTCATCAAACCCGGTCAAGCCCAATGGGCCAGAGGGACGCGCTCCGCATCCCCGGCCCACAACCGCGCGGGGTGAGTCAGCGGGCGAAGCCGCGCGTTTTCAACCAAAACTCGCAATCGCGCGTCCACGGGTGGCGCTGGGCTGGATTCCACTCCCGGCTGCCCAGGCCCAGTCCGTGGGGGCCGCGTTCATACACATGCAAATCAAAGGGCACGCCGTGCCGCCGCAGCGACTCGGCAAACTGCAGTGAGTTCTCCACCGGCACGCCGCGGTCTTCCCCCGTGTGCCAAATAAAGCATGGCGGGGTGTCCGGTCCGACCTGCAGTTCGCTGGATACCTCCCGGGCCAGTTCCGCCGACGCATCCGGCCCGAGCAGGTTTCGCTTCGACCCTTGATGCGTGAACGGGGAGGTCATGCTGATGACCGGGTAGCAGAGAATGCCCAAGTCCGGGCGTGAGCTTTGCCGCTCGACCGGGTCGGCTGCATCCGGTCGCCCGGCGTCAAAGTGCGTCAACAACGTGGAGGCCAGATGACCGCCAGCCGACGAGCCCATAATGCCCACACGTTTGGGGTCGAGCTTCCACTCGGCGGCCCTGGCGCGCACCGTGCGCACGGCGCGAGCCGCGTCCTGTAGCATGGCCGGATGCCGATAGCCGCCCGTGGCCAACCGGTATTTGAGCACGAAGCCCGCAATGCCCTGCTCGTTCAGCCAACGGGCGTAGTGCTCGCCCTCGTGGTTGGCCAACATCCCATAACCCCCGCCGGGGCAAATCACCACGGCCGCTCCGCTGGCCCGGTCCGGATCGGGCAGGTAGGCCGTCAAGGTGGGAATGTCCTTGTCCTGCTGACCCAGGGCGCCCGGCGCCCCGCCGGCCCAGAGCGGGAAGGTCAGATTGGTCTGCGCAAGGGCTGCACCGGCGGTCAGCATCAAAAACGCAAGCATCGTCTTCATGGGCTGCCAGCCTACCACGCCGCCGCATTCAGGACACGTCATTCTTCGCCAAGCCCCTCGGCCGCGCCTCAGCCATGTGGTGCTTGACCTGGGCACGACGCCGTCTCCACCATGTTCCGCACGAAGAGCGTGCCATGAACACGGAACAACTTTACCAGGAACGCCTCGCCCGCTACGTCACCGCCCTGCGCAACGAAAAGCCGGACAAGATTCCGATCCGCCCGTTTGTGGCCGAGTTCGTCGCCAAGTATGCCGGCTACACCTGCCAGCAGGTCTGCCACGATTACACCCTGGCCTTCGAGGCGGCCATCAAATGCGCCAAGGAGTTCGACTGGGACGCGGTGGTGGCCAACATGGTCTATGTGTGGACCGGGTTGGCGCAGGCGGCCGGCTTGCGCTACTACGGCATCCCGGGCATCGGCATCCCGCACACCGTCGGCTTCAACTACATCGAGCCGCCGGAGGATGCGGCCTTCATGCGCGCCGACGAGTACGACGCGCTGATTGATGACCCGACGGGCTTTCTTTACAACGTCTGGCTGCCGCGCGTGTCCACCGAGGTGGTGCGCATCGGCCAGCCCAGCACCTATCGAAACAACCTCGCGCTGGTCAAAAGCGCCATGGCCATGATGGCCTATTTCAACGCTTTCGGCCCGCAGATCCAGCGCCTGCGCACCGAGTGCGGCACGGTCTCTTGCATCGCCGGCATCTTCAAAGCGCCCTTTGATATTCTGGCCGACAAGCTGCGCGGCTATGTGGGGCTGATGCTGGACATGCACACGCAACCGGACAAGGTCCTGCGCGCGTGCGAGGCGTTGATGCCGCACCTGGTGCACGTGGGGCTGACCACGGCCGATCCTGCCAAACAAGTGCCCATCGGCTTCTGGATGCACCGGGGCTGCGTGCCGTTCATCAGCCCGCGGCAGTTCGCCTCGCATTACTGGCCCACGCTCAAGCCCTGCATCGAGGAGTTCTGGCGCCACGGCCACCAGACGATGTTCTACGCCGAGGGCAAGTGGGACGCGCACCTGGACACCTTCGCCGAGCTGCCGGAGCGGAGCATCCTCTTCCACGTGGACCAAGGGGACATTTTCCTGGCGCACCGCAAACTCCACCACAAGTTCGCCCTCAGTGGCGGCATCCCGAATGTCCTGCTCAGCTACGGCACGCCCGACGAGGTCCGCGCCCACGCCAAGCGGGTCATTGACGGCGTGGCCCGGGACGGCGGCTACATCATGGACGCCGGCGCGATCATGCAGGACGACACCAGCATCGAGAACCTGCGCGCCCTGACCGACTTCACCCGCGAATACGGCGTCTATTCCGGCCGTCCGAGCGGCCCGACGCCCCTCCGCGTGCCGGCCGACGGGGCCGACGTATCCGGCCTGGCGGGACTGGCCGGTCGGCCCGTGCCGCGCGTCAAACCCGGCGTCTGCCTGCCCTGGGAGGACAAGCTCAAGGAACTGCCCGAGATCACCGGCGATGTGGACCTCGTGCGGCGGGTTTGGGAGAACGTGGACGCGCTGGGCAACGTGTATATCTGGCAGTTGCTGCTGAGCTTTTGAGCGGCGGCGCCCGGCCAAGCCCGCCCCGCTCACGCTGCCCTTGCCCGCGACATGCGGCGTAAGCCCCTGCTGCTGGCAGGCGGCCCCAACATCGGTCCGATAGCAGGCCTTGTCGCCCCCACGGTGTTGACCAGGACGCCGGCGGGCAGGCTTGGATGGGCGGGCATCGGCTTGAGGGCTGCGACCGGCTCGGGTTCGGCGCTGGGATCATGGATCGTGAGGTCGGTGCCCAAGCCGTTGCGGTGTTCCATCCGGAGGGGTCTGCCCAAACACAGCTTGGCCATTGGCCTTGTGATGGGGCACGTTCTGCGGATCGGTCGTGCTCGGGGGCGTGTCGCTGGAACGCGGCTGGCCGACTCGTGGAGATCATCGAACAAGGGCGGGAGATCGTTCAGGACCACGTCCACCTGGCGCTTGATGGTGCGCAAGGGGTGATCCGGGGGCATGCAGGTGGTGAGGTTGATGACGGTGAGGAAGTCGGGTTGAGCTTGAGGTTTCCCGCGCACGCGTTTCAGACGCCGCCCAAACCGTCGTATTCAAATGTGCGTGAGGCTGTTTCGACAGCCTGCTGGCCTTGGGTTTAGTTTCCCTCGTTTGAGCGGAGATGTCCTGTTGTCGTTCCGCCCGCCCGCCGCCCTGGGGAGAGAACGGCGGGCGGGCTGAAACGACAACGTCCCCCAATCAATCAGGATTCAAACAGCCAACCAAAACAGACTTGAAAAACCATCCAGGAATGACCAAAAACGCTGTCGAACCGAAGGGGGGCCGCCTCAGAGTGCGGGGTGGCCACGTTGCGCAATGTGGATGCGTTCAGCGACGGCAGAGGCGGTGCTCAGCGGAATACCGTTATTCCCAATCGCCACGGCCGCTGGCAGGTCACGGTGAACATTGATGGCTGCCACACCGAGAATCCGAACGGTACGCCCGTTACCTTACGGGAAGACGCGGCGACATTGCGGGACACGATCCCGAACGCGCATGTCGAACTCAGAAGTTTGGTGGGATTTCAGAAAGGAACAGACCTGTTGATAGGATGCGTAAAAACAGTGACCCAAACGTGCCGTGATTGCCTCGCACCGAAGGAGCATGGTGTTTCAAATGAACACTGAAATCTCACCACAAATGATTCTCACGCGTCGGGAATTTTTACTGAAGGCCGCCGCTCTAGGCGGCGCGCTGCCAGCCCCCAGGACCCTGTTCGGAGAGCGGACACCAGTCGCATCCGGCGACGCGGTGGAGACGAGCGAGCTTTCGAGTGGTTGGAGCCTCAGGTCCATCGAACCAGAGACTGATTTGACTGCTGGGTTTTTGAGCCAGGCGGAACGTCCAACACCAAGCGAAGGCTGGTTGGCCATTCAGGGCATGCCAGCCATGGTGCACGATGTTCTTCTCGCTCACGGCAAAATCGAAGAGCCTTGGCTGCCGGGCGGCACAGAGAAGTGCTTTTGGACGGGCGAACGGGATTGGGTGTATGCGCTAACGTTTTCGGCGCGACCGAAGCTCGTGGGCCGGTTACGGTTTTTGGGACTGGAGGGTCGTGCGGAGGTCTATCTCAACGGCAACCACATTGCCTCCCACTCGGACGAGTCCGTGCCGCTCACGGTTGAAGTTAGCCCGGTGCTGCGTCCAACGAATTCGCTCGTGGTTCGTTTTCGTTCCCAAGCAGACGCAGCGAAGCGCGGCACATCCGAGACAGGCCGGCAGCGTTCCCCCGGGAGTTACCTGGGCCCGAATCCGCCCCTGAATTCGGTTGGCATCTTCGATCGGGTATTGTTGGAAACCTCCGATGGCAACATCCTTGACGAGGTCGTGGCGGGTGTTTCCTTGGACGAGTCGTTACGGATGGGGACTGTGACCGTTGATGCGAGGGGCAAAGCCAGAGTGCCTCAGGTCGGGATGCGTGTGAGGGTGCTCGATCCGGAGGGCAAGCCGGTGGCGCAAGCAACCACATCGGCAGAGACCGTTGGTGGCAGTTTCAACTGTCGCTGCGTGGTAAAGGTGGATCGTCCACAGTTGTGGTGGCCGCGTGGTTATGGGGGTCAGCCGCTTTATCGGGCGCAGGCCACGCTCTTGGTTGGCGATCGCCCGCAACAGACAGTCGAGCGGATCATTGGCTTCCGCCGCATCACCATGCCGGAGCCCCTGCACTTTGTGGTCAATGGCGTTCCGATATTCCTTCGTGGCGGCGCCTGGGTGACGCCCAACTTGATGAGCCGAGTGTGGGACCAAGCACGCATGGAGAGGCTTTTTGCGCTAGCGGAGAACGCCAACTTCAATGCGTTCCGCATCTGGGGTGAGGTCATGGCGCCACACGACAATTTTTACGAGATGGCGGATGCTCGGGGATTTCTGCTCTGGCAGGACTTTGCCCAGTTGCCGCTGAAGCCGGATGAGGCGAGCCGGGCTCGTTCTCGCGAGCGGGCAACCCGCCAGCTCAAACGTCTCAAGCATCATCCATCCGTCCTCTGCTGGTGCGGGTGCAATGAAGCAGCGATGTGGGCACACGAGGATTACAACAAGGACTTCACGGACCACGGTCCCTGGCCCGGTTTGGCGGCGGCCGAAGAGATCGGGGCGATTTGTCGTCAACTCGATCCCGAGCGCTATTACCAACCGAGCACCCCTTACTACGGCATGAATCCAAACGATCCGCGTCAGGGCACCACCCACGGCTATACCAACATCTGGTTCGTACCCGGCTACGATTACCTGAACTTCGCCAGCGAAGACACCCGAATTGCGGCACCTGTGGTGCACAGCTTGAAGCGGTTCATCAAGCCCGAGCATCTCTGGCCGGAGGGGTATTCCACGCTCTATCTGCACGGAAACAAATACCCATTTCCCCAGACGTGGCTGCCCTACACGACCGCCGAAAGCTGGAAGAAGACCGGACCGGTCGAGCAGTTTTACGACGCCACGGATCTTGCGGGATTGGTGTACCGGCTGGGCATGGCAGAGGGGCTGTATTACCAGGCCACGATCGAGCGCCAGCGACGAGGCCGACCCGCAGAAGAAGCGAGCGACCGCCGTTGCTGTGGCGGGTATCTCGTTTGGAAATTCAACGACTCCTGGCCCCAAATCTACAGCGCCAAGGTGGATTTCTTCCTTGAACCCTACCACGCCTACTTTGCGCTGCGCCGGGCCTTCGCCCCCGTGATTCTGTCCTTTGACATCGGCACGTTCATTTACTTGTGGGTGGTCAACGACAGTACCGAGACCGTCACGGGCAGGGTGACGATTCAACTTTACCATCTCGAGCGATGCGAGTTTCGGAAAGAAATCGTACGTGAGGTGACCATCGCGCCAGGTAAATCCGAGGTCATCGTGCGTTTGGATCAGGCTGGTATCCGCGCCTTTCGCAAGGAGCACATCCTGTTCGCCATGCTGTTGGACAGATCAGGTAAGGTTCTGGCACGCGCCAATGCCTTTGCCGATATTGAACGTCGGCTGACCTTCCCCGAGGCCAAATTGGACGTGAGGGTGGACAACGGGCTGCTGCGCATCACCACCGACAAGTTCGCCCGCGCGGTTCACCTGGAGGGCGATGCGAACGGCGACCCCTTCGGCTGGTTCTTCGAGGACAACTATTTCGATCTGTTCCCGGGCGAGACCAAGACCGTCCGCGTCCTGGGTCACCATGCGGAGGGGCGGGTGACAGCCCGAGCTTGGTATACGCCGCACAGCACCACGGTGAATTGGCAACGTGCCCTTCCCGCTGGACTCGGTCGCGGAACCACCGTGCAAGCGTCCGGGACTCGTCGTTGAATCAAATGAGCGCTCTATGAAAGGCCTCCTCTCGCACCTCAAACTCCTCATCTCAGCCCTGCTCCTGTGCGCGGCATCGGCCCCGGCTGCCGAAATCAGCATCGCCGCACCCGACTCGCCGATGCTTCGCTTCGCGTTGGGCAAGCTGGATGCGGCGCTCCGGCTGCAGGGCGACACCTTGAAGCGAACTGCGAATCTGGCACCCGACCAGGGCGCTGCAGTTATGGTCGCGGTTGATCCGGCGGCGCTGACTGACCTTGGCCTGGAAGGTTTCAAGCGGGTCAGGTCGGGCGCGGGACTGAAGATCACCGCAGGTGGCGAGCGGGGCGCCATGTATGGCCTGCTGGACTTGGCCCGGGAGATTCGGGTCGGTACACCTCTCGACCGTATTCCCGAGCGCACGGCACGGGCCCGATTTGAGTTCCGAGCCATCAAGTTCAACCTGCCTTGGTCCGCCTACCGCACCAGTCCCGTTCTCGAGCAGCATCAAGACGTGTGCAAGGACCTGCGATTTTGGGAGGCGTTCTTGGACATGATGGCGGAGAACCGGTTCAACGTGCTCTCGCTTTGGAGTTTGCACCCCTACACCTACATGATCCGGCCCAAGAACTTTCCCGAAGCCTGTCCGTTCGATGATATCGAGCTGGCTGAATGGAAAAAACTTTGGCGCGGCCTCTTCGCCATGGCCAGGGAACGTGGCATCGAAACATACCTCATCAACTGGAACATCTTTGTCTCACCGGAATTCTCCCGTGCCCACCACGTTGCCCCGTGGAGTGTTACGTTGAGCCACATCGGGGGGCAGGACGATTTCACAGGAGAGTTGGTGGAGCGGTACACCAAGGAAGTGGTAACGCAGTTGCTGGATGAATACCCTGACCTGACCGGTTTGGGCATCACGTTGGGCGAACGCATGGGGGGCATGACGCCTGACCAGCGACGCGCCTGGCTGGACCGGACGTTTGTTGCAGGCATCGCGGCGTCCAAACGGCCGGCCAAGTTCATTTACCGCGCGCCGCTTTCGGCAAACACGGGCTCGGGCGGGTCAACCAGCGAAGAAAACGACCGCCGCACGCGAGCCCAGATCGAACGTTTGACCAACAACATCACCGGTCCGGTTTATGTGGAATTCAAGCACAACTGGTCGCACGGCCATTCCTCCCCTGACCTGTTCCACGTTCATGGCGGCCCGCTGTCCGATACCTACTGGAATCCGCCGCCCACCCGGCACAAGATCCTCTGGACCATGCGCAACGAGGATATGTTCATCCTCCGCTGGGGGCAGCCGGACTTTGTTCGGGAATTCATCCAACGGCAGAACGGGAAGGACTACGTCGGCGGCGTATTCATCGGCTCGGAGTGTTACATCCCGGCGCTGGACTACATCACCAAGAACGGCCCCCACAAAACATGGCGCTGGGCGTTCGAGCGACAATGGCTTTTCTATGCAGTGTGGGGACAACTGCTCTATGACCCGACCACGCCGGATGCGCATTTCGAGGCAATGCTCGACGCACGATTCGGCAAAGGCACAGGCAAGGACCTACTCGCTGCTTGGAAGCCGGCCAGCCGCGTGCCGTTGCACTTCGCCTCGTTCCACAAGGGCACTTGGGACGGCTCACTCTACACCGAAGGCTTTCTCTCTTGGACTGACCGGGAAAACAGCACGTGCAGCTTCTTCGGCATTGACCGGTTCATCCATCATCCGGTGCTCGACACCAAGCGCTACCTCAGCATCGAGGATTTCGTGAAAGCTGGCCGCGCGCCAGCCGGCGTGATGTCGCCCCTCGATCTGGCCGCCAAACTGGATCAGGACTGCGCTGCCGCGATGGCATCGGTCGTAAAGCTGCGCTCGCGTGGCAAGGTGTCGCCGATGCTCGATTGCGAACTTGCGGACATTGAGGCGTGGTGCGCCTTTGGAAATTACTTTGCGAGCAAACTGCGCGGCGGTGTGGCACTGGCCAAGGCTCGGGCCAAAGGAGACACGGAACAACAGCGCCTCGCCGTCGCCGAGCTGGAACAGGCTTTGGCTCACTGGAAACGCCTCGCGGAAGTGAGCGAGAGATTCAATCAACTACCCGTGCCGTCCAACTGGCGGCAACCCTTCTCCTGGACGTTGCTGATCCCGGCCGTTGAAAAGGACATCGAGACGGCCAAAGCGCCACTGGCGTCCCGGAACTGAAATCAGAGAAGTCAAATGTGAAGGAAACAGCCTGCTCGACCATCCCAGCTTCATTTCCTGCACTGCTGTTGGCCAGCGCTGGCCCTGGCTTTTGAGCTCGCCATAACACCCGTGCTGAGGAGGCGACGGAATGTCCTCAAGAATTCAACCCCCGGGGTGGATGGTATCCGCGTTCGTTCAAGGCCGGGGCGGGCGGCCAAAGAGCGAGACCCCAGCAACCCGACGAGCCGGTTCCGTGGCCAGCCGCGTTCCAGCGACACGCCCCCGAGCACGACCGATCCGCAGAACGTGCCCCATCACAAGGCCAATGGCCAAGCTGTGTTTGGGCAGACCCCT
>Ga0209381_1001876_pt1 | contig 30227 bp, 30 predicted proteins | sample DewCreD2012metaG_FD_184111 | JGI IMG/M metagenome (GOLD analysis project Ga0209381, IMG submission 184111) | Hot spring sediment bacterial and archeal communities from British Columbia, Canada, to study Microbial Dark Matter (Phase II) - Dewar... ...
CGTTACCCTCCCGAACGTATTGGAACGTTCGGGAGGGAGGTGGGGACGGTCTCGCCCTTACAGGGCTGATTCCCTTACAACCCCAGACCCAGGGCTTCGCTTCGCTCCGCCCTGGGCTATGATAGACCGCCCTTGCAGGGCTCCAAGCCACAAGACTAACAAACTGGGGGCGTGTCAGGCGCAAGGCCGGATTCGTCTCTTCTCGTGCTCGTCGTCGAATTCTTCGCATCTCCTTTTCACGCGCATGCGACCCGGAGAACGACGACGACCACGACGACGATTCGGGAGCGGGCTGGCGCCGCGCTCGAGGCCACTTCTGTCGTTTGCGCCAGTCAGAAAGCGTCCTGGAAGAGCTCGATGTCCCACCCCTCGCCGCTGGGGGCGCGGGTGAGGGCGATGACGTCGAAGCGGCAGGGCATGTCGGTGAGGTTGTGGCGCTCGAGGAAGAGCTGGGCGACGCGGCGGAGCCTGGCGCGCTTGGCCTTGTCCACGGCGACCTCTGGCGCCCCGAAGTCGTCGGCCGAGCGGCTCTTGACCTCGACGAAGACGACCATGGCGTCGTCGAGCGCCACGATGTCAATCTCCCCGAGGCGTGTGGCGAAGTTGCGCTGAGCGATCTTGTAGCCGCGCCGCCGCAGGAAGTCGGCCGCAGCATCCTCGGCGGCGCGGGCCTTGGCCGATAGCTTCATTCGCCCTTCGTCGCCTGCTTCTCGCGCAGCCGGGTCTGCTTGCCCACCCGCTGGCGCAGGTAGTAGAGCTTGGCCCGCCGCACGCGGCGCGGGCGCTTGACGACCTCGACCTTGACGAGCTTGGGCGAGTGGATGGGGAAGATGCGCTCGACCCCCTCGCCCTGGACGATGCGGCGGACGGTGAACATCTCGCGGGTGCCGGCGCCGCGGCGGGCGATGACGGTGCCGTTGAAGACCTGGATGCGCTCCTTGTCGCCCTCGGCGACCTTCATGAAGACGTTCACCGTGTCGCCGACGTTGAACTCGGGGATGTCCTCGCGCATGTTGAGGCGTTCGACTTCGCTCAGGCTCTTGCCCATCGTCGCGGTCCTTTCGTCGGTTAGGGTTTGGGCTGCTGCGCTGCTGCGGCGGCAGCGGCGGCGGCCAGGTCGGGGCGCCTGGCCAGGGTGCGCTCGCGGGCGCGCTCGGCGCGCCACTGCCGCACGCGCGCGTGGTCGCCGCACAGGAGGACATCGGGCACGGCCATCCCCCGAAACACCGGGGGGCGGGTGTACTGGGGGTAGTCCAGCGAGCCGTCCTCAAACGACTCGAGGGCGGCCGACTCGGGGTCGCCGAGCGCGCCGGGGAGGAGTCGGACGACGGCCTCGGTGATGGCCATCGCGGGGACTTCGCCGCCGGCGAGGACGTAGTCGCCTATCGAGACCTCGTCGGCGCCGAGGCCGGTGTGGATGCGCTCGTCGAAGCCCTCGTAGCGGCCGCAGATGAGCATCAGGCGCGGCTCGCGGGCCAGCTCGCGGGCCAGGGGCTGGCTGAAGACGCGTCCCTGCGGCGTCAGGAGCAGCTTGCGGGCGGGGGGGGCGGCCGCGGCGTCCACCGCCTCGACCGCGGCGAAGACGGGGCCTGGCATCATCACCATCCCAGGCCCGCCGCCGTAGGGACGGTCGTCCACCTTGCGATGCCTGTCGTCGCTGTAGTCCCGGATGTCCCACAGGTGGACCTCGGCGATGCCCTTCTCGCGCGCGAGGCGCATGATGCTCTCGTCGAGGAACCCTCGGAGGATGCCGGGGAAGAGGGTGAGGATGTCGATCCGCATGGCTGGACCTCGTAGCCTCGGCGGCCGCGCCTGCATTCGTAATCCGGAATCCGGAATCCGTAACAGGGGAGGAGCGACGGCCCCGAACCTGGCGGCCGCTCATGTCTGGTTACGAACTGCGGGTTACGGACTACGAGCTGGTCCCCGGTCTATCCCTCAGGCGTTCGCGGGCGCCTGGGGCTCGGGGGCCTTCTTCTTGCGGCGCGCCGAGGCGCTGCGTCGCTCGACGTAGATGCCGTTCTTCTTCAGGATCTGGGCCACGGCGGCGCTGGGCTGCGCGCCCTTGTCGAGCCAGGCGATGATCCGCTCGCGGTCGAGCGTCACCTTCTTGGAGTCGTCGGACTCGAAGGGGTCGTAGACGCCCAGGCGCTCGTCGAGCGCCCTGCCATCCCGTGGGGCGCGCGCGTCGAACGCCGCGAGGCGATAGTGGGGGCGGTTCTTGTGGCCGAAACGCTTGAGTCGGATTCTCACCACGGCTTGTCAGCCTCCTGACCTGGGACCTGAAACCCCCGCAGTGCGGGACCCGCGGCGTCCGGTGGGCGCGCGGGCTATGAGCCGACGCCGAAGAGGGGCCTCCCTCTTCGGCGCATCTGCTTCATCATCTTCTGCATCTGGCGGAACTGCTTGAGCAGGTTGTTGACGTCGTGGGGCTGGGTGCCGGAGCCGGCGGCGATGCGCCGCCGGCGGCTGTGGTCTATGATCTCCGGGCGGCTCCGCTCCTCGGGCGTCATCGAGTAGATGATCGCCTGGATCTGGTCGAAGTCCTTCTCGTCCACCTCGTCCAGCCCGCCGAGCTGGTTGCCGAAGGGCAACATCTTGAGGAGCTGCTTGATGGGGCCCATCTTGCGCACCTGTTCGAGCTGGCGGACGAAGTCTTCGAGGGTGAAGCTGGCCTCGCGGAGCTTGCGCTGGAAGTCCACCGCCTGGTCGCGGTCGAGGGTCTGCTGGGCCTTTTCGACGAGGGTCCGCACGTCGCCCATGCCCAGGATGCGGTCGGCCATGCGCTCGGGGTGGAACTCCTCGAGGTCGTCGAGCTTCTCGCCGACGCCGACGAACTTGATGGGCTTGCCCGTGATTGCCTTGACGCTGAGCGCGGCGCCCCCGCGGGCGTCGCCGTCGAGCATCGTGAGGATCACCCCGTCGAGCTCGAGCTGGCGGTTGAACTCCGCGGCGCTCGTCACGGCGTCCTGGCCGGTCTGCGCGTTGCACACCAGCAGGATGAGGTCGGGCTCGATCCTCTCGGCGATCTCGCGCACCTCGGCCATCATGGCGTGGTCCACGTGCAGGCGCCCCGCGGTGTCGAGGATCACGGTGTCGAGCCCGTGCTCCTCGGCGTGGCGGATGCCCCGCTTGCACACGCGCGGCGGAGAGGCCTCGCGGTCGGCGAAGACGGGGATGCCGGCCTGGGCGCCGACCTGTTCGAGCTGGTCCACGGCGGCCGGCCGCTGGAGGTCCGCCGCCACCAGCAGGGGCTTGCGCCCTTTCTTGCGCAGGTAGACGCCCAGCTTGGCCGCAGTCGTTGTCTTGCCGTGGCCCTGAAGGCCGCAGAGCATGAGCACGGTCGGCCGCGTGGGATTCGTCGGCACCGATGTGTCCACCGGCCCCATTAGCTGGATGAGCTCGTCGTAGACGATCTTGACGATCTGCTGGCCAGGGGTGACGGAGCGGAGGACCTCCTGGCCGACGGCGCGCTGCTGGACCCGCTCGATGAAGTCGCGGGCGACCTTGTAGTTGACGTCGGCCTCCAGGAGCGCGGTGCGCACCTCGCGGAGTCCCTCGGCGATGTTGCTCTCGTTGAGCTGGCCGCGCGAGGTGAAGGCGCGGAGGGCCGACTTGAGGCGTTCGGTGAGTGACTCAAACATCGCTCTGGGCCGCCGGGGTCCTGGGTTTGTCCTGGGGCTTCTGGCCGTCGTCGAAGCGGCGGATGTCGGCCCCCAGGGCCTTCAGCCGCTCCTCTATCCTCTCGTAGCCGCGGTCGAGGTGGTAGATGCGGCTGACCTCCGTGGTGCCCTTGGCCACCAGGCCGGCCAGGACCAGGCAGGCGCTGGCGCGCAGGTCCGAGGCCATCACGGGCGCGCCGGAGAGCGCACGCACGCCGTTGACGATGACCGACGGGCCCTCCTTGCGCAGGTCGGCCCCCATTCGCTGGAGCTCCGCCACGTGCATGAAGCGGTCGGGGTAAATCTTCTCGGTCACGACGCTGATCCCGCGGGCCAGGCACAGCATGGCCATGAGCTGGGCCTGCACGTCCGTCGGCACGCCTGGATAGGGCAGGGTGGTGACGTCTACGGGCTGGAGATGCTTTGGGCCGACCACGCGGCAGGCGCTGTCGTAGGTCGTCACCTTAGCGCCCGCCTTGCGTAGGACATCAATGACGGCGCCTAGATGCTCGGTGTGGATGCCCTCGACGGTGACGTCGCCCCTGGTCATTGCGGCGGCGATCATGAAGGTCGCGGCCTCGATGCGGTCAGGTATGACCCTGTGGGAGGCGCCGTGCAGGCTGCGGACCCCTTTGACGCGCAGGACGGGCGAGCCGGCGCCCTCGACCGAGCCGCCCATAGCGACGATGAAGCGCGCGACGTCGGCCACCTCGGGCTCGCACGCCGCGCTCTCGATCGTCGTCACCCCGTCGGCCAGCGAGGCCGCCATCATCACGTTGGCCGTGCCGAGCACCGTGGAGCCGAAGGGGCCGCCGAGGAACATGCTCTCGCCGTGGAGGCGCCTGGCCTTGCCGAGGATGTAGCCGCCGCGCAGCGTCAGCTCGGCGCCCAGGGCGCGCAGCCCCTTGAGGTGGAGGTCAATGGGCCGCACGCCGATCTGGCAGCCGCCGGGGAGCGAGACCTTGGCTCTGTGGCGCCGCGCCAGGAGCGGCCCAAGCACGCAGATGGACGCCCGCATCTGGCAGACCAGCTCGTAGGGCGCCAGCACGGGTTTGGGGTCCACCACGGTCAGCGTGAGCGAGTGGTCCCTGTGGCGGTCGGCCCTCACGCCCAGGGCCTCCAGCACCTGGAGCAGGGTCGCAACGTCCCGCACCAGCGGCACACCGGAGATCACCGATGGCCCGTCGGCCAGAAGCGTGGCCGCCATGACTGGCAGGACGGCGTTCTTGGCGCCGCGAACCGACACGGTGCCCTTGAGCCTGGCTCCGCCCCTGATTGTAAACCTGTCCACGACCACACGTCCTCTCTCGCGGCGCTGCCAGGACACCCAGCGGCCTGGGCCGCTGCGGGGCACGGGGCACGGGGAAGCTGTCCTCGGCCGCTCCGCGGCTGAAAACTATCTCACGGCTTCTTCTGCATCGAGACGATTCGGGGGATGCCCTGGTAGTCGGGCGCCACCTGAACCGACTCGAAGTGGCCTTCGTCCTTGCCCAGCCGCGCGACGGCCTCGGCCTGGCCGGCGCCGACCTCGACGACAAGCCAGCCGCCGGCCCTGAGCCATTGGGCGGCCCCGCCCACGACCACGCGGAGGGCTGCCAGCCCATCGGGGCCGCCGTGGAGGGCCGAGCGCGGCTCGTGGTCCCTCACCTCCGGCATCGCCCGCTCGAGGTCCGCCGTCGCCACGTAGGGCGGATTGCTCAGAATCGCGTCAAAGACCTCGCCGACCCGAAGCGCGGCGAACCACTCGCCCTGCCGAAACTCGACCCGCTCGCTCACGCCGTGGCGCGCGGCGTTGGCCCTGGCCACCGCCAGGGCGTCCGCCGAGGCGTCGGTGGCCACCACGCGGCTCATCGGCCTGTGGACAGCCACGGCGATGGCGATGGCGCCGGAGCCGGTGCCCAGGTCGGCCGCCAGGGTCGGGCAGTCCTTCGGCAGCAAGACGAGCGCCCGCTCGACCAGCAACTCGGTCTCAGGCCGCGGGATGAGAACGGCCGGCGTGACGCCGAGGGGGAGCGAGAAGAACTCGCACTGGCCGATGAGGTACTTGGCCGGCACCCGCGCGGCCCGCGCCCTGACCATCTCGCGGAAGCGGTCGAGCGCCGGCCCGCTGGGGGCGTGGTCGAAGCGGGCGTAAAGGTCAATACGCTTCCACCCCAAGGCGTGCGCCAACAGCAGCTCGGCGTCCAGCCGCGAACTCTCGATGCCCTTCGTTTCAAAGAACCGCGTCGTCCATTTGAGCAACGCCTGAATGGTCCAGGCGGCTTGCCGATGCGACGGAGGGCCGCTGCTCATGCAATCCCATCCGTAATCCGCAATCCGTAATCAGCAGCCAGGAGAGGAGAAGAGAGGAGGCGCCGCGTTTCTCCTGCCACGGATTCCGGATCACGGATCGTGCCGTCCAGTCCCTTCACAGTTCCCCGAGTCGAGCGCGCTTTTCATGCTCCATGAGCGCGGCCACCACGTCGTCGAGGTCGCCCAGCATTATGGCGTCGAGCTTGTAGAGGGTGAGGCCGATGCGGTGGTCGCTGAGGCGGTTTTCGGGGAAGTTATAGGTGCGGATGCGCTCGCTGCGGTCGCCTGTGCCCACCTGGGCGCGGCGCAGGTCGCCGCGGGCCTTGGCCTCCTCCTCCTGCTTGCGCTCGTAGAGGATGGCGCGGAGGACGCGGAGGGCCTTCGCGCGGTTCTTGTGCTGCGAGCGCTCGTCTTGCATCGAAACCACAATCCCCGTCGGCTTGTGGGTCAGGCGCACCGCCGAGCTCACCTTGTTGACGTTCTGGCCGCCGGGGCCAGAGGCGCGAAACGTGTCCCACTCCAGGTCCTCTGGCTTGACCTCGATCTCTTCCTCCTCGACGGCGGGGAGGACGGCGACGGTGACGGTGGAGGTGTGGCGGCGGCCGCTGGCCTCGGTGACGGGGACGCGCTGGACGCGGTGGACGCCGCTCTCGTGGCGGAGGTGCTTGTAGACGTCGGTGCCTTCGACGGAGAAGAAGACCTCTCGGAAGCCGCCGAGGTCGGTGGTGTGGCAGTGCATCAGCTCGGTTTTCCACCCCTTGCGTTCGGCGTACTTCTGATACATTCGGAAGAGGTCGGCGGCAAAGAGCGCGGCCTCCTCGCCCCCTGTGGCCGCGCGGATTTCCACGATCACGTCGCGAGCAGTGTCCCGGTCCTCGGAGGCGAAGAGCTCCTTCAGCTCCTCCTCGGCCCGGGCGATCTGGCCGTCGAGGGCCTGCATCTCCTCGCGGGCCAGCTCGCGCAGCTCGGGGTCATCGCCGTTGCCTTCGGCCAGGGCCTTGGCCTCGGCGTGGCGCGCGCGGAGGTCGCGGAGCGCGGCATACTTGCGCGCGAGCTTTGCCAGGGAGCCGAGCTCTTTGCTCAGCACGCGAGCCTTGCCCGGGCTGGCGTGGATGTCGGCCGAGGCCAGGAGCCGCTCGAGCTCGGCATAGCGGGTGCTCACCCCCTCCAGCTTGGCGGTCAGTGGTTCGCTGAGCATGGCGCCTCGTTCCCCATGCGGCTCGAGACCTCTGGCGTCCTGCCGCGCCTGTGGTCACTTCGGCTGGGCGCTGGCCTGGGGCGTCGCGGGGGCCGGGGCCTCCTGGGGCTTGCCCCAGCCATAGCGCCGCTGGAAGCGCTCCACGCGGCCCGCCGTGTCCACGAACTTCTGCTTCCCAGTATAGAAGGGATGGCAGTTCGAGCACACCTCGACGTTGATCGTCGGGCGGGTCGAGCGGGTCTTGAAGCTATTGCCGCAACCACAGGTTACGGTACATTCGACATACTCGGGGTGAATGCCCTTCTTCATACGTGCTAGCCACCTTTCGCAGCGCGTACGGGGATCGCCTCCCAAGCCTCATATTATACACACCGGCCCGGAGAAAGCAAGGAGAATGAAGCGGCGAAACGAAGCGCCAGGCCCCGTTCAGGCCAGCAGGCTGGCAGGCAGGCCGATGTCCACGACGGCCAGGCGCCCCACGTAGGCGGCGCCCCGCCCTCGGAAGCCGACCTTGGGGCAGGCCATGGTGGCGGTGACGTCGGCCCGCAAGGCCACCCCCAGCGGCTGCCCCGTATCGGCATCCAGGCCCGAGGGCAGGTCCACCGCAAGCGTGGCGAGGCCCGCCTCGGCGAGCGTGCGCAGGAGCGTGGCCTGCGGTTCCCGCGGCGGCCGCGCGAGGCCGATGCCGAAGATGGCGTCCACCACGAGCGCCCCCGTGACCAGCGCTGCCCCGATGGCCGCCACCTGCTCCGCGGTGTGGGCGTCGCGGATGGGCAGGCCCATGCGCTCGCAGATGGTCAGGTTGACGCCGGCCTCGCGGGCGCGGTCGGCCAGCCCGCGGTCGAAGCAGGCGAAGATGTGGACGCCGAGGCCGGCGTTTGCGAGGTGGCGGGCGATGACGAAGCCGTCGCCCCCGTTGTTCCCCGCCCCGCAGAAGACCAGCACGGGGCCGGTGAGCGCCCGCTCGCGGTAGAGCCTCACGGCCTCGGCCGCCGCCCCGCGCCCGGCGTTCTCCATCAGCACGATGGCGGGGATGCCGAACTCCTCGATGGCGCGGCGGTCAATCTCCCGCATCTCCTCACGGGTCACCCATCTCATTGCCGATTTCCGATTTCCGATTGCGGATTGCCGATTTCAGAATCACGCGTCAAGCGCTCACCCTCATTGCAGCCCCAGGTCGGTCTTGGTGAAGATGGGGGTGAAGCGATGGCCTGCGGCCTCGAAGCGCTCGCGGGCGCCCTGGAGCCTGTCCACGATGCCGATGATCTGGACGACCTTGCCGCCGGCCTTGACGATCTCGCCGATGGCCTCGAGCACCGAGCCGCCCGTCGTGAGCACGTCCTCCACAACCACCACGTTGGCTCCCGGCCGCAGGTGCCCCTCGATCATCTTCTGGAGGCCGTGCTCCTTGGCGGCCTTGCGCACAATGAAACCCGGCAGGGGCCGATTCCGACAGTAGCTGGCATAGCACACCGCGCCCACGATTGGGTCGGCCCCAAGCGTCGGCCCCCCGATAGCGTCCACCGCCATGCCCTCCAGCATGTCGAGGATGACCTCGCCGAGCAGGAACGCCCCCTCGGGATGCGTGGTCACCATGCGGCAGTCAATGTAGTAGGGGCTGGTGCTGCCCTTGGAGAGCTTGACCTCGCCCAGGCGCACGGCCTCGCGCCTGATAAGCTCCAGCAGCCGACTTCGGTATTCGGGATTCACCGGCATCGCAACGCCCTCCTGTAGGGCGTGCACACCCGCACGCTCGAGTAGGGCGTGCACGCTTGTACGCTCGCGCGGGGCGTGCATGCTTGCACGCTGGATTCAAAAGGGAAACGTCTCATCCATCGTCGCGTCGGAGAGCTCCTTGAGGAAACGAGCGACGCGCTCGACGACGAGCTGGATGTATCGCCGCCCCTTCTCGGCAGTGGCCGCGCGCGGGTCGCCCACCCCGGCGTTCCTGGTCAACAGGTGCCAGGGGCGGGTGATCTGCACCCAGCCGCGATTGACGGCCTCAAAGCGACACGGACGCACGGCGCCATCGTCGGCGTCGGCCAGGTGGATCAGATCGCCAAAAAGGGCGAGGCCGACGCTCGTCTCCATCTCGTCGCCGTGGTCGCCCGGCTTCTCGAATATCTCCCGGATGCGGTCGGCGCCCACAGTCCACCAGTCCACCGCAGCTAGGAAGACCTTTGTCTTGCCGTACAGCTCGCGCAGGAGCGGCTTGAACGAGTTGCCGCCATGGCTGTTGAAGATGACCACCTTGAGAATGCCGTGGTGCTCCAGCGACCGCACGATCTCGGTCACCATCGCATCGAGGACCGGCTGGCCCACGTGGATGGCAAGCGGGAAGCCAAGCTGGTTGGAATCAACCCCGTACGGAATGGTGGGCAGGAGGACGACCTTTGCGCCCAACTTCAGCGCGGCCTCACAGCACAGGTCCGCGATGGCCTCGCCGTGGAAGGCGTCGGAGCCGTAGGGAATATGGAGATTGTGTGGCTCCGTCGCCCCGACAGGCAGGACGGCGACCTCGAATCGCCGCTCCCTCACGTCCTTCAGCGTCAGCTCATCCAGCCGCCACGCTCTCACCGTGCGCTCCCTTCCGACGGCCTCCTCCGCCGCCGCAATATAGCCGCCCGTTCCCCCTCTGTCAAGACGCACTCACCGGGGTCCAAGCAACGGGAGTCCACCGGCTCACCTTCACTCCCAGCGGGCCGCCCTACCCCCGTGCCGTTGCCATTGGAGCCTGCCTCCGCACTGTCATTCCCACCGGAGCCCGCCGCCCGCTGCGGGCGCGGTCTTCGCGCATCGGGCGTGCCGCCATGCCCAGGCCCGCCCACGCGGCGCTTGACGTGAGGCGGGCGGCGGCCTATTATCGGCGAGGGGGCCGAGGCGTCCGCATCTCCTGGCGCCTCATCGGCCCGCCAGGACAAGGGGATGATGACCATGCACACGAGCCGCTGCGCCAGAGGGTGTTGCCAAGCCGTCTCCAGGAGCCGCAGGGAGTTCTTGTCGCTCGCCGCGGGGTCGCTGCTGTCGGCGCCGTTCCTGGGCCGGGCCTCGGCGGCGGAGGGCGACGCCCCAAAGCCGCCCGCAGGCCCACCCGCGCCGTCGGAGCCGCCAAGCCTCAGGGCCTGCTTCGTGCGGCGCAAGGGCGACTACGGCATGCGGTGGCCGGGCGCCGTCTACGACGGCCAGGCCGCCCTCAAGAAGTACACGCAGGAGATCACCGCAGCCGCCAAAGAGTTGGGTCTGAAGCTGGAGCTCCGCCCCGAGCCGCTCTACAGCCCGGCTGAGGCCGACGCCTGGCTCGCCGAGGCCGTGGCCGCCAAGCCCGCCGGCCTCCTGGTCGTCCTCCTCGACCGCCAGGACCACGCCTGGCCAACGGCTGGGAAGGCGATTGACACAAAGATACCGACCGTCGTCTTCTCGCCCATCGGCAGCTCGTTCACCACAAACACCGCCGCGCCGTCGCGGAAGCCCGGCTGCTTCATCGCCTCGACCGACGACTTCCGCCAGGTGAGGTGGGGGATGAAGATGCTCCAGGCAGGAGCAAGGCTGCGGGCCACCCGCTGCCTCGTCATCGCGGGGGGCGTGGAGCGCGACGCCGCCATCGAGCACCTCGGCATACAGCTCCACTACGTCCCCGCCCAGACCTTCCTTGAGGAGTACAACAAGACGCCCGAGAGCGATGAAGTGCTGGCCATCGCCGACGACTACATGAAGCGCGCGCGCCGCCAAGTGGGCGCCACGCGCCAGGACGTCATCAACGGGGTCAAGAGCTACGTCGTGGCGCGCACGCTCCGCCAGTGGGCAGGGGCCAATGCCATCACGATGGATTGCCTGGGCGCGCTGGGCCGCACAAAGGTCAGCCTCCCCTGCATCGCCTGGTCGCGGATGAACGACGAGGGGGTGCCCGCCGCCTGCGAGGCCGACATTGGCGCCGTGGCCACCCACGCCGTCGTCCAGTACCTCTTCGACCGCCCGGGCTTCCAGCAGGACCCCGTGGCCGAGACTGCGCGCGGGGCCGTCATCGGCGCCCACTGCTCCTGCCCCACGCGCCTCAGCGGCTTCGCCCAGCAGCCCGAGCCCTTCGACATCGTGCATCACCACGGAATGCGCGACGCCGTGCCCCGCACCCTCTGGCGGATCGGCCAGCGGATAACGTGCGTGGACGTCGAGCCGGCCCCCAAGGGCGCCAAGCCCAGGGTCCTCATCTCCGCAGGCGAGGTGCTCGACAACGTCTCCGTCCCCCCCGCCGGCGGCTGCGTGGTCTCAGTGATGGCGAAGTTCGATGGGGTTGCCGACGTGCTGGCCTTCCCAGGCTTCCACCAGCTCTTCCTCTACGGCGACTTCAAGGAGCAGCTGGTTCAGTTCTGCCGCCTCTTCGACCTTCAGGCGGTTGTGGTGTGAGGCGCAACACCGAAATGGAGTGTGTGGAGCGCGAGCATGGGCCATCGCCTGGTGGTCGTGGGCATCGTGGGTTTCTGGGCCGTGATGACGGCCACGCTGGTGCGCCGGTGGCTCATGGAAGTGCAGCCGGAGTTCATCCCAGGCACCTATCGCTCGCTGCTGACGGCCGAGCGGCAGAACTATCACACGCGCATGGGCATCTATGTGACGAGCAGGGGCCGCATGGTCCAAGTGGGCTACACCGAAACCGTTTTCCTCTACACGGCGGACCAGAAGCACCGCATCACCAACACCACGTGTGTGGAGCAGCCGGCGCCCGGCCTCCTCCAGAAGCTCGGGCGCTTTGACCTCTACACCACGGCCGTGGTGAGCAAGGAGCGGGAGCTGGAGCGCTTCTCGGTAGTGGTCAGCTCGCCTTTGCTTCAGGCGGAGTGCGATGGCCAGGTGGAGGGTCAGGAGCTGGTGCTGCGGCTGAAGCTCAGGGGCGAGGAGGCGCAGGTGATGCGGTTTCCCCTGCCGCCCGGCGGCACGATGGCGGCCGGCCTGTCGCCCCTGGTGGCCCTCCCACCGCTACGCCTGGGCCTCAGGTGGTCTACCGCCGTCTTCAACCCCCTCACCCTCCAGCCCACTCTGGTGGAGATAAGCGTCCTGCGCCACGAGACGATCGAGTGGGAGGGGCGGCTGTGGGACACCCACGTGGTGGAGATTCGCTCCGGCTACCTGAAGGCCCAGGCCTGGGTGTCGCCCGAGGGCGAGGTGCTCAAGGAGACCAGCCTCTTCGGCCTCACGCTCATCAAGCAGCGCCTGCCCGAGGAAGCGGGGCCGAAGAGCAGGACGGGCAAGTTGTCGGACGGCGACGCCGCGACCCCGTGAGCCGAGGTCAAGCGGGCGCCACCGCCTCCCGAAGGTTCCAACGCCTTCGGGAGGTTACCACCGCGCGCCGCCCTGCTGTGGCTGGGGGGCGTTACCCTCCCGAACGTATTGGAACGTTCGGGAGGGAGCTGGTCAGCGGTCCGTCGCTCATGCTCGCGGGGGTCAGCTAGCGGACGCCTGCGGAGCGCTGGGTGCGGAGCCACATGTTCCACTGCTCGCGCGCGGCATCGCCAAACTTCACCTGGGCGCCCGCCCCGGTGAGCCTCACGAGGGCGTTGTGGGCCGAGGCGCGAACCGCGGGCTCTTCGGCCTTGTCGGTGAGCTCGACAAGCCTGGGGATGGCCTCCTGGATGCCCAGGGTGCCCGCGGCGTTTGCCAACGCCTCCTTGACCAGCCCCGGGCGGTTGGGGTCGTCGAGCATCTTCAGCAGCCTGGGGACCGCCCGCCGTTCGACCTTCTCGGCAAGGATGGCCACGGCGAGGGCCTGGGTGGTCAGGCTCGCGCTGTCGAGTGCGCGGACCACCGTATCGTAGTCCCGGCTGGAGTTGTAGACCGTCATGATGCGGTGCTTGATGAGGGTCTGCTGCGCCGGCTCCGAGCGGCGGTGGAGGGTCATGAGCTTCGCCACGTCGTTGGTCACCAGCCCGCCGAAGACCTCCTGGTAGACGTAGTAACCGACCGCGCCGACGATGACCAGCACCACAACGGTTCGGAAGTTCAGGCTGAATTGCATCCGCGATTCCCCGATTCCCAGGACTCCCGCCACGCCCGACAGTATACAGTAAAGGCCGGCGGAATGAAAGCCGGCCCCTCCTTGCGACTCGGGCCCTTGACTCTGGTAAGCCTGAGCGCAGCTCGGGGGCCCGACCCTCACCCTACCCTCTCCCTGCAAGGGAGAGGGGTTTGGAACTCCCCTCCCCTCTAAGGGAGGGGCTGAGGCGGAGCCGGATGCCAAAGCTGCCGCCCACCCACTCCCCTCCCTCTCAGGCAGGGGGCAGGGGGAGGGTCGGAGCCTATGGCCGCGGCAAGCGCCGGGCGCCCGTGGCACGCTCACCGCGTGGCGATGATGGCGCGGTAGAGGCGGCCGCGGCGGGCGATGAGGAGGGCGACCTGGGCCTCGCCCACCTGCTCGAGGGCCACGGCGAGCTGGTCGAGGGTGTTGACGACGGCGCCGCCGAAGCGCAGGATGATGTCGCCACGCTCCAGGCCGGCCTGTTCGCCAGGCCCCCCCTTGTCCAGGCCGGTGACGATCAGGCCCGTCGGCTCCCGGAGGCCGAATGAGTGGGCAAGCTCCTGGGTCATGGGCTGGAGGGAGAGGCCGAGCTTGGCGCGGACGACCTCGGCGCCGGAGGGCTTGGGGGCGGCGGCCACGGTGAGGCGGACGACCTGCTCTTTGCCGCCGCGCAGGATGCGGAGCGCCACGGTGTCGCCGACGTTCTTCGCCAGCATCCGTCTGAAGAACTGGGTTATGTCGGCCACGGGATGGGCGTCTACGGCGACGATGACGTCGCCTGGCGCGATGCCGGCCTTGGCGCCCGGGCTGCCGGGGTCGGTGCCTGTGACGAGGACGCCGTTGCGGGTGGAGAGCTTGCGCTGGGCGAGGTCGGCGGGCGTGAGGTCGCGCCCTCGGACGCCGATGTAGGTCTTCTTGATGAGGCGGTAGTTGAAGAGCTCCTTGAGGACCTCGCGGACGCGGTCCACGGGGATGGCGAAGCCGATGCCCTCGGCGTCGGCACGGATGGCGACGTTGATGCCGATGAGCTCGCCGTGGATGTTGACGAGCGCTCCGCCGGAGTTGCCGGGGTTGATGGCGGCATCGGTCTGAATGAGGCCGGCGTATGCCTCGCGGCCACCGAGGTTCACCGAGCGGTTCTTGGCGCTCAGGACGCCGACGGTGACGGTGCTTTCGAGGCCGAAGGGGTTGCCGAGTGCGATGACGGTCTCGCCGATCATCAGGTCGTCGCTTCGCCCGATCTGGATGGCAGAAAGGGGCTTCTTTGCTTCGAGCTTGAGGAGCGCGAGGTCGCTCTCGGCGTCGGCCGAAAGCGGCCTGGCCTCGTGCTTGCTGCCGTCGGAGAGCGTGACCTCGATCTTCGAGGCGCGGCGGACCACGTGTTCGTTTGTCACCACGTAGCCCTCGGGGTCAATGAGCACGCCCGAGCCGAGGCTGTGGGTGCGGAACTGCTGCGGGCGCGAGAAGCGCTCGAAGTAGTCGCGGAAGAACTGGTCGAAGAATGGGTCTCGGAAGCCGAAGAACGGGTCGCCGCTGCGCGTGATGATCTGCTCGGTCGAGAGGTTCACCACTGCCGGCCCTGCCTTTTCCACGGCTGCCACGACCGCCGTTCGCCGCGACACCTCCTGCGCGAGGCACAGCGGCGCGATGGCGACCACGAGGGAGCAAAGCCGCGCCGCGCACGTAACACGGCGCCCCTGGGGGCCGCCGCACCGCGGTGACTCGGGCGGCTGGGTTGCGAGGGCGCGAGTGGTCATTTCCCGCTCGATTCCTTCTCTGGCGCCTTCTTCTCGGGCTCCTTCTTCTCGGGCTCCTTCTGCTCTGGCTCCTTGGCGGCAGGGGCCTTGGGCTCCGAGGCCTTTGGCTCTTCCTTCTTCGCTTCTTCCTTCTTGGTCTCTTCCTTCTTGGCCTCTTCCTTCCTGGGCTCTTCTTTCTTGGCTTCTTCCTTCTTGAGTTCTTCCTTCTTGGGTTCTTCCTTCTTGGGTTCCGGCTTTTTCTCGAGGTCGCTGAGGGTCTTGGCGATGTCCTCGACCTTGGTTTTTGGGACGAGGAAGACCTGCTTGGCATCGCCCTTGACGGTGGCGGAGCCAGGGTCGTCTTTCTCGCTCTCAACGGGTTTGCCGAGCTTGAGGACGAGGTCGGGCTTGTCCTTGATCTTGACGGTGACGATGACCTCGGCTGGGTCGAGGCCGTGGGCGGCGAGGTTCTTGCCCTCGAAGTCAATGCAGCGGCGGCCCTTGAGGTCGTGGAGGGCGTCAATGACTTTTTTCACGGCGTCCTGATCGGCCTCGGCCTTCTTTGGCTTGGCGATGGCCCAGGTGTCCTTGTCCTTCTCGACAACGAGTTCGGGCTTGCCGCGGTGGGCGATGGTGAGGGAGGTGGCGTCGGCCTCGGGGAAGTCGCCGAGCGTCGTCGAGATGACCTCGGTGCGAAGGCTGTCGAGGTCCCAGGACTTGATGGTGAAGACGAGGGTGCCGCCCTGCTCCATGCCGTAGGTCTTGCCGTCGAGTTTGCGGCTGAGGAGGAGTGTCTTGGTGTAGGACTTCTTCTTGGGCTCTTCTTTCTTCTTTTCGTCGGCCTTGGCCTTTTCGGGTGCGGACTCTTTCTTTTCTGGTTCCTCAATGGTGGCGGTGAGGCGGAGCTGGGGGGCGTCGAGGCCGTAGGGCTTGAGGTCCTTGGGCGCCTCGGCGATGAACTCGTCGGCGCTAAGGTCGTCCATCGCCCCGAGGATGGTCGTGACGTTGCTCTTGTCGGCGTCGAGGGCGACGGGGCTGGTGAGCTTCCAGTTGCCGTCTTTCTTCTCGATGGCGAGCTTGACGGCATCGCGCTCGATGGCGAGGCGGACGACGTCGTCGCTCTTGAAGTCGAAGACCTTGCGGTCGAGGAAGGCGAGGTAGCCTTTGGCAAGGGTGTCGGTTAGGGCGTTGGCGGCCTCGATGCTGTCCTTTTCATCGGTCGAGGCGCCGTCGGGGGCCTTGCCTGCGGCGACGTAGAGGAGGCCGGACTGCCCGTCGCGCCGGACGTAGCGCCCCTCCTCGAACTCCTTCTCCTTGGACTTATCGTCTTTGGGCTTATCGTCCTTGGCCTTGTCGTCCTTGGGCTTGTCTTTCTCGGGCGGCGCGGGCTTCTCTTTCTTCACGATGGCGCTGACGAGGAGCTTGATTGGCGGCTGGGGGGCGACGCCGGGCTTCTTGGCCTCGCGCAGGAGGGTGATGACCGCCTCGGGGGTCTTGAGGTGCTCGTGGGCGGGATCCTTGGGGTCGTCAATCCAGCGGACGACGCGGAGCTTACCGAGGTGGCGGAGGCAGTCGCTGACGCCGCTCTGGTAGGCGCCTGCTTCGCGCGGCTTGGTGAGCTTCCAATCCTTGTCCTTGCTCTCGCGGGCGACGGCCCAGGTATCCTGGCCTCGGGCGATCTCGACGCCGGTGACGTCGCCGTCGTCGAAGTTGGCCACCTTGCGGTCGCGGACGTCTTCAAGTTTGACGTCCATGTCGGTGACGAAGTCCTTCTTGATGGTGAAGATGAAGGGCTCTTCCTCGCGCTTGGCGTAAAGGTGGTCTTTCTCGGTGGCGTCTTTGCCGACGTGGAGCTTCATGGTGGAGCCGTCCTCGGCCTTGACCTCGCAGGTGAGGGTGGGCTTGTCGAGGCCGTAGTCGGCGGCCTTGGAGGGCTCGTCGGCGATGAACTTCTCGGCCTCGAGGTTGCGGGCCTTGGAGAGGAGGCTCGAGACCTTGGAGGGGTCGGCGAGGTCGGCCACGGGACTCTTGAGGTTCCAGACCTTGTCGCCTTTCTGGAGTTCGAGGGTCTTCTGTGCGGAGACGACGCGGAGGGCTGTGGCCTTTTCGGGGTCGCGCTCGCGGTCGAAGACCCTCTTGTCGCGGAAGGCGTTGGGCTCCTTGTCGAGCTTCTCGACGAGGTCGTTGGCAACGACGAGGATGCGTGGGTCGCCCTTGAGGCGGATGTAGGCCCGCTTCTCGTAGGACTTCTGGCCTTTGACCTCGGAGCCGACGTCGAAGCTGTGGACGGCGTCGCCGAGCCAGAAGGAGGCGGTGACGCGCGGCTCCTTGAGGCCGAACTTGGCGAGCTCCTCTGGGGAGTCGCTGGCGGGCTGGACGATGCTCTCGATGGAGAGGTTTTTCAGGCCATCGAGGATGCTCATGATAGCAGAGCGGTCGGCCCGGGCGTCCACGGGCTTCTTGAGGCGCCAGGCGGTGGCGCTGGCCTTCTCGAGGAGAGCGGTCTCGACCGTGGGCGGCTGCTCTTTCTTGGCCGCGGCCTTGGCGTCAGCCTTGACGTCAGCCTTGGCTTCGCTCTCTTTCTCGTCTTTCTTCGCGGGTTCGCTGGGCGCGCTCTTGCGGCGGGTGATCTCGAGTTTGGTTGCCAGGTCTCGAATGGTGCGGTTCTTTTCGTCCTTGATGCGGAAGACTAGGCCGCGCTCCTTGAGTGCCTCCTCGGTGGTGGGCGCGGCGGACTCGAAGAAGAAGACGTAGACGCAGAGTGCCGCTACCGCGACGAAGCCTGCGGCAAGGCCGAAGAGCATTTTCCTCAGACCCATTGCAACCTCCGGCAAACGGGGTCCTGCCCGTGCTAAGATGAAGCCTTGTTCCCTCTTCAGTCGTCCCTCGTCCCTCGTCCTCGTCCTCGATTCCTGTGTTCGAAAGAGAGTCGAGTCGAGAATGAGGACGAGGCACGAGGACGATTTTCAGCGCCGCCTGATCCACCAGACGACAAGGCCGATGACAAGGGTGTGGAAGGGCGGCACGAAGACAGTGGCCCACCAGGCGAGGGCGCGGTCCTGGCTGGGCAGGTCGAGGATTTCCTCCTGCTGGAGGGGCTTGGGCGGGATGCCGATCTTGTATTCCTTGCCCCCCGCCCAGGCGACGGCGTTGCGGAACAGGGTGGCGTTGCCCGACACGCCGCGCTCGACGTACATGTTGGAGATGAAGTCCGAGTCGCCAAAGACGATGAGCTTGCCCTGCGGGGGCGGCCCCATCGGCTGGCGCATCGGCGGTTGCTGGCCCTTGGTCTCGCCGCGGGCGATGGCGATGGTGAACGGCCCGGGCTTGTCCCTGTCACGGTCAATCCTCAGACGCCCGAGGTTGGTCGGGTCGAAGTCCTCCTTGGCGTAGGCGCGCGAAGAGGTCTTGACCAGCTCGGCGGTGTAGGGGTCGCCCTGGGGCGGGCCGCCGTAGGGGCTGGGACGAGGGGGCGCCATCGAGGCCAGGGGGCAGGCGACGTAGAAGGTGGTGCGGGTGGTCTTCATGTCGCGGATGATCGGATGGGGCGGCCCCATCATCATGGCCGGCCCGCCGCCGTACTCAGTTGTCTCGACCGCCACGGTGGCCCCGGTGCTGACGATGCCGGGGAGGATCTCCTGGCGGCCGATGTCCACGATTGTCTCCTGGGAGCGGACCTCGATGCCCTGGTCGCGGAGGAAGGCCTCGAGGCCGCTGGGCTGGGCGCCGCCGGCGACGGGGTCGAGCATGACGATAAGGCCGGCTCCCTCGCGGCCCGTGAGGTAGTTCTTCACCGCATCGAGCTCTTCGGGCTTAAAGGGGGTCTTTGGCCCGGCGATGACGAGCACGCCGCAGTCGTCGGGGATTTCAGGCAGCTCGCAGGTTTTCACCTCGCAGTTGTCGCCGCGCACGCGCTCGACGATGGCCGAGATGCCGTCGCGCTCGTAGTCGTCTATCCCCTTCTCGCCGTGGCCGATGACGAAGTAGACCTTGGTGGTCTTCTCTTCGACGAGAGTCTGAAGCGCCCCCGTGAACGCCTCCTCGCCCCTGAACTGCGGCGGCTCGCCGAACATGGATTGGGTGAGGATGTCGGAGAATTCGACGACCTTGGTCTTGCCCTCGTAGGCGAAGACGACGCAGTCGGCCAACAGCTCGGTCTTGAGCTCCGCGCCCATCTTGGCCGCCGCCTCGGGGTCGGCATAGATGTTCAGCGGCACGTACTCCACCAGCCGCGATTGGCTCTTGTACTCCTCGAGGAGCTCTCCGACGCGCATGCGGACGAAGTTCTTGAACTCCTCCGGCCCCTGGGGATTGGGGTGCTGGACCATCGTGCCGACGATTCGGAGCGGCTTCTTGAGGCTCTGGAGAATCTTCACCGTCTGGTCGTTGAGGCTGTAGAAGCCGGTGCGCGTGAGGTCGGCCCGGCGGTAGTGGCGCACGTTGATGTAGCTGATGAGCGCGAGGCCGAGGATGCCCAGGACCGCGGCGCCGGCGACGATGAGGACGAGGGTGAAGGACGGGCTGGCACACACGCGGGCGATGGCCCTGTGGCCGGACACCGCGGCTGCCGCGATCAGCACCAGGCCCAGCACGATGCCGGCCACGGGCGCCCGCGAGGCGCCCAGCCAGGAGAGCGCCAGGCAATTGCCCAGCAACACCACGCCAAGCACCAGCGCGATCCCACCGCCAACCCCCACCCACCGGCTGCTCGCCGACCCTTGCGTTCGCTTCGCTTCTTCGCTCACGGCGCTCACCTCCACCTGCGGACGGTGACGATGACCGTCGTCAGGAAAACGCAGAACAGGCCCATGGTCAAGAAGTAAACCACGTCGCGTGTGTCTATTATCCCCTTGGTGAAGACCCCGAAGAAGTGATGCGTGAAGGCGATGTAGCGGAGGGCCTTCGACAGGGGGTCCAGGGCATCGGGGCGCACCAGGTAGCCGAGGATGTAGAGCGAGAGGAGGAGAATAAACGTCACCACCGCGGCGGAAATCTGGGTGCGGACGCACGCCGAGGCGACCATGCCGACGGCCAGGTAGAATGCGCCGACCAGGAACAGCCCGAAGTAGCCTGCGACGATCGGCCCGGGGTCGGGCTTGCCGAAGCCGAACAGCACCGCAGCGTAGAGCAGCGTCGGCGCGATGAGCACCAGGAGGAACACCAGCGAGGCCAGGTATTTCGAGAGCACCACCTCCAGCGTCGTCACGGGGGCCGTCATCAGCGTCTCGATCGTCCCGCTGTCGAACTCGTCGGCGAACAGGCGCATCGTGAGCATCGGGGAGACGCTCAGCAGCAGCCAGGCCATGAAGCCGATGATGCCGCTCATGTCGGCCCGACGCGAAAAGGTGAGGAACTCGAAGAACAGGTAGCCGGACAGGAGGATGAAGACGGTGAGGATGATGTAGGCCATCGGCGACAGGAAGTAGGCCATCAACTCGCGCTTGGTCAGTGTGGCGACGTTTCTCATGCCCGCACCTCCTCGGCCCGCCGCGCATCCTGGCCCACCACGTGGCCCACCACGTCCTCCGTCTGCGTGAGCCTCACGAAGACATCCTCCAGGCTCGGACCCAGGCGCGACATCAGGTTCTCCGTGCGGTCCTCCGCCACGATGCGGCCGCGGCTGATGATGATCACCCGAGGGCAGATCATTTCGACCTCAGAGAGGATGTGGGTGGACAGCAACACAGTGCGGCGCCGGCCCAGCTCCTTGATCATCTCGCGCACGAGCCGCACCTGGTTGGGGTCGAGGCCCACCGTCGGCTCGTCCAGGATCAGGATGGGGGGATCGTTCACGAGGGCATCGGCCAGGCCGACGCGCTGGCGGTAGCCCTTGGAGAGCTGGCCAATGACGCGATGGGCCACCTCGTTGATCCCGCAGCGGTCCAGCACCTCGCCGATCCGCCGCTTGCGCTCGCACGCCGGCACGCCCTTGAGCCGCGCGCGATGAAACAGGTACTCGCTCACCCGCATCTCGCGGTAGAGCGGCACGCTCTCGGGCAGGTAGCCGACCCGCTGGCGCACCTGGATGGACTCCCAGAACGGGTCGAAGCCCGCCACGCGCACCTTGCCGCTCGTGGCCGGGATGAACGAGGTGAGGATCCGCATCACCGTGCTCTTCCCCGCGCCGTTGGGACCGAGGAAGCCCACCACCTCGCCCTCGTCTACGCGGAACGAAACGTCGTCCACCGCGACGATCTTGCCGAACCGCTTGGTGACGTGTTCCACTTCGATCAAGCCGAGCCTCCTGCCACATCGCACCCGCAAGCGTCCGGCCTGCGGAAGGTTCGACAAGCGGAACGCTTGTCGCCACACACATCTAGAGCCGCCGGGACTCGAATGCCTCAACGACGGGCGGCAGCATGAAGTAGACTAGGAGGAAGAGAAAGAGGAGGGCCGAGGCCCCCAGGAACAGAGCCAGCGGAAGTGTGGCCTCTGCGAGCCCCCAGCGGGTCAGGTTCAGGATAAGCGCCACCACCAGCAGCGCAACGGCCAGGCCGGCCGCCACCAGGCTCCCAGGACGCGCCCACGTGCGCAGCTCGGAGATGGCCGAACCCAGCATCCGCACAAGCAGCGCCACAAAGACGCCCAGGAGGTAGATCGCCGCCAGCCCCGGCCTCGGCGGCTTCGAGAGCGCCACCGTCATCACCACGAGCGCGATGCAACTCGCCGCCCCGAGCGACCCCGCGATCCGCCCCAGGTGCCCCAACACCTTCAGCCCCAGCGGCACCTCGGGGGCAATCATCCAATCGCGGAGCCGCAGGAAGTCCCGAAACATGGCCCAGCCCAACCATGAGACGAGCAGGAACAGCAGCCCGCCGAGCAGCAATGCTCCGCCGGCCTCCCCCCGCCGCAGGCCGAGCACGGCGAGCGCGCCGCAGCCAATGAGGGCCGCTCCACTGAGCACGCAGCCCGCATAGCCGATGATCCTGGGGGCCAGCGGCGCCTCCGCCGCCGGAGCCCGCTCGCGTGACTTCGTCATCGTGGGTCCCTTGCTAGTAGCCGCCCATGTCGTCCATGCCCTCCGCGCCGGGGTGGCCGTGGCCCTGGGGCTTCTCCTCGGGGATTTCGGCGATGAGGGCGTCCGTGGTCAGCAGCAGCCCGGCCACGCTTGCGGCGTTCTGGAGCGCGGCGCGGACCACCTTGGTCGGGTCAATGATGCCGGCCCCCACCAAGTCGCGGTATTCACCGGTCAGGGCGTCGTAGCCAAAGCTGTCGCTATCGCTCTCCAGGACCCTGTGAACGACCACTCGGCCGTTCTGGCCGGCGTTCTCGGCGATCTGCATGGCGGGGAAGCTCAGGGCGCGGCGCACGATGTCCACGCCGGTCTTCTCGTCGCCGTCGGCCTCGAGTTTGGCGAGGCAACGCGCGGCGCGCAGCAGGGCCACTCCGCCGCCGGGCAGGATGCCCTCCTCCACGGCGGCGCGCGTGGCGTGGAGCGCGTCCTCGACGCGGGCCTTGCGCTCCTTCATCTCGACCTCGGTGGCGCCGCCGACCTTGACCTCGGCCACCCCGCCCGAGAGCTTGGCCAGCCGCTCCTCGAGCTTCTCGCGGTCATAGTCGGAGGTCGTGTGTTCGATCTCGTAGCGGATCTGCTCGATGCGGCCCTTGATGGCCGCCGGCTTGCCGCCGCCCTCGATGATCGTCGTGAGCTCCTTCTCCACGACAACCCGCTTGGCCGTGCCCAGGTCGCCTATGCCCACGTTCTCCAGCTTCAGGCCGATGTCCTTGAAAACGGCCTTCGCTCCGGTCAGGATGGCGATGTCCTCGAGCATGGCCTTGCGGCGGTCGCCGAAGCCCGGGGCCTTTACGGCGCAGCACTGGAGGATGCCGCGGAGCTTGTTGACCACCAGGGTGGGCAAGGCGTCGCCCTCAACGTCCTCGGCGATGACGAGGAGCGGGCGCCCGGCCTGGGCCACGCGCTCCAGCAGCGGCACGATGTCGCGCACCGAGGAGATCTTCTCCTCGACGACGAGGATAAAGGGGCCCGACAGCTCGCAGGTCATTGCGTCGGGGTTGGTGACGAAGTGTGGGGAGATGTAGCCGCGGTCGAACTGCATGCCTTCGACCCACTCTACCTCGGTCTCCACGCCCTTGCCTTCGTCTATGGTGATCGGTCTCCACGCCCTTGCCTTCGTCTATGGTGATTACGCCGTCCTTGCCTACGCGTTCCATCGCGCCGGCCAGGAGTTCGCCGATGGCCCTATCGTTGTTGGCGGCCACGGCTGCGACCTCGGCGATCTCCTTGCGGCCTTGCACCTTGCGGCTCATGCGGCGCAGCTCGGCCACCACTGCTTCCACGGCCTTGTCTATCCCGCGCCTGAGGGCCATCGCATTGGCGCCCGCGGCCAGGTTCTTCAGCCCCTCCTCGAAGATCGCCTCGGCCAGCACCGTGGCCGTGGTCGTGCCGTCGCCCGCCACCTCGCTGGTCTTGGAGGCCACCTGGCGCACCATCTGGGTGCCCATGTTCTCGTAGGCCTCTCCGATCTCGATCTCCTTCGCCACCGTCACGCCATCCTTGGTGACGACCGGCGGGCCAAAGCTCTTCTCGATGACCACGTTGCGGCCGCGAGGGCCGAGCGTGACCTTCACCGCGTGGGCCAGCTTGCGAACCCCCTGGCGGATCGCCTCGCGGGCCTCCACGTCGAACGCCATCTTCTTGGCGGCCATTCCCCGTTACTCCTAGTCTTTCTTGACGATCGCCAGAATGTCGTCCTCGCGCAGGATGAGGAGCTCCTCACCGCCGAAGGTGACGTCGGTGCCCCCATAGGAGGTGAAGACCACGCGGTCGCCCTTCTTCACCCGCATGGGCCGGCGTTCCCCGTTGTCGTTGAGCGCGCCCTCGCCCACGGCCACGACCTCGCCCTGCTTGGGCTTCTCCTTCGCCGTGTCGGGCAGCACGATCCCACCCGCAGTCCGCTCCTCCGCCTCCAGGCGCCGGACAACCACCCGGTCCGCCAAGGGCCTCAGCTTCGGCTCTTTCGCCATCGGTCACTGTGCCTCCTGTAACCCAGTGTGGGTGAACCCCTGGCCACTATGCCACTCTATGACGCCGCAGGGCCAGCTCGACGACCTCCTTCAACAGCCGAGCGTCCAGCGGCTTCGGAACCACCGTGAAAGCGTCCGCAAGAAAGGCGTCCACCTGCACGCGGCCCGACACCTCGGCCGCGGTCAACACGCACGGCACGTGTGGACCCCGCGCGCTGCGGACCACCCGCAGGACGCCCAGGCCGCCGCTCCGCGGCAGCTCCAGCTCCAGCACCACGACGTCGATCGCCTCGCGGTGCACGATCTCCACGGCCACCTCATCGTCGGGCGCGACATGCGTCTCATACCCCTCCGTGCGGAAGAGCTGAGCGAGGTCACGCAGCAGCGCCTCCTCGTGGTCCGCGATGAGCAGCGCCCCGCGGGTCGAACCCACGCTCGCGCGCGCGTCCTGAGCCAACATGGGCGAACCCTGTGTCTCCTGCACCAAACTTCCACAACCCCTCGCCCCTACTGAGCAAACGTCGTGCCGAAGGCCCCAGCGCCCCCAACCCAGGCCAGCCACACGGCCCCGGCCCACCGAACCACAAGCTGACCGCAACAACCCAACCAACCAACTGGCAATCACTTACGGCCCACACGCGCTGCATCAAACGGCCACGCCGGCAGCCCCTCCGCACATGCATTGACCACACCCTTGCTGTCACGCAGGCAGACGCCTCGCTGCCAAAATGGCAGCGCCTCACACCGGCAGCGGCAGCGGCACCGTCTCCTCACACTCCACCGACTGGTAGGCCGCCAGCCCCACCTCCACCGCCGCCCGCCCCTCCTCGCCCGGCACCGCAGGCACCGTGTCGTTCAATATGCTGTCTATGAAGTCCCTAAGCTCATGCCGCACGGGGTCCTCGACCCTCAGCTCGCTGGCCGGCAGAAACGTCGCCTTCTCGCCCGTCTTGGCGACGTGGATGCCCGCCTCGGCCCCCCAGATGGCCGGGAAGACGAGCGACCCACGCTCGCAGTCCACCCGCCCGCCGTAACCGCCTATGGCGCTCACCTGCCCAGTGTGGAGCAGCCCCTTCGCCCCGCTCGCAAAGTGCATCACCACAAGCGTCAGGTCGGGATAGTCCAGCCGCCGGTCCACGTAGACCCCGCCCGTGGCATACACCGCCGCAACGTCCCCGCACACCCATCGCATGAAGTCAATCTCGTGCGAGTGAATCTCCAACAGATTGCCCCCGCTCGTCTCCCGCGAGAGTCGCCAACTCTGGGCATAGGCCCCGCCCCAGGTCCCACCGAGCCTATGCACGGTCATGCACACGGGCCGGCCAAACTCCCCGCTCGCCACCAGCTCGCGCACCTTGCCGTGCACCGCGTGGTAGCGACACACCTGCCCGATCATCAGCTTCACGCCCGCCGCGCGGCACGCCGCGATCATCTCGTCGCAGCCCTCAAGCGTCACCGCCATCGGCTTCTCGCAAAACACGTGCTTCCCCGCCCGCGCCGCCGCCACCGTGTTGGCAGGATGGGCGAACTGCGGCGACGCCACGACCACGGCCTCCACCGCCTTGTCCGCCAAGAGCTCCTGGTAGCTCGCACAGGCTCGTGCCCCGTGCTTCCCGGCCAGCTCAGTGGCCCGTTCCGGCGCCTCGTCATACGCCGCGACCACCCGCGCCGTCTCCAGCCCCGCCAGCCCCTGCGCCAGAGCCGCCCCCATCCCCCCACACCCCACGATGCCGACCCCGATCTTCGCCATAGCCTTCCCCTCGAAACAGTGAATGAAACGGCCCGCCCGGAACCTCTCGCCCCACAAGTGTAGCCATCCCTAGCGCCGAGTCAAGCAGCCGAGCTGCTGACACGCCCCCAGGTGCCGGTGGTTCGGTCTGTGCAGCCCCGAAGGGGCGAACTACCATAGACTGCCCATTCCCTCCAGAAGGCTCCAATACCTTCGGGAGGGTAAGGCTTAGTCGCGGTGGCGGGGTGGGGCGTTACCCTCCCGAACGTATTGGAACGTTCGGGAGGGAGGTGGGGACAATCTCGCCCTTACAGGGCTGATTCCCTTACAACCCCAGACCCAGGGCTTCGCTTCGCTCCGCCCTGGGCTGTCATAGCCAGCCCCGTTGGGGCTCGGGATAGGTCGAAGACCGAAACTGGGGTCGCGTCAGACCGAGTTGGCCGCGCCGGAGGGCCAGGGCCGCCACGGGCGCGCGTGCGGGCGCTACGGCTTGCCGCGCCGCAGGTAGAGGAGGTAGGAAACGGCCACCGGCCCGAAAGCCAGGGCACTGATCAGCCAGAAGGGCCAATGGCTCTCGTGCTGGTCGAAGGGCAGGCGCACATTCATCGAGAAGATCGCGAAGGCGAGCGTTGGCCACATGAGCGCGATCATGGCGAAGTTCAGCCGCTTGATGAGCTGGTTCAGATTGTTGTTGACGATCGAGACCCGGGCATCCATGAGGCTGGCGATAACGTTCGAGTAGATCTCCGCCTGCTTGATGCACTCGTTGTTCTCGATCATGATGTCGTCCAGGAGGCCGAGTTCATCGGGGCTTAGGGCAATCTTTGGGGCGTTGTGGCGTATGCGCTCGATGAGCGCCCCATTGTAGCGGATCGCGCTCACCAGGTACACAAGGCTCTTCTCCAGGTGGAAAAGCTGAATGAGGTAGTCATTCTGAAGCGAGGTGTTGACCTTCTCCTCCAACTCGTCCGAGATGGCGTTGATGACCGAGAGGTGTTCGAGGAAGTGAAACGTCGAGCGGTAGATAATGCGCAGGAAGACCTCGCGAAGCGATGCGATGCGGCTGAAGAACTTCGGGCGGTCGAAGATCTCGATGTCCTCGTCCAGAACGACGACCAGCTTGTCAGCGAACAGGAAGAGGCCGGTGGAGGCCACGCGGAAGAGCAGGCCGTCCTCGGCCCGGTACTTCTTCGGGCGGTTAAGGATGACCGCGGCGTGGTCGGGCTCGCACTCCAGGCGCGGCAGCTCGTTGGGGTCCAGGGCAGAGCCCAGCGTGTGCTCGTCTATCCCCAGGCACTCCGTCAGATAGCGCTTCTCGCCCGCGTCGGGGGCAATGAAGACGAGGATGGGGCAGGACTCCGCAGCCGACTCCTGCACCTTGCCGCCTTCCAGCGCGTAAGTCTTCTTCATCCTGGCGTCCTGAACCCACGCTCTCCAGTGGGATTCCGACCTCCCTTTGCGTATTATAGTCACGCGCGAGGGGAAAACAAGGGCAAAAGAACGCTGCAAAGAGGAAACGAACCTGTGAGGAACGCAGGAAGGCAGGAAAGGACAAGAAGCCGCCCACTACCTCGGCTGGCGCGTGGACAGATAGACGCCGCCGAGGGCGAGGATGCCGCCGACCAACATCAGCGCCGTCAGCCGCTCCCCCAGCAGCACGATGGCCAGCGCGACGCCCCCGATTGGGACGATGAACTGGAGCGGCCCCAGGACACTCGCCGGCAATGCCTCCAGCGCAACGTACCAGGCCGTGAAGCCAAAAACAGTGGGCACGACGGCCAGGTAGAGACCCACCAGCGCGCCTTGCCAGGGGAGCACGAGGCCCTTGCCCGTCGCCAGGCACACGCCTAGGAATGCCACGCCGCCGACGAGCATGCACAGCGTCGTCGCCGTCAGCCCCCCGTGGCGGCGGACCACTCCACGCCCGAAGACCGTGTAGGCCGCCCACGCCAGACCCGACAGCGCCGCCAGCAGCCCGCCGGTGAAATGCCGGGGGTTCTCCTGAACAACGTCGGGCGATACCCCGCTGAGCACCAGCGCGCACCCGAGCACGCCCAGGAGCACGCCCGCCACCCCCAACCACCCCACCCGCTCGCCCACCAGGAGCGACAGCGGCACGATCAGCACGGGGTTGGAGTTCATGATGATCTGCACGACGACCGAATGGGTGTGCTGGAGTGCGAGGAAGACGAGGAAGCCCATCGCGAACCCCCCCGCAAGCCCCAGGGCGAGAAACTGGAACGGCTCGTTCCAGAAGGCGGCGAGCGCCCGCCCGCGGCCCAACGCCACCATGCCTGCGGCGAGGATGAGGCCCGTGAGGGCGAAGCGGTAGAGGCCCAGCACCACGGGGTCCGTGGCGTGGCGGCTGATCGCCAGGCGGCCGAGCACGAAGACCGTGCTCCACGACACGCAGGCCAGCGTGCCGAGGATGAGCGCGCGGCGAGTCGTCGGCGGTTTGCACATGGCCGCCATCATAGCCAAACGCCCCGCCCCGCGCCACATAGGACCCATACGACCTATTCGTCCAATAAGTCCTATTGAGACGAGGGGAAGCCCCCCGAGGCGCTCACTGGCTTGACACGGGCGGCGGGAAGGCTATCATAGGCCCCGCGAGGCGAACGGGCTCAACAGCAGGAGCGCATCATGAAGGTCGCGGTGGTTCAGATGCGCGTGGAGATGGGCGAGAAGGAGGCGAACCTCGAGCGCGCGCTGGTGGGGATCGCCGAGGCCGCCGAGCAGGGCGCCGACGCGGTCGTGCTGCCCGAGTGCTCGGACACTGGCTGGCTGTGCCCCCGCGCCGAGGAGCTGGCCGAGCCCATCCCTGGCAACGTTAGCCGCCGCCTGGCCCAGGCGGCGCGCGCCCACGGCGTCTACCTGTGCGGCGGCATCACCGAGCAGGCCGGCGGGCGCATCTACAACGCCGCCCTGCTCTTCGACCGCCTGGGGCGCATCGTGCTCAAACACCGCAAGGTCAACGAGCTCGAGGTCGGCCTCCGAACGTATGCGCGCGGCACCGACCTGCGCGTGGCCGACACCGAGTTCGGCCTCGTCGGCGTCAACATCTGCGCCGACAACTGGGTGCCCTTCATTGACCAGACCCTCGCGTGCATGGGCGCACGCATCATCCTCTCGCCCTGCGCCTGGGCCTGCGAGCCACGAAAGGAGGCATCCAACTCCAAGGCCATCCGCGAGCGCTTCCGCAAGCGCACCACCGAGAGCCCCGTCTTCCTCGTCGGGGCCAACGCCGTCGGCGAGCTCACCGCGGGTCCCTGGAAAGGCCGCGTCCTCCACGGGCGCAGCCTGGTCTACGGCCCAGGCGGACGCGAGCTCCTCGCCGGCGCCTTCAACAAGGAGCAGATCCTCTGCTGCGACATCGCGTGAGCCGCTCCCTCCCGAACGTTCCGATACGTTCGGGAGGGTAAAGCCATCTTCGCGTGTGGACGCGGCGAATCAGCTTATCCTCCCGAAGGCATTGGAGCCGTCGGGAGGCACACGCCACGTAGCATCGCTTGTGCTCGTCGTCGTCGTCGTCGAATCTCATCGGTCGCCGGCTCATTAGCTGGTCTGACCACGACGATGACGACGAGAACAACTACAACGACGGCGGCCACGACGACGACGACAACGACGACGACAACGACGACGACGACAACGACGACGATTATCGTGGGAGGACAGACAAGGAGACGCGAATGCAGATTGGCTTTTTGACGGCGTGCATGGGCAAGAAGTCGCTCGAGGAGGTCGTGGCCTTCGCCGGCAAGGCCGGCTTCGCCGCCCTCGAGGTCTCCACCGGCCACCTCCCGGCCGACCGGGCGCTCGGCGAGACGTCCAGAGTGAAGGACCTCTTTGCCAAGCACGGCGTCGGCATCTCCAGCCTCGCGGCCTACGCCAACCTTCTCGACCCCGACCCCGCTAAGCGCGAGGCCGCAACCGCCAACTTCCGCAAGAGCATTGACGCCGCCGTCGCCGTAGGCACCCCCGTCGTGTGCACCCTCGCCGGCATGCCCGTCCCCGGCAAGAGCAAAGAGAAGACGATTGCCGAGGACTTCAAGGCCGTCTTCACCCCGTTGGCCAAGTACGCCGAGGACAAGGGGATCAAGATCGCCTTCGAGAACTGGTATCCCACCCTTCTCCAGCACTTCGACCTGTGGGACGCCATTCTCGCCGCCGTGCCCTCCCCCGCTATAGGGTTCAACTACGACCCCTCCCACCTCATCTGGCAGGGGATTGACTACCTGGCGGGGGTGGACCGCTACAAGGGCCGCATCTTCCACACGCACGCGAAAGACACCGAGATGAAGGCGGAGGTGCTCGCCCGCCGCGGGTGCCTGGCGGACGGGTGGTGGCGCTACGTCATCCCCGGCTACGGCAGCGTGGAGTGGGGCAAGTATGTCGGCCGCCTGCGCCAGAGCGGCTACAACGGCGTGCTGAGCATCGAGCACGAGGACAGCGCCTTCAGCCCCGAGGCCGGCCTCGAAAAGGGCCTCGGCTACCTGCGGCTGTTTGTCTGAGTCGCCCCCTCCTGCACAGCAGATAGAACCCATAGGACCGATAGGACGAATGGGACAATAGTGGGACGGGCGGCATTCGACCGGCCACCGTCATGCGGGTCCTA
>Ga0209381_1001878_pt1 | contig 30183 bp, 17 predicted proteins | sample DewCreD2012metaG_FD_184111 | JGI IMG/M metagenome (GOLD analysis project Ga0209381, IMG submission 184111) | Hot spring sediment bacterial and archeal communities from British Columbia, Canada, to study Microbial Dark Matter (Phase II) - Dewar... ...
CCGGCACTTTCCTCACCATCGCCTTCGCCGCCTGGCTCGGCCTCGATCTGCTCACCGCCGGCGGCAACGCCCGCCTGGCCAACCTCGCCAGCAACGCCGGCTCCCTCGCCGTCTTCCTCGCCTCCGGCGCCGTCCTCTTCCCCCTCGCCCTCTACACCGCCGCCGCCGGCATCGCGGGCAACCTCCTCGGCGCCCGACTCGCCCTCCGCCGCGGCGAACGCCTCGTCCGGCCCTTCCTCGTCGGCGTCCTCGTCCTCCTCTTCGCCGAAGTTCTCCGCCGCCGCTTCTTCGCCTGACCGCCGGTCGCCCGGACGCTCCCTCCACCGCCTTCGCGCCCGCGCTCCTCGTCCTCCCGCTCCACGCCCGCCGCGCCGCCCGCCTCCTCCGTGTCCGCCCGGTGCGAAGAACGCTTCGCGCCCCGCGAAGCTCCGCCGCCGATTCTCCGTCTCCTCCGGGGTGCGTAGCGCCGTTCGCGGTTGTCCCCGACCTCAATGATGCCGAGCGCTTCCGGACCGCCGCGCCCGCCCCGCCAACCCGACCCCACTGGCACGCCCCTCGCTTCGCCCCGCCCCCCGCGAACCGCACATCGAAGGCTCGCTTTCCGTCACCGCACGGAAGAAGGTTCGCGGGAGGCGCCACACATGGGTGGAGAACGTCTGGACGTCGCCATCGTCGGACTGGGTGCACTCACGCCGATCGGCCTCGGCGCCGCCGAGTTCTGGCAGGGAATCTGCGCCAAGCGCGACGGCGTACGCGAAGTGCCGCCCGACCGCTGGGACCCCCGACTGTACTGGTCTTCCGACCCCGCCGAACCGGACCGCACCTACTCCAAGATCGGCGGCTTCGTCGCCGGCTTCGCCTTCGACCGCAAGCAGTTCCGCCTGCCCCCCGCCGTCGTCGAGGCGATGGACGAGTGCCAGCGCCTGGCGCTGGCCGGCGTCGATGAAGCCCTGCGCGACGCCGGCGACAACCTCGACCGCTCGCGCTGCGCCGTCATCCTCGGCAACGCCCTCGGCGGCGACCGCCGCGAACTCACCTCCGCCCGCATCCGCTTCCCCGAGTTCGCCCGGGCCCTCACCGCCGCCGAAGGCTGGGACGATCTGCCGGCCGAACTCCGCGACCGCCTGCTGCGCGCCTTCGAACGCTCCTTCAAGAACGGATTGCCGAAGGTCACCGAGGACACGATGCCCGGCGAACTCTCCAACGTCATCGCCGGCCGCGTCGCCAACGTCCTCGACCTCGGCGGCGCCAACTACACCGTCGACGCCGCCTGCGCCTCCTCCCTCGCCGCCGTCGCCGCCGCCGCCCGCGCCCTGCGCGCCGGCGAGTGCGACACGGCCGTCACCGGCGGCTCCGACACCTCGATGAGCCCCGCCACCTTCGTCAAGTTCTGCAAGATCGGCGCCCTCTCCCCCGACGGCTCCCGTCCGTTCGACGCCCGAGCCAACGGCTTCGTCATGGGCGAAGGCTGCGCCACGCTCGTCCTCAAACGACTCGAAGACGCCGAACGCGACGGCGACCGCATCTACGCCGTCCTCCGCGCCGTCGGCGGCGCCAGCGACGGCCGCGGCAAGGGAATCACCGCCCCCAACCCCGCCGGCCAGAAACGCGCCATCGAACGCGCCTACGCTGCCGCCGGCATCGACCCCGCCTCCATCGACCTCCTCGAAGCCCACGGCACCTCCACCCGCGTCGGCGACGCCGCCGAAACCGCCGTCCTCCACGAAGTCTGGGGCGACCGCCGAAAAGACCGCCCCGTCGCCCTCGGCTCCGTCAAGTCCCAGATCGGTCACCTCAAGAGCGCCGCCGGCGCCGCCTCCCTCGTCAAGGCCGCCCTCGCCCTCCACCACAAACTCCTTCCACCCACCATCCACTTCGAGGTACACAATCCGGCCTGCGCCCTCGAGGGGTCCTCGTTCCGCGTCCAGACCGAACTGGAACCGTGGCCCGAACCCCCCGGCGGCGCGCCGCGCCGCGCCGGCGTCTCCGCCTTCGGCTTCGGCGGCACCAACTTCCACGTGGTGCTCGAAGAGTGGCGGCCGCGCCCCACCGGCGCCGTGACCGTGCCGGACCTGCCCGGCCGCGACGACGAACCGCTCGACGGCCCGGTGGCCCGGGCTTCCGCAAACCCCGAACCACGGAACGGAGCGACGACCATGACCGCCAACCTCAACGACGTCGAACGAACCCTGATCGATGTGCTCTGCCGGAAGACCGGGTACGACCCGGCCGAGGTGGAACTCGACTTCGAACTGGAAGCCGACCTGGGCGTCGATACCGTCAAGCAGGCCGAGATCCTCGCCGCCGTGCGCGAACGCTACGGCCTGCCCCGCGACGAGAAGTTCCGCCTCGCCGACTACCCGCGCCTGCGCGACCTCGTCGCCTACGTCCACCGGCGCCTCGAAACCGTCGCCGCCGCCGCCCGCGCCCCGGAAACCGCCGCCGTCGCCGGCGGCCTGACTTCCGCCCCGGCGGCGACGGTCCACGTCGCCGCGACCGCCGGCGCGGTCTCGACCGCGCCCGTCGCCACCGCGCGCCCCGCCGGCGCACCCGCCGTCGAACCGGCCCCGGTGACCGACCCCGAACTGGCGGGCGAGGTCGTCACCGTCGCCGCACCCGAGGCGGGAACGCTCGCCGCGGAACTCCGCGCCGTCCTCGCCGAGGCGGAATCCGGCGCGCCCCTGCACCGGATCGCCCGGTCCCGCCGGACCGCCCCGGGCCGCGCCTGGCGCGTGGCCCTCGCGGCGACCACCACCGAGGAACTGGTCGAAGGCGTCCGGCGCGCGCTGGAGGTCCTCGAAGGCGGCAAGGGCCGCACCACGCTGCCCGCCAAGGGCGTCTTCCTGCGGGGACCGACCGAGGCGCCGGCGGACGGGAAGACCGCCTGGCTCTTCCCCGGCCAGGGCTCGCAGTGGGTCGGCATGTGCCGGCTGCTCGCCCGCCGCTACCCCGTCGTGGCCGACACGCTGCGCGTCGCCGACGAGACGATGCGGCCGATCCTCGGCCGCCCCCTCACCGACTACATGTTCGGCGAGGGGTTCGGCGCGGGGGACGGCGACCCGGAAGCCGCCCTGCGCATGACCACGATCACCCAGCCGGCGATGCTCGCCTGCGACGTCGCCCTCGCCCGCCTCCTCGCGCAACACGGCCTGCGCCCCGACCTCGTCGCCGGACACTCGCTCGGCGAATACGCCGCCTGCGTCGCCGGCGGCGTGCTGCCGTTCGACCAGGCGCTGCGGATCGTCGCCGCCCGCGGTCGCGAGATGGCCGCCGCCACCCCCGCCGGCGGCGACGCCGGCTGGATGGCCGCCGTCGCCGCGCCGCTGCCCGTCGTCGAGGAAGTCCTGCGGCAGGTCGAGGGCTACGTCCTGCCCGCGAACAAGAACTCGCCGTCCCAGACGATCATCGCCGGCGCCACCGCCGCCGTCCAGCAGGCGATGGCCCGCTTCAAGGAACGCGGCATCGCCACGCTGCGCCTCCCCGTCTCCCACGCCTTCCACACCGCCGTCGTCGCCTCCGCCTCGATTCCCCTGCGCAAGGTGCTCGACAGTTCCGACGTCCGCCGCCCCGCGCTCCCCGTCTACTCCAACGTCACCGCCGACACCTACCCGGCCGCCCCCGACGAGATCCGCGCCCTGCTGGCCCGCCAGGTCGCCTCGCCCGTCGAGTTCATCGGCATCATCGAACGGATGGCGGCCGCCGGCGCCGCGGTCTTCGTCGAATGCGGCCCGAAAAAGGCGCTGGTCGGCTTCGTCGCCGAGATCCTCGCCGGCCGCCACGTCGTCGCCTGCCCGACCAACCTCCCCAAGCGCGGCGAGATCCGCTCGTTCCTCGAAGCACTCGCCAACCTGTGGGCCGACGGCCTCTCGGTCGATTTCTCCGCCGCCCGCCCCGACCTCGACACGCTCCTCCCGCTGACGCGCGGGACCGCGGCCGCGGACCAGGCTGCGCCACCCGCCGAACCGCCCGCCAAGGCCGTCGAACCCGGACCGGCGGCGCGCCCCGCCGCACCGGCCGCGATCGGGGTCGCACCCGACCGCCCCGTCGCCGAACCCGCCGCGCATGCCGCCGCGATCGTCGTCTCCGGCACCGCCCTCGGTCTCCCCGGCCTCGACGACCCGTTCGCCCGCGAACACTTCGACCGCCTCCTGCAGGGCGAAACCCTCTTCGAGCCGGTCCCCGACCCGCTCCGCGAACGGATGGCGGCCCAACGCGTCGTCCGCCTGGTCAAGAACGACCGCGGCGAACCGACCCTCGCCGCCGTCGACCGCACCGACCAGGTGATCCGCCTCGCCGCCCGCAGCCGCGGCGTCCGCCTCGTCGAAGACTACGGCGTGCCGCCCGACCTCGACGCCACCTTCGACACCACCACCCGCCTCGGCCTCGCCGCCGCCCTCGAGGCGCTGCGCGACGCCGGCCTGCCGCTGTGCGAGGTGCGCCGCAACACCCGCAACGGCGGCTCGATCGCCGCCGGCTGGCGCCTCCCCGAGAGCGTCGGTCGCGAGACCGGCGTGATCTTCGCTTCCGCCTTCCCCGGCTACGACCGCTTCGCCCGCGAGATCGAAAGCCGCGCCGCCGGCGGTGACGACCGCCCGTTCTCCCGCACCTACCTCCTCGAGGTGCTTGCGGTCGGCCACGCCCGCATCGCCTCGTTCGTCGGCGCCCTCGGACCCAACCTCCAGGTCAACGCCGCCTGCGCCTCGACCTCCGTCGCCCTGGCCACCGCCGAGGACTGGATCCGCGCCGGGCGCTGCCGCCGCGTCCTGGTCGTCGGCGCGGACGACGTCACCGGGGACACCCTTCTCCCCTGGATCGGCGCCGGCTTCCTCGCCACCGGCGCCGCCGCGACCGACGAACGGCCCGAGGACGCCGCGCTACCGTTCGACCGCCGCCGCCACGGCATGCTGCTCGGCATGGGCGCCGTCGCCCTCGTCGTCGAGACCGCCGAGGCCGCCGCCGCCCGCGGCGTCACCCCGCTCGCCGAGATCCTCGCCTCACGCTGCGCCAACAGCGCCGGCCACCCCCTTCGCCTCGACCCGGATCACGTCGCCGCCACCGTCGAGGATCTCGTGGCCGACGCCGAACGGCGACACGGCCTCTCGCGCAAGGCCATCGCCGGCCGCTGCCTGTTCATGTCCCACGAAACCTATACCCCCGCCCGCGGCGGTAGCGCTTCGGCCGAGATCGCCGCGCTCCGCCGCACCTTCGGGGACGATGCCGGACGCATCCTCGTCGCCAACACCAAGGGCTTCACCGGCCACCCGATGGGCGCCGGCATCGAGGACGCCGTCGCCCTCGCCGCCCTCGTCCGCGGCGAAGTGCCCCCGATCCCGAACCTCCGCGAACCCGACCCCGAGCTGGGCGACCTGCACCTCTCCCGCGGCGGACGACACGAACTCGACTACGTCCTCCGCCTCGCCGCCGGCTTCGGCTCCCAGGTCGCCTGCACCCTCTACCGCCGCATCGCCGACCGCCTCGACGGACGCATCGACCACGCGACCCACGCGGCCTGGCTCGCCCGCGTCGCCGGACTCGACCGCCCGACCCTGCGCGTCGTCCACCGCACCCTGCGGGCGGTCGCCGCGGACCACCCGGCGCGAACCGCGGTCCCACAGCTCTCGGCGCCGGTCGCCCGCCCGTCGGTCGATCTCGGTCCGCTCGGCGACGGCCGCTTCCGCGCCTGGGGCGTCGCCACCGAACCGCTCCCGCCCCTCGGCCCGGCCGCACCCGACGACCGCACACTCGCCGTGGCCAGCCACGGCCCGAACGGCCGCGCCGTCCTCGACGCGCTCCGCGCCGCCGGCGCCCGCGTCGCCCCGCTCGCCTTCCGCCGGCCGCAAGGCGACGGCGCCGAGCTCGAACGGGAACTGGAGGCGGCGCTCCGCGACGCCGCCGGCGGACCGTGCGCCGGCATCCTCGACCTCCTCGCGCTCGACCCGCAGCTCGCCGATCCCGAGGAAACGCACGCCCGGGTCCGCTTCGCCTTCCACCTCGCCCGCGCCTTCGCCCGCGTCGCGGGCGATCCGCCCGCCGGCTGCTGGATCGCCGCCACCGCCACCGGCGGATCCTGCGGTGCCGGACCGGTCGCGCCGGACGCCGCCCTCGCCGGAACCCTCGGCGGCTTCGCCAAGGCCCTGGCGCGCGAGTGGCCCGCGGCGGTCGTCAAGGTCGTCGATTTCGAACCCGACGCGCGCCCCGATGCCGCGGCCGCCCGGCTCCTCGCCGAGGCGCGCGCGCGCGACGGCGTGGTCGAAGTCGGCTCTGCCGGCGGCCGCTGCACCACCGCGCTGTGCCCGACCGTGACCTGCCTCGCCCCCCCGAACCTCGAGGCCGACTCCGTGGTCGTCCTCACCGGCGGCGCCGGTGGCATCACCGCCGCGATCGGCGCCGAGCTGGCCCGGCGCACCGGCTGCCGCATCGCCGTCCTCGACCTCGTCGCCCGGCCCCCCGACGGCGCCGACCGCCTCGACCTCGAGGCGGAACGGGTCGCGATCCGGCGCCGCCTCGCCGCGGCGGGCGAGCGCGTCACCCCGGCGCGCGTCGAGGCCGACCTGGCGCCGCTGCGCCGCGCCCGCGCCGCCGCCCTGGCCCTCGCCGGCTACCGCGCCGCGGGCTGCTCCGACCTGCACTACGAATCGTGCGACCTCGCCGACGGTCCCGCCGTCCGCCGCGCCCTCGACGCCGTCCGCGCCCGCTTCGGCCGGATCGATGTCGTCGTCCACGGCGCCGGCGCCGAGGAGAGCCGCCCGCTGGCCGCCAAGACCCCCGCCGGCTTCGACCGCGTCTTCCGCGGCAAGGCGCTCGGCGCCCTCCACCTCTGGAACGCCCTGCGCGACCGGCCGCCCGCGTCGTTCGTCGTCTTCTCCTCCGTCGCCGGGCGCTTCGGCAACGAAGGCCAGACCGACTACGCCGCCGCCAACGAGAGCTCCGCGCGCCTCGTCGGCGAGATCCTCTCGTCCGGCGCGCCGACCCGCCCGCTCGCCGTCGCCTGGACCGGCTGGGACGGTATCGGCATGGCCGTCGCCGGCGGGATGAAGACCATCCTCCTCGAACGCGGGGTCGATCTCCTCCCACCCGAGGTCGGTGTGCCGCTCGCCGCCGATCTGATCCTGCGCGGCGCGGTGGGCGAGGTCGTCGTCTGCGGCGCCCTCGGCGCCCTGGCCCGGCCCCGCATCGCCCGGCAAGACGCCGCGCCGCCGGACGCGGCCGCGGACGACTCCGCGGCGCCCAGGCCCGCGGCGGCTCCGCCGGCGGCGATCGCTTGCGCCGCAAACACCGCGGCGGACCACGCCGCCGCCGGGCCGGCGTCCCCGGACACCCCCGCCCCTTCGACCACCGCCGGCGACGAGACCGGCGATCGGGACGCCGCCGACACCGCCGAACTCGAGCTCGCGCTCGACCCGGCGACCCAGTCGTTCCTTCACGATCACGTCATCGCCGGCGTCCCCGTCCTCCCCGGCGTCGTCGGGCTCGAGCTGATGTCCCGCGTGGCCGCCCGGCTTCTCGGCGTCGAGCCGGTCTGCGAGGCGGTGCACTTCGAGCGGCCCGTCAAGGTCCATGCGGGACGGCCCGTCACCGTCCGCGCCCGCGCCCGGCGCTCCGGCGACGCCGTCGAGGCGGTCCTCGAGTCGCGGTCCCAGGCCGCCACCGGCCGCGCCCTAGAGGTCCTCCACTTCCGCGGCGTCTTCCGCCGCCCGGCCGAACCGCTCGAACCGCTCGGCCGCCTCCACGGCCTGGACGCCCGCGGCCCCGACGCCGGCGAGATCTACCGCCACTTCTTCCACGGCCCGAGCTTCCGGGTGCTCCGCGAGGCGCGGCGCCTCGGCGAGGAGGGACTCGTCGCCCGGGCCGTCGTCCCCGCCGGCAACGCCGCAACGGCCGCCGGCGACCTCGCCGGCCCGCTGGTTCGCGAACTCGCCTTCCAGGCCGCCGGACTGTGGGCGATGTGCCGCCACGGCGTGACCGCCCTGCCGCACCGGATCGGCCGCGCGGAACGGCTCGGCCTTCCCGCGCCCGGCCGCGAGGTCGTCGTCCGCGTCCGCCCGCTCGGCGCGGTCGAAGCCGACGCCGGCGCGCCCCGCGTCCATCGCTTCGACGTCGAGGTCCTGGCCGAGGACGGCCGGCCGCTCGAACGGATGCGCGACGTCCGCCTGATCGAGACCGGCCCGCTGGGGGCCGGACGGCCCGCGACGGTGCCGTTCGCCGAGTCGCCCGAGCACGTCGAGGTCCGGCTGGAAGCCCTCGCGGCGAACGCCGACGCCGTCGCCGAAGCCTGCCTCGGGCCGGCCGAGGCGGTGCTGTTCCGCCAGATCGGCTCGCGCAAGCGCCGGACCGACTGGCTCGGCGGCCGCCTCGCCGCCAAACGCCTCGTCGCCGCCTACCTGCTGGAATGCGCCGGCGCGGCCGTCCCCGAACGCGACGTCGGCGTCGCCGCCGACCCGCGCGGCGCGCCCGTCGTCCGCATCGCCGGCCGCCCGGACCTCGAACCGCTCGTGCCCCAGGTCGGCATCTCCCACGGCGCGGGCCGCGCCCTGGCCGTCCTCGCGCCGCGCAACTCGGGCACCCGCGTCGGCGTCGACGTCGAACGCGTGGAACCGCGCGAGGAGGCCTTCGTCCGCCACGTCCTGACCGACGCCGAGGTCGCCGCGGCCGAACGGGCCGGTCTCAACGGCGACGGGGCGACCGTGCTGTGGACGCTCAAGGAGGCCGTCACCAAGGCGCTCGGCGTCGGCATGGCCGTCGACCCGCGCGACGTCCGCGTCACCGGCCTCGCCGACGGCGTGGCCCGCGTCGAACTGGCCGGCGACGCCGCCGCCCGCCGCGACGCCCTCGGCGGCCGCGACCTCGCCGTCCGCTACGCCCTCGCCCGCGACGTCGCCACCGCCTGGGCCGTCCTCGAAGTGGACCCGCCCGCCGCGTCCCCCGCCCCCGAACCGCCCCTCGTCCTGCCCCCGGGACTCCTCCGCTCCGGTTTCCTCGTCCGCGGGATCGGCTGACGCCGCCGCCTGTCCGGCGCCGCACACCGGCGGTTCGCGGACGAAACCGACCGGCGTCGCCGGCGGCTGATCGACGACGACCCCCCGGCCCGGCACCGCGGCGGGATGGGGAAACCACCAACAGGCTGGAAGGCGGGGACGTCCCCTGCTAGCCTTCGAGGTCCGGAGGGCGGACGACGATGTCGGACCTGCACGGGTTCATGCGCGGCCTCGGCTCCCTCGAGGTGATCTGCGGCAGCATGTTCAGCGGCAAGAGCGAGGAGCTGATCCGCCGCGTCCGCCGGGCCCAGATCGCCCGCCAGCGCGTCCAGGTCTTCAAGCCGCGCCTCGATGACCGCTTCCGCCACGACCACGTCGTCAGCCACTCCGAGATGAGCGTCCCCGCCGAGATCGTCGGCACCGCCGAGGAGATCCTGCGGCGCGTCCACGACCGCACCGACGTCGTCGCGATCGACGAGGTCCAGTTTTTCGGCCGCGACGTCGTCGAGGTCTGCGAGAGACTCGCCAACCTCGGCAAGCGCGTGATCGTCGCCGGCCTCGACCAGGACTACCTCGGCCGACCCTTCGACCCCGTCCCCCAACTGATGGCCGTCGCCGAATACGTCACCAAGACCCTCGCCGTCTGCGCCCGCTGCGGCGCCCCCGCCAACCGCTCCCAACGGCTGATCGCCTCGGACGAACGGATCGTCGTCGGCGCGGAAGGAACCTACGAGGCCCGCTGCCGGCGCTGCTTCGACGCCGACGCCTTCAAGCAGATGAACATGCCGCTCGACGGAGACGCCGACCTGCGGTCCTCCTCCCGCTGAACCGATCGCTCAGCGCCGCCCGCGCCGCCGCCGCCCGCAAGCCGCGGCGAACAGCAGGAACAACGCGCCGCCGCCCGCCGCCGAACCCCCCGCCGCCCGACAACCACAGCCGTCCCCGCTCTTGAACTCCCCGCCGCCGTCCTCCTCCCCCTCCGCCGTCTCGACGCCGCCGTCCGCCGCCGCCTCCGCCGGCCCGTCTGCGACCCCCTCCGGCCCGGCGTCCGCATCGGCCGCATCTCCCGCCGCGTCCTCCCCGACGTCGCCGTCGGCGTCCGCATCCGCATCGGCGTCTGCATCCGCATCCGCATCCGCGTCCGGCCCGAACGGCGGGTCCTCCGGACCCAGGTCGCAGGCCGCATCGACGGTGTCGACCTGGATGTCGACCGCCCGCGTCCGGCTCCCGACCGCCTGGACCGTCAACGTGTGCAGGCCGGCGGTCAGGGTCCCGGCGTCGAACCGCCCGCGCCACTGCGCCTCCTCGGCGGGCCAGCGCGCCATGTCGGTCCACGCGCCGCCGTCCCAGCGGAACCGCACCACCGTCACCGCCGCCTCGTCGAACACCAGCGCCCGCACCGGCGCCTCCGCACAACCGGTCGGCACCGGCGGCGCGTACGGGTCGATCGTGTCGTTGCCGGGCCCCAGCCGCGCATCGACCGGCGCCGTGATCACGATCAACGGCCACGGCTCGTCCGCCGACACCGCGGCGAACGACAGCGCGTTCGCATCGATCGCCACCACCGCGAAATGGCCGTTCCCCGCCTGCCCCAGCGAGCTGATCCGGAAGCGCAGGATGTTGCCCGTCCCTACCCGCACCCCCACGTCGTGCTCGTGGCCGTGGAAGTAGTACGCCGCCCCCGCCCGGATCATCTGCTCCTCGAGCACCCCGCCGCGCGAGACCCCCGTGAAGTCGTGATGGCCGAAGACCAGCGTCAGGTCGGTGTCCGGGTTCGCCGTGAAGAACCCCGCCGTCTGCGCCAGCTCCGCGTCCGTCAACTCCTTGTTGTCCCATGGCCATTGCCGGCCGTCGTTCGCCGGCGTCGCCACCCCGACGAAATGGTACGAGCCGAAGGGCAGGTCGAGCCGCCACTGGTGCTGCGTGGCGTCGTCCGAGGAGCCGAGCACCGAGTAGCGCCGGTAATAGACGAGTTCGCCGTCGCCGTACGCATCGTGGTTCCCCGGCAAGTCGAGGTAGTACTCGGGGCCCATCCCCGCGGCGTCCAGGATCCCCCGATACGACGTCCATTCCTCCGCGTGCGGCCCCGTGCCGTAGATGATACCGTCCGTCGAGTCGGTCAGGTCGCCCGTGACCACGATGAAGTACGGCCGGATCACCGACACCGCGTCGCCGACCACCCACGCCAGCCGGCTCTCCTCCGAGGACGAACCCAGCGTGTCGATGTGCGTGTCCGTGGTCCAGGCGAACCAGAACACCCGCGAACCGTCGAAGACGTACTCCGCCAGGTACGGGTCGGCCGCCCGGGCCTCGCCCGCCGCGAGCGCCACGCCCAGGGCCGCAATGACGATCCGGTGTCGTCCGGGTGTCGTTCTCATGACCGACAGCGTGCCACGAGTCGGCCGGCGCGTCCACCGGGGAACGGGCCGCCTAGCGGACGACCCGCAGCAGGAACCAGGGCCCCGGCCACGGCTCCGCGCCGTGCCCGGGCGGGACCATCGCCGCCAGCCGAGCCGCGAACCCCGCGAACAGGTCTTTCGGAAACCCGCCCCGCGCGTAGACCAGCACGTAGTCCCACGTCGCCAGCCGCGCCAGCAGCCGGTCGCCCGCCCCCTCGCCGAACTCCGGCACGACCAGCGCCCCCAGCCCCGCGTCGGTCAGCTCGACCGCCAACCCCGCGTTCGCCAGCGGCGGCAGCGAAACCACCCCGCCCCGCCGCTCGACCACCCGCATCGCCGTGTGCAGGTGCAACGGCACCGCGCGCGGATACGCCGGACTGTCGACCTCGATCGGCAACGCCAGCACGCGACTCCCCCGCGGCACCAGGTCCGCCACCCGGTCCAGCCCCGCGGTCTCCCGGGAGAACTCCACGGACGAACGGAGTTGCAGGACCAGCACCACCGCCCCCAGCGCCAGCGCCGCGAACCACAGACCGTTCGCGACCCGGTTCCACGCGGTGCGGTCCGTCCCGAGGTCGTCGGCCGGGACGAGCAGCAGCGCGGCGCCGAGCAGCGGAAGCATCAGTCGCTCCGCGGCGAACACCAGGTCCGCCCCCTGGGACGGCAAGGCCAGCGCGCCGGCCGCGAGCAGGCCGGTCCACCAGGCCAGCCCGCACCGGCCCCGCGGCGCCTCCGCGCCGCCCGCCGCCCGCCGCGCCGCGCCGAACCGCACCGCCCCGAACGCCGCCGCGACCGCTACCCAGGCCAGCCCCGCGCCGAACCGCGGACCCGGCGCGGACCACTCGATCAGCCCCCACAGCCGCGCCCCCAGGGTCGGCCAGCTCGTTGGCGGCGGCGGCAGGGGCACGTGCGGTCGGCCCGTCCCGAGCTGGACGACGGCCGGCAGCACCACCGGCAACGCCAGGAGCGCGTGGCTGGCCGCCCATGCCCCCCACCGCCGCGCGTCCCGCCCCCGCGGCAGCCGCACCGCCGCCGCCCCCAGCACCGCCAGCGCCGCGACCACCAGGTGCGTCAACGCCGCCGCCGCGACCACCGCCGCCAGCAGCGCCCACCGGCGCGCCCGCACCGGGCGCGAGGCGCGCCCGTCCTCCAGCCCCGCCGCCGCCCAGACGGCCCACGGGATCGCCGGGAGCGCCAGCAGCCACGGCAACAGGCCCCAGGCGTACCACAGCCCGAAGAACAACGGCGGGGCGAGCGCCGCGGCGCGGCGCGAGGCGCCCAATCGCCGCGCCGCCGCCAGCCCGCCGGCGGCCCAGAGCACCAGCGCCAGGCTCAGCCCCACACTCGCGGCCAGGCCGGGACCGCCGAGCCGCGCGGCGCACCGGTAGTAGGTCGCGCCGTACGACGCCCGGCACCCCCGGTCGCGCCAGAACGGGGCGTTCGCCGGGTCCGGCGGCGCGCGCCCCAGTCCCTCGAGCACCGCCGCGAACGCCCGATGCTGCGGCAGATCGACCATCGGCAGCTCGTCCGGGATCCACAGGGCCAGCAGGCCGAGGCCGGCGAGCGCCGCGGCGAGCAGCTCGGGGCCGAAGCGGCGGACGAGGGCGGCCGGACGGGGGGACACGACCCGCAGCATACGCGCAGGCGGCCGGCCTCCGCCAGACCGCCGACCCCCGACCCCGCCCGCCCGGCCCCGCTCCTTGAACCGCCGCGCGGCGGCATGCTAGGGTCCGCCGGGCCCGGGGGGCGGGACGCACGCGAAACCATGGCCAACGACGCCTACAAGAACACCCTCTGTCTGCCGCGCACGGACTTCCCGATGAAGGCCGACCTGCCCAGGCGCGAGCCGCAGATGCTCGCCTTCTGGGAAGACCGCCGCGTCTACCCCCGGATGCTCGAACGCACCGCCGGCCGGCCGCCGTTCGTGCATCACGACGGCCCGCCCTACGCCAACGGACACATCCACTACGGCACGATCCTCAACAAGGTGCTCAAGGACTTCGTCGTCAAGTACCACTCGATGGCCGGCCGGCACACGGTGTACATCCCGGGCTGGGACTGCCACGGGCTGCCGATCGAACTGGCGGTCGAACGCGAGCGCAAGCAGCGCTCCGCCGACCGCGACCCGCTCGACGTGCGCCGCGATTGCCGCGCCTTCGCCGAGAAGTTCATCGAGGTCCAGCGCGGCGAGTTCCGCCGGCTCGGCGGCTTCGGCCTGTGGGAACAGCCGTACCTGACGATGCAGCCGGCCTACGAGGCCGCGATCGTCCGGGCGCTGGCCGCCTTCGCCGAGTCCGGCGCGATCTACCGCGGCCGCCGCCCCGTCTACTGGTGCGCCTCGTGCCGCACCGCCCTCGCCGAGGCCGAGGTCGAATACAAGGACCACGCTTCCCCCTCGATCTACGTCGATTTCCCGTGCCTCGAACCGGAACGTTTCCTCGCCCCGGCCGGCCTCCGGCCCGACGGCTCCCCGACCTCCGTGGTGATCTGGACCACCACCCCCTGGACCCTCCCCGCCAACCTGGCGATCGCGCTCCACCCGGAGTACGACTACCGGTTCTACCGCTTCCGCGGCGGCCGCGTCCTCCTCGCCGAACTGCTCGCCGGCGCGGTGGCCGAGGCGCTCCAGGCCGAGCTGCGGCCGGAGGGCGAGCGCGTCCCGGGACGCGCCTTCGAAGGGCTCGCCTGCCGCCATCCGTTCCTCGACCGCAAGAGCGTCATCGTCCTCGCCGACTACGTCACCCTCGACGCCGGCACCGGCTGCGTCCATACCGCGCCGGGCCACGGCGCCGAGGACTACGTCACCGGCCAGAAGTACGGCCTCGACGCCTACGCCCCCGTCGACCCCGACGGCCGCTTCACCCCCGACGTCGAACGCTGGCCCGGCATCCAGGTCTGGGAGGCCAACGAACCGATCGTCCGGCTGCTCCACGAAACCGGCCGCCTGGCCAACCGGCCCGGCGAGACGCTGACCCACAGCTACCCGCACTGCTGGCGCTGCAAGGAGCCGATCGTCTTCCGCGCCACCCCCCAGTGGTTCATCTCGATGGACACCACCGGCATCCGCAAGGCGGCCCTCGAGGAGATCGGCCGGGTGCGCTGGATCCCGCCGTGGGGCGAGAACCGCATCCGCGGCATGATCGAGAGCCGCCCGGACTGGTGCATCTCCCGCCAGCGCGTCTGGGGCGTCCCGCTCTGCTTCTTCCGCTGCGCGGACTGCGACGAACCGCTCGTCGATGCCGCCGCGCTGCGCCACGTCGCCGGGATCTTCGCCCGGGAAGGCTCCGACGCCTGGTTCGCGCGGCCGGCCGCCGAACTGCTCCCCGCCGGCACCCGCTGCCCCAAGTGCGCCTCCACCCGCCTGGAAAAGGAACCCGACATCCTCGACGTCTGGTTCGAGTCCGGCGTCTCCTGGTACGCCGTCTGCGCCGACGACCCGCGCCTCGGCGTGCCCGTCGATCTGTATCTCGAGGGCTCCGACCAGCACCGCGGCTGGTTCCACACCGCGCTGCTCACCGGCGTCGGCGTCCGCGGCGGCGCCCCCTATCGCGCCGTGCTGACCCACGGCTTCGTCGTCGATGACACCGGCCGGCCGTACTCCAAGAGCGAGATCGAGAAGCGCAAGCGCGAGGGCCGCACCGATTCCTCGTTCATCGAACCCGAGGAGGTGCTCCGCAAGTACGGCGCCGAGCTGCTCCGGCTCTGGACCGCCAACGCCGACTTCCGCGACGACATCGTCTTCTCCGGCGCCCTGCTCGACCGCCTCTCCGACGCCTACCGCAAGATCCGCAACACCTTCCGCTTCCTGCTCTCCGTGCTCCCCGACTTCACGCCGGACGACGCGCTCCCCCCCGATCGGCTCCTCGAACTCGACCGCTGGGCCCTCGCCCGCTTCAACCGCTTCGTCCAGCGCACCCGCGAGAACTACGAGGCGTACAACTACCACCAGATCGTGCACCAGACCCTCGACCTCACCGCCGTCGACCTCTCCGCCTTCTACCTCGACGTCGTCAAGGATCGCCTGTACTGCGAAGCCCCGCGCGGCCTGGAAAGGCGCAGCGCCCAGACCGTCCTCCATCGCCTCGCCACCGACCTGGCCCGGCTGCTCGCCCCGATCGCCTCGTTCACCGCCGAGGAGGTCTGGCAGCACCTGCCGCGCGGCTCCGACGCCCCCGATTCCGTCTTTCTCGCCGGACTGCCCGAGCACGACCCGGCGCTGGACGACGAACCGCTGCTCGAACGCTGGGCCGCCCTGCGCGCCGTGCGCGCCGAGGTCACCCGCGCGCTGGAGGAACTGCGCCGCGCCGGCCGCGTCGGCCACTCGCTCGATGCCGCCGTCACCCTCCGCGCGCGCGGCGAACGGCTCGAACTGCTCCGCCGCTACGCCGCGTCGCTGGCCGAGGTGTTCATCGTGTCGTCGGTCGCCGTCGAGGAAGGGGAGGGGGACGAACTGGTCGTCGAGGCGGCCCCGTCCGCCGCGCCCAAGTGCGCCCGCTGCTGGAACCGCCGCCCCGACGTCGGCGCCCACCCCGGACATCCCGACGTCTGCGGACGCTGCGCCCGCGTGCTCGCCGGGCCGGCGACCGGGAGCTAGACGATGCCGCTCACCGCCAAGCAGCGCGGCTGGATCCTCCTGGCGGCCTTCGCCGCCGGCATCATCGTGCTGGACCAGGCGACGAAGGCCTGGGCCGAGGCCGACCTCAAGCAGCGCCCCGGCCAGACCATCACCCTGCTCGACGATTACCTCGCCTTCCGCTACGCCCGTAATCCGGGCGCCGCGTTCTCGATCTTCCACGACTGGAGCCCCCGCGCCCGCGGCGCGTTCTTCATCCTCGTCGCCGTCGGCGCCGTCGCCGCGATGATCTGGCTCTACCGGCGGATGCCCGAACGCCGCCGGCTGTACGAATGGGCCCTCGGCCTGCTGATCGGCGGCGCCGTCGGCAACCTGATCGACCGCATCCGCTTCAACGAGGTGATCGATTTCATCGATCTGCACTGGAAGAGCGCCCACTGGCCGACCTTCAACGTCGCCGACATCGCGATCGTCGCCGGCATCGGCCTCGTGCTGCTCGACGCCCTGCTCCAACGGCCGGAGAAGAAGCCGGCGGCCAGGCCGGCGGCCAAGGGGAAGAAGGGCTGAGCGCGCCATGTTCCGCCTGCCCCTGCCCGCCCCGGGCCTCGCCGCCGCCACCCTCGTCTGGGTGATCCTCGACCAGGCCGCCAAGCTGCTCGTCGTCTGGCACGGCCTGGTCGGCCCGACGCCGGTGGTTCCCGGCTTCTTCAACCTGCTCTACCGCGAGAACCGCGGCGGCGCCTGGGGCCTGCTCGCGGACGCCCCCGAGTGGTTCCGCATGCCGTTCTTCGTCACCAGTTCCCTCGCCGCCGTCGTGTTCCTCGTCTGGCTCCGCCGGCGGATGCAGATCCGCCGGCCGTGGGTCGATTGGGCCTTTCCCGCGATCCTCGGCGGCGCCGTCGGCAACCTCATCGACCGCGTCCGGCTCGGCTACGTGATCGATTTCATCGACTGGCACGTCGGCGACGCCCACTGGCCGACGTTCAACGTGGCCGACGTCGGCATCACCGTCGGCGTCGTCCTGCTCGTGTTCGACTCGCTGTTCGATCCCCGGCCCGCCCCCCCCGCCGCCGAAGTCGGGCGGGACGGGGACAGCGAGGCTCCCCCCGGTCCCCCCGGCGAAGGTTGAGCCGTGCACCCGACCGTCTTCCGCTGGGACTCCGGCTGGTCGTGGCTCGGCACGATCGAGATCAGCGCCTACTTCGCCTGCGTCGCCCTCGGCATGGTCGTCGGCACCTGGCTCCTCTGGCGCTGGGCCAAACGCCGGAACCTCGACCGCGACGACATCCTCGACCTCGCCCTGTGGGTCGCCGTCGCCGGCGTCGTCGGCGCCAAGCTGATGCACGTCCTCGTCGACGGCTACCTGATGGAGTACGTCCACATCTGCACCGACCCCTCGCAGGTGTTCTGGGACAAGTGGCGCGTCGGCGCCGCCTACTGTCGCGAACTCCACGGGATCCCCCGCTACGACGAACTGCGTCACTACGTGGGCTGCGTGCCGACGGAACGCAACTGCCTGGCCTGGATCAACCTGTTCGCCGGCGGCTACACCTACTACGGCGGGCTGATCGGCGGTGGCGCCGCCGCGTTCCTGTTCCTCCGCCGCCGCAAACTCCCGCTCTGGCCGACCGTCGATACCCTGTCCTGGATCGTCGTCCTCGGCGTCGCCTTCGGCCGCCTCGGCTGCTTCCTCAACGGCTGCTGCTTCGGCGAGGTCACCGACTCCTGCCTCGGCGTCACCTTCCCGCCGGGAAGCCCGGCCTGGATCGAACACGGGCAACAGGGGTGGATCGGCCCGCACGACCCGCCGCTCCCCGTCCTGCCGACCCAGCTCTTCGAGGCGGCGGCGTGCGTCGCCATCGCGGCGTTCCTGGCGCTGTGGGTCGAACGGCGCAAACGCTACGAGGGGGAGACGTTCGTCGCGGGCGTCGCGCTCTACGCGGCCGCGCGGATCGCGATCGAGTTCTTCCGCGCCGACCCCCGCGGCAGCGCCCTCGGCCTGTCGACCTCCCAGATCGTCGGCCTGCTCGCCCTGGTCGCCATGGCCGTCCTGCACTTCCGGCTCGCGCGCCGGCCGGCGCCGCCCCCGCCCGGTCCGTCCGCGCCCGACGACGGCCCCCCGCCGGCGGAACCCCCCGGCCCCGCCCCGGGCAACCGGCAAGGTTGATCGCCCCCGGTTCGACCGGACCCCGCGGCGCGCTCGGGCGCGACCGGCCGGCCCCGGAAGGCGCGGACGGCTCAGTCCCGCGGAAACAGCAGCTCGACGATCGCCTCCAGGTGCTCGCGGTCCACCTCGTCGAACGCGTTCATCGTCCGGGCGTCGACGTCCAGCACCCCGGCCGGCATGCCGGACGCGTCGCGGTACGGCACCACGATTTCCGACCGCGAGCGCGCGTCGCAGGGGATGTGCCCGGGGAAGGCGTGCACGTCGGGGACGATGATCGTCTCGCCGCGGACGAAGGCGGTTCCGCAGACGCCGCGGCCCAACTCGATCTGCTGGCAGGCCAGCGAGCCCTGGTACGGCCCGACCACCAGCCGCCCGCCCGCCAGCCGGTAGAACCCGGTCCAGAAGAAGTGCGGCTGCTTGTGGTGCAGCAGGGCGACGGTCGTCGCCATCCGCGCGATCGCGTCGTCGCACTTGCGCAGCTCCACCGCGAGCTGCTCCCGGATCCGACGATACCGCCCGTCCTTCAACTCCATGCTCCGCCGCTCCGTCGTCCCCCCCGGAACCGCCCCCGCGCCGCTCAGGGCAGCCACCCGTCGTACAGCGCCAGCTCGTCGATCTCGCCGGCGAACGTGTCGCCCCACGGGTTCTTGCCGATCATCAGGTCCCGCGGGTCGCAGGCGTCCCGGCGCACGAAACCGCTGCCCGACCCGGTCGCCGCGACCTCCCCGTCGACCCGCAGCTCGGCAACGCCGGTCCGCGAATCGTAGCGGATCGCGTAGTCATGCCACTCGGTGTCGGCCACCGCGGCGAAACGGTAGACGTCGAGGTCGATCCCTCCGCCCGTGGTCTGGAGGTAGGCATCGATCGAATCGGCGCCGAGGCCGAGGGCGTAGTAGACGTGCTTCAGCACGACCGTGCCGCCGACGTCGGCCGTGCGCTTGCGGGCCCGGACGGAGAGCGTGAACAGCCCCATCCCGCCGAGCCGCGGGTCGTCGGCGACGACGAAGTAGCCGCCGTCCGGGCCGTCGAAGGACGCCGCCTGGCCCGCGGGTCCCGCCACGAACGTCGGCGCCGACCCCTCGACCCGCACCGGAAAACGATTCTCCGAGACGTCCTCGGCCGTCCCGTCGAAGTGCAGCTCGAGGATCGGCCGCAGCTCGGCGCAGTCCTCGTCGACCAGCCCGTCGCAGTCGTTGTCCTTGCCGTCGCACCCCTCCGCCCGCCCCGGGTTCGCCTCGGGATCCCCGTTGTCGCAGTCCGGCTCGGGATGCGCGCAGAACGACGAGGTCGGCCGGCCGTAGCCGTCGCCGTCGAGATCCCAGCAGGACGCGACGGGGTCGCAGGGCAGGGCGCCGATCGCGCTGCCGTCCGGCCCCGCCCCGCACGCGGGCGATCCCGGCGCCGGCCGGAAGTCGTGGTTCTCCGGGGCGATCAGCAGCGGATCGACGCGGTGCAACCCGTGCGGCTCGACGAACGGGTCCTCGAAGAAACAATCGTGCGGCCAGATCAGGTTGTAGTCCGCCTCGCACCCCTCGCACCCGTAGGCGTGCGGGTTGTGCCAGAACAGGTTCGCGATCACCGCGGCTCCCGGGACGTCCGAGATCCCCACCGCCGTCAGCCCGCCGCCCACGAACGTGTTGTGCTCGAGCCGCAGGTTGCGGATCCCCCCCGCGTTGATCGCCACCGCCCCGACCCGCTCGAACACGTTGTGCCGGAACGTGATGTCGGCATGCGTGTCCTCCGCCAGGATCCCCTCGCCCATGAACATCTGCCCGCAGATGTTGTAGCACTCGTTGCCTTCGATCACGATCTCGTGCGCCGCTTCCCCGGGGTTGACCGCGTAGGTCTGGAAACAATCGCAGTGCGGGTGGCACCCCGGCGAATCCTCGTCCAGCACGTCGTGGAAGAAGTTGTCGCGGATCGCGTTGGCGGTGCCGAAGAAGCGCGAGGCGTCCGCGTCCCCGGCGAAGAAGCAGACCGAGTGCGAGACGTCGTTGCGCTCGAGCGACGAGTTCGACCCCGCCACGGTCAACGCGACCCCTTCGGCGAACCAGACCAGGTTGTCGCGCACCCGGTTGCCGTCGCCGGACGAAGCGATGCCCGACGTGTGGTGCAGGTAGTTCTCGAAGAACTCCACCCGGTCCCCCTCCAACTCGACCCCGGGACCCCGGCGCGCCGGATCTCCCCAGGTCAGCTCGAAGCCCCGCAGCACCACGTCGTGTTGCCCCTCGTCCACCGCGACCCCGCCCCGCAGCGTCGCGGGCCCCACCGGCCGGAAGGTCAGCGGATTCCCCTCCGCCCCCGAGGCCCGCACGCGCAAACGGCCGTCGTAGACGCCCGGGCGGAACAGCACGCAGTCCCCGGGCCCCAGCGCCCCCATGTCGATCGCCTCGGGGCCGGTCCAGGCGGTGTCCCGGGAACGTCCGTCGCCGCCGGGCGCCGCCGCCGCGTCGACGTGGAACGCGTCGCCGGTCGGGCAGTCGTCCGGCGGCGTGCGGAACACGCGGTCCTCCGACACCCCTTCGCCCACCCCCTCCGCCCGCGACCGGACGCGGAAATGGACCTCCGTGTCCGGCGTCAGTCCCTCGATCCGCACCCGGTGGTCCTGCACCGGCGCGGCGTCCTCGGGCGTCGTCGTGCCCCGCGCCTCGGTCGGGCCGTACTCGACCTGCGACGTCGCCGGCACGTACGTGTACCAGGAGATCACCGCGGACGTGGATGTCACCGCCACGGCCCGCTCGCTCCGGATCACCAGCGCGGTCGGGAGCGGCACGTCCGCCGCATCGCCCTCGCCGCCGCCCGCGTCGTCGCGGGCGTCGGCCCCCGCGACGTCGTCGCCGCAGGCCGCCGGGAACAGCAACAGGCCGAACGCCGCGAACACCCGGACCGTCGTCCCGCCGATCCGCATCGTCGCACCTCCCGGCCCCAGTCTGCCCCGAGCCGCGCCCGAGATCAAAGGCTGCGACAACTCCCGGCCGCTCGCGCTACACTGTCCCGGGGACCGGACCGCCGGATCGAGCGGGACGGCCCCGGGACGCCAAGCGATGACGGGATCGCGCACGCTGCTGTGGATCGCGCTGGCCGGCGTGACGTCCGCCGCCTGCTCCCTCCACGCCTCCGGCCTCGGCGGCGGGGACGCCGCCGACGCCGCCGCCGATGAGGCCGGCGACGGGGACCTCCCGGAGGACGACGGCGCTGCGCCGCGGGAGGACGCCGGCGCGGAAACCGGCGAGACCAGCCCGACCTGCGGGGACGGCGTTCCGGACCCCGGCGAGGAATGCGACGAGGGCCCCCAGAACAGCGACACCCACCCCAACGCCTGCCGCACCGACTGCCGCCTGCCGCACTGCGGCGACCGCGTGCTCGACGTCGGCGAGGCCTGCGACGACGGCAACCGCGACGACACCGACGGTTGCCGGAGCGACTGCAGCCGGCCGGGCTGCGGCGACGGCACCGTCCAGGCCGGCGAACAGTGCGACGACCGCAACGACGACGACACCGACGCCTGCCTGTCGACCTGCCGCGACGCGACCTGCGGCGACATGGTGGTGCGCGCGGGCCACGAGGAATGCGACCGCTTCGCCGCGGCCTGCACCACGAGCTGCGACTCGGTCGGCGTCCAGGATTGCGAGAGCTGCCGGCTCGGCCCGTGCGTCGCCCCCGCCGAACGGTGCAACGGGCGCGACGACGACTGCGACCGCGAAACCGACGAGGACTTCCCCTGCGTCGCCGGCGCGACGGTCGAATGCACCACCCCGTGCGGCGGACCCGGCACCGGACGCTGCTCCCCGTCGTGCGAACTCCCCGCCGGGGCGGCCTGCGCGGGACCTCCCGAGTCCTGCAACGCGACGGACGACGACTGCGATACCGCGACCGACGAGGACTTCGACTGCGCCGCCGGAACGGTCGAGACCTGCACGACCGGCGGCGGCGCCGCCGGCCGCCGGTCGTGCGAAGGCGGGACGTGCACCTGGACCCCGTGCTGCGCCGACACCGAACTCTGCCGGACGACCTGCGCGGCGGAGGCGGTCGACGACGACTGCGACACCGCGACCGACGAGGACTGTCCGCCGTGCAACGACACTTGCGAAGGCGCGCAACGCATCGAGGGGACCGGCGAGTGGACCGGGACGACCGTCGGCGCCGACAACGACATCGCCGCCGGCTGCTCCGGAAGCGGCGCGGCCCCCGACGTCTGGTACTCGTTCACCCTGCCCGAGCGCTCCCTGGTCTGGGTCGATACCCTGGGCAGCGGCTACGACACGGCGATCGATGTCCGCTCGGGACCCTGCCCCGGCGTGAGCCGCGGCTGCAACGACGACGCCTGCGGCGGCCAGCAGTCGGTCTGGTTCGGCCTGCTCGACCCCGGCGACTACCGCGTCGTCGTCGGCGGCTGGGACGCCGCGGCGGGGACGTTCCGGCTGCGGTTCCAGTCGATCCCCGCGCGCGGCGGAACCCCGCTCCAGATCACCGGCAACGGCAACCTCGATGCCGACACCGCCGCCGCCGGCAACGAGTACGCGGGGAGCTGCGGCGGCGGGGACGCGCCCGACGTCACCTACTTCACCGCCCTGTGCGCGCCGCGGACGCCCGACGCGAGCACCTGCTTCCGCGCCGAGACGACCTTCGACACCGTGATCTACTGGATCGGCCCGGACGGCGCCGAACTGGCCTGCAACGACGACGCGACCGCCGGCTGCGCCGAGGCGGGCCGCTCCGTGCTGAACGACACGCCGCTCGGCGTCGGCCTGAGCCTGCTCGTCGTTGACGGCAAGGGCACCGCTGCGGGCCGGGTCCGCACGGCGATCTCGCACTGGTAGGAACGGCGCGGCCGTCCGTCCTCGACGGGGCGGAACGGTCCGCGTCCGGCCGGCGGAGAACGGCGGCGCTACAGCAGCCGCTTGAGGATCCGGTCCAGTTCGTCGAGGCTGGAGAAGAACAGCTCGAGCTTGCCGCGGCCGCCGCGGTGGCAGAGCCGCACGCGGCTGCCCAGCGCGCGCTGGAGCCGCTCCACCAGGTCGCGCACCGCCGGCGACTCGCGCGGCTTCGCCTTCGGCGGCCGGGTCCCCTTGCCGCGCCGCGCCAGCAACTCGACCTGCCGCACCGACAGGCCCTCGCGCACCGCACGCTCGGCCAGCGCCACGATCGCCGCCCCGTCGTCCAGCGCCAGCAGCGCCCGGGCGTGCCCCTCCGAGAGCTGGCCGCTCGCCGTCATCCCCTGGACCCGCTCCGGGAGCTTGAGCAGCCGCAGCGAGTTGGCCACGGTGCTGCGGTCCTTGCCCACCCGCCGCGCCAGCCGCTCCTGCGTGTAGCCGAACTCGTCCAGCAGCCGGCGGTAGCCGGCGGCGACCTCGATCGGATTCAGGTCGTCCCGCTGGAGGTTCTCCACCAGCCCCAGCTCGAACGCCTCGTCCGCCCCCACCCGCTCGCGCACGATCACCGGCACCTCGAGCAGTCCGGCGCGCTGGGCGGCCCGCCACCGCCGCTCCCCCGCGATGATCTCGTAGCCGCCCGGCACCGGCCGCACGAGCAGCGGCTGGAGCACGCCGTGCTCCTGGATCGAAGCCACCAGCTCCAGCAGCCGGGCCTCGTCGAACGAACGCCGGGGCTGCCCGCCGGCCAGCGGCCGCAACTTCTCGATCGGCAGCCGGGTCTGCCCCCGCGGCGCCCCGCCGGCATCCTCCGGCGTCGGGATCAACGCCCCCAGCCCGCGACCCAGCGCCTGCCGCTTCCGCTCTACCGGGTCCGCCATGACCGCCGATGCACCTCCTGCGCCAGCTCGAGGTAACGCTGGCTCCCCACCGCCTGCACGTCGTGCAGCACCGCCGGCTTCCCGAACGACGGCGCCTCCCCGAGCCGCACGTTGCGCGGCACGACCGTCTCGTACACCAGCGCCGGAAAGTGCGCCCGCACGTCGTCCGCCACCTGCCGCGACAGCGTCGTCCGCCCGTCGAACATCGTCAAGACGATCCCCTCGATCGCCAGCCCGGGGTTCAACGCCTGCTGCACCCGCCGCACCGTGTCCAGCAACGCCCCCAACCCCTCCAACGCATAGTACTCGCACTGCAACGGAATCAACACGCCGTCCGCCGCGCACAACGCCCCCAACGTCAACAGACCCAACGACGGCGGACAGTCGATCAACACGTAGTCGTAGCGGTCGCGCACCGGCTCGAGCGCCCGCCGCAACCGCGACTCGCGGTCCGCCAACTCCACCAGCTCCACCTCGGCCCCCGCCAACGCCAGCGTCGCCGGCAACACGTCGAGCCGCGGCAACAGCACCTCCCGCCGCACCAGCTCCGCCGTCCGCCCCGGATCCAGCAGCGCGTCGTACGTCCCGCAGACCACCTCCCGCTTGTCGAGCCCCATCCCCGACGTCGCGTTCGCCTGCGGATCCGCGTCCACCAGCAACGTCGGCCGCTCCGCCAACGCGAACGCCGCGGCAAGATTCACCGCCGACGTGGTCTTCCCCACACCCCCCTTCTGGTTGGCAATCGCGATCAAACGCCCCATGCCGCAGCCTCGCGTCGGCGCCGATCCGTACTCCAAAACCGCCGCTCCGGTCAAAGCCCGCTCGCATCCCCACCACCACGAGCCGGAGTTTTTTTGACATCGAGGAGCCAAAGTAGGATGATGTAGGTGTAAGTAGCCAACATGGCTACAGCGGAAACCGGAGGCAAGACCATGAGGCTGGCGTCACTCGAAGTAATGTTCAATCGTTACGGGTTCTTCTCCGTCATGGACCTGACCGAAGAAGGCTGGACCTCGGCTTCCATCGAGAGTCGCTGGTTCAAGTGGGGCGAGGATCTCGCGCGCAACTGCTTCGAGACCGAGGACGGGATGCTGGTGGACCGCCAGGGACGCCTGGTGCACTTCCGCTAGGCGACGGTTCGCCGGGGAGGAGGATTCGGGATGCGGGCGACGCGGGCGTACGGGACGTTCGAGGAGTTCGAGCGGGAGGAACTGCGGGTCAACCGGAGTTCGGTCTGGTCGTTGGACGACCTGGTCGAAGACTTCGCGATCGAAGACCTCGACCTGGACCTCCTGGAGCGGGATCGGGAAGAGGAGCCGGCCGACGACGACGACGACTAGGTAGGAAGCGGCGGCGCGCGGCGCCGCCGGGCGAGTTCGTCCCCTCCCGGGACGGCGCAAACCCCTGCGGGTCTACCTCCCCGCGGGGGTTTCGTGCTTTCAGGGGGCGCCGGAAACCGGGCCGAGGGGCGTTCCGGGCAGGGCGAACGCCACCAGCACCTCGTCGTCGGTCGTCACCCCGAGGTCGCGCATCGTCTGCGGCGACACGTCGATCACCCGGCGGGTGCTCGTGTTCGGACCCCAGTCCACCGGGCGGACCACGACCTGCGCGCCGGTGCGCGGGTTGGCGACGACCAGCCGCGCGTTGCGCCACCAACTCGTGCCGTTCGGCGAGTAGCTCCAGCGCATCGCGACGAAGTAGTAGTCGGCCGGCCGCGAGCGCAGCGTGGCGGCGTCGGGGTCGAGCGGACTGTTGAGGGCGCGGAGGCGTTCGCCCGTCACCGCCCCGGTCTCCGTCGCGGAGACGCCGGTATCGGCCGGCCCGCCGAACCACGAGACGCGGCCCCGGACCCACTCCCCGCCGGACCAGCTCGTGACCTCGCCGTACGGCTCGGTCGAGATGCCCAGGGTCGCGCGCAGCGTGGGGTTCGTCAGCCCCGCCCGGGGCACCTCGGAGCCGTCCTGCGAGAGTCCGGCCCAGACCGTCGAGGTCGAGGGGGGCGGCGGCGCGCCGCCGGAACAGTCGTGCGCGGCCGTCAGCCGATAGCGGCTGCTGGTGGACAGCGACCCGCGGAAGGCGCCGTCGAGGATCGCCCAGCCGGTCACGTAGAGGTAGGCGTCGAGGTCGCGGGCGGAGGAGAGGACCACCTGGGCCGCGGAACCCGACCGGCCGTCGAGCGCTTCGAGCACGGCGACGTCGGGATGGAGCGCGGCGACCGCGCCGCCGTAGATCGGACGGCCGCCCCGGTCGGTGACCAGCAGGGCGGGAGCGAAGGTGCCGCCCGTCCGCTCCAGCCGCAGCGTCAGCCGCCCGCCCGCCGGGAGCCGCACCCAGTAGCGGTGCACGCTGTACGCTCCGGAGGAGAAGTCCTCGTTCTGCGTCCAGGTGCCGCACGCCGGCAGCGTCGCGCTCGGGTTCCAGCACCGCGCCTCCGCGCATGGCCACAGCTCGCTCCAGCACGCCTCGCCGCCCACCGCGCCGCGCCACGTGCAGGCCGCGTCCGCGGGCCCGCAGCCGCCCGTCGCCGCGCACCAGTCGCACCCCGCCGTCGCCTCGCAGACGCCGCACGCCAGCCCCCCGCAACTCGCCGGCGGCGGCGGCGCGGGCGCCGGCGGCGGGGCCGCCGTGCACCCGGTCCTCCCCGTCTCCTCCACGCACAGACATGCGCCGCAGCTCCCGCGCGCCGACCACGAACCGTCGCAGCACTGGTAGGCCGCCGAACAGGCCGTGTGGGCGTAGACCCCGCCGTAGCTGTGCCTGCAGCTCCCGTCGCCCGACGGCGCCGGCTCGCTCGGCGCCGGCGCGGGCGCCCCCGACGACCCGCGGCCGATCGCCAGCAGGTCGTCGATCCTCGCGTACAGGTAGTCCCCCGGACAGTTCGTGCTCGTCCCCGGATACTCCCGGTGCCCCTTCACCGCCTCCCGGTTCAACGGGATTCCGTAGAGCCGCGACAACGCCCCCAACAGCCGGCCGCCCGCCTCGAGCATCGCCGCCGGCGGCGTCGTCGGCCCCATTCCCGAACAGCCGGACGGATGGAAACAGCCGATGAACGACACGCCGATGTTGCCCGTGTTGTGGCCGCCCACGTGCGCCCCGACCAGTTGCAGCGGACGCCCCTCGTACAGCGAGCCGTCGGCGCCCACCAGGAAGTGATAGCCGATGTCGCACCACCCCTTGGTGTCCATGTGGTAGCGCTGGATCGCGCGCACCTGCGCCGCCGGATTGTCCGACGGCGTCACCGTGTAGTGGATCGCCATCTTCGTCTTGCCGTCCGTCGAACTGCACCGCGTCGCGCGCGCCCCCCACTCCTCCCGCGTCACGATCCCCAACCCCCGCAACTCCGCCCGCAACGCCTCGCGCTCCGTCCCGTACGGCTCGTCCGACGCCCCCTCGTCCTCCAACGCCGGAATCACCGCCGACCAGCTCAGATGCCGCACCGCGTCGACCACCCCGATCGCCACCCGCAACTGCGCCGCGTCGCCCGCCGCCGGGAAATCGACCACCGCCACGTGGTACCCGGCCTCGCTCCACGTCGCCGCCAGCGGCGCCCAGCCCGTCGCCGGGTTCGCCCCCGAAATCAGGCGCGCCTCGAGCCGCGGCAACTCGCCCGCCGCGCCCATCTCGATCAACACCCCGACCCGCGTCGCCCCGTCCGGCGCCGCCAGCAGCGGCGAGACCAGCCACTCGCCGTTGTGCGTCCACTCCGCCGCCAGCCCCTCGCGCGTGACGCTCTCCTCCTGGTCGTCCGGGTCGAGCCGCCGCTCCGGCAATGGATCGTAGGTCTGCGCGCACCCCCCACCGAACAGCAGCACCGCCGCCAGCGCCGCCCGTACGAGACCTTCCGTTCCCGGCGCCCCGCGCAGCCCCCGCGCCTCCTGTCGCCGTCCCGTCGCCTTCGACATCGCTTCGCCTCCCGTCTCGTCCCCCGTCTCCGTCCTGCCCCAAGCCGGACGCCTCCTCCACAGTGCAGCCCGCATGCCTGCCCGGTTGTGCGGGAACAGGTGATGATGTGGGCAGCTGTCCTCAACGGTATGCGGGACTTGAAATTTCAGGCTTCTTCCCGGGGAGCGTCCCGCAACCACATGTGGGTCGAAGTCGTTGATTCGCCCCACACCCCGTTCCGGCGATGCCCGCACGCCACGAACCGCCGACCACGGTCGGCATCGATTGTCGCCTCGAAGCAACGCCTCGCCGCCGCAGGTCGACCGCCGCCTTCCACCCCCGCGCCGCCCGCGCACCGCGCTTCCGCCTTGCGTCGATGTGCGCGGGAATGGTGGAATCGCGCGCGCGATGACGGAGCCGGGCGAGGCCGAGAGCGGAACGTGGGTGACCACGGTTGGCGGTGCGCCCGAGGCCCTGCACGTCCGGAAGTGCCGGCTCGAGGTGGTGGCCGGTCCGGACGCGGGTCGGACGCTGGTCGCCGAGTCGCCGGCGATCCTGATCGGGCGGACCGGCGCGGACCTGGTGCTCACCGATCGCAAGGTCTCCGCGCTGCACGCGGAGATCCGCCTCACCGCCGACGGCTACCGCCTGCGCGACCTCGGTTCGACCAACGGCACGTTCGTCTGGGGCCTGCGCATCTACGATGCGCTCGTTCCGCCCGGCACGACGATCGCCGTCGGGGACAGCGCCGTGCGCTTCGTCCCGCTCCCGGACTCGGTCGGCCTGCCGCTGTGGAAGGAACCGCGGTTCTGCGGGATGGTGGGCGCCAGCGCGGTGATGCGCCGGCTGTTCCAGACGATCGAGGAACTGGCGCGCACCGAAACCACGGTGCTGATCACCGGCGAGACGGGGAGCGGCAAGGAACTCGTGGCGGAGGCGTTGCACCAGCGCTCCGCGCGGTCGTCCGGACCGTTCGTCGTGCTGGACTGCGGCGCGGCGCACGGCGAGCTGTTCGAGGACCACCTGTTCGGTCACGAGCCCGGCGCGTTCACGGGCGCCGTGCGATCCCGGGCGGGGGTGTTCGAGGCGGCCCACGGCGGCACGCTGTTCCTCGACGAGATCGGCGATTTGCCGCTCGACGTGCAACCGAAGCTCCTGCGCGCCGTGGAAACCCGCCGCATTCGCCGGCTGGGCGGCAACGCCGTGATCGAGTGCGACGTGCGGCTGGTGGCCGCGACGCACCGCGACCTGGCGGCGGAGGTGAACCGCGGCGCGTTCCGCGCCGACCTCTTCTTCCGCCTCGCCGTGGCCCGGCTGCGGGTGCCGCCGCTGCGCGAACGGCCCGAGGACGTCGAGCCGCTGGTGCGCCACTTCCTCGCCGAACTCTCGCCCGCCGCCCCGGCGGCGCTTCCCGAGGGGTTCCTGGACTGGGCCCGCGGCCACTCGTGGCCGGGCAACGTGCGCGAACTGCGCAACGCCGTGGAGCGGGCCGTGCTGCTCCCGCCCGGCGCCCCGTCGTTCGACGACCCCGCCCCGACCCCCGCCGCGGGCGCCCCGGAGGTCGATCTCGACCTGCCGTTCAAGGAGGCCAAGCGGCGCGTCGTCGACGACTTCGACCGCCGGTACATCACGGCGCTGCTCGCCCGCCACGGCGGGAACATCTCCGAGGTCGCCCGGGCGGCGGGGATCGACCGGATGTCGGTCTACAAGCTGCTCGCCCGCCTCGGCATCCGCACCGACCGGCGCGCCGGAGGCCCGAGCGAACGTGGCGGCGAACGCTGAGCGGCCGTCCTCCGTCGCCGGCTCCGCGCCCGCGGAACCGCCCGCGCCGGCGATCCGGCCGCGCGCCGTGTTTCTCGGCGGCGCCCTGCTCTGCGCCGGCGGCGCGGTGCTCGTCCGCATCCTCGCGCGCGCGCCGCGCCCCGCCGCCGCCGCCGTCGTCTCCCTCCTCGCGGCCTGCGCCCTGTGCCTCGGCCTGGCCTTCCTCCATCGCGCCGAGGCGCGCGGAGTCCGCCGCGTCGCGCAGACCGGCGCTCTCGCGCTCGTCGGCCTCCTCGTCGCCGCCCCCGCCTGGTTCTTCGGCCCCCACTCGAGCTTCGGCGGCCTGGTCACGCTGCTCCTGCTCCTGGCCGGCGTGCTGTCCGGCGGCCCGGCCGGGCCGGTCTCCGGCTTCTCCGCTTGGCTGTTCTACGCCGTCGTCGCCGGCGGTCAGGCCGCCCTCACCGGTCTCGTGCTGGCCGGCGCCCTGCCCGACGAATCGCTGACCCGCGTCGTGATCCCGGGCCACCCGACCTGGCACCACGTCCTGTCGCAGGTCGCGCTCCAGGGCGTCTACCTCGCCGCGTTCCTCTCGGGCCGCTCCTTCCAGCGCCGCTACGCCGCGCTCGCCGGGGAAGTCGCCGAGGCGCTGCGCGTCGCCGCGCGCCGCGGCGCCC
>Ga0209381_1001891_pt1 | contig 29909 bp, 22 predicted proteins | sample DewCreD2012metaG_FD_184111 | JGI IMG/M metagenome (GOLD analysis project Ga0209381, IMG submission 184111) | Hot spring sediment bacterial and archeal communities from British Columbia, Canada, to study Microbial Dark Matter (Phase II) - Dewar... ...
CGTGGACCTTGTGGACGAAATGGACAAGAAAATCAATCCCCTTGCGGGTGAAGTCCACTGGGTCCACAATGTCCATCTCGTCCATGGTTTGGTCGAAAGAGCCGCGTTCAACTGCCGATTTTAGGCTTATTCGCAGACGGTCCCGTCTGCGCTATGAATTTCGTTCGTTATTCACTACCGTTCCGATTTCCGTTTTGCATCGAGGAATTTGGACAATTCGGCGCATTGGTCGGTGGCGATAAAATCCACACCGGCTTCGATTGCAGCCTGCCATCGGATTTGTACGGCTTCAAGGGATCCGAAATTGTACCCCGGCGAGAGACCGTCCGTAAGGCTTTGGGCCGCCGGGTGGCCGTTGAGCGCATAGAACCGGATCCAATAACCGCGCTTGTGGGCGTCGTCCACAAGATTCTTCAGGCGAACGGCCTTTTCCGCCGTCCATTCGCCGGCCTTGGGCTGTCCTTCGGGCTCGACGTCGCGCCAGGAATGGTTGATCCAGCGTCGGAAGTTGCCGGCGGGACGGGCAGCGTCGGCTTGTCCGAAAATGCGCAGTTTTGCGCCCACGGGGACTTCATCGTAAAAAAAACGGGTCTCGTTGTTGCCGCCGCCGCCCAGCACGAGGATCGGTTTCACGTCAAGCGGGACCGGGGGATCGGGCGCAGGCTGTTTGACGGCGGTGCAAAGCCACGGCTCGTATTCGCCCAGCAGATCCCATACAGCCTTGAAAAAAGCCGGATCCGATCCGCGAAGATCGTTGATGTTCAGCGTGATGAGCGGCCAGTTGCCCCGGTTCCCTTCCTTTAGCGCTTCCTCGGCTATGGGCCGTACCTTCTCGAAAAAATACTCGCGCGGGCCGGGTTCGGTTCCCTTGTAGGGTTTATCGTGGACGAGAATGATCCGCGAATGCCCGGTGGCGGGATCCGTATACCATCCGTAGTCGTTTTCGATGCCCAAGGGAAGGCCCGCCGCCAATGCGCGATCGATCCGATCCGCATACCGGCCGCCGTAGGGGTAACAATTATGCGCTTCCGGCAACACCCGCATGCCGGGCAGGAAACCGGATTCGGCGAAGGTTATCCGGGGGGCCGAAAACACCGCGCAAACGCCCAGAACAAGAACGAACTTCAACATGGCGCGATTCCTTTCCTTTTGCATGCCGGCAATGCGGCGCATGCGGTCAATAATTGGTGATTATCAGTTCGTTGATGGGTCCGCGCAACCTCGCATTGCTGTTGATGGCGCGTGCGGCCTTGACCCGTTCAATCCGAAATCCATCATAGGCCCGTTCGAAAAAATCGTCTTGCGGATTTTCATTTTTCGGATCCGAATTGCTCAACATGAGTTTCGCGCCGCGCCGATCCAGTTCGCGAAAAAAGCGGGCCAGCCGAAGTTGTGACGCATCGCCGAAAGTCTGCACGGCGTAGGACGTAAAATGGGCGGTTTTGCTCAGCGGCCGGTAGGGCGGATCGAAATAGACGAACGTATGCGCGTCAATGAAGTCCGCGCAGGACTCGAAGTCGCCGGTCCGGATTTCGACGTCTTGCAAGGCCCGCGACACAAGCCGGAGGTTCGCTACGTCGCAAATCGCCGGGTTGTCGTAGCGTCCGAAAGGCACGTTGAACTTTCCCCGGGAATTGACCCGGTAAAGGCCGTTGAAACAGGTGCGATTGAGGAAGATGAGCCGCGCCGTGCGCACGGCGGCGTCCAAGCCGGCATCCTCGCGGCCGGGCTCTAGCCAAGGCTCGTTGAACGCCGCGCGCACCGCATAATAAAAAGCACGGCGGTCTTCGGTGGACAAAGCCCGATACTCGTTCGCCATGCCGGCCAATGTATTTATCAACGTTTCCGGGCACGATTGAAGGGTTCGGTAGGCGAGCGTCAGATCCGCGTTGGCATCCATCAGCAGGCAATCGGTAAACGAATACCGGTGCGACAAGTCGAAAAAGACCGCTCCGCTTCCCGCGAAGGGTTCCGCATACCGGGTTATTTTGTCTCGCCCTATTCCCTCCGGAAGCCGGGCCCGAATGGCATCAAGCAATTGCGATTTGCCCCCCGCCCATTTCAGGAAGGGCCGGGCTTTGGGCGGATTTGTCCCCGCGGATTCAGGGGACGGCGTCATTCCGTTTCTTGGCATCTCTGGCTACTATCCATGGCATGTCGAGGCGTCATTATGGAGTGTTGGAAACCGGCAATCAAACCCGGCTTGTTTATCCTAAAATCGGCAGTTGAACGCGGCTCTTTCGACCAAACCATGGACGAGATGGACATTGTGGACCCAGTGGACTTCACCCGCAAGGGGATTGATTTTCTTGTCCATTTCGTCCACAAGGTCCACGACATCCAGAGGATAGCACGTAGAATCCGATCTTGACTGCCGAATCTCGGTTGAAAACGCGCGCGCAGGCGGCGAGAATTTATCATTAAAGGCATTTTATGGCCGCCAAATGAATTGGCGCCGATTGGCAAGTATTTCGTGTTATTATTAGTATTTGGGTTGAAAAGAGGGGGTCAAAAGAGTATGCTGTAAACATCCGGCCGTCGCCGGTCGTTGGCATTAGCAAAGGAATGTGAACTTGAATCCGCCGCGCGTTCCGGGTTTCCTGCCCGAAATTCGCGGCCATTAGGTCACGGGACGGCATTCCCACGGTTCGGCTTCTTTGCCCGATTCATGCCGTTCATGTCCTTTCGTGGCGTCTTTTTTCCTCGGAGTGGAAAGACCGGATAAGAGACGCGCATTGCGTGATATCGCATTTTTTCCTGGGCAGGCTTGTCGAAAGCAACGGAGGTAGCGCCATGTGCGAGAAGAAACCTGTTTTTTGCGTGATGGGCGCGGGCCATGGCGGTCTTGCGATGGCCGGTCATTTGGGCTTCATGGGGTTTGAAGTCCGTATCTACAACCGGGGCGGCGAACGCATTGACGCCATTCAGGCGCGCGGCGGCATAGACGTGACCGGCGACGAAGTGGACGGTTTTGGCCCCGTAGCGCTGGCGACGACCGATGTCGAGCGCGCGCTCGACGGAGTAGACGTGATAATGGTGGTGGTGCCGGCCACAGGCCATGAATTCATGGCGGAGACCTGCGCTAAATACTTGAAGGCGGGCCAAATAGTCGTACTGAATCCGGGCCGCACGCTGGGCGCGCTGGCATTTTACCAGGCGTTGAAACGCAGCGATTGCGTGGCGGATGTGCTCATCGCCGAGGCGCAGACCTTTCTTTACGCATGCCGTATCATGGGTCCCGCGCAGGTGCATATCTTCCGCGTGAAGAATTCGGTTCCCCTGGCCACGCTGCAGGCGCACCGGATTCCCCAGTGCTTGAATGTCGTGCGGGAAGCGTTTCCCCAGTTCGTTCCCGGCGACAGTGTCCTGAAGACGAGTTTCAATAACATCGGCGCGGTTTTTCATCCGGCCATCATGCTGTTGAATTCGGGCTGGGTGGAAGACGTCGCCGATTTCGAGTTCTATCACCAGGGAGTAACGCCTTCGGTGGGGCGCATTCTGGAACTGTTGGATGCGGAACGGGTCAGCGTGGCCGCGGCAATGGGATTCCAGGCGTCCACGGCGCGCGAATGGCTCTACTATGCATATGATGCGGCTGGCCGGAATCTGCGCGACGCCATGCGCGCCAACATGGGTTACCGCGGGGTCATGGCGCCGCACCGCATGGAAATGCGCTACATCACCGAAGATGTGCCGTGCAGTCTCGTCCCAATGAGTTCCCTAGGCAAGAAATTCGGCGTTCCCACGCCGCTCATGGATTCGTTCATCACGCTGGCGTCCGCCATGCACGACCGGGACTATTATGCGGAAGGGCGGACCGTCGAATCGCTGGGCATCGCGGTTGATTCCTTTCGTTGGTTGTTGGTTTTCGACAAACCCCAGCCTACCGAAAAAATCACCGCGATGTCTTCTCTGAGTATTTCCTTGCTCTGAACCCTCCAACAGAAAAGGGCCAAGATCGATCCCTTTGCACTTAGAATATGAATCCAGGCCCGCACAAATGACAGACGCCCGTTTGAAAAACGGCTGTTGTTTGAGATAACAATATTTTCCGGAGTGCTATGCGATGAATCTCGACGATGCGTTGTTTCGTACTTTGTTGAGAAACCTTTCCGACGGGGTTTATTTTGTGGACCCCCAGCGGACCATTCTATATTGGAACCGTGCCGCGGAACGCATAACGGGGTTTTCTGAGCAGGACATAGAGGGCAAATCGTGCGCGGACGATATCCTGATCCATGTGGATGAGGCCGGAACCTCCTTGTGCAAAGGCGCTTGCCCTTTGGCGGCCACGATGAAAGACGGCCGGGATCGCGTCAACCGGGTGTTTCTCCGGCACAAGGAAGGTCATCGGCTGCCGGTTCGTGTTTCCACGGCGGCCATCCGCGACGATGCGGGGAACATCATCGGCGGATTGGAAACGTTTCACGATGACTCCACGGCCGTTGCGGCGCTGGCGGAAGCGGAACGCCTTTCGCAACTTGCGCTGATATGCCCATTGACCGGTATCGGAAACCGCCGTTATGCCGAAGAAACTGTTGCCAAACGGTTGTCCGAATCGCAACGCAATGGCGCCGCGTGTGCGTTTGTTCTGTTCGATGTGGACAACTTCAAAAAAATTAACGATTCCTATGGTCATCCCATCGGTGATGTCGTGTTGAAAATGGTTGCGCGAACGCTAAGCGCCAACCTGCGCGTCTATGATTTTGCCGGACGCTGGGGCGGTGAGGAGTTTCTGCTGGCCATGCCCCATCTTACGTCACAAGAAATGGAAAACGCCGCCAACCGGTTGCGCATACTGGTCGAACGTTCGAGCCGAAAGATCAGCGAAAATCGTTTGACCATCACGATTTCAGGCGGCGCCACGCTTTCGCGCGCCGAGGATACGCCGGCATCGGTCATAGCGCGTGTTGACAAATTGCTTTACGAAAGCAAACACCGTGGCCGCAATCGGGTGACAATCGGCTGAAAGCCCCCGCCTTTCAAGCAGCGGTTTCGGCGCCTTGGCTTCTGGCTTTTTTCAATATCCACAAGATGTTGTTGGGCAATTCGCACAGGCAATTGAAGCACAACGGTTTTCGCTTCTTTTTTCATACAAGAATACATCTCTGTCCAAATTACGGCTTGAAGAAAGCCATTTTGAGTAAATAGACAAAGGTTTTTTCGGGATAGCGTTCTTGGGAAACCTCTTATTCGCGATGAAGAAGAAGTTTCCCTGATCAATCTTATTTGACAGCATCTACATGCGGATTCGAGATTGGAATCACTTGGCGCGATCATCCATGCCCTGTTTTACATCTGCGCGTATCTGCGCCATCTGTGGATCGTGAGGTCTTCCGCAGATGACGCAGATACACGCAGATACTGAAAAGAGGAACAGGATAAAAAGGTAAAACGTGACTCCTTGCGTTATTGTGGATTTGTTTTACAATTCTTTTGGTCAGCATTGAAAAAAATGGATTCCGTCAGAACCCTCTGTTGCGCGGCGGCCAATTCTGCAAATGCCTTCTTGACATTTGGGGATATGGACCGGATAATGGCGCTATTGAACAAGGAGGAGTTCCATGTGGGATTTGTTTGATGTAACCATGCAGATTTCGATGATCGCGACGATTATCGGCCAGTTTCTCATGGTGTTGGGCAAACTATTCGATATCATCACCGGCATAGCCGATTTTCTGTTTCCAACGGAAACGCCGGCTACGTAATTTGTCCCTGTTGCCGAAGGCGCTCCGCGCATAGCGCAATGCCTTGCGCGTCAATACGGGCGTCTGTTCCGATCAGTCGCTCATCATCGGGACTGAAAATCGTGCCGCATTCTTCCGCGTGGCGTGCGATGGCCTCGTGGATTTTTTCTTCGCAAAACTCCAGTAGCGCCTCGCCGGTAAGGCCGCCGGCGGCGGCCTCGCGCAGGATTGCCTCCATGTGCCCAATGGACGCCAGGATGCTTTGTGATGCTTCGCGTATGTTGCCCAGTTCGCCAAAATGGGCCAAATAGACGCGATCCGCGCCCGTGGCCACGATGCGTTCGACGCTTTCCCGCGCGGCTTCGGGATCGAAATCGGGTGGCGCCGATGAGCAGAGCAGGAAGGGGCGTCTGGTGGGGCGGCTGGGCTTGTACTCGACGCCGAACGTATCGCCCGTAAACACGCCGTTGCTCAGCGAATCGTGGATGCAGACGTGATGGTTCGAATGGCCACGCGTATGCAGAAACCGCAGCGAACGGCGCCCGAATTCGAGGATTTCCCCGTCGTCCATCGTGCGTATACGGTTTTCGTCAATGGGCAGGATCTCGCCGTATAGCCGGTAGTATTCCGCTTCGCCGTAGACGGCTTTGACCGCGGCGATCAGGCGGTCCGGCGCAATCAGGTGGCGCCGTCCGCGCGGATGGGCCACGACGGTCGCGTTTGGGCATTGCTGTACAAGAGCGGACGTCGCCCCCGCGTGATCGAGGTGCAGATGCGTTACGATGATATACTGGACGTCTTCCGGGCGGAGTCCGTGTTCGGACAGGGCGGCGAACAGGTGCGGGATGGCATGCGCCGTGTTGTTGTCTATGAACGCCGCACGCCCTTCTTCAATCAGCAGGTACGAGGCCGCATGTTCGGGGGACATATAATGGCAATCAACGGTAATGACGGGACTTTCCTTTCGCGTCACGGTCTTTCTCCTTCCTTTTCCTTGCCGGCGGGCGCCGGGGGGCCGCACCGGATAATTTCCGCTGTAACGATAACACCTCTTGCTGTAAAATGCTTTCCGCACGCAGGACTTTATTCGCGAGGATACGCCCATGACTATACTTCCAACGGACGCGCTGATTGTAGTGGACGTTCAAAACGATTTCTGTCCCGGCGGCGCGCTGCCGGTGGACGAAGGCCACCACGTCGTCCCTATCATCAACCTACTGCTGCGCCGTTTTGATCGGGTGGTCTTCACGCGGGACTGGCACCCACACAATCATTGCAGTTTCGGCGATCCGCCCGAATTCACGGACGGCAGTTGGCCGGAACACTGCCGGGCGAATTCGCCGGGCGCCGAATTCCACGGTGATCTACGGGTTCCCGTTGACGCAATCATCGTGAACAAAGGCACGGATCCGGACCAGGAAGCCTACAGCGGATTCCAGGGAATCCCGCCGCTTGCGGACGAATTGCGGCGTCGCGGCGTCACCCGGATCTTCGTGTGCGGTCTCGCCACGGATTACTGCGTGAAACACACGGCGCTGGACGGTCTCGCGGCGGGATTCGACGTCTTTCTGGTTGAAAACGCATGCCGTGGCGTCAATTTTCCCGAAGGTTCCGCCACCGCCGCCGTCGAGGAGATGCGCCAAGCCGGCGTCAAGGTGTGCTGGTCGGGGGATCTGATGCAATGAGCGCGCCCCAGGCATGGTTTGAACGCAAAGGCCTTGCCCTGCTCACCGATCTCTACGAATTGACCATGATGGCCGGGTATCTCAAGGAAGGACGCGCCGATCAGGAAGTCACCTTCGATTATTTCTTTCGCAGCCTGCCTCCCCATGCCGGATTTGCGGTCGCGGCGGGATTGGGGCCGTTTCTAGACTACCTCGAACACCTGTCATTCGAAGAAGACGACGTGGCGTATCTGGGATCGCTGGGCATGTTCGACGCGAATTTTCTGGACTTTCTCCGGCGATTCAAGCCGCGGTGCACCGTCCAAGCCGTTCCGGAAGGCACGCTGGTGTTTCCCCATGAACCCATTGTCCAGGTGTCCGGCACGATCTTCGAGACGCAGTTGGTCGAAACGGCGCTGTTGAACATCCTGAACTACCAGACGCTGATAGCGACCAAGGCGGCGCGGGTCTGCCTTGCCGCCAACGGCGATCCGGTGCTTGAATTCGGCCTGCGCCGCGCACACGGTCCCGATGGCGGTCTGAGCGGCAGCCGCGCCGCCTATATCGGCGGCTGCACATCCACATCGAACGTGCTGGCCGGAAAGGTCTACGGCATCCCGGTTTCCGGCACGCACGCCCACAGTTGGGTAATGAGTTTTCCGGGCGAACTCGAAGCGTTTCGCGCCTTTGCGCGGCATTATCCCAACCGGCTCGTGTTGCTGGTGGACACCTACGACACGATCGCCAGCGGCGTGCCGAACGCCATACGCGTGTTTCGTGAACTGCACGATCAGGGGATCAAGACGCGCCCGGCCATCCGGCTCGATTCGGGGGATCTCGCCAAACTCAGTAAAACGGCCTACCGGATGATGATCGAAGCGGGGCTTGACAATCCCCTGATTGTCGCCTCAAACGACCTCGAAGAAGATCTGATTGCGGACCTCAAGCGCCAAGGCGCGAAGATCAATGCGTGGGGTGTCGGCACCCATCTGATTACATCACGCGATTCGCCGTCCCTGAACGGCGTCTACAAACTCGTCGCCGTCCGTCACAACGGCGAGTGGGCGCCCCGCATCAAAATTTCTTCGAACATCGAAAAAGCGACCGATCCCGGACGAAAACGCCTTTTGCGTTACGAGGACGCGGAAGGCCATCCCTGCGGAGACATCATTTGTCTTGGCGACGAACCAACGCCCGCGCCGGACGGCACGGTCGCAGGACGCCATCGGATCCATCCGCACATCACCGTCCGGCTGGCCGAGGCGCGGCGTTGCGTGGACCTGTTCGAGACAGTTTTTGAAGATGGGCGCCGCACCTCGCAAACACCCCCGATTCAATTTATTCGTGACCGGGTTCTCAATCAGATTGCCCGCCTTCCCGACGAATTCAAGCGTTTGCGCAATCCCGAAGTGTATCGCGTTCTGCTTTCTGATGCCGTCGGGCGTATCAAAGAAGAAATGCTTGAAAATCTGGGATAATTATCTGGAGAAAAAAGTAAAATGCCCATCCCGATCATCCCCGCACTATTCCCCCCTCTCCTTTTTCTTGCACAGATTTCGACGACTGGCGGCAACCTGCTCGAAAACCCTTCGTTCGCGAAGGAATTGGCGGGATGGCGGAAGGGCAACTGGCCGGCGGAAATTCAGGCCGCCGCCATTATGGAGGACGGCAAATCCGCCGGCCGCATCACCGTTTCTTCGGAGTCGGCCGTTGGTTTTCCCGCGCTGTACCAGGAGCGTCCCGCGCGAGCCGGCGACGTGTTCGAGGCGCGGGTGGATGCGCTTTCGCGCGGCGTCGAAAAGGGATATGGCGTCTACGGCGCGCTTGAATTCCACGATGCGGCGGGAAAACGCCTGTGTTTCAACCAGACCGAAGCGGCCTCGCCGGAAGGCGCTTGGACGCGCCTTTCCGTTACGAGCGTGGCGCCGCCGGACGCGGCCACGGTCCGATGGTGTCTCATTCTCAATGGCGTGGGCGAGGCGAATTTTACCGGCGCGTCGCTGACATGCACCGGCAACATCACGCCGAAACCCTTGTCGGACCCCGTCACGATTACGGTCACGCACAAACGCGCCTGCAAGACGTTCAAGGGATTCGGCACGGAAGACGATGGCTGGTTCTACAATCCGGAAAACGCCGCGCATGGCGTAACGCCGGAAGATCATGCCCTTCGCGAAAGCCGCATCCGATGGATGGACCCCGACTGGGTGCGCATGTTTTTCTGGCATCGCGACTGGTGTCCGAAGGATGACTGGGAAAACTTTACATTCGACAGTCCGAACATGCAAAGCCATTACCGGACGCTTGATCTCTACCAGGAAATCGGCGCGTGCGTAAACGTCGTCGGCGTCGAATGGGGCATGTACAAACCGTTCACGGATCTGCCGAAAGCCGCCCGCGCCATTGCCTCGCTGTTCGAACATCTGATCCGCGTCAAGGGTTACACGTGCGTGCAGGAATGGACCTTGACCAACGAGCCGAACGGATCGTGGCTCGCGCTTGGACAGACCTTCGGCGAGTATGTCCAACTGCACCGGCTTGTCAAGGACGAATGCGCGCGCCGCGGTCTCGCCATTCGTGTGGTCGGCAGCGACGATACGAGCAGTCTCGCATGGTTCCGGCAATGTGTGGAAAACAGCGAATACGCGGCCACGGCGGACCTGTTCGCGTCGCACCGCTACGTGCCCTTCGCCGACCGTGCGCTCGTTCCGTTTTTCTTCGATGCGCGGTTTTCACTGATGAAGGAAAACCGCATGGACAAGCCTTTCGTTCTGGCCGAATTCGGTTTCCAGGACAACCGATCCGGCACGCTCGAAAATCCTCTGATGGAAGAATACCGCTACGCGGTATGGACGCAGGCGCTTGTCCTTGACGCTTTGAACCGGGGCGTGTCGGGCTTTTCGATCTGGTGTCTGAGCGAGGTCTACTATCCCGGCAACGGGTTCATGAACTATGGTCTGTGGAACTTCAAAGACCGGAACTGGCAGGTGCGGCCCGTCTATCATGCATGGGCGGCGTTTTCACGATTGACCGAAGCCGGCGACGAGGTCTTCGTCTGCGAATCCGACGGCGCGCCGCATGTGCTTGCCGCGAAGATAGGCAAGACCCTCTTCTGGGTCAATCAATCGGATCGCGACGCCGGGATACGCATTGCCGGCATGAAACCATCGGCCGTCCGTATCATGACCGAGGCCACGCTGTCCGGAGACCGCGAATCCGGCACAACCGCGGAAATCACGGCGAACACCTTCATTGCCCCCCCGCAAAGTTTCGGGTACGCCCAATGAAATACCCGATCAAGCGATCTGATCCCGGAACTTCAACCGTTCCAGCGCTTCCGCGTCCACCAGATCTTTGGTGCGGCCTGTAGCCCTCTTGTTTCGGATGAGGTCGTCCAGGGATGGGATTCGAATCGGGATCCCCTCGATGTCCACGGAAATGGAATTTGCGAACGTGTCGTCGAACCGGAGCCCGACGCGGTTGTAATGATATCAATTCGACGGGGCGCAACCCCGATCTGGAAAACGATCCCCGCCTGCTGCAGGTCTTCCCGGGTAAGTTCGTCCATGGATGCGCCGAAACGCGCCAATGCACGCAAGACCGCATCGGCGTTTTCCGGCGACGGCATAACCCCAAATGTCCAAGCCTACCGTTGCACGCGGATATCCGTGTGCGGCCATGGCGTATGCACCCACGAGAAGGAACTTAGCCTTCTCGGCGCACAACGCGTGTAACATTTCTTTGTAATCTTCGTTCAGCATCGTAGCGTGTGCCCAGGGATACGGCTTCGCGGGTCAGAAACCACACCAGACCGATGCGATCAGCCGGGGAACCGGCAACGAATGAATCCTCTTCGCGATTGGACATCCGGCGCTTTGTAACCACGGTTCGTTTCATGATCGAATGATACCACCCTTTCCGTATGGCATCAACGAGCATCAACCTGGATTCGGCAGTCAAGATCGGATTCTACGTGCTATCCTCTGGATGTCGTGGACCTTGTGGACGAAATGGACAAGAAAATCAATCCCCTTGCGGGTGAAGTCCACTGGGTCCACAATGTCCATCTCGTCCATGGTTTGGTCGAAAGAGCCGCGTTCAACTGCCGATTTTAGGATCAACGTTACCCGCGGCGATTCCGATAGCATCCTGTCGGAAGGATATGCCGGTAATGTGATGTTATTTTGGAATCGTTCTGCTAGCCGTCTTGAAGGGCTTTGACATGCTCGACGGCGGATGTGCCCAAGGCTTCGAGGTGATATCCTCCTTCGAGAATGGATACCATCCTGCCGCCCGCCAGTCCGGTGACACGCCGGGTCATGTGTGCAAATGTTTCCGATTCGAGATTTTGTCCGCCCAGCGGGTCGAGGTGGTGTGTGTCGAATCCCGCGGAAACGAGCAGAAACTCCGGTTCGAATCCCGCAAGGGCGGGAATGGCTTTCTCGTCGAGTGCGGCAAGCCACTCTTCCGGACCGCTGCCGCGCGGCATTTGTATGTTGAGGGTCGTGTTTTCCGCGCCGCGTTCAAAAGGCCATCCGGTGCCGGGATAATGCGGATGCTGATGCAAACTGACGAACAACACGCCGGGATCGTCGAAAAACGCCTGTTGTGTGCCGTTTCCATGATGGACGTCCCAGTCCAGAATGGCGATGCGTTTCAATCCGGCCTTGGCTTGAAGCCAGCGTGCGGCAATGGCGATGTTGTTGAAGAGGCAGAATCCCATGGCGCGGTCGCGTTCGGCGTGATGGCCCGGCGGCCGCACGGCGCAAAATACGTTGTCGAACCGGCCGTTGACCACCGCCTGGCAGGCTGAAATCGCCCCGCCCGCCGCCAGCAAGGCCGCCCGCCACGAAAGGGGTCCCATCGGCGTATCCGGGTTTGGATAGTCGAGGTTGCGTTCACACGTTTCGCGGATCTCTTCGAGATGATCCCGCGAATGGACACGCAGAATGTCTTCTTCCGTGGCCGGTGTGATAGGCACGCGCGGCAGAATAATTCCCGCGTCCTCAAGGGCCTGCATGATCGCCTTGAGCCGCGACGGGCGTTCCGGATGATGCGGCCCTGTATCGTGTAAAATCATATCCTCATCAAAAACCAATCCTGTCCGCGCCATGTGTCCTCCAACGGCCCGCAGCCTCTTCCGGGGCTTCATGAATGTCTTTTTTTAGGGCTGGATACCCTGTATTTATTGGGCTGCGCATAGGGTCCATGTCCCGTATTGCAGCCGTTCATCGTTATTTTCCAGGACGATCATCGCGCATGTACCGTTGTGATCCCGGCAATAAGCGGCCACTTCTTCGGGACTCATCGCAAAGAAAGCCGTTGAGAGCGCGTCGGCCATCGTGGCCGACGGATGCAATGCCCAGACCGCGCGTTTGCCCGGAGCGGGCCGTCCCGTGCGCGGGTCCATGATATGGCGCCCGCGTACGTGAATGCCGGAACCGCTCAGCGATTGGCTATGCAGTAACAGCCGGTACGGAGCGGCGGCTTCTTCGCCCACACCGCCGACACCGACCGGCCAGCCGTCCTGTCCCGGTGAACAGCCATACCCATAGACGCTGCTGTCGCCCGCATTGATCAACCCGGATTCGATGTCCCATTCTTTCAGAATTTCAGCGGCTCGATCGATGGCATATCCCTTCCCGATTCCGCCGAGATCCACTTGCACCCCGGCCGCATGCACACGCACGCGCCGTTCTTGCGCATCCACTTCGATCAGGCGCATACCCACCCGCGCGCGCGCCTCGGCCCATTCCGCCTCCGAAGGCGTGCGCGGCGACCGATCCGGATTGCGCCAGCAGGCCAACAGGGGGCCTATCGTCGCATCGAATGCGCCGCCGGTATCCGCATGGGCTTTCATGGCCGCCTTGAGGCATTCGATGGAATGTTCGCCGACACGGGCCCACACGCCCGGAGCAAGACTGTTGATCTGGGCGATATCGCTTGTCGCCACGAACCGGCTGATTTCGCGTTCTATGCGATCCACGGTTTCGAACGCGGCCTGCGCCGCCTGTCCGGCGTAGACGGCATCGCCGTAGGCGGCATGGATTTCCCAAGGCGACGCCATGGCTTGATGTGAAAAACGATGCACGGTATCACTCACGTATTCCAACTCCCCGGGCGCCTACGGGCCCGACATTTTTTCTTTCATGAACGCATTCCATAGATCCTGGCGGATGTATGCGACTATCAGGACTTCCGGACGTAATCCGTATAGTTCCGGCAAGTATTGGTCTTTCAGCCGGTTTTCCACCATTTCCTGATTTTCGACGGAGGTGATGACGATGGCGGCATCGGGATCGTCAACCGGCCCGGGCCAGTACCCAACCCGGTCGAATGCGCGAAGATACCACGGCAACGGCCACGAATCCAGTGTCAGGACCTTGATCAGGAGATGACGTCCTTCCGGAGCGACACGCGCGATGTCCTCGCAACGTTCGACGAGCCGGAGGAGATTGCGCGACGTATGGCCGTAGACGTAGGGATTGCGCGGATCGGCATCGTAGGTGAAGCAGGCGCGATGCATTTGCGCGCCCAGTTGGCACAACGACAGCGCCAGCGCCACCGCCACCGCGATCTTCAACGCAACATGCGGCATTGCGCGCACAAGTCCCAAGGTTCCGATTCCCGCCAACGCGATCATCCCGTGCAAAAATCCCAGCATGCACCAGGGCGTCTTGTAGGGAATCGCCGAATAAACGGCCGCCAACAGCACCGTGTAGGCCGTAAGGAATCGCCGGAGCCGCGCCTCCGGCGAAGAATCGCGCGGCCGCCGCCATGCCATGACACCGCCGGCCGCCGCCAATCCCAGAATCAGCCCTTCGCTCCACCACGGGCCGGGTCCATATTTCGTATAGGCCAGCATCTTCAGGTAATAGTGCCACGGTTGATCATGAATCCGGATTTCCGCGGTGCGGTTCAGGTAATGGAAATGCGTCACCAGTAAATCCAGCGCCCCGCGCGGATTCGTCCAAAAACCCGAAATGATGGTTTCAGCCACAATAAACGCGGCCAGAGCGGCCCATGCGATAGGCCGCCACGACAAACCCGCCAGCCACTCACGCGCCAGCGCCGCCTTTGGCCGCTCGAAAAGGGCCACGGCGGCCAACCCTCCCCCCATGGCCGCCCATGCCAGGATGCACGTTTCCTTTGTCGCCGCCATCAGTCCGGCGCACACGCCCGCGCACAACGCCCAAGCCAGACGGCGCGATAACGCGTAGCGCCACCCCGATACGATCAACCCCGCCCCGAAAAACACGAACGGTATTTCCTGTATATAGTAGCGGCTGTAAAAAACCATGGCCGGCGAAACGGCCGCCAACGCGGCGGCCGCCAGCGCCTCACTACGCCCAATGCCGCCCGACAATCCCGCAAACAGCAGAATCAATCCCACGCCGAAGATCGCGGGAACGATTCGGAACATCCATTCATTCGCGTCTGCCAGTGTCCGCGCGCCGCCCGCCCAAAGGAAGGGCAACGCCGCATAATAAATGGTTGGCCCGTGATATTCGTGGGGATCGTAGATATACCGGCCTGTTTCGAGTAGTTCACCGGCTTTCGCCGTATGCACCGCCTCGTCCGTGTGCATCGGCCGCTGATCCAGCCGGTACAAACGAAAAGCCAAAGCGGCCGCGGTAATCAGAACCAGCGCGCAGGCAAATAAAACAGAATTCCGGGGAAAAAACATGCTTTATCATACGTCACCGGCCCGCCAAGGACCAAGCATCCCTTCCACGAAACGTTTGGCCGCCATTACCGCCGCGTGATAATGTACAAACTCCAGACATCGTTCCCGTAGGTGCGGGAATGACGAAAAGTGATACACGGCGGGATTTTCCGCCGGTTTGGACCGTTGATGCCCATGGGCGTAACGGTGTTGGAGGAATGTAGATGAGCCACTTGAACGGCCCCGATTACGCCATGCTGGGCGGGTACTTCATTATCATGCTCGGCGTCGGACTGTATTTTTACCGGCACATGCGCGGCATGAAGGATTACTTCACGGGAGCGAACCGGATACCGTGGTGGTTGAGCGGCGTGTCGTTCTACATGACGAGTTTCAGCGTGGCCGCGTTCGTGTTCTACCCGTCGCTGTGCTACCGGCACGGCTGGGTCGGCGTGACGCTGCTATGGGTGGCCGTGCCCGCCACACTGTTCAGCGCGGGCCTGTTCGCGGCGCGCTGGCGGCGCGCGCGCATAGACAGCCCCGTCGAATATCTCGAAACGCGCTACGGCCCCGTGTTGCGGCAACTGTTCGCGTGGCAGGGCGTGCCCGTCAAGATCGTTGACGACGGAATCAAACTGTATGCCACGGGCAAGTTCATTTCGATCTGCGCGGGCATTCCCATCAACTACAGCATTCTCGGCGCGGGCAGCGTCATGCTGCTGTACACGTTTATGGGCGGCCTCTGGGCGGTGTCGGTCACGGATTTCGTCCAATTCGTCGTGCTGGCGGCGGGCTTGCTGATCGTCCTGCCGTTGTCCATTTCAAGGGCCGGCGGAATCTCGAACATCCTGAACAACTCGCCCGATGGCTTCTTCAACCTGACCTCGCCGGAATTCGGCTGGTCATACGTGATTCCACTCGTGCTGTTGTACAGTCTCGCGTGGAGCAGCATCAACTGGTCGCTCATCCAGCGTTACTACTGCGTTCCGACGGAAAGGGACGCCCGCAAAGTCGGCGCACTTGTCGTCGCGCTGTACATCATCGGGCCGCCGATGATGTTCTTCCCGGCCATTGCCGCGCGGCAGTTCATTCCCACGCTCGCGGACGCCGGGGATATCTATCCGACGCTCTGCGCGCAACTCCTGCCGGCCGGCATGCTCGGCCTCGCGCTTGCCGCGATGTTTTCCGCGACCATGTCCACCTTGAGCAGCGATTACAACGTCTGCGCGAGCGTGCTGACCAACGACGTGTACCGCCGTTTGATCCGCCCCAACGCCTCGCAACGTGAACTGGTAACCGTTGGCCGCGCAATGACGCTGTTCATTGGCGTGATTGGACTCGGCGCGGCTTTCATGATGGCCCGCGGCAAGGCCGAAGACTTGTTCCGCATCATGGTGACGCTGTTCGGCATCGCGACGGCCCCCGTGGCCATTCCAATGCTGTTCGGCCTCCTTACGCGCAAGATGACCAATACGGGCGCTATCCTCGGCTTTCTCGCGGGCATCGGCGTGGGCCTCGGTCTTTTTTTCCTTTCGCGCATCAACCGGGACGTTGCGTTCATGGGCTTGGCCTGGCATCCCAAGGCTTCGGAATTGACGATCGGCGGATTCGCGATCAAGATGGAGATTGTCATGTTCCTAGGCACGGCGCTGGTTACGTTCACCGTCATGGCTCTCGCCAGCCGGCTGAAACCGATGGACGCCGCCGATCGCGGGCGTGTCGAAGCGTTCATGAAACGCCTCGAAGCGCCCATCGGCACACTCGAAGAGGACCCGTCCGCATGGGCGCAAACGGGGACTATCATGTCGCCTTTCCGGGTCGTGGGATTTTGTATTGCCGCGATCGGCCTTCTGATGCTGGGCGTGCTGCCCTGGGTCAAAGATCCCATGGCCTTTTGGCTCGATGCCTCGCTTGGTCTCGCGCTCGTGGCCGTGGGCCTGGCCGGAATCAGGCGCGGGCCAAGGGCCGTTCCGCCGGGGCGCCCGACGGAAAAGGAATTGGCCGGCTAAATACGCTTATCTACGTTTCGGGCAGCGCTCACTTCAGAACGTAGAATCCGATCGGAACGGCCGAATCGAGGGTTATACCCGAATCGTGCGAAGAAATTCCTCGGGCGTGACAATGCCGTTTTTGACTTTCTGCCGGCAGCGATCGGCCAGAGTTTTCATTTTGGCCGTTTTGGCGATTTCGTCTATGGACTTGTCGAGATTGATCAGTTTGCGAATTTCAGGAGTGATTTCGAGAATCTCGAAGATGCCGGTCCGGCCCTTGCATCCCGTGTGATAACAGATTTCGCATCCTTTTCCCCGGTACAGTTTCTTGGTGCTTTCCGGCAGCCCGATTTCTTTCAGCAGCGTCTTGGGCGGTGTAAAAGGCTCCCTGCAATTGGGGCATATCTTCCGCACGAGGCGCTGTCCGACGACCGCCGTGAGGGCGCTGGCGATCAGGTACGAAGGAATGCCCATGTTGCGCAGGGTCGAGATGGCCTCCGGCGCGTCGTTGGTGTGCAGGGTGCTGAAGACGAGGTGCCCCGTCATGGCGGCGCGGATGGCAATGCGGGCGGTGTCGGGATCGCGGATTTCGCCGACCAGCAGCACGTCAATGTCCTGCCGGAGCGCCGCGCGCAGCGTGTTCGCGAAGGTCAAATCAATGTCGGCGTCAATTTGCACCTGGTTGATGCCCGACAACTGGTATTCCACGGGATCTTCGAGCGTCACGATGCTGTCGGTCATGACGTTCTTCTGATTCAGGGCCGCATAGAGCGTCGTCGTTTTACCGCTGCCGGTCGGTCCCGTGACCAGGATCATGCCGTAGGGCTGCTTGATCAGGGCCGTCAATTTGCGTTCATCTTCCGAATCGAGTCCCAGATCCTTGATGCCTGCCAACACGGCGCTCTGGTCAAGCAGGCGGAGCACGACGCGTTCGCCGAGATAGGTGGGGAGCGTCGCCACGCGAATGTCGTATTCCGAATCGGCGATTTCCATGCTGATATGTCCGTCCTGTGGATGGCGTGTCTCGGTGATGTCCATGTCGGACATAATCTTGATTCGTGAAACCACCGCATTCTGAACATCCGCCGGAATACTCATCACGTCATGCAGCACCCCGTCAATGCGGTATCGCACGCGCATTTCCGGCTCCTGCGGGTCGAGATGCACATCCGTCGCCCCGGAATTCACCGCGCCCTCGATAATCGTCGTGACCAGCTTGATTACGGGGACGCCGGAGGCTTCGCGGGCGATCTCTTCAAAACGGGCCTTGTCGGACGATTTGGGTGTATCCATGGTCTTCGTTTCCTTTGATGGCGTTTCCTTGGGTTTGATTTCCAGGCTTTCGGCCGGCGCATGGTGGGGGGAGCGTCCGATACGCAATTTCGCCTCGTGATACCGCTTCGTGATCTCCGCGCGGAGATCGTCCGAACTGGTCAGAATGGGATAGATCCGCTTGCCCAGCAGGACGCCCACGCTCGCCAGGGCGTCCCGGGTTTGCGGATGCGGGATCAGCACGGTCAGTTTGTCGCCCTCCAGGCGTACCGGAAGCATGAAATTGCGCCTCGCCATGTTTTCGGGCACGCATGCCAGCGCATCGGGATCGCTTGGCGTCGCCGCCAGTTCGGCATATTCCAGGCCGGACTGCTTCGCCAATGCGCGGGTAATCGTTTCGCGCGTGACGGTGCCTTTTTCCAGCAGGATATTGCCCAGCAGGCGGCCGTTGCGGTTCTGTTCCGACAGGGCGTCGGCCAGTTGTTCATGCGTGATGATTTTCATCGCCACGAGAGTGTCGCCGAGGCGGCTGTGTTCATCCCGCACCGATTTCGGGTGAAATTCGCGAAAGAAGATCTCTTCCAGCATGCCGAAACTGGTCTTGCGCATCTGCAACAACTGGCGGTACCACGGTGTGCCGGTCGCCGCTTCGCGTTCACGGGCCTCGGCCAGTTCTTCCCGTGTAATCACGTCCCGCTTGACGAGTTCTTCGCCTGCTCGCGCGGCTTTCTCTTCCGTTGACATCGCGTCATCCTCCCAACGTGCCGGGCGCATTATACGATGAGCGGCCGGGAATGGCAATGGACCGATAGGCGGCGCAGGGTCAGAAAGCGACGAGGCGCCGGAACGCATCGAAACGTTCGGTGATGTCGGAAGGCGTCATGCCGGCCAAACGGCCGGGGCCGAACGCCTCGCAGGCATACGACGCGACTACGCTGCCGTGGACCACCGCCCGCCGCAGCGTTTGCGCGTCCGTGTTGCCGCTTTGCGCGATATGGCCCATAAAACCGCCGGCAAATGTGTCGCCCGCGCCGGTCGGATCCATCACATTGCGCAACGGAAATGCGGGCGCCGCGAAGATCCCGCCGTCATGGAAAAGCAGACAGCCGTGCTCGCCTTTCTTGATGACGGCTATCTGTGGTCCGAGCGCGCGGATAGCCTCCGCGCCTGAAACGACATTGTGTTCACCGGTAAGATCCTTGACTTCGGAATCGTTGACGATGAGGCAGTCCACACGGCTAAGGACCTTGCCAAGATCGTCGCGTGTCGTGTGAATCCACAGGTTCATGGTGTCCAGGGCGACGAAGGAGGCTTTCGCCTGGTCCAGCACTTCGAGTTGCAGGGCGGGGTGGATGTTGCCGAGGAACAAAAATTCAGCGTTGCGCGCCGCTTCCGGAAGTTTTGGATGAAATCCGGCAAAAACGTTGAGTTGCGTGTCAAGCGTATCGCGATGGTTTACGTCGCGGTGATAGCGGCCGGTCCAGCGAAATGTCTTTCCGGGCGCCCTTTCGAGACCGTCCAGATCAATACCCTTGCTCTGAAGCAATGCGACATGTTCTCCCGGGAAATCTTCCCCGACCACCCCGACCAGGTGGACGCGGGTATAATGGGACGCCGCGAGCGAAAAATACGTGGCTGCGCCGCCCAGACCTTCCTCGTTTCGGCCCCATGGCGTATCCACGGTGTCCAGCGCGATTGAACCCACAACAGTCAGACTCATGATCTCTTCCTTGTTCGGCCGGCTTGAAAAGCATTGATGGACCCGATGGGCGGGATGGACCGCATAAGCCGGCGTGTCCGCCCTCTGCTCATCAGCGTTTGTGAAAAAATGGCCCCGCCGCGTGGCGCAGACTGTCCGGTCTGCGTGCGTGGCGCAGACTGTCCGGTCTGCGTGCGTGGCGCAGACTGTCCAGTCTGCGTAAAAGGGGTCTTTTTTCGGTATGCCTGCGCAGACTCGACAGTCTGCACAACGGAATACGTCATTTATTCGCGACCTCTCCGCCTTCGGTGTCCGTTTCCGTGGCCATGCCGAGTTGATCCATTTTGTATTTCAATATTCTTCGCGTCGTGCCGAGCAATTCGGCGGCGCGGGATTGTACGCCATTGGCGCGTTCGAGGGCACGCCCAATCAGACGGCGCTCAAGCCGCGCAATGGCCTCGTCCAGTGGGAGACCGTCGAAATCAGAGACCTCGGCGGCCGGTGTGGCGGACGCGCCCATCAGCATGCCTTCCAGACAATCGCGTCCAATCGTTTTGCGCGCGCGGTGGCAGACCAGTATCCGCTCCACGGTGTTTTCGAGTTCACGGACATTTCCCGGCCATGAATACGCTTGCAGCGCGGCCATGGCGTCCGGCGCGAATTCGACGGCTTTTGCGCCAATGCGCGGCGCATGCTTCGCGATGAAATGCGCGGCCAGTTTTGGGATGTCTTCACGGCGGCGGCGCAGCGGCGGCATTTCGATGGGAATGACATTGATGCGATAGTACAAATCCTGCCGGAAAAGCCCCTGCGCAACGGCGTCCGGCAGCACGCGGTTGGTCGCGCAGATAAAGCGGACGTCCGTTTCGATGGATTTTGAACTGCCGACGGGATAAAAACAGCCGTCTTGCAGCACGCGCAACAATTTCGCCTGTGCTTCCAGGGGCATTTCCCCGATTTCGTCGAGGAACAGCGTGCCGCCGTCCGCGGCGCGCATCTTGCCCTGCCGCTTTTCGGTGGCGCCGGTGAACGCGCCTTTTTCATGGCCGAACAATTCGCTCTCGACGAGATTCGGCGGGATCGCGCAACAGGAAATCGGCACATAGGTTTTTCCGGCCCGCTTGCCGCCGTAATGTATCGCACGGGCAACGACGTCTTTGCCTGTTCCGCTTTCTCCGGTAATCAGGACGGTCGAATCCACCGCCATCGCCTGCCGGGCGCGTTCGATTGCCTGAATGAACGCGGGCGCTTCCCCGATGAGCGCGCATCCCGTCGCGCCGGCCTCGCGCAAGGCGGCCAGTTCGAGTTCCTGGTGGCGTTCGGCCAGCAGGCGTTCGACGGTGAGCAGGACTTCCGTGACGTTGAACGGTTTGATGACGTATTCGCGCGCGCCGAGTTTCATGGCCGCCACGGCGGAATCAACGCTGCCCGTGCCGGTGACCACGACAACCGGAATATCCTCGCCGCGGCGCGCGAGTTCTTCGAGAAACGCAATACCGCTCATGTGCGGCATGGTCAGGTCGAGCAGAATCAGGTCCGCGTGGCGTTGCTCCAGTAGCGCAAGCCCTTCCCGGCCATTTTCGGCCAACAGGACACGGTATTGATCCGACAGCATCACGCGGTATGACTGCCGGACGCCCGCCTCGTCGTCAATAGCCAGAATGGTATGCATGGGATTTACGCCCGTCCCGGGTGCCTATCGTCAGGCCACATCCGCACAGATGAAAAAGGAAAGAGGGAGCGTGAAGAGACCCATGGGACCTTCTTTTTTGCCTGTGTCTTGTCACCCTTCATCTTTCATCCTGGATTCGGCAGTCAAGATCGGATTCTACGTGCTATCCTCTGGATGTCGTGGACCTTGTGGACGAAATGGACAAGAAAATCAATCCCCTTGCGGGTGAAGTCCACTGGGTCCACAATGTCCATCTCGTCCATGGTTTGGTCGAAAGAGCCGCGTTCAACTGCCGATTTTAGGTTCATCCTTTATTTTTCAACTTGCGTTCGTGGCCACGGGAATCGAAATAACGAAGGTGCTGCCTTTTTCCGAACTTTCGGCCAGATTGAGATTGCCCGCGTGTTCCTGGGCAATGCGCGCGGCGGTCGCGAGGCCAAGGCCCATGCCGTGCTCTTTCGTGCTGTAAAACGGCATGAAAATATTGGGCGCGTCGCCGGGCGGAATACCGGGGCCGGTATCGTTGATTACAATCTGGCATGCGCCGTCCTTGCGGCGTGTCGCGACCTTCAAGGTGCCGCCGCCAGGCATGGCGTCCATCGAATTCCGCAACACCTGTTCGATGGCGAGCCGAAATTGCGAAACGTCGAGGTCGGCTTCGGGGCTGGTCGGTTCCCATTCCGCCTGGAGTATGATGGCCCGCCGCGCCAGTTCATCCTCGAATGATTTCAGTACGTCGCGAACGGTTTCGTTCAGATTGACCCGGCGCAGGATCAACTCCGGCTTCCGCGCAAAATCGAAGAGCGTTTCGACCACGCTGTTGATCCGCTGGACTTCTTTCTGAACGACGGACGAAAAAGCGTCGCGAAAGTCTTCCGAATCGTATTTGCGCGGCAGCAGTTGCGCAAAGGTGTTGATAGCCACCATCGGATTCTTGATTTCCTGGGCGACACGGCCCGCGAGATGTTCCCAGAACGGGCTATAAGCGATCTCCCGCGCCTGCACCGTCTGCTCGGCCGCCTTCGAGAAGAGAACCACGACTCCATCGGCGCCCATGGGCGCGACGTTCAGTTGCAGCGTGCCGCTGACCGCGGGATCATGAAAGGCGTGGTTCATGCGGGGCTGTCCGTCAGACAAGGTCCGCAGAACCGCGTCGGCGAAGCCGCTGCCGAGTTTCTGCACACTGCGTCCGAGCACGTCTACCGCGCGCAGCCGCAGAATGCTTTCGGCCTGTTGATTCATCATCGCCACGGTCTTGTTCGCGGCCACGACCACCACGCCCGCCGGCACATGGGCAAAAACGGTATTGAGCCGGTGGTGGCGCTGCGAGGCATCCCGGTGCGACTGCGATCGTTCGAAGATGCCGGACGCGCAACGGGCAAGCACCGTGAACAATTCGCGGTCTTCCATCGTGTATTCGGCGCCTGACGCCTTTTCGCCTATGGCCAGCGCCCCACAAACGCGGCCCGCGCAGACCAGCGGCACGGCGAGGCGCGCGCCGAGGATTTGAAGTTCCTTGGCGGCGTCGGCGGCGCCGGCCTGTAGCAGGCGGTCGAACAGACAACCGTTTTCTTCAAGCCAGCGCATAATGCCGCCGCCGAAACCCAGCAGCAGCGATCCGGTTACCTGGACGGAAAGCCCCTGGCTGGCCACAATACGGACGTGGCTATTGGTTTCCATGAGGACGGCGCTGCGCGCCGTGTCGAAGATATCCGCCAGCGCGTCTGCAAGGCTCTGTCCAAGACGTTTTGGATCGTCAAGATAATTCGACGCACGGCCAAGCCAGCGCAGGGCCATTTGGTGCCGTCCCACACCGGCCTCCCGCAGGGGTTCATGTCCATGAGTCGGCAGCCGGGATGGGAGGGCGTCCCGCGCGGCGGACGAAGCACGCGGGCGCATCACGCGATCGATCGCGGCGCGAAGGGCTTCGCATGAAAACGGTTTCGGCAGGCAGGCGCGCGCGCCGGCCAGCAGGTAATTGGCCAGCGTCTCCGAATCGCCCCGGCTGGACAGCGCCAGCACCGGCGCCCATGGCGCGGCTTCGAGCACGATCCCAAGGGCCTGCGCGCCCAGCGCCGGACCGTCGTCTATCACGACCGCGTCAACCTGCATCGTGTTCAGACGGCGCACGGCCTTCTCGGCGCCGGTTTCGAACAGGATGAGATCGGTTTCCGGCAAGGCGGCGCGCATGGCCTCGCAAATCGCCCGTTCGTCTGCTATGACCAGTATGACATTCATGTTTGAAGTTCCAATGGCTGTGTCGCGACCGCGCCTGGCAACAACGGAAACGTCACCGTAAAAGTTGTCCCCGCGCCCGGCGTGCTCGTCACGTCAATTTCCCCGCCATGTTCCGATACGATACCATGAACGACCGACAAACCCAAACCGCATCCCTCCGCTTTGGTGGTGAAAAAGGGGGTAAAAAGGTGCTCGACGTGTTCTGGCAGGATGCCGGCGCCGGTGTCAGACACCGTCACGCGGACGCAGTCCGTTTCGAGAAACGAGGTGTGCCCGTTGCCGCGCAACCGCGCGCGATCGAACCGGGCCTGAACGCAGAGGCATCCTTCGCCGGCAGCGCGCATCGCGTCAATCGCGTTGAGGAAAAGGTTGAGAAAAACCTGGTGAAGTTGCTGTTCATCGCCATAGACGGGCAAGGATTCCTCCGGAAACTCGACGCGCACCTCGATGCCGGCCTTGTGCGTCTGGTTCTCGACAAGCGCAAGGACATGTTCGACAATCCGGCGCAAATCCTGCCGCGAAAAATCCACCGGCTTGGGCCGCGCGAAATTGAGCAGGCGGCTGACGATTGCGTCAATGCGCTCGACCTCGTGCGGCACCACTTCCGAAAAGGTCCGGCGGAAATCGGCATCGTCGAAACGCGAAGGCAGCAATTGCGTGAATGTCTTGATCGAAACGAGCGGATTCTTCACTTCGTGCGCCATGCCTGCCGCAAGCGTGCCGATTGACGAGAGACGGTCCGCGCGCTTGACGTTTTGTTCGAGCCGCTTGATCTGGGTCTGGTTGTGAATCATGACCAGGGCGCCGTCATGCGAGCCGCCGGGGCCTTCGAGACAGGACGAGGAAACGACGACCGGAATCGTTTCCCCGCCGGGGCCGGTCAAGACGGTTTCGAAATCGCCCACGCCGCGCACATCGGCCATGGTCTGGCGCAGGACACCGGCGATTTCCGCTGGCAATTCGTCAATGGACTGGCCCGTCCGCACGGGCCCCAGCATTTCCACCGCGCCGGCATTGAAATGGGTGACGATGCCGGACGCATCGGCCGCGACCACTCCACTGGGCATGTTGGCCAGAATGCGCTCCAGATGCATCTTCACGTTTTCGACCTTGAAGTACAACTGGGCGTTTTCAATGGCGGTTCCGAGGGGGCCGGCAATCGTCTCGAACACCAGTATGTCGTCGGCCGAATAGATGTCTCCCGAATTTTTTTCGCCGAGGGTCAGTATGCCGACCAGCCCGGAACTCGACCACAAGGGAATGCACGCGAATGCGTCAAGTTCAGCCAGATGGCGTGCGATGCGCATGGTCTCCGGCGTGCATCGTTCATGGAGAAGTTTCTTCAGGATGAGCGGCGCGGGGTTTTGCTTCAAATAGGAGATCAATATGGCATGATCGCCGTTTCGGTTTTTGGTTTCCCCCGGCCGTGTAGAAAATTCCGTGACCAGCACGCCGGGGTCCTTCCCGTCAATCAGCAGGAGCCGGATGATATCCACGCCCATCGTCGCGTGAATATCCCGCGCGATGGCGTCCAGCAGTGCGTCGAGCCGGACCATTTTTGCGGCGATTTGCGTAATGCGCGCGCACAGGGCGTTGGTGTCGTAGCGCCGCTTGATGACCGTTCGCTCGACGAATAGTTGAAGGCGTTCCTTCAGCGGTTGCAACACCAGCGCGATAATCAACGCGGCCAGCACGGTCGTCAACAGATTGCCGGCGCGGCCTCCGCTGCTGAACACCCAGTGAACGACCGATACCGTGCCGAGAAAGGTCGCTATTACGAACACGGTGACGATGGCGTAGATCGTCGTGCGCGAAACGAGCAGCCAGATGTCGAGCAGATGGTAGCGAATCATCGCGTACGCGAGGAAGCCCATCATAACGACCGTGAAGATGGGACCGTAGGCTTCAAGGGAACCGATTTTGAGCGCCGGCGCGAGAATGTTGGTCGCCGACGCGAAGGTGGTTGTCAGGAAAATGCCGATCAGCACGTGTTCGATCTGGCGGCGCTCGATGCCCGTGGCCTTGCCCCGTTTGATAATCAGATCCGAGAAGGAAAAGGCCATGGACAGGAGAACCCAGAACGAATAGGCGAGAAACACGGGGCCGTAGACCACCAGCGGCGCCTTGCCCGGCGGCAGCGTTATGCTCTGAACATACCACGGCGTGAAGGTGCCGGCGATTTGCACGAAGGCGCCCGCATAGAGCAGCGCCAATACGGGACGAAGCCCCTCGAAACGCTGGTGGGGGAAGAAAACGATGAAATGATAGAAGGTTGCGGGAAGGAAACTCGCGATAATGAAGGTCGTCCTGAGCCAGAACAGCGCTTCGGCCCCGGTGCGGCTGTGAATAATCATGACGACACCGAGCGACCACAGCATCAGATTGAGCGACAATATCGCGAATTGCCGGTGAGTCCGCTTCCACGGATTGCGGAAAATCACGATGCCGCCGAGGGCGCAACTCAGCGCCGCCGACACCAGCAGCAGAAATGTGCTCACGGCCAGATTCATGATCCGCCTTCAGCCTTTTTCATCAAGAAACCGTTGTTGCCTCTTGGTTCCACTACCAAGTGGGATCTGCCCACAACCCAGTCTCTTGTCGTGCTCGTGCTCACAATGGTCATCGCGGCAAGAACTCACCGTTTATGAAAATATAGCTCGGCCGCGTGGCGCAGACTGTCCAGTCTGCGCAACAGGGGCTTTTTTCTGTAAATCCGCGCAGACTCGGCCGTCTGCGCCGCGGGTTTCGTCATTTATTCCCAACCTCCCGGCAATACTCGCACTCGATCGATCATTATATTTCAATTGGTTGCGCAAGTTTTCCAACCATTTTTCGTTGTTGTTGACAGAGTCCATCACTTAATTGACCCGGCGTAACACGGCGGTGCTGTAAGTGCCTCCGAAACTAATCGCCGAAACCAGCGCGGCGCGCACGTCGTTGAGCCGGGATTGATTGGGTACGAAATCGAGATCACACACCGGATCCGGATCCATCAGGTTGATTGTGGGCGAGACAATGCTTTCGTCGAGCGCCATCAGCGCCGCCGCCACACCGAGCATGCCGCCGGCCGCATACGCCTGGCCGGTCATGGATTTCGCCGCGGACATCGGTATGCGGTAGGCCCGATCACCCAGCGATCGCTTGTAGGCGTTGGTCTCGCAGTGATCATACATTTCCAGCGACACGCCGTGGCACTGCACATGGTCTATATCGTCCGGTCCGATCCCCGCATCCCGCAGCGCCGCCTCTATCGCGCGCGACAGCGCTTTCCCTTCCCGGTCCAGGATCAGGGGATTGCTGGCGTCCGCGGCCGCACCGGTGCCGGCGACTTCCGCAAACAGGCGGGCGCCGCGCGCCTGTGCGTAATCAATCCGTTCGAGCACCACGGCCACGGCGCCTTCGGCAAGGACAATGCCGCTGCGGTTGCGGTCGAAGGGTCGCATCGCCTTGTCGGGCATGTCGTTGCAACTGGAGAGGATTCCCAGTGAACACGCCGTCGCGAAAGACATCGGAAACACCGGCGATTCCGTCGCGCCGACCACGGCGGCATCCACACGCCCGGATTGAATTTGTGAAACACCCCAAGCCAGCGCGTCAATCCCTGTGGCGCAGCCGCTCGAAATGGTAATCGCCGGCCCGCGCAAACCCAGATCGATGCTGACATGCACGGTCGCCGAATGGCCGGAGAAGGCGGAACTGGCCAGTTTGCTCACTTTGCGATAGCCTTGTGACTGGTAGGCCTGCTGCTGGGCCTCGTAGGCCTCGTTCGGACTGCCGATACTGGTTCCCACAGCCACGGCCAAGCGGTCGCCGTCATAGCCGGCCTTGGCCAGTTCCGCGTCTTCGACGGCTAGTTTCGAACAGGCCACGGCCTGATGCACATGGCGGTGCCAATGCGCCACCACGCTCCGTTTCATGAAATCATTCGGATTGAAATCCCATAATTGCCCCGCAATCCGGCACGGAAATTCCGACGCATCGAAGCGGTCTATTTCGCGAATCCCGCTTTCGCCCTTTTTCAACGCATCCCAGAACGCGGCGCGCCCAAGGCCGTTGCAGGCCAGCACACCCACGCCCGTGATCGCCACTCCCGTTCGTGCCGTCATATCGTTCGCTCAGTTTCCGACCGCCGCAAGCAGCGGACGATAAGGACGCAGCGCAACCGTATTGGATGATGCGCCGGTCCGGTGGTTGAAACGTTCCATCACCGCCGCAATGCCTTGAATGTCGCCTGTTACAAACCGGCGCCGGCTCGCCGCGGCAAAGTCCTCCTCATGGCCTTCATGTCCCAGTACCCGCGCGATGAGCGCCGTCTCCGCGTCCACGGAAACGGACACGCCCAGTCCGGCCGCCTCGCGGATCAGTCCGGCTTGGGCGCGTAAAGCCGATCGCGTTTGCCGCCAGCCACGCCCGTTTCCCGGCCATTCTCCGTCGCCCGCAGACAAGATGGCCACGGCATCCGGCCGCGCGCGGCTAATAAACCGAAGCGTTTCCGCCCGGGTATGGTAATCATCATCCTTGCCGGGATAACGGAACCGGGCGACCGTGTACAGTCCGGCGGACTTGCTTGCGCGCAGGACAGTCTCGGCCTCGCTGATGCCGAACATTTTCCCGTAGCAATCGCTCGCCAGTCGCTGGCTGCCGCTTGCAATATCGAATACGATGGCGCGGCATCCCGATGCCGTCAATGCCGAGAAGGTGCCGGGCCGTGACTGTAAAACCGCGCCTTCGCACCCGTACCAAATCGGAAGACCCCGCGCGAGAATTTCATAACCGATGGCGCTGACGTGGGAGGCCGCCGGCGATTCGCCCGAAAACCACAGCGCCCGCGCGCCCCGTTCCGATACAATCCGCCCCGCCTCATCACACACCGCACGGGTCGAACGGGCGCGTGGCATACCGTCGCCCGGGCACGGACGCGCCATTTCCACATCGAACAGGTTCAACTTGGCCCCCGGTTCCAGCGCCGGATACAGGGCGGCGTCATATACGGGCATGGCAAAATCATCGAACTCGGACACGCCGAACCGTTCGGGTTTACGTCCGCCGTATTTCCAAAGCAAGTTTGGAATAAACGACCACAGGCCCGGATGATCCAGCCGTTCCGCCCATTGCAAAAGGCTCCATTCCGGATCTCCCATGCACAGGCAATCGAAAGAGGACAAAACACCCCGAAGCGATTCCGCATGGCGTTCAATCAAAGCACCGGTTGCCACGAGGCGTACGGACGGCGCCCACTCGCGCAACCGCGCCGAAAGCCCCGCCGCACCGGCCAGCATCTCCGGACTGTCAATAACAATCACCACAAAGTGCAACGGTTTCCGCGACGCAATCGTCCGCGCCGCCTCGTCAATCAACCGCTGTTCCCGCCTGCGAATGGCGCGATTCATTTTCCGCAAATGCCAAAGGGCCGCACAGGCCGCCAAAGGCCCGGCCGGCCTATGTGAAAAAAAACGATCCGCTATGTCGTACGCGGAGGAGCGATAACCACCAGGAAACAGGCGATCCAGCGTTTCCAGCGTCCCGTAGTCGCAAATACCGGTTTCATGCCCCTCCGCCTCCAACGCCGACGCAAGTCCCGCAAGACGCCGGTTGGGCGCCAAAGTACGCCAAGTGAATGGAATCGCCGGAAATGACACAAGCAGACTGCTTGTCTTCATGCTCGCTCCTCGCCGCCGGAAAGACTGTTTACGCCTTCCCGCACCTGCTTAGCCACAATCAATGACCACAAAATATTGAGGTTCCCAAAATAACCACATACTATATTTCGATCTAAAATCTAGCATATTTCCTATATATATGCAAGAAAAAATTTTTTCCACTATATATTGTGTATTTAAAGCGAAAAAGGGGCCAAGGGGGTTGTCAAATACAAGACGGACAGGGTGAATTCGATGGATGCTTCACCCTAAAATCGGCAGTTGAACGCGGCTCTTTCGACCAAACCATGGACGAGATGGACATTGTGGACCCAGTGGAATTCACCCGCAAGGGGATTGATTTTCTTGTCCATTTCGTCC
>Ga0209381_1001893_pt1 | contig 29902 bp, 18 predicted proteins | sample DewCreD2012metaG_FD_184111 | JGI IMG/M metagenome (GOLD analysis project Ga0209381, IMG submission 184111) | Hot spring sediment bacterial and archeal communities from British Columbia, Canada, to study Microbial Dark Matter (Phase II) - Dewar... ...
GGCACACCAGGAGGAATGGGCGGCGGACCCGGCATCGGTGGCGGGCCTGGCATGGGCGGGGGCATGCGGGGCGGCGGCATGATGGGCGGCCCGCCCGGAGGCGGGCCCGGCATGCGCGCAGGCATGGGCCCCGGACTGGGGCGCATGTCGCCGGAGGAGTTCCGCAATCTGCCTCCGGAAGAGCAGGAAAAGATCAAGCGCGAGCTGGCGGAGCGCTTCGGGGGCGCCTTGCAGCGGGAGGGGTTCGGCAACCGGGCGCAGCGGGCGCGACAACAGATCCGTGGCGGATTGTTTTTCAACCTGCGCGACGACGCCCTCGACGCCGCACCCTATGGCGTCAATGGCCGTCCTGTTGAAAAGCCGCAATACACGCAGCCACGCTTCGGCGGCTCGCTGGGAGGACCGCTCAGCCTGGGACGCCTGTTCGGCGCGGACAACACCTTCTTCTTCATCAACTACAACGCCGGCCGCGGCAACACGGTCTACAACGGCTTCGCCGTGCTGCCCGATGCGGCCGTCCGCACGGGCGACTTCCGCGTGCTCGCGCCGCTGAAGCCAGCCGTGATCTTCGATCCGCTCTCCGGCGCGCCGTTCCCGGACAACCGGATTCCCGAGGCGCGGATCAGCCCGATCGCGCGCGGGCTGCTGGAGTTCATTCCTCTGCCGAACCGCCCCGGCGCGGTGCAGAACTGGACGCTGTCAGCCGCGCAGCCGCAGTCGAACGACAACCTGAACGTGCGGCTGAACCGCACCCTCAACCGCCGCAACCGGCTGGCGTTCGATCTCGCCTGGCAGCGGCGCTACTCGGAAAATATCCAATTGTTCGGGTGGCGCGACCCGAACAGGGGGCGCGGCTGGAACACGGGCGCGAACTGGAGCCAGACGCTGGCCCCGCGCCTCATCCACAACATCCGCGTCCGCTACAACCGGAACTACAATGCACTGATCCCCTACTTCGCCTACGGCCCCGATGTGGCCGGACAGCTGGGCATCGAAGGCGCTTCCCGCGATCCCGTCAACTTCGGCCCGCCCAACCTGAACTTCACCAACTACGGCGACCTGACCGACGGCAACCGGTCGCGGCGCATGGTGCACACCTGGAACTTCAGCGATGGCTGGACGATCGTGCGCCGGGCGCACTCGATCGTCACGGGCTTCGAGTTCACGCGCACGCAGCAGAACACGCTGCTCGACCCGAATGCGCGCGGCACGCTCTTTTTTGGCGGCCTGCTCACCAGCGGCCTCGACGCCGCCGGACGGCCGCTTGCAGGAACAGGCAACGACTTCGCCGACTTCCTGCTCGGCTATGTGCAGCAGAGCAGCGTGCGCTTCGGGGCGCCGGACACCTACATGCGGCAGTCCGTGTTCAGCGTGTTCGTGCAGGACGAGTGGCGCGCGCGTCCGGGGCTGACGCTCAACGCCGGGCTCCGCTGGGACGCCTGGCTGCCGCTGACCGAGAAATACGGCCGCATGGCGAACCTCGATCTCGCGCCCGGCTGGACGGGCGCCGCCGTGGTCACGCCCGGCGGACAGGGGCCGTGGATGGGCAGCGTGCCGGATGGACTGATCCGCTCCGATCTGAACAACGTGGCGCCGCGCTTCGGCCTCGCGTGGCGGCCCAGCCAGAGGCGCCGCACTATCGTGCGGCTGGGGTACAGCGTGTTTTACGACCTGGCCGTGTTCAACCGCATTGCGCAGCGGCTGGTCTACCAGCCGCCGTTCGCCACGGCGGCCACGTTCAACACATCTACCGCCGCGCGGCTGACGCTCCAGCAGCCCTTCCGCGGGCCGCAGCAGCAGACGATCCTCAATTCGTTCGCCGTCAACCCGGGCTACCGCGCCCCCTACGCGCAGACGTGGAACCTGAACGTCCAGCAGGACGTGCGCGGCTACGTGATCGAGCTTGGCTATCTTGCCACCAAGGGCACGGCGCTGGATATCCTGCGCATTCCGAACCGCGCCGCGCCCGGCTCGCCCATCGACAGCGAGCTGCGCCGCCCGATTCCCTACGCCACGGGCTTTACTTATGACAGCCCCGAAGGCAGCTCGATCTTCCACTCCGGCCAGTTGCGCGTCGTGCGGCGCATGCGGCGCGGCGTGAGCTGGTCGGCTGTCTACACATTCTCGAAATCGATTGACAACGCCAGCTCGATCGGCGGCACGGGCAACCTGGTGGTGCAGGACGAAAACAATCTGCGCGCCGAGCGCGGACTGTCGAACTTCGACGTCCGGCATCAGCTGCAGTTCAACGGCATGTTCACGTCTCCGTTCGGCCCTGCGGGCATCTGGCTGCGGCAGCGCAACAAGTGGACCACGCTTGTGCGCGACTGGAACCTGAACCTGAACCTGCAGGCGAACTCCGGCCGGCCGCTGACGGCGCGCGTGCTCGGCTCGGTGGCCGATCCGGGCGGCAGCGGCGCCACGGGTAGCGCGCGCGCCGACGCCACCGGGCTGCCGGTGAAAAGCGGCTCGGGCTACTTCAATACGGCGGCGTTCACGGTGCCGCCCGCGGACCGCTATGGCAACGCGGGCCGCAACACGATTCCGGGTCCCGGCATGGTGGTGCTGAACGCCGGCTTCGGCCGCGCCTTCCAGCTCGGCGAAAGCGTGCGGCGCAGGCTCGATCTGCGGCTCGAAGCGCAGAACGTGCTCAACAAGGTGAACCTGACCAGCTACGGCACGGTGGTCAACGCCGCCAACTACGGCGAGCCAACCGCCGCCGCCGCCATGCGCAGCGTCCAGATCACGGCGAGGTTCCAATTCTAGCCATGAAACGCGAACTGCTCTCCTGCCTGATGTGCGTTGCCCTGCTCGCCCAGCCGCCTGATGAGACGGTGACCTTCCGCGCGTCGGCGAATCTCGTCATCGTCACCGTGTTCGTGCGCGATGCGCAGGGCCGCCCGGTGAAAGGGCTGACCCAGAACGATTTCATCGTCACCGAAAACGGCAAGCCGCAGACCATCCGCGTCTTCGAGTTCCAGCAGATCGAGGATGCGGCGCCCGGGACCGCCGTGTTGACAGCCGAGGCGGCCGCGCCGCAGACACTGAGAACCGAACAGCAGACCGGCGCCATCCTGCCGGTGCGATACCGCGACCGGCGCCTGATCGTGCTCTACTTCGACTGGACGTCGCTCGACGACACGCAGCAGATCCGCGCTAAAGAAGCAGCCGAAGAATGGATCCGCGCGAAGATGACGCCCGCGGACCTTGTGCGCATCGTGGCGTTCGGGTCGCGCCTGCGCGTGGTGCAGGACTTCACGAACGACCGCGACGCGCTGATCGAAACGGTGCGCAGGTTCCAGACGGGCGAGATGAGCGAGCTGGCGGCCGAGGGCGCCACGGACGCGGAATCCGCGGAAGACTCCGCCTTTTCGGCCGACGACACGGAATTCAACGTGTTCAACACGGACCGCAAGCTGGCTGCGCTGGAAGACCTGGCGCGGTCGCTGGCGGCGTTGCCCGAGAAGAAAGCCGTCGTGTATTTCACCGCCGGCGTCAGCCGCACGGGGATGGACAACGAAGCGCAGCTGCGCGCCGCCGTCAACGCTGCCGTGCGCGCCAACGTGAGCTTCTATCCCGTCGATGTGCGCGGCCTGCAGGCCGAACCGCCGGGCGGAGGCGCCACGGTTGCCCAGGTGTCGGGGACGGGTCTGTTCAGCGGACAGGCGCAGAGACAGCAGCGGCAGCGGAGCTACGACACGCAGGACACGCTGGAAATGCTCGCTTCCGATACGGGCGGCCGCGCGCTGTTCGATACCAACGATCTCACGCTGGGCATCCAGCGCGCGCAGCAGGACATTCAGAGCTATTACATCCTTGGCTATTACTCAACTGATGAGCGGCGCGACGGACAGTACCGGCGCGTGGAGGTGAAGCTGCAGCCAGCCGTGCAGGCGCGGCTGCGGGCGCGGCTCGACTACCGCCGCGGATATTTCGCCGAGAAGGATTTCGCGGCGTTCACGAGTTACGACAAGGAGAAGCAGCTGGAAGAGGCGCTCCTGGCAGGCGACCCTGTGACGCAGTTGCGGCTGGCGCTCGAGGTGAACTGGTTCCGCCTCGGCCGCAGCCAGTACTTCGTCCCCGTGGCGGTGAAGATCCCCGGCTCCGCGATTCCGCTGAAGAAACAGGGCGGCGCGGAGACGACGACGTTCGACTTCGTGGGCCAGGTGAAGGATGCACGCGGCGTCGTCGCGGCGACTGTGCGCGACTCGATCAGGATCCAGTTGCGGGAAGAGAAAGCCGGGCAGCTCGGCGCGCGCAGCCTGGTGTACGACACCGGCTTCACGCTGCCGCCGGGCTCGTACACGATGCGCATGGTGGTGCGCGAGAACCTGACCGGGAAGCTGGGATCATTTGATACCCGCTTCACCATCCCGGATCTGACAGGGCTGAAGGACGAAGTGCGGCTCAGCTCGCTGGTGCTGGGCGCGCAGCGCGTGCCGGTGAGCGAAGCCGTGGGCGCGGCGGACAAGAAGCTCGTCAGGAAACAGGACACGCACCCGCTGGTGCGCGGCAACGAGAAGCTCCTGCCCAGCGTCACGCGCGTCTTCCGCGAGGGGCAGACGCTGTACGTCTACGCCGAAGCCTACGATCCCGACACCGATCCCTCGCAGCAGAAACCCTCGCTGGCTGCGGCGCTCACGGTCTACCGCGACGGCAAGCTGGTGTATCAGTCTCGCCCCGCGGTCGTGAGCACGCTGAAGGATCCGAAAAGCCGCAGCGCTTCTGTCTCGCTGGAAGTGCCTCTGAAACTGCCCGCGGGCGAGTATGTCGCGCAGCTCAACGTGATCGACCGGCTGGGACAGAAAGCCGGATTCTTGCGCGCGCCGCTGGTGGTGGCGCCGTAACGGCAGAGGGCCGGCCAAAGTTTACAAACAAATCCGGAACACTGGCCCGGCGGATTCGTCCCCTGGTATATGCCAATCGACAAGAACCTGCTGGCTGTGCTGCTGCCTGCTGCTGCGGCCTTTGCGGGAGAGATGTTGCCGCTGCAAAGCGGAAACCAGTGGACGTACAGGGATCTGCGATCAGGTCACACCTTCTCCGTGCGTGTGGGGACGCCGCTGGCGGCCAACGACAACGTGTATCACCGGCTCAATGGTTACGTGGATCGCGGGCTGTGGGTGCGTTCCCTCCGGGACGGCACTCTGGTCTATCTGGACGAGGACGGGGGCGCGGAGCGTGTGTTGACGTCGTTCGAGGACGCGGGGAGAGGTTGGGCCGCCGCCCCGTTCCGTCCCTGCGAACAGGAAACCCGGCTCGCCGGGCCTCCCGCGCCGCATCAGGGAGCGGCGGGATGGTTTTCCGCAGCCCAGAAACTGGACTACCGGTCCACGGGCTGCGCCGATGCCGGCACCGAAACCGAAGTCTTTGCGCCGGGGATCGGCATGGTGCAGCGGACCGTCACTACCATTGCCGGGCCGCGCGTCTATGAACTTGTCTCCGCGCGCGTTGGCAAGTTTCTCTTCGAAGCCGCTCCGGCTACTTTCTTCAGCGCATCGCTGGCCGAAACCTCAGCCGGCGGGCTGTCAGCGTCCCTGCATCTCGTTCTCGGAACCGGCGAGCCCGTCGATCTCTTCTACGCCGACTGGCAGGAATACGACGCCGTCATCTGGGATGAGTCTGGCCGGTCTGTCTACCGCTGGTCGGACGGCAGAGCGTTCGCACAGGCGACGCGCATCAGGACCGTTTCAGGCGAGCTTCGTCATGAAGTCCCCATCGAGCTCCGCCAGCCGCTGCCAGACGGCCGCTATGTGCTGGAAGCCTGGCTCACAACAGGTCCGGACCGCCGCGGCTATGCAGCCATGGCGCCCTTCCGGATCGAAGGGGGCAGGATCAGCCGGTAACAGAGACGGAAACGCACCTCACGCCTCAGCCGGGGAGACTTGGGAAACGCCGTGCTGGCTACTTCTCCACCCGGAACCGCCCGCGCGCCTCGGCTGTCTTGCCACCCAATTTGTCCACTACGGTTACGGCAAGCTGATATGCGCCAGGCTGGACGCCCTCGCTGACGCTGAGCGTCAGCATGGCGTTCAGCAGGCGGCGGGGGTAGAAGGGCTCTCCTTCATCGCTGGCGGCTTCCTCCTGGGTAAAGAGCACGTCGCCCTGCGTGTTCAGCACCTGCAGCCCGTAGCTGACGGAGAACCGGTTGTTTTCGCCCAGCGAGAAGCCCGCCACCTGGAACCGCGCGATCAGGGTCTCGCCGGGGCGGTAAACGGCGTCGGGCATGGGTTCGCGATCCGCTTCGTCGCGGTAGAAGCCGAGGTTGAGAACGGTCAGCCCGTCCACCTTTGGAAATGGCCTGCCGCCGACGCGGAAGGGAACGTCGTGCTCGGCGCTCGTCTGCGCCAGTTCATCGGCGACCCGGATCCTGATCCGGTAGTCGCCCGGGGAAAGCTGTCCCGGCAGCGCCATGGTGTACTGGACGCGCGGCAGCCAGTTCCTGTCCTCGTAGCTCACCTCTTCCCGGATGGCGCCGCCCGCCGCCGGCTCCAGAAGCCGGCCCTCGGGATCCGTGGCGTAAAGAGACCAGCGGAGATCGACCCGGTCCTTGACGACGCGGAACCCGGCGATCCGGAAGCTGAGGTAGAGCAGCTCGCCGGAGTGGTATTCGTAGCTGGAGCTGATCGCCGGGCCGTCCTCCTGCCTGTAGTGCAGGGTGACTCCGGTGATGGCGAGCTTCGAAGGCGCCGGCTGTCCGGCGGAAAGCACCGCCGGCAGCAGCATCAACCCGATCCAGCCCACGCCTCTATTGTGCGCCTTTATTGCGCAGGAGGCATCTGCGGCTCCACCGCGGGGCGGGCTTCGGGCGCCTCGACGCGGTAGGGAAGGCTCACCAGGGCAGTCTGTTCATGATCCACGTCGCCGCCGCTGGAAACGCGCAGCCTGTAATCTCCGGGAGGCACGTCAAACAGCAGCACACCGGATTCCGTCTGCGTGCTGCGCACGCGGCGCAGCAGCCCGAGCCACTGCGGCACGCCCTCGGCCTTGTCGAGCTCGAGCGTATCCCGGCCATTCCTGTCGATCACGGCGAGCAGGGGCGCGGTGAGGTCCTCGGGACCGTTGTTCGTGATGCTGACAGTCACCAGAAGGAAACGGTGTTCAGGCTTGCGCGGGCCCATGTTCGTCTGCAACTCGTCCCGCCATTCCGTCTGGTACACCGTGTAGCTGAGATCTCCGACGATGACGGGAGTTCCCATGGGATGCACCGTGTCTGACTTGCGCGGCCCGCAGGCCGCAGAGCCGAGAACCACCGCCACTGCCGCCGCGATTCTGATGACCGGTCGAAATGCTGCGTACATTCGTCGTGCCTCCGAATCAGTATCAGTGTGAAAGATATCCGATATTGCACGTCCGCGCAATTGGCCGCAGCTTTTCTTCTCCTTCTGGCCGTCTCCTGCAGCGCGCAGCCCCTGCGCCATCCGGTGAGCGGCCGGCTGATCGCGCCCGTCATGGGGGCAGCCGGCGCGCCCTGGCTCGAGCGGGCCGAGCGCGAGATCGAGGAACGGCCGAGTCTCGCCGTCCGGTTGCTCCGCATTCAGCCCGGCCAGACGGTCGCCGACATTGGCGCGGGCTCCGGTTATTACACCGAACTGTTGTCGAAAGCCGTCGGTCCTGGAGGCAAGGTTTACGCCACCGACATCCAGCCTGAAATGATCCGGCTGCTCGAACAGCGCATCCAGCGCAAACGGCTGGGGAACGTGGAGACGGTTCTGTCCACGGAAACCGATCCCCTCCTTCCTGCGGAATCGCTGGATCTCGCCCTGCTCGTGGACGTCTATCACGAGCTCGCGCGGCCGCAGCAGGTTCTCCGCCGCATCCGCGAATCCCTCAAGCCCGGCGGGCGCCTCGTGCTGATCGAATTCCGCAAAGAAGACCCGAACGTGCCCATCCGGGAAGAGCACAAGATGAGCGTGGCCGAGGCGCGCGCCGAAGTCGAGCCCGAGGGCTTCGTCTTCGAACGGGTTTTGAACGATCTCCCCTGGCAGCATATCCTGATATTTCGCAAATGAAAAACGCGCGCTTCCCGTCGGAGCATGCTCTCGAGCGCGACGCCGCAACCGGCGCGCGCGTGCACCGGCTGACGGGCGCCCCGTGCATCAACCATCACACCTACTTCCTCAACTTCTCGCTGACCCCGGACGGGCAGTCGCTGATTTTTGCGAGCAACCGCACCGGCGCGTGGCAGCTGTTTTCCGTCGAGCCGTTCCCGGAGGGCGAGATCCGGCAGTGGACGGACGGCGAGCCGATCCATCCGTTTTCGCCCGCCATCCATCCGGATGGCGAATCCGTTTACTTCGTGCGCGGCGGCTCGATCTGGGAGATCCGCAGGGACACGCTGGAAGAGCGGCTCGTGGTGAGCCGTGATCATGCGCAGTTCGGAGAAGTGTCGCTATCGGCAGACGGAGAATGGCTGACCGCCGCGGCCAGAATCGGCTCTGAATCAGGGCTCGTCGCAGGCCGCACGGACGGGCGGGACTGGACTTTCCACCGCTTTCCCCGGACCGTCATCCATCCGCAGTTCCACCCGATCGAGCCGGAGTGGATCGAGTTCGCCGCCGACCCCGCCCCGCGGATGCACCGCATCCGGCGGGACGGCGGTGGCATCGAGTGCCTGTACGAACACTCCAACGACGAGTTCGTCGTCCACGAGACTTTCCTCGGGCGCACCGGCGACCTCGTCTATGTCGAGTGGCCGCGAGCCCTCTGGCGCATGGACTGGACGACGCGGGAGCGGCGGCTCATCTGCGAATGCAACGCATGGCACATCGCGCCCAATCGCGCCGGCACTGTGATCCTGTGCGACACCAACCACCCTGACCGCGGCCTGCTCCTGATCGACGCCGACACCGGCGCGCAGCGCCTGGCCGCGCTCTCGCAGAGTTCGAACCGGGGCTCGCAATGGGCGAAATCCCGCTATGCGCTGCCTGAAGACTTCGCCGCCGCGCGCGCCGCGCTTGGGGGAAATCTGAGCTGGATGGAGAACGCCGCCGACACGGTCTACGGCCCTCAATACACGCATCCGCATCCGTCTTTCTCGCCCTCGGAGCGCCACGTGATTTTCACCAGCGACCGCAGCGGCCATCCGCAGGTCTACGCCGTGGAGCTCGATGGATAACCTCACGCACTCGCTGACCGGCCTTCTGCTGGCCCGCACGGGACTGGCGCGCGGGGTGCCATATGGAACGGCGCTGGCCGTGGGCGCGGCCAACTTCGCCGACATCGACATCGTCACGGGCGCGCGGAGCTGGATCTGCTATCTGCATCACCACCGGGGGTTCACGCACTCGCTCGTCTGGCTGCCGCTGGTGGCCGCCATGCCGCTGCCGATGTGGTGGCTGCTGGCGCGGCGGCGCGGACCGGTGTCCCGCGCGATGTGGCTCCGCGCGTATCTCATCTCGCTGGTTGCTGCGTTCACCCATCCGCTGCTCGACCTGCTCAACGTTTACGGAATCCGCCTCGGAACCCCGTTCACCGAGCGCTGGTATCACCTCGATCTGCTGTTCATCGTCGACGTCTGGGTCTGGGCGATTCTGCTCGTCTGCACGCTGGGACCGATGCTCGCGCGGCTCGTGTATTCCGAGATCGGCTTCCGCCGCACTCCGGGGCGCGGCATGGCGTGGCTGGGACTCGCCGGCTTCGCCGCCGTCGTTGGCCTGCGCGCGCTGCTCCACGAGCAGGCTGTGCAGCAGCTGAATTCGCGCGTGTACGCAGGCGAGCCGCCCCGCCGCGTGCTTGCCACGCCTTCTCCCGCGAATCCGTGGAAATGGACCGGCGTCGTCGAAACACGCTCCGCTTGGCGGCTGGTTCCCGTCGAACTCGGCCGTCCCTTTGATCCCGAAGCCGGCGCAGTCTTCTACAAGCCGGACATCGAACGGTTCCGCCCGATTGTGGCAGGCACGGAGACAGGGCGCGTGTTCCTGCACTTTTCCCAGGCGCCATCGTGGTCGATCATGCCCGCGCCGGATCCCGAAGGCGCGGTGGTGGTCCGCATCACCGATCTCCGCTTCGGGCCGCCGGAAGGCAACGCTTTTGTCGTTACCTTCCTGATCGATGCCCAGGGCCGCGTGCTGCGCGAGGACTTCTCGTTCGGCCGCAGGCGCTGAACTCTTCAGCGTGGATCCGGCTTCAGAAGCGAAGGCGGACGGCGCGGCGGACCTGCTGCCGCGGAAATACCGCGGCCCGCGGCAGGCGGCATGCGCAGCTCCGCGGGCCGCTTTCTCGGTCTGGCTTTGAGGCCTCGAGCAGCAGTGCTCCTACCGCCGTTCGAGCCGCACGGCCGTGTCTGTGGCCAGTCCATTCACGGTCAGCGTCACGTCGCCCGAGGCATTGGCCTGCACGGTTTCGGTCCGCACGGGCTGCCCGGTCGCCGTGTTGTACCACGTCGCGGTGTAAGAGGCGTTGGCCGCGCCCATGGCTACCGTCACCGTGCCGCTCACCGCAGGCACGGCGGCGCCATCGACCACGGCGCGCCACGTATGGCGGCGGTTGTCGATCCAGAGGTGCGCGCGGCCGCCTGCCGTGTCCTTCTGCCCCAGCACGCGCAGGTCAGTGTGCGAGGCGCGCGCATCGGCGTCGCGGTAGCGGCCGTTGTTGAGCGGGATGCCGCTCATGAAACGGTTCCAGTTGCCGTACAGGCCGTGGAGGCGGTAGTTGAAAATGTTGTCGGTGTACCAGTAGAGCGGATACACGCCGCCCGGACCGCAGCGGGCCCAGATCATCTTGTGGAGCCAAACGCCGTTGCGGTCCTGCTGAAGGCCCGTGTCTTCGTCGTCGGTGGAGCGCGGGCCGTTGATGCCCTGCTCGCCCCACGTGGCCGGCTTGCCCCAGTTCATCTGGAGCGAAGCGCGGTCGTATTCGGCGAAGAAGCGGGCTGAATCGTTGGCCAAATCGTCGCGCGGCTCGATCCAGCCGGCGCGCACGTACACATGGAAGTCGACGTTCGAGATGGGCGCGCTGTCGGGGTGCTTCCACGCCTCCTCGGCGAACGTCGCCCAGGTAGAGGTCGTCGCCGGATGCGGGTTGCCATCGGCGCCGGCCAGCGCGGCCAGCCGCGCCGCCAGGCGGAAGTGCGCGCCTGGGCCGGGCGCCTCTTCGTTGACCAGCTCCCAGCTGTGCACGGAACGGTGAGCGCCGAAGCGCGCGAACAGATAGCGCCAGTAGGCCTCGTGCAGCCAGCCGCCCGGCGTGCCAGGCCCGTTGTTGAAGTTGCCCCCGTTGCGGTCGGCAAGGCCCTCGGGGCCGAGGTGGTTCATCAAGTACTCCTGCTTCTCGCTGATCACCAGCCGGAGCGTGATGCCGAGCTGCCGCGCCACGTCGAGGATGGAGTCGATCGCGGCGCTGCGGCGCGGATCGAATGTGGTATGCGAGTTGAACTTCGGCGACTGCAGCAGCTGCGGCCCCAGTGCACCGCCGCTCTGCAGTTCGTAGAGCGCCACCTCGTCCACAAACGCGCTGCCTCCCGTCGTGTTCTCCAGAATCACGGACAGGAACGACGCCACATCGGTCGTGGCCGTGAAATCGCCATAGGCCACATGCCAGGGCGTGTCGCCTGCCGCATGCCTGACGAGGGCGGGCAACGATCCGGTCTGCCCAACCTCGGGCCAACCGGTGAACTTGATGCAGACGCCGTAAGGCTGGCCCGCGGTGCGCGGCCCCGTCACGCCCTCTGTCCGCCAGCGCACGAACACGCGATAGCGGCGGCCTGGCACCAGCGGCACGACGGAACTCGAGAACCCGTAAAACATCAGCGGGTTCCTCTCATCCAGCCTGAGCGCGGCCAGTCCGTGCGCCCAGGCGCTCTCCAGCGACAGCCCCGTGGCTGGGACCGTTCCTTCGTAGGACAGCGTGCGCGACGTCCACGGCCCCCAGGCCGAGCCCCAGATCTGTCCGCTGATCCACCAGCGGAACATGGTCTGATTGCCCGCACCCACCTGGTTCAGGTTGTTGATCATCTCGTAGGAGAACTGCCGCGGACCGGCGCCGATGCCGCTGCCGCCGCCAAGGAACGGCGAGCCGTCGGCGTACTCGAAATAGCGCCAGTCGGTCTGCGAAACGCGCACGGGTCCGCGGTTGGCCGGACCGGAAGGCGCGCCTGCCGTGAAGGTTCTCTCGGCCGACTGCGCCGTGCCACGGGCTTCGCGCACTTCGATGCGGTAGCGCCACACGCCCTCCTGCGGCGGCGCAAAGCGCACGGTCCACTCCGGCTCACCCTCCGGGTACATCCATTCTTCGTTCGACTTCAGCGCCCGCTGATAGCGCTGCTCGAGAAACGCAGGCCGCCGCAGCACGGTGGCCCAGTTGTCGCGCGTGAACAGCACGTCGACGCTCACACCATCCACCCACTCCAGCCCGCGCGGCGGGTTGGCGTCGTAGGGCAGGTGCGGATGCGTGGCTGCGCTGTTTTCCAGCCGGAAGCGGATCACATGCGGCTCCCAGCGCTCTGCCGTCCCTGTTTCGCGGATGTCCGTGACGGCCAGGTTCCCCGGCGGCACATAGCGCACGCGCCGCTCGGCCGCGGCCACGCGGCCCTGCGAATCGCGCACCTGCGCCAGAATCCGGTTCCAGCCGGGCTTCAGCGTCAGCGCCGCGCTCCAGGCGTTCGAGAGGCCGGCCGTGGCCATGGCATCGCGGTCCGTCGTCACAAGGATTTCGGCCAGCGTTCCTTCCGCCGTGCCGCGCACTGTCAGCGAAGCGCTGCTCACCACTGCTCCGTCGGCGGGTTCGGTGATCGCGATCCGCGGAGCGCCCGCAGGAACAGGCGCGCTCCACGCCACCATGCGCGTTACCACGTTGCCGTCGTCGTCGGAGGCGCGGAACACGGCCGTGTAGCTGCCAGGCACGCTCACGCGCCGCGTTCCGGAAGGCCATTGCGAGCGCGCTCCGTCGCCGAAGTCCCAGTTGTAGCGCACCACCGCGCCATCGGGATCGTCGCCGGTCACGCGGTAATCAAGCATCCGCTCTCCGCCCGGGCCTTCGCGAACCTCGATTACCGCAGTCAAATCGGGCGGCAATCCGGTTCCGGTCTTGCGCACAACGGCCAGATCGTCGGCGTATACCGTCATCTGTTGCCCAGGGCCGCCGAAATAGCCAACGGCCACGCGCGACTGCGCCGTGGTGGCCTTGAACGTGATGGCGTATTTCACCCATCCGTTCCCGGCGCTTTCGAGCGTGATCCAGCCGGAGTGGGCCAGCACGTTCCAGTCGTAGCTGGTCACGGAAAAATGGAAGCCGCCCCAGTCTGTGCCAGTGTGGGAGGCCACGCGCGCCCAGCCGGTCACCTTGTATGTCTCGTCGGGGGTCGTCGGAAAGACCTGCTCGAGCATCTGGTTGACCAGTTTCACCGAATACTGGCCGGAGTTGCGGTCTTCTGTGGTGACCTGGCCAGAACCAGACCACCCGTTGAGGCTGCCGGCTTCGAAGCCAGGGTTCGCCAGCAGATTGCCGGAAGGCGTGCCGCCTCCGCCGCCACCACCGCCACCGCCGCCACCCGAGGAGGAGTTCACAGTGATTGTCACGGCGGCCGACGTTGCCTGCGCTCCCCTGTCATCCACGGCGCGCGCCGCCAGCGTGTAGGTTCCAGTGCTGCTCAAGGTCAGGCTGGCTGAATACGGGGCTGAAGTGTCCGTCGCAGCCACTGCCCCGTTCACCAGGAACTCCACGCGAACGACGCTTCCATCTGGATCCGATGCCGTGGCAGCCACATTCACCGTTGCGGGCGCGGTGAACGCGGCGCCATTGGCTGGCGCAGTCAGCGCTACCACCGGCGGCTGGTTCGGCGGCGGCGTGTTGTCAGGCGGAATCGGCGATTCGCTGACGATGAACTCGTCGCCGCTCGCCTCATACTGCCCTCCGCCGCTGAAGTTGCTGAAGTTGATCCGCGTGTCCTGCGTGGTGGCGGTGAAGGTCATGTCGAGGCGCTTCCACTGCCCGGCGGGCGTATCCTGCGCGGTCACAAATCCGGCCGCCAGTTCCGTCCAATCCCAGGCCGTGATGTTCACGCGCAGGCCGCCCCAGCTCGGCGGCTGGATTTCACGGTCGATCCGCACGCGGGCCATCGCGTAGTAACGGCGGCCGGGCGTCGTGCGGAATGTCTGCGTGATGCTGCCGTCGCCGTTCATCTTCAGCCCGAACCGTCCGGCGTGCGCCGCTTCCGGGCTGACCGTGAAGCCCCAGTCGTGGTACCAGCCGCTGAAGTCGCCTGTCTCCAGCCCGCCGTTCACCAGGATGTTGTTCACCGCGCCACCGCCGCCCGAAGCGGGCGTCGTCGCCATGGCCGGCCCGGACCAGCCTGAGCGGTTGCCCGCCGCATCCACGGCGCGCACCCTGTACGTATAGGCGGTGGACGGATTCAGGTTCGAGTCTGTGAACTGCGTGGCCGTGATCAACGGCTGCGCGATCACAGTGCCGTTGCGCTCGATCTCATAGCCGGCCACCTGGATGTTGTCCGACGATGCCTGCCACTCGACGCGGACGCTCGTGGGGCTCTCCGCCGTGGCGGTCACCGATTGCGGCACGCTCGGAGGAGTCGTGTCGGCGGCCGTTTGCACGGTCACCGTGACGGCCGCCGAGGTGGTCTGCGCACCCTGGTTGTCCACCGCCCGCGCCGCCAGCGTGTACGTCCCCACCGTAGCCAGCGTCGCGCGATAGCGGTATGGAGCAGCCGTCACGACGCCCGCAACCGATCCGTTCACCAGGAACTCGACGCGCGCCACCGTGCCATCCGGATCCGAAGCGGTCGCCGTCATGTCGAATGAGGCCGGCGCCGTGAAAGTCGCGCCATTGGCCGGCGCCGTCAGCGCCACCGCCGGCGGCTGATTCACCGGCGTCGAACCGTCTGGCGGAATCTGCGTCTCGCTGACGTAGAACTCGTCGCCGCTGGCCTCGTAACGGCCGCCGCCGCTAAAGTTCTCAAACGCGATCCGGGTCTGAGTCGAAGCAGCGACAAAGTTGAAGTCGAGCCGCGTCCACCGTCCCGGAGGCGAGGTCTCGACCGTGACAGCCCGCTGGCCGAGCTCGGTCCAGTTGCTGTAATTCGTAATCTGCACGCGCACGCCGCCCCAGCTCGGCTTCGTGATCTCACGGTCGATTCGCACGCGCGCCATCACGTAGTACCGCCGCCCGCGTACCGTGCGGAACGTCTGCGTGATGCGCCCGTCGCCGTTCATCTTCACGCCGAACCGCCCCGTGTGGGCCGCATCCGCGGAGGCCGTCAGGCCCCAATCAAGACTCCACCCCTGCAGGTTGCCCGTCTCGAAGCCGCCGTTCGTCAGCAGGTTGGTCACCTGCGGCGGGGGCGGTGTTCCGCCTCCTCCGCCTGAGCTCGGCGTCGTCACCGTCGCGGCCGCGCTCCACCCCGAGCGGTTGCCCGCCGCATCGCGCGCCCGCACGCGGTAGGTGTAGGCTGTCGAAGCCGCGAGGCCGCTGTCAGTGAACTCTGCCGTTTGCACTGTCTGCGTCAGCACTGTGCCGTTCCGCTCGATCTCATAGCCCGTCACTCCCACGTTGTCTGTGGAGGACTGCCAGACGAGCCTCACGGACGAGGAGCTCAGCGCCGTGGCCTGCAAAGCCTGCGGCATCGAGGGCGGCGTCGTGTCGGGCGGCGGCGCCTGCGTCGTCACCTGGATCGTCACCGCCGCGGACGTCGTCGATGCTCCCGCATTGTCGAACGCCCGGGCTGCGATCGTGTAGGTCCCCACTGCGGTCAGCGTGACACTCAGCGAGTACGGCGCCGAAATATCCGTTCCCGCCACCGCGCCGTTGACCAGAAACTCCACCCGCGTCACCGTCCCGTCGGGATCCGACGCCGTGGCGGCAACGTTCACCGTAGCGGGCGCAAAGAATGTCGCTCCGTTCGCCGGCGCCGTCAGCGCCACCACGGGCGGCTGGTTCGGCGGAGGCGTGCCCCCGCCTGACGGAACCCACGTCTTTTCGCCGAAGCCTTCGATCGCTCCGACGATCCGTTGCCAGTGGCAGAGGTCCCCGATCACGTATGGCGCGTCCACGTATTGCTCCAGCACCGCACCCGGCTCGTTGTACACATACGCATGCACCATGAACAGAGCCCACGGGGTATCCGGCGTCACCATATGGTTCTCGCCATAGTGGCCGGTCCAGAGGTCGATGGGCGGATACTCCCCGCGATAAAGGAACCAGTACGGCCAGTGGCGCTCGATCGCGCGCGGCTGCCCGGCCTGCCCTTCCTGCGGATTTTCGGTCACGCGGCGCCGGACATCGTCCAGGCTGTTTTCGGCCAGAAACCGCCCGATCTCCGGAGCGAAGAACACGCCGACGGCGTTGTTATCCCGGTGGAAATGGAATGGCAGGAAAGCCCAGTCATGCTGCCGGGCGCCGATGTGCCGCTGGAAAGCTCCGTCCATGAAGGCGCTGAAATTCGCCCCCGCCGTCAGGCCGGCGCGGATTTTGTCGAGCGCCGCCTGGTAGGTCGGATCACTCGTCAGGCCGAACTTTTCGAGCATGCGCACCCAGCCGATCGCCCCGGCCACCTCGCCATAGCGGATCGGCTGGCTGGGGATCGCCTGGAACAGGTTCCGGAGCCGCGTCCAGCGCGCTCCCGATGGCGGCCGCGCCGTGGAGATGAAGTCCCAGTCGCCCGTGGCCTCCGCATACTGCCACAGCATATAGATCGTCTCCGGCGGAACCTGCACGGGAGGCCAGATGTTGGGCCGGATCGGGTCGGGATTCGGGGAAAGCGGCAGCAGGTGGAACTCCCGCCGCGGCTGCGTCAGCTCGCACGCGCCCCAGCCTCCGCAGTGTTCGAACGCCACCTCTGTCGGATCCGCAGCCCGTACCATCGATGCCAGGAACGTACGCACCCGCGCCTGCGTCGCCGCCGGCAGGTAGGGCAGCGCCAGCGACATCACGTAGGCCGTCTCGCCCGGATTGCCGTACAGCATCCAGCTCCCCGTGATGCCGATTTCGAAATACGCCGGGCCTGGACGTCCATTGCGGTCCACGAAATCGAGATACCGTGTGATTTCCGCATCCAGCTCTGCCCGCAGCCGGTCCGCCCCGGCGCTGATGTTGCGCACCTCCAGCCGCTCGGTCGCATATCGCCTTGCCGCGGCCGCATCCACAGCCGCCGCATTCGTCCCGGCGGCCGCCAGCAGGAGAATGAGTGCTGTCGCTCGCATGATCGGCCTCCCTGTTATCTCGGCACTGCGTATGACTTGATCCCCGCGGTGTCGCGCAGCACGACGCGCGCGTTGGCGATCACCGCACCCACGTGCGTGCCGTACAGGCCGGCCGCGCCCGTATCGTCGGTGCTGTAGAAACGGATGTTGAACGTACGGTGCGTCGACAGGTCCACGCCGCCCGCCGAAACCCAGTTCGAGGACACGACGGCGTTGGAAGCCGCCGTCAGAATCTCGAATTCATCACTGATTTTGTGAAAATCTTCCCAGGCTTCCTTGCAGCCGAAATAGGGACTGGCGCAGCGGAAATATTGCAGGAATAAACGCGCTTCAATATTTGTCCCTTCCGTGTACACAGCCGGGTCGAAATTCAGATTGATCGGGTTGAGATCTCCAAACGGCCGCACGCCCATCCCGTCGAACCGGGCCCAGACGCTGCGCGCCGTCATCCACGCGCGTCCGCCCGCATCGTCCACCACCGGCGGCGCACCGGCGTCTCCGCTGCCGCTCGTCCAGAGCACGGGCTCGGGCTGGCTGTACCGGTCCTGCCCGTCACTGGCGCGCAAGACCCAGAAAGACCGCCGGAAGGGGTTGTTCCGGATCCGCTGGCTGATCGCCCGCTGCTCCGCCAGCCACTGCTGCGGCGTGCCGTCGCTTTGTGTCGCGTCGTTCACGCCCGTCGTCTGCTGAAGGAAGTACTCGTCGTCAATCAGCATTTGCCCATGCGAATAGACCGGCGTCGTGCGGAAGATCACCACCCCGCCCGCCTGCCGGCTGGCTACCGGCCACAGCCAACTGAAGGATTGCCCCTCCAGCCGCCGACGCCACAAACGCGCCCCCGTCGATGCGTTCAAGGCGTATGCGTAAAGGTTCTCCGCTCCGAAAAACACCCTGCCGTCAAGTACCGCCGCCGACGCCAGGATGGGCGCGCGCTCTGCGCCTGCGTCATTCGGACCTCCTACATCGAAGACCCACGCCGCCTGCCCCGTCGCCAGATCCACCGCATGGAAACGTCCATCCTTCGAGCCCAGGTAGATCCGGTTGCCTTCCACCGCTGGAGACGCCGAGTAGCCCTTCTGCGCTCCCCGGTAGGTCCACACCCGGCTGCCGTCAGTCACCGCCAGCGCCAGCAGCTCGCCCCGCTGCGTCGGCACGATCACCTTGCCGTCGGCGATGGCCAGCGTGGCAAACACGGGTGAACCGGCGTCCGCTGTCCACCGCACCGCGCCAGTTCGCTCGTCCAGCGCATACACCCTCCCTTTCGTGGTGCCGATCACCACCACGCCTTGCGCCACTACCGGCTGCCCGGATAGCGGCTCCGGCGCATTCCAGCTCCACGCCGGAGACCCGTAACCCGCCGGGTTGGAGTTGGTGTGCCGGTTCGTCGCCAGCGTCTCGCCCGCCTGATAGCCGCTGCGCGCCGCGTCTCTCTGCAATTGCGGCCAGTCCGCCGCCCGCAGCCCGGTAATTCCTGCCATGAGCAGCATCACAGCCGGTAAATTTTTCAGTCCTGCTTTGAGTAAGAATCGCGTGCTCATGAGCCCGTTCTTCTCCTTTCCCGCACTGCGCGGATCATTCCGTCCATCGGAACCTCTTTCAGAAGCCCGCATGGCATGGATCCCCGACCAGGAGCGGAAAAACATCTGTCCTCCGTTCTCGCCCCTTCCGGGCTTTTCCCGCTCTTCGCCAGAGGATCACGAGAGGTTTTTCTCGGAGAAACTCCGTACTGCAAGGCCGCCGCCGTACCGATTCACGGATGCAATATGACTGCCAGATTCCCCCCGTTGCGGTTTGCAACAACCGCTGGTTGCATTCCCATGAAATTCAACAGCGTTTTCCCCGCGCTTCCTGCGAATTGGATCTCCCTATTTCCGGGAGGTATTTGCGGTAAGGCCAGTCCGCCGTGGCCCGGGCGCCGTTCCACGCCCCCGCGGCCGGCCTCTCTCCGCCGGGCCGCGATCCTGCCGCATAGTACAATCAGTATTCATGCGAAAGTCCCTGATTTTCGCGGTTCTGGCGCTTTCTGCCACTCCTGCGCTGCAAGCCCGGGAGCCCGTCCGCGCGCGTCACGCCATGGTCGTCGCTCAGGAGCCGGTCGCGGCCGATGTCGGTGCGGAAGTGCTCAGGAAGGGCGGCAACGCCATCGACGCTGCCGTCGCCGTGGCTTTCGCGCTGGCGGTCACGCATCCTTCCGCCGGCAATCTCGGCGGAGGCGGTTTCCTTCTGGTTCGTTTCGCAGACGGCCGCTCCGCGTTCATCGACTTCCGCGAGATGGCGCCCCTGGCAGCCTCGCGCGACATGTATGTGGGCGCGGACGGCAAGCTCACGGAAGACTCTCTCATTGGCTGGCGTGCAGCCGCTGTGCCGGGCACGGTCCGCGGCCTCGAACTGGCTCACCGCAAGTATGGAAGCAAACCCTGGGCGGAACTCCTTCAGCCCGCCATCCGGCTTGCCGCACAGGGCGTCACGCTGTCGTATGCGGAAGCCCGCTCCATCTGCGGCGCGCGCGCGCGGCTCAGCCGGTTCGAGGAGTCCCGCCGCATATTCTTGAAAGACGGCGCCTGCTACGAGCCGGGCGAGGTGCTCCGGCAACCGGAACTCGCCCGTACGCTGGAACGCATCGCCCGCCACGGCGCGCGCGATTTCTACGAGGGGGAAACCGCCCGCATCCTCGCCGAAGAGATGAAGAAGCACGGCGGGCTCATTACGCTGGAGGATCTGCGCGGCTATCAGGCTGTGGAACGTGAACCGCTCAAGGGCGCCTACCGCGGCCACACGATCATCACCGCGCCACTGCCGAGCTCGGGCGGCGTCGGCATCCTGCAGATGCTCGGCATGCTCGAGGGAACCGGATACGAAAAGCACGGCGCAGGCTCGGCGGCGTCATTGCACTGGATCGCCGAGGTCATGCGGCGCTACTTCGCCGACCGCGCGGAGTTTCTGGGCGATTCCGATTTCGCGCGGGTTCCCGTGCGGGGCCTGCTGGATCCGGCCTATATCGCCTCCCGCCGCGCCTCCGTCCGCGCGGACCGCGCCACGCCCAGCTCGGAACTCGGGGCCGGCAGGCCCTCGCGCGAATCGGAAGACACGACGCACTTCAACGTCATCGACGCCCAGAACAACGCAGTCGCGCTCACGTACACGATCAACAATTCCTACGGCAACGCCGTCACGGTGCCGCGGCTCGGGTTCCTGCTGAACAATGAAATGGACGATTTTGCCGTCCAGCCCGGCAAGCCCAACATGTTCGGCCTCATCCAGAGCGAGGCCAACGCAATCGCCCCCCGCAAGCGTCCGCTTTCAGCCATGACCCCGACGATCGTTGAAAAAGACGGCCGGCTCGTCATGGCGCTCGGGGCGCCCGGCGGTCCCCGCATCATTTCCGGCGTGCTTCAGGTGTTGCTGAACGTCCTCGACTTCGGCATGGACATTCAGCGCGCGGTCGATCAGCCGCGCATCCATCACCAGTGGATGCCTGACCGCCTGTATCACGAACAGGGCCTCTCGCCGGATACGCTCGATCTGCTCCGCCAGCGCGGCCACGATCTGTCCGCCATCTTCGCTGTCGGCTCCGTCGAGGCCATCATGGTAGAGGAGCCGCGCGTGCGGTCTGTCGAGGACGCTACGACAAAAGGCGCCAACGTCACCGAACGCATCCGCTGGCTCGCCGCCGCGCAGAACGGACGCAGTGCGGGCAAGGCCTCGGGTTTCTGAATTGTATGCAGCGCGCTCTTTCCACTCATCTCATCGTCAACCACAGGCTCACCACCGTCTGGCTCGAACGCATCCACGACGCCGGTTTTCCGCTGGTGGAAATCTTCTGCGCCCGGCAGCACTTCGACTACCGGAACCGCTCCCAGGCGGCCGAACTCGGCTACTGGTTCCGCGACTCCGAACTCCGCTGCCACTCCCTCCACTCGCCCATGTACAGCGACGACTGCTGGGGCCGTTCCGGGCCAGGCGCGGTCATCTCCATCACGGAGCTCTCCAAGCCGAAACGCCTCGCCGCCGTCGACGAGATCAAGCGCGCGCTCGACGTCGCCGAGAAGTTTCCTTTCCGCTATCTTGTCCAGCACCTCGGCGTGTCCGAGGAAGAATACGACGAGAAGAAGATCGAGGCCGCGTTCACGGCTCTCGAGGACATCTGCCTGTTCGCCAGACACCGCGGCGTCGAAGTGCTGCTCGAGAACATTCCCAACCGGCTCTCTTCCGCCGAGCGGCTGCTGCACTTCAACGAGATGACGCATCTCAATCTGAACTTCTGCCTCGACACCGGCCACGCCCACATCATGGAGGGCGTCGAGAACGCTTTTCACCTGCTGAAAGACCGCATCCGCTCCACCCACATCCACGACAACGACGGCGAGCGCGACATCCACCTGTTCCCGACGCTCGCTTCCGGCGGCACTATCGAGTGGCCGCGCATCATGCCGCTGCTCCGCGAGCGCGGCGATCAGTTTCCCCTTCTGCTGGAACTGAAAGAGTCCCCCGATTTTCCCAACCCGATCGAGTCAGCCCGCCGTGCGGCTGACAACCTGGAGTCCTGCTGATGTCCTCTGTTCCGAGAATCACGATCGAGAACGCCTCGCAACACGACGGCCAGACCGTTGAAATCGCCGGCTGGCTGTACAACCTCCGGCGATCCGGCAAGATCATTTTTCCCCTGCTGCGCGACGGCACGGGCATCATGCAGTGCTTCGCCGTCAAAGCCAACATCAGCGAGAAATGTTTTGACGACCTGCGCGACCTTACGCAGGAATCGTCGCTTATCGTCCGGGGCCGCATCCGGGCCGAGAGCCGTGCGCCCGGCGGCTACGAAATGGACGTCGAGGATGCTGAAATCATCCACCGGGTTCCCGAGGAGCAGCCCTATCCGATCACGCCGAAGGAGCACGGCATCGAGTTTCTCTTCGATCACCGTCACCTTCACCTGCGGTCCCGCCGCCCGCATGCCATCCTCCGCGTGCGGCACGAGATCATCCGCGCCATCCGCGATTACTTCGACTCGAACGGCTTCACGCTGGTCGACACGCCCATCTTTACGCCGGCTGCCTGCGAGGGCACGACGACGCTGTTCGAGGTCGACTATTTCGAGGACGAGAAAGTCTACCTTACGCAGTCCGGCCAGCTGTACAACGAAGCCACGGCGATGGCCTTCGGCAAGACGTACTGTTTCGGACCTACGTTCCGCGCCGAGAAATCCAAGACCCGGCGCCATCTGACCGAGTTCTGGATGGTCGAGCCCGAGATGGCCTACGCCACGCTTGAAGACGTGAAGCGCGTCTCGGAAGAGCTGATCTGCTTCATCGTCCAGCGGGTGCTCGAGCGCCGCCGCCGCGAGCTGGAAACGCTCGAGCGCGACATCAGCAGACTGGAAGCGGTGAAGCCCCCATTCCCCCGCATCACGTACGATGAAGCCGTCGCCATTCTGCAACGCAAGGGATCGGAGATCCAGTGGGGCGGCGACTTCGGGGGCACGGACGAAACCCTTCTGTCCGAAGAGTTCGACCGCCCGGTCATGGTGGACCGTTTCCCGACCGAGATCAAAGCGTTCTACTTTCAGCCAGACGAGCAGCGCCCCGAGGTCGTGCTCGGCGTCGACGTGCTCGCCAGCGAAGGCTATGGCGAAATCGTCGGCGGCGGCCAGCGCATCCACGATTACAACCTGCTGCTCGAGCGCATCCGCGAACACAACCTGCCGCAGGAAGCTTTCGAGTGGTATCTGGACCTGCGCCGCTACGGCACCGTGCCGCACGCCGGTTTCGGCATGGGCGTCGAGCGCACCGTCGCGTGGATCTGCGGCCTCGATCACATCCGCGAAACCATCGCCTTCCCGCGCATGCTGTACAGGACGCGGCCATGAGGAAGATGCCCCAGGCGATCTCGGTCATCGGCGTGCCGCTCGATCTCGGCGCGGGGCGCCGCGGCGTCGACATGGGGCCTTCCGCCATGCGCGTGGCCGGACTCGATACGCGGCTCGAGTCGCTCGGCTACCGCGTCGAGGATCTGGGCAACATCGAAGTGGAGCAGCCGGAGTCGTCCCGGGTCGGCGCGGAGAACGCCCGCTACCTGAAGCCCATCGCCGCCACCTGCCGCGCCCTCGCGTCGCGGGTCGAGCGCTCCATGCGGCAGGGCCGCTTCCCTCTCGTGCTCGGCGGCGATCACTCCGTGGCCGTCGGCACGGTCAACGGGGTCGCCGCGCACTACAGGAAGCGCGGCCACAGGATCGGCGTGATCTGGCTGGACGCTCACACGGACATGAACACGCCGGAAACATCTCCTTCGGGAAATGTTCACGGCATGCCGCTCGCCTGCCTGGTGGGCGCGGGTCCGCGCGAGCTCACGCACCTCAACGGCGTCGCTCCGGTGCTTGATCCCCGCAATGTCGTGCTCGTCGGCATCCGCGATGTCGATCTCGAAGAGCGCCCTGTCGTGCGCGAGTCCGGCGTCGCCGTTTTCACCATGCGCCATATCGACGAGCGCGGCATGCGCGCCGTCATGACGGACGCCATCGCCATCGCCTCCCGCGGCACGGTCGGCATTCACCTCTCGCTCGACATGGACGGCATCGATCCCGGCGAAGCTCCCGGCGTCGGCACGCCCGTGCGCGGCGGAATCTCCTACCGCGAGGCCCACCTCGCCATGGAAATGCTCTGCGACTCCCGGCTGCTGCGCTCGATGGAAGTCGTCGAAGTCAACCCGATTCTCGACGTCGCCAACCGCACGGCGCAGCTGGCGGTCGAACTGGCCCTCTCGGCCATGGGGAAGCGCATTCTATGAGCGCTCTGCGCGTCGCCGTGCTTCACGGCGGGCGGTCCGGCGAACACGAAGTCAGCCTGCGATCGGCCGAAGCCGTCATCGACGCACTCGCCCGCAAGGGTTACCGCCCGATCCCTTATTTCATCTCCAAAGACGGGCGCTGGCATCCCGCTCCCATTTTGCCGGTCCCCGGAGCGAACCCCGACATCGACGTCGTCTTCCCCATGCTGCACGGCACTTTCGGCGAAGACGGCACCGTGCAGGGGCTGCTGGAATTGGCGGCGCTGCCCTATGTCGGCGCAGGGGTGTTCGCCTCCGCCGCCGCGATGGACAAGGTGCTGTTCAAGAGGCTGTGCTGCGAGCGCGGCCTGCCCGTGGCCGACCACCTCGTGCTTCACTCGCGCTCGCTCGACCCCGCCCCCGTGCTGCGGCGCTTCCCGTTCCCCGTGTTCGTCAAGCCCGCCAATCTCGGCTCCTCCGTCGGCATCCACAAGGCGCACGATGCAGCGGAACTCGAAGCCGCGCTCGCCGACGCCGCCCGCTATGACACGAAGATCCTCGTCGAGCGCTGCATCACGGGGCCCGAACTCGAGTGCGCCGTCCTTGGCAACCACGAACCCCAGGCTTCCACGCCCTGCCAGATCTTCCCTTCGCGCGAGTTTTACGACTACGACGACAAGTACGTGCTCGACAAGGCTCGCGCCGTCATCCCCGCCGAGGTGCCTGCCGAGACGATCCGCGAAGTGCGCCGCCTCGCCATCGAGTGCTACCGCGCGGTGGACTGCTGCGGCATGGGCCGCGTCGATTTCCTCGTCGAGGCGGCCACGGGCAGGGTGTTCATCAACGAGCTGAACACGATCCCGGGCTTCACCAGCATCAGCATGTTTCCAAAAATGTGGGCCTACGACGGACTGCCCATGCCGGAACTCGTCCACCGTCTCGTGGAGCTCGCCCTCGAGCGGTTCCGTGAGCGCCAGGCCCTGCGTTTCGAAAAGTGATGCGCCGCGCTGCAGCCCTGCTCCTGCTCGCTCTGCTGCCCGCGCGTCCGCAGACGCCGCCGCCTTCCACTGAAGATCTGGAGGAAGCGGTCCGCCGTTTCACCGCCGCGCTTGCCGCTGCAATGGAAAACGCCGCCGACCCCGTGGATCTCGATACAGCTTTCTACCGCGGCGCCATTCCGGGCATGCTGCGGCGGCTCGACCCGCATTCAGTCTTCTTTGATGCCGAACAGTTCGAGCAGCTCAAAGAGCTCGAGCGCAGCGTCACCAGAGGCTTCGGCACCGTGGTCAGCCTGCTGCCTGGCCGCGTCATCATCCTCCAGACCATGCCCGGCTCTCCATCGCAGAAGGCTGGCCTCGCGCCTGGCGACGAGATTCTCGTCATCAACAACATTCCTCTCGCGTATCTGGATCTCGATCAGCTGGTCGAACTGCTCGGCTACACCCGGCAGCGCGAAGCGCATCTGCTGGTCCGCCGCCAGGGCGAGCCCCGGCCAGTGGAGGTGACGCTTTCGCCGGCCGAACTCGATTCGCCGAGCGTCGACCGCAGCTTCCTGCTCGAGCCGGGCATCGCCTACATCCGCGTCTCCAGCTTCGACGTGAAGACGCCCGAAGCGTTGCGCGAAGCTATTCAGAAGCTCGGCGGCGAGGAGCTCAAAGGGCTCGTCCTCGATCTGCGTAACAATCAGGGCGGCGTCGTGCAGGCAGCGGTGGCCGCCGCGGCGCTGTTTCTCGAGGCCGGCTCCGTCATCTTCTCCGCGCGCGGGCGCAATACGCCAGTCGAAGAGCTGAAAGTGCCCGTGGGTTTCACCCCATACCGCTTCCGCCTCGCCGTTCTCGTCAACGGCAAGACCGCCAGCGCCGCCGAGATCTTCGCTGGCGCCATCCAGGACAATGACCGTGGCGCGCTCATCGGCGAGCCGACCTTTGGCAAAGGCCTGGTGCAGCGCGTGTACCCTCTCAGCAGCGGCACGGGCCTGGCGCTGACGACCGCCTTCTATTACACGCCCAGCGGCCGTTCCATCCAGAAGCCTCTCAGAGGCACGGAACTGGACCGCGCGACCGCGGAGTCTGAACAGGAGTTCCGCACGCGGCTCGGCCGCCCGGTGCGCGGCGGCGGCGGCATCCAGCCGGACTTCATCGTGTACCAGCAGGCCTATTCGCCGCTGGGCCGCGTGCTCGAAGCCTCGGGAGCCTACCCGAATTTCGCAACGGAATGGCTGAAAAACCGCTCCGGAGGCGTCAGCGGAGACTTCGAAATTACAGCCGAAATTCTCGACGAATTCCAGCTCTGGCTGTCCCGCCGCAACATCCGTCCCACGCTTGCGGAGTGGACCGCGGAGCGCGAGACCGTCCGCCGCCGGCTGAAACAGGAGATCCTGAACCAGGCTGTCGGCGTGGCCGCAGGCGATGAAGTGGAGCTGCGCGCCGATCCTGTGGTCCTGCGCGCCCTGTCACTCTTTGGCGCCTGAAGCCCTGCCCGCCTTCGGCCTTGCCGGAGCCGCCTCTGCAACCGCCTGCACCTTCTGCGGCTGCGCCAGCCACAAGAACACCGTAAACAGGAGCACGGGCGCGGATGTCAGCCACAGGCGCACGCCTTCCAGGTTGGCCCGCGCGGCAGTGCTGCCCCCCGTACCCCACAGGACAATCACGCCTCCAGCCGCCATCAGCAGCCACGCCATCGCCGGCCATGACGGCTGCCACGGTCTTCCCGGCCGGAAGACGGCCATCAACAGCAGGACGAACAGCAGCGGGTGGGCCGGAAAATCGCCGAGATGCCAAAGCCCGGCTGCCGCCGCCTGCACCGCTTCCCCCAGCCGTCCCGCCCGGCCGAACCCTTCCAGGCCAAGCAGAGCCCTCGAAGGCGACAACGAGACATGGAATGCCACCGTGAGCATCAGTCCAGGTGCGGCTCCAGCCAGCCACCAGAGCGTACGCAACCGGCTTGCGGCGGCCAGGGCGGCCAGAAGCGCCACACAGCACGCGAGCCCGTCGTTTCCTGTGAAGGATGCCCAGCCCGCCAGCGCACCGCTCAGGACGAGTCCGGAAGCGCTCCATCGAGCCTGCTCCGCCGCCGCAGCCGTGATCACCGCCGCCGAGACAAAGACCGCCGCCGGAATCTCGGCGCCTTGGCCAGCGGCATAGCGCCACAGCGGCGTCGCCGTCAGCAGCGCAGCTGTCGCCAGCGCCCCCCAGGCCCATCCCGTCAGCCACGCGACACCGAGGCCGAAGCCCAGGATCAGCGCCGCGCTCATGAAAAACGCCCCCGCCTGCGGAGCCGTCTGCCGGATTTCTCCGCTCTGAGCCCAGACCCGCGCCACCGCTGAAGGCCACAGGAGCGGAAGCTCAGGGTGGGCCTCAGTGAGTTCTGCTGAAACCGCGTTGCGCCACAGACCTTCGCTGACGAGCATCCGCGCCCGAACATTGGATGCCCCCCATGCATCCCAGTCTCCCTGCGGATTCGCCCGCAGATAGATCGCCACGGCGCCCAGAAACGCAATCACGCTGCCCGCGGCTGCCAGCCCCGCCAACCATGCCAGCGGGAGCGGCCTCGCAGGCATTGCCGGTGCGAGCTCCGCGACCCTTCTACGCTTCAGGAACCAGACTGCCACTCCGCCCGCCAGAACAAACGCATCCGCAGTCCACGCCGCCCCCGCAGGCCTCATTCCCTGCCATATCAGGAAGAAAAACAGCGCAGCGGTCGCCCCTGTTCCAAAGGCCGCGGCCAGAGCCGCCTCGAAACCGGGTCGAACCCATGCTGGGCCAGCCGTGCGGGGCAGCAGCGCACGGACCCAGAACCATCCTGCCACTGCCGCGGCCACCCATCCCAGGACGTTCATCGCGCCGCCTCCGGCTTGCGGTACAGCACAACGTATCCCCCGAGGTCCTGCTCCATCACCAGTCTCCGTTCCTGCCCCTTTTGCGCAAAGTTCTCTTCTTTCGTAAAGATGCCCAGCCAGTACCGCGCCTGCCCTGCCGTTTTCGCGTCCTCTTTCAGCAGGATCCTGGGCGCAAGCGCATGCTGCGCCGCCAGAAAAGCCGCCATCCCGTACGTTTCGCTCAGAGGCGCGTCGGAGAAGTAGCCCATGCGCTCGCTTGCCGGCACGCGCTCCGCCACCGGACGCAGCCGTGCCTGAAGACCCATCACCTGATACGGATCCGGATACTGTGTGGCGAACTGGTCCGTTACGCCGAACTGAATCAGGGCATTGTAGAGGGCAATGACGGACAGGGCCGCGACTGCGGCCTTGATCTGCCATGATGAAGACTTTCCTGGATCCTGCCTCATGACAAGCCTAAATGATAGCAGGAGAACTGCAGGGTAGAATGGCGCGCGAAGGAGATCTCCATGCCGATTCGTAGCCTCTCCCGCCGCGCGTGGCTCGGCGCCGCAGCCTCCGCCGCGGCCTTGAAAACCGGGGAAGCGGAAGTCCGCTTCCTGCAGGACGCGCCCATTCGCCCGCGCGACCCTCTCAGGATCACCCGCCTGGAGACTTTTCCCGTCCAGCCGCGCTGGCTCTTTCTGAAGATCCACACAAACGCAGGCATTACCGGTCTGGGCGAGCCTATTCTCGAAGGCCGCGCCGAGACCTGCGCCGCCGCCGTGAAGGAGATCGAGCCGTACCTCGTCGGCAAAGACCCGCGAGCCGTCGTCCATCACTGGCAGGCCATCTACCGCCACGCTTTCTACCGCGGCGGGCCCATTCTCACGTCAGCGCTCAGCGGCATCGACATGGCTCTCTGGGACATTAAGGGAAAGGCCCTCGGCGTGCCGGTTTACGAACTGCTGGGCGGCCCTACACGGACGCGTGTCCGCGTCTATGCCCATGCCAGCGTGAACAATCCGGACCGCGTCCGCGAGGCCATCCGCCAGGGGTTCACCGCGTTCAAGACCGGCCCCGCGCGCCGCCGCAAGTATCCCCGCTACGTCGAATCGCAGGCGGAGGTCGAATACGCCGCCGACAAATTTGCCGAATTCCGGAAACTGGTGGGCCCGGAAATCGATATTGGCGTCGATTTCCACGGCGCCATTTCTCCGGCTTTGGCCAAGGTTTTAATTAGGGCTCTGGAGCCGCATCATCCGATGTTCATTGAAGAGCCCTGCCAGGCCCAGAACCACGACGTCATGGCCGAGATCGCCCGTTCCACGCACATCCCCATCGCCACCGGCGAGCGGGTTTTCACGAAGTGGGGTTTCCGCGAGATCCTCGAGAAAAAGGCCGCCACGATTCTGCAGCCGGATCTGTGCCACGCCGGCGGCATCACCGAAGTCCGGCTCATTGCCGGCATGGCCGAGGCCTACTACGCCGCCATCGCACCTCATAATCCGCTCGGCCCCATTTCGCTGGCTGCCGGCATCCAGCTTGCCGCCTCCATCCCGAATTTCCTGATTCAGGAACAGGTGACTCTTGGCGAAGGCTATCTGAAACAGCCTTTCACGGTCCGCAACGGCTATGTCGATCTCCCCACCGGTCCCGGTCTCGGCATCGAGCTGGACGAAAATGCTCTCGCCGGCAGGATCGGCCACGACTGGCGCAATCCGGAAAGCTACGACGAAGACGATTCGAGCGTCGTGGACTGGTAGCCGCCGCCTGCGCTGAACGCCGCTGCCGCTCTTTGGCGCGCCCCTTCCCGTATTTCTGCACGCTCTGGGCGGGGCCCCGCTGAGGCGTGCGGCACCGGCGGAAGCTTCATGCACGGACCTTTCTGATTTCGACAGCCCTGCATTCTTGCCGGTCTGGCCTCCCGTTGAAGGTCTCGAAGGCGCCGTCCCGCGCTGTCGCCTGCGTTTGGCCGGCGCTGGATCAGTCGCGCGGCGAGCGTTCAATAAAGACACGCAGGCGGTGGCTGCGGCTGGGGTGGCGGAGCTTCCTGAGCGCCTTCGCTTCGATCTGGCGGATGCGTTCGCGTGTCACGGCGAAATGCTGACCCACTTCCTCCAGCGTATGTTCGGAATCGCCCTGGAGACCGAAACGCATCCGGATGATCTTT
>Ga0209381_1001895_pt1 | contig 29881 bp, 15 predicted proteins | sample DewCreD2012metaG_FD_184111 | JGI IMG/M metagenome (GOLD analysis project Ga0209381, IMG submission 184111) | Hot spring sediment bacterial and archeal communities from British Columbia, Canada, to study Microbial Dark Matter (Phase II) - Dewar... ...
TGAAAACTGCTGCTCTCGAAAGCCGCCGGCCGCACCTGATCGCAGTCCTGCGGTCAGGAAAGCACGAGAGCCCGGGAAGCGCCCCCTGGCCGCCTCCCGGGCCCCGTTCTGGCAGCACTCAGGCTGAACTCAGAACTGAATGCGCGCCTGCACCTGAATCCACCGGTTCGTCGCCGACGTCTGCGAGACGATCTTGCCGAAGTCGGCGCGGTACGGATCCGTGATGGGATCGTTCATCTGCGACCGGTTCTGCACGTTCAGCGCATCCAGCCGCAACTGCATCGTCATTCCCTCGCGCAGCGTGAAATTCTTGGCGAGGTTCGCGTTCCACTGGTTGGTCATGTCGCGGCGCAGACCGCTGATGCGGGTCGGGAACACGCGCACGTGGTAGCCGGCCGGCCCGCGGGCCTGCGTGCGTTCGAATCCGTCCGTGTTGAACCACTGGTCCCAGGTGCGATTCACGTTCTTGATCTGGTTCAGATCCTGGCCGTAGTAGAAAATATTGCCCCAGTTCAGCAGCGGACCGGGCTGCCACTCGTAGGTGGCCGCCATCTGCCAGCCGCCCACCAGCGCGTCAACCAGACGATTCGAGCCGGACAGGAACTTCTTTCCCTTGCCGAACGGAAATTCGAACACGCCCGTGCCCGTGAAGCGGTGGGGCCGGCCGTCGTTCGATTCCCGCTCATGCCGGTTCGCATCGAACTCGTTGAGGAACACGTCGGCATCGCGCAGCCGCATGCCCGTGTAAGCAAGGTTCAGGTTCCAGCCCTGGCTGAACCGCTTCTCGAACGAGATCTGGATCTCCTGCGACTTCGTGTAGGCAGAAGCCTCGCTGTTGTCCGTCAGCCCGTTGATGTTGGGGAACGCCCGCATCAGCCGGTTCCGCGCGATGATGCGCTGCGTGAAGAAGCTGTTGGCGTTCATGTCGGCCCAGACCTCCGCCGGGAAGTCCTGGGCGCGGAAATTGCCGATGAAGAAGGGGTTCGGCACGTTTTCGTTGAGCAGCCGCTGGGCGCTTTCATCCCTGGCCAGGCCGCCGACGAAAAACGATGCAGGCAGAGGCTGCATGGGCCGCCCCGGCACGTTGTCCTGGCTGCTGAACTGGCTGATGCGGTCCGAATAGGTGCCCGCGTAGGCCACCGTGAGCACCATCGAAGTTCCGAACTGCCGCTGGATGCTGGCCTGCCACCGCTGCTGCCGCGGATGGGGCGTGTCCCAGGCCGTAAAGCCGAAACCGCGGCCCTGGTAGGCGTTCCCGCCCAGCCGGTTCCGCGTCGGCTGGTCGAAACGCGTGCCGTCGGCGCGCACCGGGAACGGATCGTTCAGGATGCTGCGGAAGTTGTTCGGATTGGCGTCAGCCGGGTAGGGGGCCGAGGCCGCGCCCCAGGTCTGGCCGAAATCGTTCGAGATAATCGCGCTCGTCGTGCGCGAAAAATTGAACTGGTTCGGCCCGAAATTCAGGACATTCAACGTGTCGAAAAAGATGCCGTAACCGCCGCGGATCACCGTCTTCGAATTGAGCTGGTAAGCCGCCCCGAAGCGCGGCAGCCACATCAGCTCGTTCCGGTACAGCTGCCGCGGCGCGCCGTTGACTCCGACATAGGTGTTGCCGCCCATCACCTTGAATTGGGAAGCCGGCACCTGTGCGATCGGCGCCGCCGCATAGGCCGCCTCCGCACCCGCGGCGATCAGAGGCCGGAAATTCGGATCCCAGTTGCCGACCATCCGGTCGAACCGTTCCGTCGCTCCGCGTTCGTATTCCACGCGCAGTCCGAGGTTCAGCGTCAGCCTGGAATTCACGCGCCAGTTGTCCTGGAAAAACCCCGCGTAATACGGCGAGTGCAGTGCGAAGGAGTCGTTGGTCGCGATCGTGGCGCTCGACGGAATCCCCAGAATGAACGCCGCCCACGCCAGGCCCAGGTTGCTCGCCGGCGTCAGCGTGTCATCGTTGCGCCGCACGTAGTTCTGGTTGAAAGTGAAGTTCCCGCTCGTGTTGCCGCCGCCGCCGCCGGTCCGGAACTGGTTGCGGTTGTCGAACGCAAAGCGGAACGTGTGCCTGTTCGAGATGATCGTCCCTTCCGCCTTCGCTGTCATCTGGCGGAACCGCGTCCACACGGCATAGCCGCTCGGACTCACCAGCGAGTAGCCCTCCAGGTTCATGTACGGCAGGAGGTGCTGCGATCCGGCCTGCTGATCCAGGTACGCCGGCAGTCCCACGCTCGAGGGCTTGTAGGACCACGCTGCCTCCTGAAGATTGCCCTCCCGGAACTGGTTCATGGCGATGTTGAAGTTCCACATCTTCGTCGCCGACTGCGTGTAGACGATGTCGATGTTGCCGCCCTTGTTGTTCCGCACCAGCCCGTTCTTGCTCAGCCCGCGAGCCGTTTCATACACCCAGTCGCCGCGGTCCTCCGGGCCGAAATTGTTCACGCTCCAGCGGCCGAACATGCGCCACTTGTCGTTGATCTGAAAATCCACACGGTTGCTCACCGCGTAATAGTCCCAGTTGTAGGGTGTCTGATTGGCCAGGTAATTGTTCTGCGGCTCGTCGCCCACGGGAATGTCGCGGTTCGGTTTCGGATAGAACTTCAGGAACGCATCCAGGGCGGGATTGGCGAACCGGCTCCGGGGAATGATGTTGCCCGGGAACGGCGTGCGGATGAAGTTGTTCGGACGAGCCGGGTCGCGCGTGATCGACGTCGGATCGTGCACGATGAACCGCTGCGGGCTCGTCCTCACCTGCAGCAGATCGCTGAAGTCTCCTTCGCGGTTCTTCAGAGTCGGGACCGTCCGGTTGAAGTTGGCCGCGTCTTCCACCTTCACGTCCTTGAACCCGTTGTATGTGGCGAACCAGAACAGCCGGTTCCTGCCGTTGTAAATCTTCGGCAGCACCACGGGGCCTCCCATCGACACGCCCCAGTTGTTGCTCCGTCCGGTGGGCTGCTTGTCCTGGCTGCGCAGTTCATTCGCCAGCGCCGTGTTGCCCGCCGCCTCCGCCGCGGCGATCCGGCGGTAGTAGTTCTGCTTGACGAAAAACGGCGTGCCCTGCCAACGCTGCTGCCAGTGCTGCCACGTCAGCGTCCCGTGCAGCGCATTCGTCCCGGATTTCGAAATCATGCTGATGGCGGCGCCGGACGTCTGCCCGATGCCAGCGTCGAAGTTGTTCGTCTCCACCTTGAACTCGGCGATCGCGTCCGTGTAGGGCAGGTAGGCCGTCCGGCGCGAGGGTCCCTGGTTCGGCGCTCCGTCCAGCGTCCACGCGTTGCCCCCGACGTTGCCACTCACGCTGTAATCCGAGCCTCCCACGTTCGAGTGCAGCGCCAGATAGTTGTTCACGCCGCCCGTCTGCACGCCCGGAGCGAGCTTGACAAGCAGCATCGCGCTGTTGCCCATCACGGGCAGTTCCATCAGCGACTTGTTGTCGATCACCCGCCCGCTGGTCACCGCATTGGTTTCGAGCAGCGGCGCCTCCGCCACCACCGACACCGTCTCCGTCAGCCCGCCCACCTCGAGCGTGACGTTGACCTCGATCCTCGAAGACACCGGCAGCGTAATGCCGCGGCGGACCATCCTCTTGAACCCCTGCGCTTCCACGGTCACTTCATATTGCCCCGGCAGCAGCAGGTTCCCTTCGTAATATCCGGCTTCATTGGTCCGGGTGGTCATCGCCACGCCGGTCTCGGCGTTGCGGATCGTCACTGCGGCGCCGGTCACCACCGCCGCCTGCGGGTCATAGACATAACCGAATAACGAAGAGCGCGTCTCCTGGCCCGCCGCAGCGCCGCCAAGGAACGCGCAGACAGCAATCGCGCGCAAGATGCAAAGCTTCATGCTCACCCCTTTCAATCATCATTGCCCGGAGGCAATTGCTGCCCTTATATCAGAGCGTGAAAGCGGCGTCAACGGCATGAGCATCGGCGGACAGCGCACGGAATCTCCGCCTCGTCCTGCGATAAATTCCGGGAAAAAAACTTCTATTCCGCGGGCCGCGTCTGCTCGAGCAGCGCCCGGCTCCCGGCAACCGTCGGCTGCCGTTTGGTCCTTCTCCGCCCTGCCGCGCCGCCAACGGATTGCCGCGAGACACTGTTGCGCCTCAAGCAGGAGGCCGCAGCGGGTGAGACTCTCGTTCTGCAGGGGACCGATCCGCTGTGTGGCGTCCTGCCAGAGCCGTCCAGCCGGGAGCGGCCGTTTCAGCCACCGGCCCGCGCCTGCCCGAGCATCCGCTACTGGTCCTGCTGTAAAGCGATGATGTTGCCGCCGAGCTGCGAATACCGGGCCACGAGAAATGATCTCTTCGCCGGCTCCACTGCGAGGCTCGGGATCGACTTGTCCAGCGGCGTTTCCAGCGCCAGAAGACGCCGGCACCGCCTGGTGCGGAATTCAAACAGGTGAATCTCGGCATTGCCGCGGCGGCCGGCCGCCGGAAAGCAGATGCCTTCTTCCGTCACCCTCCACGAGCGCCAGGCGCCCGCGCCGCAATCGGCTGTCACAAATTCCTCCGGGCCTCCCGCAACGGGCGCCCGCCAGATGCCGGGCCTTCTCCGTTCTTTCGTGAAATACAGGTATTTGCCATCGACCGACTCCATCGCCTCGAATCCGCCGTTGCGGGTCACCTGCTCCTGCTTGCCGCTCTCGAGGGAGACGGACCACACTTCATCCCGCCCGCTCCGCGCCGTGGAATAGTACATCCGGCGGCCGTCCCTCGACCAGGCGGGCGCATATGCGCCCGCCGGCTCGGTCACCAGCCGCCGGGCCGTCTTGCCATCCGCCGAGATGATCCAGATACTGTGCAACGCCGGGCTGGAGGCGCCGCTTCGCGAGTCGAAGGCGATCCAGCGGCCATCGGGCGACCAGCGCGGACTGCCCGTGACGTTAGCTCCCCCGTCGAACAAGAGATGGGCATCACTGCCGTCCCGCGGCGCCACCCAGATCCCATAGCCGCCAGACCGCTGAGACACGAACGCAATCTGCTTCCCATCGGGCGAAACATCCGGGTCCGAATCCCGGAAGGCGGACTCCACCACCGCCCGTCCCGTGAGATCCCCTGCCGCCGTGCCCGGAGAAAACCGCCACAGATCGAACTGCGCGGAGGATTGCGCATAGGCCAGTTTGCCGTCCTGGAGCGATACAGTAGGGCTGAGCGCGTCAACGGCGCCGACGACGATCTGACGCACAGCCCCGCCAACCCGCGGTACGGCCCACAGCGCATTGACCCCTCCAGACCGGCGGCTCGAGAAGAGCACCTCGCTGGAATCCCGGCTCCACGCCAGACCGTCGATCGTTTGGGCGTCCCGCGTGAGCTGGAGCAGCTGGCCGGTGCGCAGGTGGAGCACGAAAAGATCGGCGTTCGTAAACGAGACCGCCCGCACAAACGCCAGTTGCTCCCCGTCTGGCGACCAGGCGGGGAGAAAATCGCCCAACACCCCAGCCGGCGGCTGCGTGAGGCCGCGCGCCGAGAGGTTGTCCATTTGCAGCAGGTGAATCGACACCGGCAGAGCCGGCTGACTGCGCTCGGAATAGGCCAGGAACCGGCCATCGGGCGAGACACATGGACTGCCGCCCCTGCCTGGCTCGGGAAACTCGTTCACGCGGACGAGAAACTGCTGGCTTCCGCTGTCCAGATCATGAAGAAACCACGCCGGCCCATCCTGGTCCTCCCTGAGGTACGCCAGACGCCTGCTGTCTGGAAACCAACAAGGCCGGGAGCCCGAAGCGTCGACTTCCGAAACGGCTGCCTTCCTGCCGGAGAGAATGTGTTTGACAAACAAGCGCGGCTGCGGCGAGCCAGGCGTCTCCCAGGCGTAGGCCAGCAGCTTTCCGTCCGGGGACAACGCTGGCTGGCTCTGCCGCCCTGACTCGCTGGTCAAAGGAACTGGGCGCCAGAAAACGGCCGGCGTGGAGCCCCGGCTGCGCTCGGCCAGCGATGCAGTCAGGACAGAAAGCACGACCGCCACGGCGAGCGCCGCCGGCCACATCCAGAACCTCGAGGCACGCCGCGGCCCTTCCGGACCAGGTTGCCAACGGCCGGCGCCCTCCGCGCCGCCCTCCGTTCCCGCCACCGCGCCGGCCACGGGCCAGCCGCACCGGACCGTCTCTCCCACGAAACGGTAGCCGCGCTTGGGAACCGTCTCGATGAGCCGGTTGCCCGTACTGTCACCGAGCGCTTTGCGCAAAGTCGAAATGTTCTTCGCCAGACAGGCTTCCCCGACAAACGTCTCCGGCCAGATGGCGTCGAAGATCTCCTGTTTGTCCACCACACGGCCGGCATTCTCCACCAGCAGCGCCAGCAATTGCACTGCCTTCGGCGTCAGCGCGACGACGGCGCCGTCCCGGTACAATACCCTGGCGTCCGGATCCAGCAGGTACGGACCAAACCGGTAGCAGCCGGAAGGTGCTGACATGGACCTCCCTCCCCAAAGCACATTTGTCCGCAGGATCTCTCATCGTATAACCGCATTTCAAGATTCTTTCAAGTTTCCCCTGCCCCGCTCGGCCAGAATCGTCCCGGATGCTGGCTTCAGTTGCCTGATTCTTCTCGGGCGAGTCAGCAAAGAAAACTCGAAACCCGGAATGCCTGAACGGAGGGCTTTCAACATCATGTGGAAATGGCGCATCGCCGTCTGGTCTCTTGGCTTCGTAGCGGCGGCTGGAATCCCAGCCTCCGCCCAGCTTCTGTTCGGATCCCTGAGCGGCGTCGTCACCGACTCCAGCGGCGCCGTCGTGCCCCGCGCCCGGATCGTGGCCACCCAGCAGGCCACCAACCAGGCCTCCGAGACGGAATCGAATGAAACGGGCGTGTTCACGTTTCCTACGCTCGCCCCCGGCGACTATGAAATCACGGTAGAGGCCCAGGGGTTCCGCAAGATCCGCCGGAGCGGAGTCCGGGTGACGGCTAACGCCACCATCCGCGCCGATTTCATTCTCGAGGTCGGCCAGGTCACTGAAACCGTCGAGGTCCTGGCTCAGACCTCTCCCTTGCAGACCGACGCCACCGATATCCGCAGCGATCTCCGGGCCAACACGCTCCGCAACCTGCCCGTACCCGTCACGCGCAACTACCAGAATCTCCTCATCACCGTGCCGGGCATGAGCCCGCCTCAAAGCGCGCATTCCATTTCAGCCAACCCGTCGCGGGCGCTCATGGTGAACGCCAATGGCACCACCGCCCAGTCGGTCGCGGTCCGCGTCGATGGCGCCACGACCTGGAATTCCTGGCTGCCTCACGTCAGCGGCTACGTCCCCGCCCTGGAGGCCATTGAAACCGTGAACGTGCAGCGCGGCAGCTTCGAGGCGGACCTCGGTTTCGCCGGCGGCGCCGCAGTCAACGTCCAGATCAAGAGCGGCACCAACGATTTCCACGGGACGGGATTCCTTTACCACTCCAACCAGAGGCTGATGGCGCGTCCCTATTTCCTGCCCGCGAACCGCGGCAAGGCGAAGCGCATTCTGAATCAGGCCGGCGGCACGCTGGGAGGCCCGATCATCCGCAACCGCCTCTTCTTCTTTGGATCCTACGAGGGCACTCCAGACCGACAATCCAGCTTCCGGCTCGGCAGCGTTCCCACCCTCCGCATGCGCAGCGGCGACCTCAGCGAAAGCGCGCGCGCCGTCTACGACCCCGCCACCGGTCTTCCTGACGGCAGCAACCGGGCCCCCTTTCCGGGCAATCTGATTCCTGCCGCCCGTCTCCACCCCATCATCCGCAAGATCGTCGACCTGACCCCCGCACCCAACACGGGCACCCCCTCGAGCCTCGTCAACAACTTCTACTCGGCGGGTTCTTTCGTCTACGACCGCCACGTCGTCGATACCAAGTTCAGCGGCCAGGTGACTGACCGCCTGAACGCCACCGCCCGCATCAGCTACCTCGACTGGCAGTTCAACAACCCTCCCTTCTTCGGCGCCCTTGGCGGTCCCGGCATCGAATCCCGCGGCCTTTACGATGGAATGGGCCTCGGACACACGCTCAGCATGACCTACTCTGGCGTCTACACTCTCTCGCCGACCGTCGTCCTTGACGGCTACTTCGGCTACACCTCCATCCAGAACGGAGTCGATGCCATCCGCCTCGATGAGAACCTCGGCCGCGATTTCCTGGGCATCCCAGGCACCAATGGCAGCAGCCGCAATGACGGCGGATGGCCGGGATTCAATGTCACGGGTTTCGATGCCTTCGGCCGGGCCTATCAGAACTCTCCCTGGAGCCTCCGCCTCCCGCAGGCCCAGTATGCTGCCAGCGCCGCCGTTGTCCGGGGACGGCATAATCTGCGCTTCGGCTGGGACGCCCTCTGGGTGGGCATGGATGGAATGGAGCCGGCAGGTTCGCCAGGTTTCTTCAATTTCACCCGCGAAGTCACGGGCACGCGGGGCGTCCCGGTGAATGAATTCAACTCTTACGCGGCTTTCCTCCTCGGACTCCCCAACAGCCTCCAGAAGAACGTCCGCACCGAGATGGGCACTGTCCGCACCTGGGCCAACAGCCTCTATCTGCGCGACAAGTGGCAGATCAGCCCCGCTCTCACCCTGACGCTCGGACTGCGGTGGGATTATTTCGGAGTGCCTACCCGCGCCGGCTCGCGCGGACTCGAAATCTACGATTTCCAGAACGACCTGCTGTCCCTGTGCGGCATAGGCAGCCTGCCCAAGAACTGCGGCTTCTCCATGAGCAGGCGCTACTGGTCTCCTCGCGCCGGCGCCGCCTGGCGCATCGCCCCCACCCTGGTTGTCCGCGCCGGCTACGGCATCGCCTGGGATCCCATCAACATCGGCCGCAACCCGCTTCAGACCTATCCCGTCGTCAGCCTCGCCGCATTCCCGGCGGCCAACGACTTCCAGCCTGTCATCTCCATCGAGCAGGGCATCCCCGCCGTCTCGGCGCCCGATCTCGGCAATGGCGTGATCCGGGTGCCGAAGACGGTCACCCTGGAGCTCGCCGATCCCCGCTTCCGGCGCAGCTACATCCAGTCCTGGAATTTCATGCTTCAGAAGGAACTGGCTGGCGGCTGGGTCGTGGAAGCCGGCTATGTGGGCAATCGAGCCCTCCGCCTGCCCAACCGCTGGCAGGCCAACTACGGCTCCATCGGCCTGGGAACGGCAGGGCTCGTCCTCAATCAACGCTTCGGCCGTACGGCCAGCACTGCTTTCTTCTCCGACACTGGCGGCTTCCGCAGTTGGTACGACTCCCTCCAGAGCACGCTCGAGCGCCAGTTCGCTTCAGGCCAGACTTTACGCTTCGCCTACACCTGGTCCAAGGCCCTCGGCCCGCGCGGCAATGAAATCGGCGTCGATGGCTATACCAATAACAACCCTGCATACTGGCCCCTGATCCGAAAAGTCCCCCGCAATTACGACAGAACCCATCAGATGACGGCCGCCTTCTCTTCCGCTCTGCCCTTCGGCACCGGCAAACGCTGGGCCAATTCCGGCGCCGCAAAAGTCCTGCTGGGCGGCTGGCAGATCAACAGCCTCCTCACGGCTCATACCGGACCGCCCTTCAGCGTCACCTCCTCCGGAGCCTCCCTCAATGCTCCCTTCAATGGCCAGATCGCCGATCAGGTCAAACCGCAGGTCGAAATTTACGGGAAACGCGAGCTCTGGTTCGACACCAGCGCCTACCGCGCTGTCGTCGAGCCTCGCTTCGGCAACTCCGGCTGGGATCAGCTCCGCGGCCCCGGCCTCGTCAATCTCGACCTGAGCCTCTTCCGCACCTTCCGCTTCCGGGAAAAGTGGGACGTCCAGTTCCGCGCCGAGTCCTTCAACGTCACCAACACGCCGCACTTCGGCAATCCGCGCAACGATGTCACAGCCAGCGGATTCGGAGAAATCACGGGCGTGCAGAACACGGGCCGTGAAGGCATCGACGAACGCATGTTCCGCTTCGGACTCCGCATCAGCTTCTGACGCCGCACTGCGGGCGGCGGGCCGGATTGCAATTCCGCCCGCCGCCCCGTCCGGAAATCCGCGCTCACCCGGCCGGCCTCGTCTGCTCCAGCAGCGCACGGCTCCGCGACCGCGAATGATTCGTCGCCGTCTCCACCGCTGAAATCAGCATCGCCCGCAGCCCGTGCCGCTCCAGTTCGTGGATCGCCGAGATCGTCACCCCGCCCGGCGTGATCACCTGGTCGCGCAGGATCGCCGGATGAACGCCTGTCTCTTTCACCAGCCGCGCGGCCCCCAGCACGGTCTGCTCCGCCAGCCGCGTCGCCACCTCGTGCGACAGCCCCATCTTCAGCCCGCCCGCGATCAGCGCCTCGATCACCATGTACACATAGGCCGGTCCGCTCCCCGACAGCGCTGTCACCGCGTCCATCGCCTCTTCATCCACGAAGCACACCACGCCCACAGCCCGGAAAATCCGTTCCACCAACGCGCGGTGCTCCTCCGTGGCGAAACTGTTCGACGAGATCGCCGTCGCCCCTTCTTCAATCACCACAGGGATGTTCGGCATCGCCCGGAACACTGGCATCCGCCGCGCCGTCAGCCGTTCGATCAGCCGGATTGGCGCCACCGCCGCCAGTGAAATGAGGATCTGCCCTTCATGCAGAACGTCCCGGATCTCCTCCAGCACCCGCGCCAGCACGCCCGGCTTCACGCTCAGCAGCACCAGATCGCTCTGCTCCGCCGCTTCGCGATTCCCCCCAGCCGTCGCCCGGATGCCGAACCGCGCCGCCACCTCCGCCGCCCGCTCCGGCGAGCGCGTCGTGGCGAGGATCTCGCCAGGTTCGGCCACCTGCGCCTTCAGAATCCCGCCGATCATCGCGGCGCCCATATTGCCCGCCCCCAGGACGGCGATGCGCTTCTTTTCGGACATGGACATCATTGTACCCGCCCCGGCCTCCGCTGACCCGCCGGCGCGCGGCAGGATCGTCCAAGTTATCGGCTATCTTTGTACCTTGACCTTAAGATCTGTTTACATGACAATGAGCTTCGGATGAGGAGGCTGGAAGCCATCCTCGCCGCTCTCAGAATGCTGTAGGGAGGTCAGTCAACTCATGAAATCACTCCAGAGGCCACGTCAGTTCCTCTGTCTTCTCACGTTGACGGCAGGACTGCTGTTGGGCCAGTCTTACACGGCCAGCATCCGCGGCACCGTCACCGACGCAACGGGCGCCTCCGTGCCGGGCGCGAAGATTACTGTGACGGAGGCGGAACGCAACATCCCCCGTTCCACCGTTACCGATGAAGCGGGACGTTATTTCGTCACGGCCCTGCCGCCCGGCAGGTACACGCTCTCGGTCGAAGCCAGCGGCTTCAAGCGCTACGTCCAGGCCGATTTTCCTCTCGCCGTCCAGCAGCAAGCCACCATTGACGTGCAGTTGCAGGTTGGCGAAGTCACGACCGCTGTCGAAGTGACCGGCACCGCTCCTCTGCTCAATACGACAATTGCGGCGCTCGGCCAGGTCGTCGAAAACAAATACATCCTCACGCTGCCGAACCTCGGCCGCGACTCGCTCGTGCTCGCGTACCTCACGCCAGGCGTTGTTGGGTCAGCCGGACGCCGCGGCGACACGAACACCAATTTCGTCGCCAACGGCGCCCGCAACTCCACTTCCGACGTGCTCGTCGACGGCGTCACGGTCACCACGGTCGAACAGAACTCCGGCATCACCGACCTCAAATACAAACCCAGCGTCGACGCCGTGCAGGAGTTCAAAATGCAGACCAATTTCTTCCCGGCCGAGTACGGCCAGACCGGCGGCGCCGTCATCAACATGGTCACCCGCTCGGGCACCAACGACTTCCACGGCACCGGCTATTACTTCTTCCGCCACGCCGACCTCAACGCCAACGGCTGGTTCGCCAACCGCGCCGGCAGCCCGCGGCCCTACTACCGCCGCGACCAGCTTGGCGGCGTCCTCGGCGGCCCGATCAGGAAGAACAAAACCTTCTTCTTCGCCAACTACGAGTACACCAAGGCCAAGAGCCCTCTCAGCTACACGGCTACGTTCCCCACGCCCGAACAGCGCCGCGGCGATTTCTCCAAGACCTATTTCGGCGATGGAAGGTTGATCCAGGTCTACGACCCCTTCGACACCTTCATCAACTCAGCCGGCCAGCTCGAACGCCGCCCCTTCCCGGGCAACATCATTCCTGAGTCCCGGTGGGATCCCGTCGCCAGGGCCGCGTTGAAGTATTTCCCGGAGCAGAACCAGGTCACCAACCCCATTACGAACACCAACAACTGGTTCCAGCAGGGGATCAATGAGAGCCCAAGCCACGGCATGCTCTTCAAGGGCGATCACAACCTCAACGACAAGATGCGCATCACTTCCCGCTACAGCTATGGCCGCAGCCAGGGCAATCCGCCCAACCTCTTCGGCAAGGGCAACCCGGCTTATACCTTCAATGACGGTCCCAGCGGCACGCGCACCCATCAGGGCGTCGTCGATTTCACCCGCACCGAGACGCCCACCCTCATCTGGACCGTCCGCTACGGCCACACCTATTCCAGCTACTTCCGCAACCCCATGGAGCCGTTCGATCTCACGACGCTCGGCTTCCCCAAGTACATGAAGGACAACGCCTCCTATCTGGTCTTCCCGACGCTGGCGCCGGAAGGCTACACCGACATCGGCACGGAAGGCTGGCTCATCATGGACCGCCAGGAGGGCGTGCATCACCTGACGGGTTCCGTCACCAAGATCGTCGGCGGTCATAACCTCAAGTTCGGCGGCGAATTCCGCAAGAATTACCTCGATTACCTGCAGCCCGGCTACCCCTCCGGCCGCGTGGCCTTCGGTTCCCAGGTCACCCGCCGCCTCCAGAACGTCGGCAACAACTATGAAGGCAACGGCCTCGCCACCATGCTCCTCGGCTGGGGCACCGGCGGCGATTACCACATCGATCCAAAAGCCTTCACCCGTTCCAAGTACGCCGGGATGTTCATTCAGGATGACTGGAAAGTCACCCGCAAACTCACTCTCAACCTCGGCCTGCGCTACGAGTTCGACATCCCCCGCTGGGAGACCCTCAACCGGCTCAGCTACTGGGATCTGGGCGCCCAGGCGCCCATCCAGGTTCCGGGCTTCGACCTCCGCGGCGTCTACCGCTTCGTCAGCAACGACCGCCGCTCCGACTTCCAGGGCGACTACAACAACTTCAGCCCCCGCATCGGCTTCGCTTACGCTCTCGACAGCAAGACCTCTATCCGCGGCGCTTACGGGCTTCTCTATCAGTTGTCCCGCGCCACCGTCTACGGCCACACCGGCTCTGGCTTCACCGTGAACTCGACTCCCACCTTCTCGCTCGACTCCAACGCCACTCTCTATGCCAAGTTGAGCGACCCCTATCCCGACGGCATGCTCATGCCCCCCGGCAACTCCCTCGGCGACCGCACTTTCCTCGGCCTCGGCGCCGGCACCGTGGTCCCCGACTGGAACCGCAACCCTGAGTACTACTCCTGGAACTTCTCCGTCCAGCGCGAGGTCGGCTGGCAGTCGCTCGTCGAGATCAACTACACCGGCAGCCGCGGCGCCCACCTCTTCGTCCCCTTCACCAGCCTCACGCCGCTCGATCCCATCTACTGGGGCGAGGGCAGAAACAAACTGCAGTCCTCCGTGCCCAACCCCTTCTACGGCAAGATCACCGATCCCCGCGCGGTCAACCTCAACCGCCCCACTGTTCAGCTCTTCCGCCTCTACCGCAATATGCCGCACTTCGACGGCGCCTCCAGCGGCACCGCCGAACCGCCCGCCGGCAGCAGCTTCTACCACGCCCTCCAGATGAAGTGGGAGAAGCGGCTCTCGCACGGCGTCACCTTCCTCGGCCACTACACCTGGTCGAAGATGATCGACGATTCCTCCATCGGCAGCGGCAACTACGCCTGGCTCGGCGGCAGCACCGCCATGCAGAACCCGCTCAACCGCAAGCTCGAAAAATCGCTCTCGGCCCATGACATCGCCCACCGCGCCGTCCTCAGCGGCGCTTACCAGCTCCCCTTCGGCAAGGGCAAGCGCTTCGGCGGCGGCGCCAACCGCCTCCTCGACGCCTTCATCGGTGGTTGGGAAATCTCCGCCTTCTGGCTGCTCCAGGGCGGAAACCCGCTCCAGACCTCTCAGTCCGGCGGCGTCCTCTGGAACGGAACCCAGCGGCCGAACCTGATCGGCGATCCCTCCACCTCCGGCAGAATGCAGGACCGGTTGAACAACTACTTCAACCCCAACGCCTTCTCCCGGCCCGACCCCGACACCTTCGGCACCGCGCCCCGCTACCTGAACTACCGCGGTCCCGGCATCCGCACCATCGACGCCGCCCTTCTGAAGAACTGGACTACGAAAGAAGGCCAGCGCTTCGAGTTCCGCCTCGAAGCCGTCAACGCCACCAATACTCCCATCTTCAGCGATCCGGCCACGAGCTACGGCGCCTCCAACTTCGGCCAGATCACCGGCGTAAAAGTCGGCGCCCGCAACGTCCAGCTCGGCATGAAATATTACTTCTGACCCGAGACAACCCCCACCTACGGCCCGCTCCCCCGCCGGGAGCGGGCCATTTTTTTCACAGAAAAAGGGGACAGGAACAAAATTCCCTTTTTTTCCCGCCTCCCGGACAGAGCCCCCTGCGGCGCGCCATCGGCGCACTTTCCGTCCGCAGGACGCCCCAGCCAATTTTGTCAGCGCCCTGCCTTCAGATTTCCCGCCGTCCTCCCCAACCCGTTTCACCCGCCCCTGGCCGGCGCCTGCATCCCACCCGTGACCAATGCCCCCCGGGCTTCCGCCCCGCCTTACTCCTCCCCCGCCCCCCGCGCCTGCAACATCAGCTCGTGATGGAACTGGTAGCTCATCTCCACCGGAACCATGTCCTTGAATCTTGCATGGATCACCGCCTGGAAAAACTCAGGCAACCGCCCCTTTCCGCCGGAAACGCGCCGCACCAGCTCCGCGGCGAATTTCGGATCCGTCACGAACTGCGCCGCCGCCGCCGTCCCCTCCGTCGAGCTCGCCGACAGAATCAGATACCGCGTCCGGCCATGCAGTCCCGGCACCCGGCTGATCAACGCATAGTCCTCCACCACATGCGGCGCTCCCTCCGGCCAATTCCCTTCCAGTTCCACAGGCTCCCCCGGCCGCGGCCGCAGGTTGCGGATCTGGCGCCCCTCCATCACAAGGTCCATCTGCACCGGAATCTCGTTGATCCGCGCCGTGTACTTCGGCGGCCCCAAAAAGACAATGTTGTGATGCACCAGATCGTCCCAGTTCAACGCACTGCTGCGCCGCACCAGAAACTGCGCCCCGCCCGCCGTCAGCAGCCGCGCCACCTCCGCCGCCGCAAGCGCATCTCCCACCCCCGTGTAGATGTGAACCGGCGCCGCCCGCCCCGCCCGGATCTCGGGCAGCAGCCACTCCAGATCGCCCGCCTGCTCCGCTTCCTCCCACCGGTTCACCCTTGGACTGCGGAAGAATCCGCGCTCAGCTTTGATGAAAAGCGGAGCGCCGACGCAGATCAGCACCGGCCGTTCCCCGCTCAGCAGCGGACTCCACACCTGCCGCTGCTCCGCGTTCAGCCCCTCGGGTCCCTCCGCCCGCATCAGCACCAGCGCAAGCAGCGTCACCACCCACGCCGCACCCAGCGCCAGAGCCGCCTGCTTCCACTTCCTCTCTGGGGCAGACCGCGGCCCCGCCTCGTTTTTCCGGAACCGAAGCTCGAAATGCCCCTTCGGAAACTCGATCAGAACCGGATCCGCCGCGCCCTCTTTCCGGTAATACTCTTCCAGCTTCTGGCGCAGCTTCCCCGCCTGAATCCGCACCGACGCGTCCTTCTGCGGATCGTAGTCCTGCGGCTTGCCGAAAACGTCAACACCGACGATGTACTCTTTGAGGCCTGCACCCTCGCCTGCGAGGCTTTTCTCCGCAAGATAGGAAAACAGCCGGCGCAGACTCTCTGCCTGCCGGAACGTCTCCGACCCGAGAATGCGCCGTACCTGCTCCTGCGCCTTGCCGGCAGACTCCGTGTCCAGCAGCATCAACTGGTTCACCCAGCAGTATCTTACGCCAGTTAACTAACCGGTGAGAAGCCCCGATCCATCTGTCTGACGCTTGCACCCCCGCCCCATCGGTCTCACCATCACCAACGGACAGGGGTCCGGATCTGTGCCGGCATTGCTCGCCAGACAGGGCTTCTGAGGGTCGTCAGGAGGTATTTCGCATGAGTCAGATCCCGCAGCGGGCGGCCGCAGCGCTGCTGCTTGCCTTCTCCGCTCTTCTCGCCCAGGATTACCGCGCGTCCGTCATGGGCCGCGTGCTGGACGCAACCGGCGCTGGCGTGCCGTCCGCCAACGTCCTTCTCACCAGCGAGGCCACCCGCCTCTCCTATCGCACTGCCACCAACGACGAAGGACACTTCCTCATCGCTCTGGTGGAACCCGGCGCCTATCAGCTCGAAATCGAAGCCCAGGGCTTCAAGAAGCTCCGCAAGGAAAGCCTCCAGGTGCAGACCGGCGCCAAACTCACCTTCGAGCTGCAACTCGAGCTCGGCCAGGTGACCGAGTCGGTCACCGTGCGCGCCGAAGCCCCCCTGCTTGACACCGCCTCGGCCGATATCGGCCAGGTGATCGACCGCCGCTTTGTCGATCTGCTCTTCATCCCTGACCGCAACCCGCTCGCCCTCGTCTCTCTCACGCCGGGCGTGCGCGGCGGCGGCGGACGCTTCAGCGACAGCGGCCAGCACTACGTCAATATTCTCGGGGGCAGCGGCCAGGACGGGCGCAACGAAATCGTCGTCGACGGCGCCTCCGTCACCCTGCCGCGCCAGGGCGGCGCCATGGCCGCCTCCCCTTCCGGCGACACCGTCGAGGAGCTGCGCGTGCAAACCACCATGTTCGACGCCGCGTATGGCCGCTCCAACGGCGGCGTCATCAGCTACGCCACCCGCTCCGGCACCAACAACCTGCACGGATCGTTCGAGTACTTCTACCGCAACAAGGCCCTCAACGCCAATAGCTGGCTCAACAACCGCAAGGGCCTGCCCCGGCCCGACGACCCCCGCAAGTTCGCCTCCGGCACCGTGGGCGGCCCCATTGTCCTGCCGAAACTTTACGACGGCCGCAATCGCACGTTCTTCTTCGCCAGCGTCCAGTACGACTCGCGCTGGAGCAACCCCACCTATGGCGGCCGCGTCCCAACCGACCTCGAGCGCCAGGGCGACTTTTCCCAGACTCTCAGCCCGAAAGGCACGCCGCTCGTGATCTACAACGTCTTCACCTCCGAGATCCAGGGATCGAAAGTCGTCCGCCAGCCCTGGCCAGGCAACCGCATCCCGCAGTCCTTCTTCAACAGGACCGGCGCCACCATCATGAACGTTTACCCCAAAGCCACCGACTCTGGCCAACCCCAGATCGGCGTCTACAACTGGTTCGAACAGAGCCGCGCCAGCAATCCCGCCAAACAGATCGCCACCCGCGTGGACCATCAGATCAGCCCGCGGCACCGCGTCTTCGGCCGCTTCGCCTACATGGATTGGAGCGTCACCTTCACCAAGCTTCCTCCCGGCCTTCGCAACGCTCCCGTCGGCGGCGATCCCGGCGGCGACCTGCGTCACTTCTACAACGCCTCGTTCAACGACGATTTCACATTTACTCCGAACCTCATCGGCTCCCTCCGCTTCTCCTTCAACCGCTACTGGAGCGACACCTGGTTCTCCGGCAACGTGCAGGACCCCAAGGCGCTGAACCTGCCCCCGGACATCCTTGCCAACCAGATGCGCCCCTCCTGGCCGGGCATCGATATGGCCGAAGGCTTCATCCGTCTGGGCCACCGCTTCAAGATCCGCGCCAATGACACCTACGTCCTCACGCCCACCCTCACCACCCTGCGCCGCAGCCACAGCCTCCGCATCGGCGCCGACATCCGCCGTCTCCACTGGAACGAAATCAGCCCCGATTCTCAGGCGGGCGGCTACTTCAACTTCCGCCCCACCTTCTCCCAGGAAGACCCCTGGCTCGCCGCCACCAGCCAGACCAGCGGCACCGCCATGGCCGACCTTCTCCTCGGTCTGCCCGCCTCGGGAACCATCAGCGGCCCGACGCCATACTCCATGCGCGGCTATTACACGGCGCTCTTCTTCCAGGACGACTGGCGCATTCACCGCCGCCTCACCCTCAATCTCGGCCTCCGTTGGGAGTTCGAGCGGCCCTGGACCGAGCGCTTTGACCGCATGCTCTATGGGTTCGACACTGAAGGGCCCAGTCCCATCCAGGTTCCCGGCCTCGACCTCCGCGGAGGCTTGCTGTTCGCGGGCATCGACGGCAACCCCAGGCAGCAGGGCATCTCGGACCGGAACAACTTCGGCCCCCGCGTCGGCATCGCCTGGCAGGTCACGCCCAAAACCGTCATCCGTGCCGGCTACGGGCTGTTCTATTCCAGCCTGCTCGACAACCTCGACATCACCATCCCCGTCCCGCTCACCTTCAGCACGAACATCCCCTACATCGGCACCACGGACCGCGGAGCGACTCCATATACCTCGCTCGCCAATCCCTTCCCGCAGGGCGTGCCGCGCCCCCCGGGCAACTCCGAAGGACGCGCCGCGCTGATCGGCGATTCCATCAGCCCCGTCCATCACGACAAGGTCCTGCCTTACAACCAGCAGTGGCAGTTCGGCTTCCAGAGAGAGCTGCCCTGGCAGTCGAAGTTCGAGGCCAACTTCGTCCGCGTCCTCAATGTCAAGGGCATCGAGGGTTACAACCTGAACGAGACCCCCGACATCTACCTCAGCCTCGGCACCGCTGAGAACGTGCAGGTTCCCAACCCCTTCTATGGCGTCATCCCCGCCACACGCCCGCTCGGCGCCTCCAGAACCGTCGCCCAGCGCCAGCTCTGGCGCCGCTTCCCGCAATACAGCGGCGTCTCCGTCGCCGCCTTCAATACCAACACCATCGTCTACCACGCCCTCCAGCTCAACTTCGAAAAGCGCTACTCAAATGGCCTCACCCTGCTGTGGAACCATTCCATCTCGAAAATGTTTGACAACTACATCACCAGCCTGGTCAACGAGCGCCACTACCGCACGCTGTCCGGCATGGACCGCCCCCACGTCATGAATCTCGCCTTCGTCTACGAGATCCCCTTCGGCCGCGGCCGTCCCTGGCTCCAGCGCGGCTGGCTCAGCCACGCCGTCGGCGGCTGGACCATCAGCGGGCGGGGCTATTACAGCTCCGGCGCGCCGCTCAGCATCAGCGACGCCAATGGCCGCCCCATCCGGCTCCGCAACGCCGTGCTCTCCGGACCCGTGCGCGACCGCCTCGGCGATCGCGTCGACCCAGTCACCAAGGAAGTGCTCAACCCCTACTTCGACACCAAGGCCTTCCAGTCGCTACCCAACCAGTACACCATCTCTCCGGAGCCGCCCGTCTTCGGCGAGCTCCGCGCTCCTGCCGCAAAAGGCCTCAGCCTCACCCTCCTCAAGCGCTTCACCCTCTGGGAGCGCTTCAACTTCGACATCCGCGCCGATGCCGACAACGCGCTCAACAACGTCAACTTCGGCTCGCCCGGCACGAACATGGCCAACAGGGCCACCTTCGGCGTCATTCAGACCGCCGGCTCGCCGCGCTCCATTCAGCTCACGGGCCGCGTCACCTTCTAGCGGGCCGCAACAGGGCGCGCGCCGTCTGACCCCTGCGGCGCGCGCCTGCCCGGCTCCATCATCCTCTCCTGACTTCATGGAAAGGCGAACTGCCATGAAACTGCTCCGCGCCTGCCTCGCGGCAACCCTCTTCTGTGCGCTGCTTGCCGCCTCAGAGCCCTGCCGCTACCGCCAGACCGTGCGCCTCTTCCTCGACACCATCATCGAGAAAGGCACGGACCGCTACGGACCCGAGCGCTCGCCCCTCTTCGCCGCCATGCTCGATCTCGACACCATGGCGTTGCCCGAGGTCCGCCTCCCCGCCGATTACTTCACCAGAAACGATCTGCCCGAAGCCATCGGCCACGGCATCCCCGCGCCCCCTGTCGGCATCCGCGCCACCGACCGCAGCCCTCTCGGCAACAACCTCGAGCACGACATCATGCTTCTGAAGACCCTGTACGCCTTCAGCCAGCTCACCGGCGAACCCCGCTACGCACGCCACGCCGATGCCGTGCTCGCTTTCTGGCTCAGCCGCTGTCAGAGCCCCGCCACAGGCCTCATGTACAGCGGCGAACACGCCAGTTGGAATTTCCTCTCCGAATCCGGCTACGGCGACACCTACGAGGTCTACCGGCGCTTCCCCTTCTGGGACATTCTCTACGCCATCGACCCGGCGCGCGCGCTGCGCTTCGCCGATGCCCTCTGGCTCCATCAGATCGGCGACAGGCGTGTGGGCGACTACAGCCGCCACGCACGCATCTCCGCTCATCGACCCGCCACCGGCGCCGCCTATCCCCGCCACGCCGGCTTTTACATCTGGGCCTACGCCAACGCCTACGCCCAGACGCGCGACCCCAAATACATCGAGCGCATCGAACTTCTCATCGAAAGCCGCACCGGCCTCCGCCCCCAGCCCTTCAGCCTGCTCATCGAACCCGGTCCCTGGCGCTGCGAACGCAGCTCGGACCCCACTCTCCGCGCGCTCCTGTGGGAAGCCGCCGCCCTCGTCCCCGCCCGCCGCGAATCCTGGCGCGCCCTCGTCCGCCAGCTCGATGAGCGCTCCTTCGCCGAACCCGCCACCGAGCGGCTGTCTTCCTCCAGCGGAAACGGCTCGCCCGCGCCCGAAGTCCAGCCTCTCATCCGGAAGCTCGAACAGACCGGACGCGCCGTCACCGCCGACCGCGGCGTCCGCACCATCAGCGTCTCGCTCAGCGAGCTCTGGAAGATGGACTACGGCGACGCCGGCTACTCCGGCAGAGCCCTCCTCGACTACACCCGCTGGCAGCAGACCGGCGACGAGCGGTTCCTGCATCGGGTTCAGACCGCCGCCGCCCGCTATCTCTCCGCCGGCCTGCCCCAGGACACCCGCGACCTCTGGCCGCGCGCCGCCGGACAGGTCATCTCCCTCATGGTCGCCCTGGCTCGCGACACACACACGCCGCCGGAAGAGAAGGCCCGCTATCTCGGCTTCGCCCGCCAGACCGCCGATCTCGCCCTGCGCGTCTTCCCGAAAAACGGCCTCTTCCGCGCCGATGGCTCGGCCTCTCACTACGAAGCCATCACCGGCGCCGACGATCTGCTCTGGGCCCTTTTGCAGCTCGACTGCGAGCTCAGCGGCTGCCCCGTGGCTCTTGGACACATCGACGTGAACTGGTAGACTCCGGACTGCGGACTCCGATTCCATTTCTCCGAGAAGGGAATCCTGCCTGATGCAACTCCTCCTCGCCCTCGCGGCCGCCGCACTCGCATTCAGCCTCTCCTCCTGGATCCTGTTTTCTTCCGCCAATGGCGACCTCGAGCCGCCCAATCCGGGCCGCCAGCAGACCGCCTCCGCCGTCTTCGACATCGACGGCGACGGCGTCAACGACTTCGTCATCGCCGAACGCACCCAGGCTCCCGCCGTCGTCTGGTATCACCGTCACCCCAAAGGCTGGCGCCGCTACGTCCTCGAGCCCGGCAGACTCGCCATCGAAGCCGGCGCCGCCTTCGGCGACGTCGACGGCGACGGCGATCTCGACTTCATCGCCGCCGGCGACCACTCCAGCAACGGCGTCTGGTGGTGGGAGAACCCGCGCCCGTCCGGTGATGTCACAAAGCCCTGGACCCGCCGCGCCATCAAGTCCTCGGGCGCCAGCAAGCATCACGACCTGCTCTTCGTCGATGCCGACAGCGACGGCCGCAACGAACTCGTCTTCTGGAATCAGGGCGCGCAGACTCTCTTCCTCGCCCGCCTTCCCGCCGATCCCCGCACGGAAGGCGAATGGCCGCGCATCCCCATCTACAGCTACTCGAAAGACAGCGAAATGCCCCACCGCGGCGAGCCCCCCAAATGGCGCGGCGTCAACGAACACGAAGGCCTCGCCTTCGATGACATCGACCTCGACGGCAAGAAAGACCTCATCGGCGGCGGCCGCTGGTTCCGCCACCTCGGCGGGGACCGCTTCCAGGAAAACCTCGTCGACGCCTCCTTCCCCTTCTCCCGCTGCGCCGCCGCGCAGTTCATTGAAGGCGGCCGCCCTGAAATCGTCCTCTCCCTCGGCGACGGTCTCGGCCCCCTCATCCTCTATGAATGGCGCGCCGGCGCCTGGCAGCCCCGCACCGTCCTCGACGGCATCGACAACGGCCACAGCCTCGCGGCCGGCGATTTCAATTTCGACGGCCATATGGACCTATTTCTTGCCGAAATGCGCCTGAATGGCGGAAATCCCCGCTCGAAATTGCTCCTCCTTTTCGGCGACGGAAAGGGCAATTTCCGCCAGGAAAGCATCGCCGAAGGCTTCGATCATCACGAATCGCGGATCGCCGACCTCGACGGCGACGGAACCTTCGACATCCTCGGCAAGCCCTACAACCACGCCGTCCCCGCCCTCCACATCTGGCTCAACCCTTCCGGACCGAAGGCAGGGAAATAAGCAGTCCCGCGCCATGACCCGCAGACGCCTCCTCTCCTCCCTCGCCGCCGCCCCCTCCGCGGCCCGCGCTCGCTCGCTTCCTCCTGCGGGCTGCTTCTGGCGCCTCTGGTGGTTCGAGCCCGGCCCCGGACACGGCAACCCCGGTTTCAACCCGCGCTTTCGCGTCAACAGCCCCCAGGCCTCGCTCCACCCCGAATTCGGCTCGCGTCCCGAAGCCCGCTCCTCCGGCATGATGCAGATCTTCATGCCGGAAGATCCCCGCCTCCTCGATGCCGTCGAACTCTACTGCGAACTCTGGGGCGGCCATCCCGGCACCGCCAACAAACGCGTCGGCATCAACGGCCGCAGCCTCTACTCGATCCCCGAAAACGGCACGGCGGCCGGCCATTGCACCCACCTCTATCCCCTCATCCCTCTGCGCCCCGATGACGTCGTCAACGGCTACAACGCCATCCAGTTCGCCTGCGATCAGGGCAAAACCTTCTGGGGCCATTTCATCGTCGACAACGCCTGCCTCCGCGCCGGCCTCCCTTCCGCCCACCCGGATCTGAAAAAACTCGATCTCGGCGGTTTCCGCGCCTCCGTCCATCTGCGGAAACTGCGCGAGGAATCGCTCCAGGTGCTGCTCGCAACCAGCCAGCCCGGCAGAATCGCCCGCGCCGATTTCCAGGGCTTCTTCGACGGCTACGACGAAAACGGCGACGGCGCGGCCCGCGATTGGCATGGCTTCACCAAACACCGCCGCCCCGAGGCCTGGCTCGGCGCCGCCTCGGCGCCGCCATTCGCCATCGATTGGAACACCTCAATGATCCCTGGCCGCGCCGCCATGGCCCGCGCCCGCATCACCTTCCGCGATGCCCCCGGCCTCATCTACGAAACGGCTCCCTCGGAGGAAATCCCCCTCCCCCGCGCTGAAACATTTCATGTACAGTGTGTTCTGGCCTCGGACCTGCCCGCCCCATTCTGGAGCCGCGCCGGCAAGCCGCGCACCGCCCGCATGGACCTCCCCGTCGATCCGTCCGCCGTCGAACGCGCCGCCTTTCACGTCGTCACATGGGATGGCGGCCGCGGCTCGGTCGCGCACCCCTTCCGGGTGAACGGCCTCCCCGTCGAGGTCTGCGGGAACGGCGCCCACGACGTCATCTATTCCGTCCGTGATCTCCCCCCTCAGTCCCTCCGCCCCTCCAACACCATCGAGCTCCTCTCAGACACGGATCACCACGGCATCGAAATCCTCCTCCCCGGTCCCGCTCTGATGATCCGCACCCGCACCCGGCGCGCCTGACCCGCGCTTCGCCCGCTGCGGCCTATGTGGTAGCATCAACAACTTCGAAGTCATCTGAGAGTCCCGCGCCATGGCAGAGTCCTTCACGCGCCATCCGCTGGCCATCGTCGAGTCAGACTGCATCGGCGCCGGCACGCGCATCGGCGCATTCGCCCACGTCCTCCCCGGCGCCGTCATCGGCCGCGACTGCACCATCTCGGATCACGTTTTCATCGAAGACGGCGCCGTCGTCGGCGACCGTGTCACCATCCAGTCCGGCGTCCAGCTCGGCGCCACCGTGCGCATCGAAAACGACGTCTCCATCGGCCCCAACGCCGCTTTCGCTGACGCCCGCGTCCCGGACACGAGCGCCCGTCAGCCGGTGCAGCACCCGCCTCTTACGGTCGTCAAACGCGGCGCTTCCATCGGCGCAAACGCCACCATCCTTCCCGGCGTCACCATCGGTGAAAACGCCGTCGTCGCCCCCGGCGCCGTCGTCACTCTCGACGTCCCCCGCAACGCCGTCGTCGCCGGCAACCCGGCCATCATTTCTTCTTATGTCGACGTCCGGCCTGCCCGCGCCACCACCCTCCGCATGGACGCCGAAGCCGGCGCCCCCCGCCTCCTCGCCGGCGGCGCCCACCTCATCCGCGTCCCCGGCGTCCTCGATCTCCGCGGCAACCTCGTCCACATCACCTCCGGCGTCGAGATCCCCTTCCACATCCAGCGCGTCTTCTTCGTCTATGGCGTGCCCTCCCGCGACGTCCGCGGCGAACACGCCCACCGTGCGCTCCACCAGCTCCTCATCTGCGTCCACGGCGCCACTCACATCATCGTCGACGACGGCCGCCAGCGCGACGAAATCATCCTGGACGATCCCACCGTCGGCCTCTACGTCCCCCCCATGGTCTGGTCCGTCCAGTACAAATATTCGCCCGACGCCGTCCTCGCCGTCCTCGCCTCCGCGCCCTACGATCCGGCCGATTACATCCGCAATTACGACGAATATCTCGAGCTGCGCCGCCTCAATCCGCCCGGCGAATCCGCGGAACAGTAACCCGGTTCCAGCCGGATTTTTTCAGGAATCCGCCCCCGCTTTCTCTCCGCACCGCTCCATCACCACCGCGTCTTCCACCGGATCCCGGTAATAATTCCTCCTCGATCCACGCTTCTGGAAACCCAGCGTTTCGTAAAACCGGATCGCCCCCTCGTTCGAGGCCCGCACCTCCAGCCACACACGCCTTCCCGCCATCGCCTCCACCAGCGCACGCCCCGCACCCCGCCGCCGCGCCCGCGGATGCACCGCCAGGTTCAGCAGCTCCGCCTCTCCGCCCGGCAGCTCCTGCCACACCGCGAACCCCGCCACCTCCCCGTCCGCCTCCGCCACATACACAACCCTGTCCTCGCGCTCCTCCGCCTCCCACTGCGCCGCCTCCGGACACGCCCGCTGCACCGCCCGCACCGCGTCCGCGTCTTCCGCCCTCATCCTGCGCACAGTGATTCCCATAGCTCCGCCTGCTTCCGCGCAATCGATTCCCACGAATACTCCTCCTCCGCCCGCCGCCGCGCCGCCGCTGCAAGCTTCCGCCGCAGATCGGCGTCCTTCAGCAACCGCTCGATCCCAGCCGCAAACTCCTCCGCCGTCTCCGCAATCCACACGCTCTCCCCGTGCTTGAGCCCCAGCCCCGCCACTCCGGAGGGCGTCGAAACCATCGCCCGCGCCGACGCCATCGCTTCCAGCGCCTTCAGGTTCGTCCCCGCCGACACCACTGTCGGAATCACCACCAGCGTCGCCCGCTCGTACAGCGGCTGCACGTCCGCCAAATACCCATGCACCGTGATCCGCCCGTCCAGCTCGCGCGCCGTCCAGTACAGCTCCGGCTGCGGTCCAGCCACCACCGTCAGCCGCACGTCCTGCCTCTTCAGCCGCGGCCACACTTCCTCAACCAGAAACTTGAACGCCCGCACGTTCGGGAAATGCCGGAACGAGCCCACAAACAGCAGCTCCGCCGGCCCCTCCTCCCGCTCGGGCGCCGCCCGGAACCGTTCCAGATCCACCCCGTTCGGGATCACCACCGTCTTCTCCGGACACCCGAGCAGCGCCGCATCCTTCCCGCTCATGACCACGACACGCCGCGCCCTTCTCACCGCGCGCCCCTCGAACCACCGCCACCTTTTCCAGTCCCACCACGACCCAGCCGTCCCTTTCCTCTCGTGCACCTGTCCGAACAGGTCCCACGTCACGTCGTGCTCCACCAGCACGTCCGGCCTGTATCGCGCCATCTGCGTGTACTCGGCCTGCAGCAGCCCCGCGCCCAGCGCGCGCATCCGCTCACGCAGCCCGCGCTCCAGCTCCGGCGTGTAAAACTCGCAGGCCTCCGGCGGCAGCAGCGTCGACCAGCGCGGCTCCCGATAGCGCGGCTTCGCCGCCGCAAACACCGCCGCGCAGTATTCCCCCATCGCCGCGAAATCCGCCTCCGCCTGCCCGTCTTCAAAGCCAAACAAAACAATGTCGAATTGTTCAGAACATTTCCGCAGCAGATTGTGCAGCCGCACCGCCCCTCCGTGCGACGGCGGCAGTGGCAGATACGGCGTCAGCACCGCCACCCGCTTCTTCCCCGCGCGGAAACCCCGGCCTCCAGCCTCCCGCCACTCCCTTGGCAGTTCGCTCCGGTCCCGCTTCCGGAGCGCCAGCCACTTAGGCCGCAGAAAAATCCGGTCCCGCGGCACGCCCGCCAGGAACAGCGCCGACGCCACGGGCTCGCGCCAGTGGACGTGATGCCGCTCCATCCGCTCGTTGAACACGAGCACGCGGAACGGAAACGCCCACAGCGCCGCCTCGAGCGCACGCCGGTCCTCCAGCCGCACCGCGCACAGCGCCACCCGCCGCCCCCGCGCCGCCCGCCGCAACTCGAGCCACTGCTCCCCTGCGCTCGCTCCGGACAACCTGACCTCTGCCACTTCCGCATCCCGCACCAGCCGCCGCATCTCTTCCCCGTGCTCTCCCTCCCCCGCCGCCAGCACCACCGCCTCCGCCTCTTTTCCCAGAAGCCCGAACAGCAACCGCTTCAGCGCCTGCTTCACCGCATGCCCTCCCGCCGCCGCAGCGCCAGGTGCAGCACGCCCCAGCTCGCCATTGGCATCACCGCCGCCGCCACGCACACCGGCGCAAATCCGTATGCGTCCACCACGCGCCCCGCCACCGACGAGAACACCCCCTGCAGCGCCCCGTATACCGCCGTCAGCCCAGACACCGCCAGCGCCGCCCGTTGCGCCCCGAACAGGTCCAGCGGCATCGCGTAGATGTTCACGCTCGACGCCACGCACGCGAAAAACGACAGGCAGATCAGCGCCGTCGCCCACCCGGCTTGAGGCATCCACGGAATGAAAATCCCCCCCAGCAACAGAAATGAAGCCAGCAGGATCGTCCGCATCCGCGCTGGCGTCACGTCCTCCATTCCTGCCGATAACCGCAGCGTCAGCCACCCGCCGGCCAGCCCGCCCAGCGTCGCAAATATCGGCGGAATCCACGCGAAATGATAATTCGCTTCCGCCTGCGTCAGCCCGTGTTCCCGCACCAGAAACACGGTCGTCCAGTTCACCCACAGCGAGTACACCGCCATCAGCAGCACGTTCGCCGCCAGCAGCGCCCAGTACCGCCTGTCCCGCAGCATCCCCGCCGCGCCTTCGCCGCCTCCCCGCTTCGCGCCTCCGCCCGCAGGCGCCCGCCGCTCCACCGCCAGCCACAGCGGAATCCACACGAGCCCCGCCGCCCCCAGCATCACGAACGCCGCCCGCCACCCGTAGAGCCGCGCAATCGTCTGCGCAGCCACCGGCGCCAGAATCGCCCCCGCCGTCAGCCCGATCTGGAACACCGCGCTTCCCAGCGCCCGCTCCCGCGGCGGCAGATACTCCGCCGACGCCTTCCCCGTCGCCGGCACACCGCCCGCTTCTCCCAGCCCCAGCGCCGCCCGGCACGCCATCAGCGCCCCAGCCGACCCCGCCCAGCCCGTCGCCATCGCCGCCAGAGACCAGAACCCCACCGCCAGCGAACTCCCCCACCGCAGCCCCACCCGGTCGATCAGCCATCCTGCCGCCGGCGCTCCCGCCGCATAAGCCACGGAAAACGCCAGAATGACGTCCCCATATCCCGACGCTGTCAGCCCGAATTCCGCCATCAATTCCGGCGCCAGCGCCGCCAATATCTGCCGGTCCAGAAAATTGATCGCGTTGGCCAGAGCAAACACGCTGATGACCGCCCACCGCAGCCGGCCCCTCATGGCAGGAACTCGACCGACACCACTTCCGCCGCCCCGCCCGTCTTCTCCGTGTACTCGATCTTCACCCGCCGCGCCGTCTTCTGTGCGCCGCAGCTCAGCTGCGCCTGTTCCTGCCCCGCCCCCATCACCAGCACTTTCCCCGCATCCGCAATCGTCATCGTCACCGTCTTCCCCGCCGCGTCCTTCAGCGTCAGCCGCGCCCGCTGCCCCTGGCACTGCACGTTTTCAAGAACCCCTGTGAACGTCCGCGTCGGCGGCCCCTCCCACCACTGCTCGATCTTCTTCCCTTCAAGTCCCCCCTGGCTCGCCTTCTGCTCCGCCTCCCGGATCCGGTCCAGCGCCTCCTTCCGAAGCCGCTCCAGCTCGTCCTGCTCTTCTTTCCTCCGCCGCGCCCGCTCCGCCGCCTCCGCCTCGAACCGCGCCTCCTCGAACGCCTCCCGCGCGCGCGCAATCTGCGCACGCTCCTCCTCGCTGCGCGCCACCCGTTCCGCCGCCCGCCAGCTCTTCTCCGCCTCCGCGTACTGCTTCGCTTCCGTCTGCGCCTTCGCCAGCTGCTGCCACAGCTCCGGATCCCGCGGCCGCAGCTCCGCCGCTTTCTTCAATAAATACGCCCGGCGCACCGGCCCCGCCTCCCGCGCCGCCGCCCGCACATACGGCTCCGCCCACCGCGGATTCTTCTGCGCAGCCTCTTCAAACAATCCCAGCTCCAGCAACCCCCGCGCGCACCGGTCCCGCTGCGGGTCCATCAGCTTCTTCATCGTTTCGAACGCCTGCCGCGCCTCCTCCTTCGCACCTTCGGCGAGCAGCGCCAGCCCCAGCCCCTCGAACCCCAGCGGCCCCGGGCGCTCCTCGATCGCCCGCTGATACGCCGCCCGCACCTCCTGCGGCGGCGCCCCCTGCGCCATCAGCAGATCCCCGGGCAGCACCCGCAGCCGCGACGGCAGCATCGGAACTGCCGGAAACGCCAGCCGCGGATTCAGCGGACGCGCCGGAATCGTCAGCGTCCGGAACTGCCCGGCGGCCAGATACCGCTCCGCCTCCGCCTCGAACTCCTCCGCCCTCTTTCCGAACGCGTTCCGGAACGCCGTCCCCCGGTCCGCTCCCGCCGCCAGGTTCGACAGCAGCACCCGCGTCCGCGTCGTCGTCGTTTCATCGGTCAGCAGATACTGCAGCAGCGCCCACTCTTTCGTCCGCTCTTCCGGCTTCGGCGGCGCCCCCAGCGTCACCCGCCCGCCTTCGATCTTCATCGTCGAAAACAGCGACGCCACCGTCTCTTCCAGCCCCCCGGGCATCCGCTCCTGCCAGTTGTCTTCGATCAGCAGCAGCGCCAGCTGCCGGAAAAACTCCGCCGGCGCGGACGTCCCCGCCGGCCACGCCGTCATCCATCCGTCGCGCGAGAAACCCAGCCGCGGCCCGGCGTCCCCTTTCTGCGGCCGCCTCGCCACCACCGTCACCGGCCACACCGTCTGCAGGTCTTTCTTCCCCAGCGTCTCCCCGAACACGAACCGGAACTGCTCCAGCTCGTACAGCGCCTCCCGCGCCCGGTCCTCCCCGGCGTCCGAGTAAACAACAAAAGGCCCGCTTTTTGTTTCGATCCAGTCCGCCCCCCGCGCGCCCGCCGCGGCCGCCGCCACGCCCAGCACTGCCAGCCACAGTCGCATCTTCCGCCTCCCGGTTCAGGCGATCGGCCCCTGCGTGGCCGACAGCTCCGCCACGATCCTCTCTTTCTCTTTTTCCGCCGTCTCCACCGCCGTGTCCAGAGCCACCCAGTACGTCATCGCCGCCACCGCATACGCGCTCGCCAGCACGGCGTAAAAGGCCGCGTCCCGCTCGAACGCATACCGCGCCAGGTATGCCAGCCCGATCGG
>Ga0209381_1001896_pt1 | contig 29840 bp, 36 predicted proteins | sample DewCreD2012metaG_FD_184111 | JGI IMG/M metagenome (GOLD analysis project Ga0209381, IMG submission 184111) | Hot spring sediment bacterial and archeal communities from British Columbia, Canada, to study Microbial Dark Matter (Phase II) - Dewar... ...
AATAATCGCCATAATTGAAGTATAATAATACCAGAATGGAAATTAAACTACCAGAAAAAGTCATAGAAATCATAAAAATATTAAAAGACAACAAATTTGAAGCCTATATTGTCGGTGGCGCGGTAAGGGATATCCTGATGGGCAAAGAGGTTTATGATTGGGATTTTACAACAAACGCCACACCAGAACAGATGCTTAAAATTTTTTCCAATAGTTATTACGACAACGAATTTGGAACAGTAGGTATTCCAAGCGAGATAGAAGGAGAAAGGCCTTATGAAATTACAACCTTCAGAACTGAAAGAAAATATGACGATAAAAGGCACCCGTCGGAAGTTAAATGGGGCAAGACTCTTGAAGAAGACTTAAAAAGACGGGATTTTACTATCAACGCTATGGCTTTTGATATTTTGAAAGATAAGCCTAAAGTTGAAGTTAGATTAATCGATTATTTTGATGGGCAAAAAGATATAGAAAAAAAATTAATCAGAGCGGTTGGTGAACCACAAGAAAGATTTTCGGAAGATGCCTTAAGAATGATGCGGGCAGTAAGAATAGCAGCTGAGCTTAATTTTAAAATCGAAGAAAAGACTCTTGAGGCAATAAAAAATAATGCGAGTTTAATCAAAAAAATTGCCTACGAAAGGGTAAGAGACGAGTTACTTAAATTACTTGCTTCCAATCATCCTTATGAAGGAATGCTAATCTTGAGAGAGTCCGGCTTAATGGAAATAATTTTACCCGAGCTCGAAAAGACATTTGGAGTTGACCAGGTTTCTCCAAACAGGCACCACATCTATGATGTTGGAACACACAGTCTTCTCACCTTGAAATATACCGCTTTAAAAAACAATGACCCCATAACAAGGCTTGCAAGCCTAATTCATGATGTTGGCAAATATCAAACTTATAAAAAACAAGAAAACGGTGTGATAACTTTTTACAATCATGAAGTAGTGGGAGCAAAAATCGCAAATCGCATTGCAGACCGCCTGAGGCTTTCCAAAAAACAGAAAGACAAACTTTGGCGTCTTGTCCGTTATCATCAATTCACAGTAGATGAAAAGCAAACTGATTCTGCCATAAGAAGATTTATTAGAGAAGTTGGAATTGAAAATGTAAAAGACGCAATTGATATAAGAGTTGGAGACAGGCTAGGAAGTGGAGCTAGAGAAACTAGCTGGAGGCTAGAAGAGTTTAAAAGAAGGCTAGTTGAAGTCCAAAAAGAGCCATTTAGTATCCGCGACCTTAAAATAGACGGAAACCAAATTATGGAGATTTTGAAAATTAAACCTGGTCCAAAAGTAGGGCAAGTGCTCCAAATTCTTTTTGAGAAAGTGGTCAACAAAGAATTGCCCAACGAAGAAGAAGCTCTAAAAGAAGAAGTCACAAAAATAGAAGAAAGTTTATCTTGAAAGCCTTCTCAGGCGCATTTTTTCTTCAACGCTATTCCAAACCACAAGAAGGGGAACTGCAACAAATGGCGAGGAATAAGTACCAGAGATTGTACCAACCAAAAGAGCTGCAGCAAACCATTTAACCGTTGAGCCACCAAGAAGTATCATCGCAAGAAGCATAAAAATTATGGTAAAAGAATTATTCAAAGACCTGACCATTGTCTCGCTTAAAGCACGATTGGCAAGAGATGCAATTTCTCCTCCTTCCTTTTTCTGTAATTCTCTTATCCTGTCATAAACAACAATCGTATCGTGAACCGAAAAAGAAAGAGTGGTCAAAAGTGCAGTAACAAAAAGAAAATCTACTTCAGCAGAGAAAAAGCGACCAAACCAAGCAAAAGATCCAATCAAAATAAAGGTATCATGAAACATCGCCAAAATGGCAGAAACCCCAAACTTAAAGCTGCTAAACTGACGCGCCACCATCAAAAGAATAAAAAATGAGCTGATCAAAACCGCATAGATTGTCTTTTTGACAAGCTCAGGACCAACCGATGGCCCTACGCTTTCAAATCTCAATTCTTCAACCTTATCATTAGTAGCATCCTTTAAAATATTGTTTAGCTTTTCCTTCTGATTTTCATCAATATTTGAGAGACGAAACAAATAGACATCATCGCTACCCACTTGAGAAATCGAAGAAACATTTACTCCCAATTCTTTTTCTATTTGAGATGTTATAGCTTCGGTCGGCGCATTCTTAATAAGTTTATATTCGGCCATTACTCCACCTGTAAAATCAACACCAAGCTTAAGTCCCCATCTCAAAAGTCCAAAAATAGAAAGAGAAAGCGCCAAAAGCGAGATGCTAAAATAAATATATTTATATTTTAACCAGTTAATCATTTTTGTTTTTCTCCCGAACAAGAACACGAAGCAGATTCCTTGAGACAACAATACCCGTAAACATACTAAGGCCTACTCCAAGCGCCAAAGTTATAGCAAAACCTCGCACAGGACCTGAAGTGTGCAAGAAACCCCAATCAAAAGGATTAGCAAGAACAAAGGCAGTAGTTAAAGTTGCAATATTGGCATCACGAATTGAATCCCAAGCTCTTCCAAAAGAAACTTCAAGAGCCTCGCGCAGTGGTCTTCTTGGCCTTTCTTCTTTAAACCTTTCAAAAATCAGGATATTACTATCAACCGCCATTCCAACCGAAAGCAAAAAGCCAGCAATACCAGGAAGAGTCAAGACAACAGGAATCAATTTATACAAAGCAAGGCTAATAGCAGCAAAGACAAAAAGAGCAATGCTGGCAATTAAACCAAGCCAACCGTAGGATAAAACCATAAACAAAACAACCATAAAAAGACCTATTAAACCAGCACGAATGCTTCTTTGGATAGACTCACTACCCAAAGTAGCACCAACCGTCCTTTGTTCAACCAACTTAACAGGAACAGGAAGGGCTCCTGCATTAAGTTGTATGGCCATCTTTTTAGCCTGATCAAGGGTAAAATCACCAGTAATCTGTGCCATACCGCCAGCTATCTTCTCTTTCACCAAAGGAGCAGAAATAATCTCATTATCAAGAAAAATAGGTAACACTTTATTAACATTTCTTTCGGTTAAAGTCTCAAACTTCTTTGCTCCCTCAGGAGTAAATTCAAGACTCACAGAAGGTTTACCTGTGGTATTGTCAAAAACTACACTTGCTTTTTTCAAATCAGCGCCAGTCAGATCACTAAAGGTAAAAGGAAGCTCGTTTGTCTTATTTTCTCCCTCTTTAACTTCCTTGACTTCGGCAAAGACAAGCTGAGCTGTCTGACCGATCAAAGCCGTAGCTTCCTTAGGATCACTTACTCCAGGCAATTCAACAATAATTCTGCTTTTGCCTTCAAATAAAGAGGTTTGAACATTGGGTTCTGACACGCCAAAAAGATTAACCCGCCTCTCAATCACTTCTTTAAGAGAAGAAAGAGCGGTTGCCTTTTCTCCTTCGGGAATTTTTGATAAATCAGCCTCAAAAACCAAGTGGCTGCCTCCCGCAAGATCAAGCCCCAAAACCAAATCAAGGCTTCTTTTAAATGAAAATCGACCCAACTTAAGATCAATATTGCCTCTTTCCAAAGTCTTGTCAAAAGAATATTTGCCTACTTTAAACTTTACAGGAAGTTTGGCTGGCAAGCTAATATAAAGGCAAATCAAGGTAACAAGAAAAATGACAATAACCTTAAAAAGAGGTGACTTCATATAACCATTATTCCACAAGTCCTTCCTGATCTCCAATAATCATTATTCTGCTTGAAGAGAGAATTCCCAATAAAAATGGGTCGCGTCTTTTTTTCCTAAATTCAAATTCCTCCCGCGACATCACTGTATAATTTATTTCCATATTACGATTTGCCTCTTCATATCTTATCAAGGATGCTATTTCTGGCAAAACAACATCCCCAACAATTAAGATATCAACATCATCCTCCTTAACTCTCCTTTGCCTTTTTACAAATCGTTCAGAAAACATTACCCAGTTGACATTGCCTATTTTTCTTCTGTTTTCAATGATCTTTGCTCCTATACCCGTGGTTTTAGCAACCATTGAAAGAATATCTTCAAAAAATGAATAATCTTGCCTTGGCCAATAGTAAACTCTGTTACCTCGCACTTCTTTTTTAATGACACCAGCCTTCTCAAGTTTTTCAAGCCCAAGCCTGACTGCATTAATTTCTTCTTTAATCTCGCGGGCAATGCCTCTTACATGATAAAGCTCATTAATATTGGAAAAAAATAATTCCAAAAGCTTTACCCTAACCCGAGAAGTTATGATATCTGAAAGACTTGCCATTTTAAGTTAAGGCAGGGATCAATAATTGACTTTGTTACCAATAGCTAAAACCTCAACCCAGATTGGACCTCTCACAAAAGAGATCTCTTTACCCTTTTTATCCCTAAAAATAACCATTGACTCTCGACTCTCTTTCTCCCAAGTCGCCTCAATTGCCTCACCATTTTGAAAAATCAAAGCATTCCCTTTACCTATTGTTGTATACAGGTTATGTTTATTTCTGTCAACTGATGTTTTCTCCTGAGTAAAAACAACTGCGACATTCTTGGCTTTTATTTGCTCATTGTTCTCGTGATCTTTATGTTCAACCCCACCATTAAACCTTAAATATTCATTATTAGCAGGATCATATTTCCAAGTGACACTATATTCCGGCTTATTGCTCCAGAAATCAAAAGATATTTCTTTCACCGACTGGGACAGAGATTTGCCATCAGCAAATCTCCACGGTTTAAAATTAATATCCCAAGAAACTCCATTTTTATCTTTGGCTGCAAAACCTCTCTTTTCTGCTTGCAAGTAAGCTTGGTCAAGAGAAGCCATCATAGTGTGTTCTGTCGCTACAGGACGGTCAAGCCTATCATAATTGCGCCAGAAAACGGGGTAGCCCGAATCATAAGTTGTATCAAAATCATTACCCTGCGGAACTCTCCAACCCAAAGTCTGAAGAAGTTCAAGAGCGCGAGCTTCTTTGGCAGTATCGCCTGTCCCAGCAAAATCATTAGCGCCTCCAACATGCATAAAGATAGGGTTTTTACCATAAGCTGCTGCCCAATCAATGAAATAGACACGAGCAGATCTAACTGGCGCTACCTTAACATCTTCTGATGCTGCGCCACAATAAAAAATGGCTAAAAATCGAGTAATTCCACCCTCTGCTACCGCCTCATAGACAACATCAGCCTTAGAAATTCCAGATTGAGGCCTTGCATCAACAGAATTTTCTATGACAACAGCAATAGGCCTTCTTTTCTCCCAAACAGCTCTCTCGGGTTTACTAAACAAAGCCCCATTCAAAGGACATTCTTCAGTCTTTGGCAATCCTTCCCCAATCTTAGAACGAACCTGAGACAGATCACCTGAAACATCTACGTTATTTGAAGAAGATGTTTTACCACCAAGAAAAGAAAATATTGCAAGAGAAGCTCCTGCCGAAAAAAGATAAAGACCTACAAAGGCCGATATCAACATAATCCTTTTTGATGTTAGAAAATTTTTCATTTTGTCTTGACCGCCTTTTCAAGAGCCTTCTTTTCCTCATCCGAAAGCTCATATTCGCTCTTTAAGTTCTTAATAGGCTTCACATAAAGCCTCGTCCTCTCACGAGTGTGCAAACCTGTCATCACCCAACCATTATTTTTTCCATCCAAAAGAGCCAAAGAAAAACTATTATTACCCCCTGTCTCATTGAAAGGATTAAATCTAATTAACCCCAACTTTTGAAAATGCGCCAATCCTTCTTCCGAATTCTTTTTTACCTCCTGTCTTAAACTCTCAACCGCTTTTATATTCTCCTTCTCCTTCTTAATTAAATCTTCAAAAATCTTAATAAACCCCTGTTTATCCTTGTCTTTAATTAGCCTGTTTAATCTCAGAAAGAACCAAAAAAATACTCCTGAGAGTACAACAAGATAAATACTAACAAAAACAAGCCAAATAAAAAAGGGATTGTTAAAATCCATAACCAAAAATCAAACTTGAAAACTTTAACATTGTCGCATCTTGACTTTTTTATGTCAAGACTTTCAATTTTATTTAAATATCGAAGCCTACCCTTGTTTTCAATATAAAATTCGTATATAAATTAAAATAATGAGCGAGCGAAGGACCAAAGAGAAAAAAAGCATGGCTAACTATCAATTTCTCCTAAAATTAAACCAAGATGGCCCAACTCCCAAAATAAGCTTTGTTAAAACAGAATCATCCATACAAATTACAAAAGAAAAACAGAATATACCAGTCCAAAAAAACACAACAAAACCCCTAAGCGAAGTCGGTATCACTTTCATAAAAAAGGATATCTTCAAAAGTTTGAGCCTGACAACTTTCATCTTAGTCTTAGAGATAGTGCTATACTTTGTTCTTAGATAGGGGGTGAGAAAAATGATGTATTGCGTCAAGTGCCGAGCCAAAAGAGAAGGTAAAAACAAGACAGAAGTTACCCTAAAAAATGGCAAGAAGGCGACAAAAGCAATCTGTGAAGTGTGCGGCACTACTATGTTTAAGATCGGAGGGTAAGACCACCCATCATTGAAAAAGCACTAAAGAGAATCTGGAAGGGGGTTTTGTATTTCCAAAAAATGGTCAGCATCAAAAAAGTTATAGATACTTTCAAAAAAGAACCTCTAAATGTTCCTCTTGAGGTCTATAAAGATGATTACAAAATATTAATTTCAACGCTTTTATCTTCAAGAACAAAGGATGAAACTACTTTCAATGCTGCAGAAAGATTGTTTAAAAAAGCTCCCAATTTTAAAAAACTAAATCTTTTAAAAAAGAAAGAAATCGAAACGCTTATTTATCCTGTCGGCTTTTACAAGACAAAAGCAAAACATCTAAAAGAATTATCCAAGATAATCCTAAAGAAATATCAAGGCAAAATACCTATGACAAGGACGGACCTTGTCAGTTTGCCTGGCGTAGGAAGAAAAACAGCTAATTTAGTCTTGAATCGAGCTTTCAAAAAACCAGCAATTGCTGTTGACACTCATGTCCATAAAATTAGTAATCTTTTGGGTTGGGTAAAAACGAAAACGCCTGAAGAGACAGAAAAAGAACTGGTCAAAATCGTACCTAAAAAACATTGGAAAGATATAAACCGACTCTTTGTTTCAATAGGAAGACGATACAACACAAAAGAGAAATTAATCAGTTTTTTAAAAGAAAAAGGACTTATTGATAAGCAGCAATAGCGACACCAAAACCATTCTGGGCATAGGTACAACCCCAAACATACTCGCCACCTGTTAAAAGCTTCTTGTGACCCAAAGTGTCAAGCCAACTATCAACCGCTTCCTGAGGTGAACTTGCTCCAGCTATTAAAAATTCGCTAATATTATACTTTTCAAAAATCCATTTTAAATCAGGCCGTCTTTCAGGAAGATTAGAAAAACCTTCATGCCCATCAAGTTTGCCAAGTTCCAAGAGCTCGTTTAAACGAATCGAAGCAATAGTACAAAGCTCATCAGCTTGTTTTAAGGGATTAACTCCATGTTCAACTCGAGATTTGTTTACAGCTTCCCAAAGCTGCGGGCCTGTCCAATCAACACTTTTCTTTTTTGGCGCCAAAGAAGGCGAAACTATTAAAGTCGGCACTGGAGTTTTCGTAGATAAACCTGAACCTTCTTCCTGCTTTGACCTAATTTGGGATAAATAATTAGAAAACTCATTTATGCTTGAAATTTCTCCCTTCTTAAACCCTAGCAAATAGGCAACTGCCACCAACGAAATTACCAAAAAGACAACAAAAATAAAATAAAAGACATCAAAAACGATTCTCCAATTAATTTTCATTTGAATCAAGGATAATGGTTACAGGCCCATCAAGTTCCAAGCTGATCTTCATATAACTTCCAAATTTACCAGTCTCTACCTCAATACCAAAATTCTTTAGCTTTTCTATAAAAAGATTATAAAGTCTTAAAGCAAGTTCCGGCTCTGCTGCTTTAATAAAAGATGGCCTATTGCCACCTTTGGTGTCAGCATAAAGAGTAAATTGAGAAACAACAAGCACTTTACCATTTACATCTTTAATCGAAAGATTCATTTTTCCTTTTCCATCAGACATCACCCTTAATTTGGCTAGTTTTTCTGCAAGAAAAAGAGCATCCTCTTCTTTATCTCTTTTTGAAACTCCAAGAAGCACAAAAAGACCTTTCTTGATTTTACCCACAACTTTTCCCTCGGTTTTCACTTCAGCTTGATCTACCCTTTGCACAATAAGCCTCATAAGCCAATTCTATCAAATTTCAAAAGAAGAGAACTATTCAGCTACTATACCTTTGGCGGGAGCTCGTCCCTCAAAGCTCATACCAGAAGGGGAGAACCTAACAGACTCGGCATAAAATCCGGGAACAAGAGAAAATATCTTTTCGGCTACAGTCTCAACTATTTTATTGCCATCATAAGATTCAAACGGGACAGAGAATTTACCAACTTGAACCGAGATAAGACTAACTTCCACCTGGTTATTGGAAACAGAAGCTCTAGCTTTAGCATAGACCGGCGGTTCGCCTACATATTTTAGGTAACCCAGACCCTTTTCTATATCGCTTTGAGACACGCCAGAAAAGCCAACAGCTGAAAGAAAAGAGGGGATTCTACTAGTCAAAAGATTGGCAGAGAATTCAATTACCCCATCTTCAGGAAAATTTACCTGAACATTCTTAACGGGCATATACTTCCAAGGCGCGTAGTTAATCTTCGCTGATACTTCTTCCTTGGTAAAAACCTGCTTTAGTTCTACTTCGCCTGAAAAATCAACCCCTAAAGCAGAATTTACATTTTTTGATTTCTCAACTGTAAAATTGGCCTTTTGATTATAAGAGTCCATATCAGACACTTTGTACCTAACTCCCAAATCCTTGGGCCTGCTAAAACCAAACAATGAAGACAAATAAGGAACAAAACCAAGATAAGCTAAGACAAGAACAGGAATTAAAACAAGCAAAGCTAAAAACAAAATAAATTTCTTCACTAAGTTATTCTAGTTCAAAAAATAAAATTATGCAAAAATCATTTCAATAACACAGAAGCTTCTACAAACCGCGTTTTTTCCTGCCAAGATAACGACTAATTGAAGCCAAATTTTCTTCTGTAAGAACAACAAAAGGCTCACCATTACTTCTAAGATTTCTAACTTGTCTTGCTTTATGACGAGAATTGAAAAGATTTCTTCTTGGAGTCTCTGTTACCTCGACAAACTTAGACCTGCCAGACCTTAAGTTAGTAACTCTAAAGTCAATCACCGAAAGACCATTCCTATCATTTCGATGATTATGGCCATTAATCGGCACTTGGTATTCCACCTTGAGGTGAGGTCTACCAAGACAAGCTTCAGCAAAAATCCTTTCTCCCCAATTTTTAATTCCTTCAAGATCTTGAACTGTTAAGATTCTTCCATTCTCAGCACTCAATTTTTTAATGGCAGATTACAAAGAAAATTACTATTTCAAAAGCAAATTTTCAACCCCCAAAATGCTTAAAATTGTAATAGAATTAAACACATCAAAAGATCTATATTTTCAAGCCATCTTTTATAAAAATACGAGTTTTTATATCTTACTAATCTTTAGACTTTCAAAAAGGCAAAAACATCCTCTCTAAATTTTTTGGTATCCAACCAAAATCGCTAATCTTCGCGGAGACGGTATTGAAGAGCCTCGGCTAAATGATTGACAGCAATTTCTTTATCAGAAGATAAATCAGCAATTGTCCTTGCCACTTTTATAACTTTAAAATAAGCGCGCGCTGAAAGATTAAGGCTTGAAATTGCGCTTCTTAATATTGTGCGACATTCATCTGATAGGGGACAGTATTTTTTAACATCTTTTGTTCCCATTTCAGCATTTGACTTGAGCTTTGTTCCTTGAAAACGCTTTGTTTGCACTTCCCTTGCCTTTTGAACCCGCTTTTGGATATCTTTTGAAGTCTCCGCCTTATTTTTGGCTTGAGAAACCAACTTTTGCGTCTCAACTGATGGAACCTCAATATGAAGGTCAATTCTATCAAGAATTGGCCCTGAAATTCTTTTCTGATATCTTGAGATCTGGCCTGGCGTACATTTGCAAGGCCTTTTAGGATCGCCAAAATAGCCGCAAGGGCAAGGGTTTGAAGCGGCAACTAAAAGGAACTGAGCAGGATAGGTAACTGAGCCTTTGGCGCGGGAAATTGAAACCTTTCCATCCTCCAAAGGTTGCCTTAAACTTTCCAAAACATTGCGCGGAAACTCGGGAAATTCATCCAAAAAAAGAACCCCTCGATGCGCTAAAGATACCTCACCAGGCGTTAAATTAGATCCTCCACCAATCAAGCCAATTCTGCTTGTAGTGTGATGCGGACTACGAAAAGGCCTTGTTGTGATTATTGAATCTCCACTTGATAAATTACCAGTTACAGAATAAATTTTGGTCACCTCAAGAGCTTCTTCCTCGGTTAAAGTAGGCAAGATCCCGGGCAAGGCTCGAGCTAGCATAGTCTTTCCCGAGCCAGGAGTTCCTCGCATAAAAATATTGTGCGCACCAACTGCCGCTATTTCCATAGCTCTTTTTGCCTGTTCCTGACCAATAATTTCAGCAAAATCAAATTCAGCTTGGGCAACTTTAAGTAAAGAAGAAAGATCAACTTTTGGCGCAGGTTCTATTTCCAAAGATCCTCTAAAAAACCTCACCAAAGAAAGTAAGGATTCAACAGGATAGACTTTGATATCAGAGACAATTGAAGCTTCCTCCTGATTAATCTTGGGAACAAAAACTCTTTTAATCTTTTTTTCTCGAGCAAGATAACTAACAGGTAAAATCCCATTGGTATGGCGCAAACTGCCATCAAGAGAAAGCTCTCCAAAAAATAAAGAATCAGAGGTATCAGCTGAAATTTGCCCTGAAGCAATCAAAATTCCAAGAGCAATAGGCAGATCGTAAGCAGGGCCAACTTTGGGAAGATCAGCTGGCGCCAAATTAACCGTAATTCTTCCTTCTGGAAATTTAGCTCCCGAATTCTTCAAAGCCGACCTAACTCTTTCTTTTGACTCCTCAACCGCCTTATCAGGAAGGCCTACAATATTAAACGCGGGTAAGCCTTCCTCAGGCACATCTACCTCCACCTCAACCAAACGACCCTCAAGCCCTAAAGTGGCGCCCGAAATAATCTTGGCAAGCATATCTATTTCTTATTCAACTTGTCGTACCACTCATTTAAGATCCTTGACACCAAGTCTTTTGCCCCCAAACCAAAAGACAAACCAATAGCCAAGACAAAAGTATAAGTTAAGCCTTGGAAAAAGGTGCTAATTAAAGTTTGGGCGATTTTCAACTGGTCAAGCGCCGCAAAAAAGGCTATCAGTAAAATCAACCATCTGGCAAGAACAGAAAGCGGCTTGGCAATATTTTTGTCAAGGGAAAGAACTGCTCCCTTCACTAACTTCTCTACTAGATTGGCCACTAGATAGCCAAGAACCAAAACAAAAATAGCAGCCGCAATACTTGGCAAATAGCCTAAGATAGAAAACAAAACTTGAGAGACACTACTTAAACCCAAAATATCAAGCGCTGAAAGAAAAAATATCAGAACAACCAACCATCTTAAGACTAAAGCCACCAAGTCTACCAAGCTAAGATTAATCTCGGCTTTTTTAAGGACTTTCTCTGCCCCAATAGTTTTTGAAAGGTTTTCGACCTTCGCCAATCTGAGAAGCTTGACTACCAAAACCTGAATCCAAGAACCAAGAGCCAAGCCGATAGCAAAAACAACAATTGCCCAAAAGAGCTTTAAGGATGCGTCAAAGACCAAAGGCCAAACTCCTATTGTAGAACCAGCAAAGACATTACCTAAATATCCTAAACTCTGCATCATTTTCACCCCCTTTCCCTACTTTTATCTTGAAGTGTATTTGAAAAGAAGTCAAGAATAAAAAACACTTTCTTGGCAGGCTTGCCTTGGAGAGTGGTAAGCCGGATTCTGTTTCTAAGCAATCATCAGTCTTATGCCCTGCCTTAGGACTCGGGAAAGGCACCTTAGACGTCCAACTCGCAGGTTGCAGCGGAGGGGATTGCCCGTTTCACCCTTCCTCTTTCTTTAGAAAAGAGAAAGACTCGTCTCTGTTGCTCTCGCAGAGTGTCAATTCACTCCACGTCTTCTTAAAGAAGAACCAGCCCTTTCGGGTCACCGCTCGCGCGGCGCGTCCCGCCTTTCAGCTGTCCGGACTTTCCTCCCCCCAAACGGAGGGCGATTGCTCCCTCTCCAAGGCAAGTATATTCTATCAAAAAACTGGGTTTTTATCAAACTAACGGCGCAAATAAAGCTTAACTAATACACTAAACGTCAAATAGACCGGAATAGCCATCAAAGCTCCAACAACTCCTGCTATTTTTGCTCCAATTGCCAAGCAAAGAAGGACTACTACAGGATTAATTCCCGTTGATTTTTCCATGACCTTAGGAACTAGAAGATGATTTTCCAGCTGTTGAACCACTAGATATAAAACTGCAACCGCTAAACCCATTAGAGGTGAGATACCCAAACCCACAATCACAGCGGGCACGGCCGAGACTAAAGGCCCTATTATTGGCACTATCTCCAATACGCCTGCGAATATAGCAAGAGGTAAAGAAAAAGGAACTCCCAAAGCAAAAAGCCCTAAAAAGGTAAGGAACCCTACAGAAAACATCAGAATTAGCTGCCCCCTCAGCCATGAACCCAGACTTTTTTCCCAAAGAACCAAAAAATTCCTCACCTTTTTACAAATTGAAATATCAAAAAAATTATCCAATATATTATCCAGCTTGTCTCTTGAAAGAAGAAGATAAAAAGCTATTACCAGCACAGAAACAACACCTAACACGTTGGAAAAAACAGACAAGGTAATTTTTATAAGAGAACTAGAGAAAGAACCTAACTGACTAGCCAATTCGTTTATTAAAGGTTGACCAATCATCGGTAAAACCAAGATATTATCAAGTAAATTAGGTAAAACAGACAAAAGATGAGATGTCTGTTCAACTAAAGGGGGGACAAGAGATGCCACCAAGAACGACAATAAACCTAATACCAAAACATAGACAAGAAGCACGCTTATGCCTCTTGGTACTTTCAACTTAGATAAGCGACTAACCAGAGGATTTAAAACCGCCATTATCAAAAGAGCAATAAAAAAGACTAAAATTATGTCGCGAATAAAATACAAAAACCAAAGTAAGGCCAAAAACAAAACTGTAAAAATAATTGTTTTGTGAGAAATCTCTATTTTCTGTGGCATAATTATTAACTATAATACCAATTTTTCACCGTTTTTTCTACTTCTTTTAACCATTCCCCCTTGCTAATATCAAACCATATAATTCTCTTGTCTTTTTTAAACCAGGTCATCTGACGCCTAGCATAAGCAAACTCATCACCCACCCAGTCCTCAATCATCTCCTTTTTATTCATTTTTCCTAAGAGATAATTTTTTATATTTTTATAACCCAAAGTGTCCATTGAATGAAAAGACCAATCAATACCATCTCTAAGTAACTCTAAAACTTCTTTTTTAAAACCAACTCTTAATCTTTCAATTACTCTTTTTTTTATTCTATTTTTTAATACCGGAAGCGGAGCCATTAGACCAATAAACAAAAAGTCAGAGTCTTTGTCCCAAGGTAAAACCAAAGATACTTTTTTACCCAAATTTCGAGCTCTCCATTGAGCTACTTCTATTGCTCTAACTAACCGCCTTGGATTTTTGCGATCCGATAAATTAAGAGAGGCAGCTTTTTTTGAATCAAGCTGAGCTAACTTTTCAAAAAGCTCGCTGACCGAAAGATCTGATAGCCATCTCCTCAAATTATTATCACGAGGAACCAAAACATTGAGGATGCCATCAACTAAACTTTTGAGATAAAGACCACTACCTCCCACTAAAACAGGCATTTTATCCCTTGAGAGAATGTTTTTAATTATTGGAACAGTCTTTCTAAGATAAGTAGCAACACTAAAATCCTCTTTTGGCGAAACCAAGTCATAACCCCAGATTTTGACACCCGAGATTTGATAACAACCTATCTTCTTCTTTTTTAGACTATCTTCAGGATAAGTGAACTTTGCACCAAGAGGTAAATCCTTGCCAGTCCCTATATCCATTTTTTGATAAACTTGTCTTGAGTCAACAGAAATTATTTCTCCCAACAAATCTCTTTTATCCAAAGACAGTGCTTTAATCAAATAAATTGCCAATTTTGTTTTCCCTGTCGCTGTCGGGCCACAAATGACTAAGACTTTTTTCATATTAACTTGAGGCGCTGGTGTATTTTGTCAAAGCAAAATTCCAAAACTTAATTGAAATAAAGAAAAAAACAAAACCAAAAACAATAGAAACCACTATGAATTGAGGAGAAAGAAGACCCATCAAAGCTTTGGCAGGAAAAGCAATCATTATGCCAAGAGGAATAAAGAAGGTCAAAAAGGAAGCTACTTTTTTGCCGTAAACTTCAAGAGGAAATCTCGCCATAGTCTCAAAATCACGATAAATCATCACCATCTGATCTATCTCCAAGGTAATAATACTCAAAGAAACAATAATTGTATGAAGAGAAAAAGAAATAAAAAGACCGTTTAACAAAAGTAAAACAAAAAGAATAACTTGATAAAAATCAGGTGATAAAGGGCGCGCAGCATAAAACAAAACAAAAATTAAAGGCGGAATTGTAACAAGGTCGATAAAATCAAAACCGCCAAAGATCACTCTAAAAAGAGGGCTAATGGGCTTACTTAAAATTAAATCAAAATTTCCAGAGACGACCGATTGACGGAAAGTGTAAACATTACGGAAAAACATTTGTGAAAGACTACTTATGAGATTAAAAACAACAAAAAAAAGAATTGCTTGGTCTTTTGAATAAGAACCTATGCCATTCGTCTTTTTAAGAATAAAAAACAAAAATAGGATAAAGAAAATAAAACGCAAGATTTTCCCCGTCAAAAAGACAAAAAAGCCTAACTTACGAGTTAAGTGAACAAAAAAACTTTTTTTAGATAAGATAGACCAGATATAAAGATATCTTCTAACAATTTTCATTTTTATCTTCCTTCGGCGTTGTAAGCCTTAAGCCCCAAGCGCCAAACTTTCAAAAGGGCAAAACTTAAAACCATAAACCAGAAAAAGGCAATGATAATTCCTTTAAAAATCAAAAATTGGCTCACTTTGCCTAGGTAAACCTGAAGCGGAAAGAAAAGAAGATAATAAAAGGGCAAATAAGAAAAAATCTTAAAAAGGAACTCAGGAAGAATATCAAGTGGGAAAATTCCTCCTGAGAAAAACTCAAGAATAATCACAATAAAAAGAAATTGAGCCGCCCAAGCATTCTCAGGCATAAAAAAAGAAATTATATTGACCAAAAACAAAATTACAAAGAAAAGAAGAACCGCAAAAATTAAAGAAACAAGAAATGAAATTAAAACTAAAGGGTCGCCTTGAAAATAAAGCGGCGGTTTAAGCCAAAGGTAAAGAAGAAATATTTCAACAGCCGAGAAACCTATATTTAAAGCCTTGCTTGAAATATCACGACAAAACCAATACTTGAAATAATTAACTGGTTTAAGCAAAAGATTGGTCAAATTGCCGCTTGATATCTCCCCTGCCACATCAACAGCGCGAGAGGAAAGAACAATTGCTCTTAAGATCAAGATACCAAAAACATAAGTTAAAATCTTGGCTCGGTCATAACCAAAAAAGGCTTGAGAAGAATTAGAAAAGATAGTGTTCCAAAAAGAAAAAATAACTAAAATCTGAATTACATTTCTCACCCTCCACATCAAAAAATTAAACCTGTAAGCAAATTCCTGGTTAAAAGAAACCTTAAAAATCTGCCAGTACTTTCTCATTTTGACTTTCTCAAAACACCTTCCTTAAAGACTCTCTTAATTACATCTTCTATTGGCTCCTCTTCTATAGTAATGTCCGCAACAGGGAAATTCTGTAAGATCTCGGCTGTTGCAATGGCAGCGGTTTCTCTTGGTATTAAAAGGACTACTTCTGGAAAATCAATTTTTTTAACCTTGCCTATCTCTTCAAATTTCTTGAAATCAGTGCTATCTGAAAGATAAACTTTGACTAATTTTTTCTTGGCGAAAGTTTCAATCAAAAAGCTAAGCTTGCCATCAAAAGCTATTTTGCCTCTGTTAATAACAATAACTCGCTTGGCCACTCCCAAGATATCATCCATATTGTGCGAAGTTAAAATCATAGTAGCCCCACGCCTGCGATTATAATCAAGCAAAAATTCCCTAATTTTTGTCTGCGCCAAAATATCAAGCCCAATAGTTGGCTCATCCAGAAAAAGAACACTTGGGTTATGAATAAGCGCCGCGACAAGCTCAAGACGCATCCTCTGCCCCAAAGAAAGCCGCCTCACAGGAATATTAAGCAGATTCTCAACATCAAGTAATTCCACAAGTTCTCTTAAACTTTTCTCATAATCTCTTTTGGATAACTCATAGATAGCTCTGTTTAAATCCAAAGTGTCAATTGCAGGCAGATCCCACCACAATTGGTTCTTCTGCCCCATAACAAGGCTGATCTTCTTTAGATAATCAGCTTTTCTTTGCCAAGGATCAAACCCCAGAACCTGAACCAGACCGGAAGAGGGGTAAAGAAGCCCAGAAAGAATTTTCAAGGTTGTTGTCTTGCCCGCACCATTTGGCCCAATGAAACCAACCAACTCACCTTCATCAATAGAAAAAGAAATCTCATCCAAAGCTCTTACTATTTTTCTCGTTGGATTAAATAAAGAAGAAAGGCCGGCAAGAAAACCTTCCTTTTTAACATTAACCACAAATTCTTTTGAGAGCTTGTCCACCAAAACTACTTTCTCCATCAAGCCTAGTATACTACAAAAATCAAAAACAACGCGCTATTGACAAGGTCCGTCCTTGTCAGGTGTTACAAGCTAGCGTTAAGGCAACAGCCTCTTATTCACAACTTTAATCAAAAAATGACACACCAAGAATACAACACAAACTCTTGATAAAGATGTGTGTGTGTGATAAAATCAAAAAGTCCAAGTAACGACTGTCAAAGCCTGTGAAGATAGATAAGTTAATAAAAAACCTAAAAAAACAAAATCTCAGGAAGGGAGAATATGCTGTTTTTGGCAGCGCCGTCCTGGCAATAAGAGGGATAAGAGAAGCTCCCAACATTGATGTAATAGTCACAGACAAATTGTGGAAAGAACTACTAGAAAAGAATAACACGCCTGATGAAGAGGGATTTATTAGGATAGGACCAGTCAAAATCTCAAACTGGTGGTTTGCCCCAACCAGAAAAGATATTCCTTCAATGATTAAAGAAGCAGAGATGATTAATGGCGTGCCATTTGTTCGCTTGGAAGAAGTTAGATATTACAAGTCATTACTCAACAGAGAAAAAGACAGAAACGATGTCAAATTAATCGATAATTTTCTACAATCAACCAAAACGACCGAGCCACTCAGATTGGATATAAATACCTACAGAAAATTAATAAATTATTTCATAGAAAGGATGGATAGAGCGTTAGGTAGTAAAATAGTCTCAATGATCTTATTTGGATCAGTAGCCAGGGGTGAAGCCAAAGGATCCAGTGATATTGATATGTTCATATTTTTTGATGACTCAAAGATTAAAAGATCGGAAATAAATAGAATCATAATTTCAACAATTGTTGACCTGAGAGAAAGTGAACAATATCAAGAGCTTGCTCAAAAGAAAATCTTCCCAGAAATCTATCCTTTTCTAATAAGCAAAAGTCATGCAAACGACTATCTTTGGGTTTTTCTAGATGCCACCAAGGAAGGAATTATTCTTAAAGATACAAATCATTTTGCAGCTAAACTAATTCAAAACCTGAATAAAAAGATATCAAAGCTGGGAGGAAGGAGAAGTAAACTAGCCAGCGGCAAATTCTGTTGGATACTACATGACAATTTTTTTCATGTCTTGAAAGAACAAATCAATTTATAGGATGAACAATATAAAAAGATCAGAACTATTATTTACAGCTGCACAAGAATGTCTAGTCCACGCCAAAATCTCGTTTGAAAACAAAGCTTGGAACATCAGCATAAGAAGATCTCAAGAGGTTGTTGAACTTGAGCTAACAGCTATACTTGCGCTTATGGGGGTTCATTACCCCAAAGATCATGACCAAGCGCCGCTTGCTCTAAGAGTATTAAAAGCCAATAATTTTGATTTAGGCAAAGACGCCCAAAAAATAGAATATATTTCAGCTGACCTCTCAAGAAAAAGGGGGCCAGCTCTTCATCAAGAAGAGGGTTACAATAAAGAAGAAGCAAAGAAAGCGTTAGAAGATGCAGAATTTGTGATCCTCAAGATTCAAGAAATCAGAAAAAAACTGCTAAAAGAAATCAGGAAATGAAAATTGTTATCTGTGGCTCAATGAGCCATTACTTAAAAATGAAGGAGTTAAGTGAGCAACTTAAATCCTTAGGACATAAAGTGATACTTCCCGAGATAAACACTAACAAACAGCTTGAAGCTATATCTCTCAATAAATACACTGACATCCACTCAATCAAGATAAAATATGACTACATAAGGAAACATTACAACCAAATTACCAAATCTGACTGTGTACTAATAGCAAATTATGATAAAAAAGGCATCAGGAATTACATTGGAGGCAATTCTTTTTTAGAAATGGGTTATGCCTATATAATGGAAAAGCCTATTTTTCTTCTCAATCCCATACCAAAAATCAGACTGTACTACCACGAGATGGTAGCCATGAAACCGATAATCATAAACAACAATCTAGAATTAATAAGCAAAACAACACTTAAAAGTTGGCACCAACAAAAGAAGTCCTTAAAAAAGCAGGTATAAATCAAGAAACACTCTCAAACGACAAGTCAAACGACAAGGTCCGTCCTTGTCAAAGCTAAAACATAGAAAAAGAAGATAAAAATAGCTTCAAATTATTCTGACAAGGTACGTCCTTGTCAACAGGTTATCGGGAGACTTGCTCTTTTAGTCTTTTGCCAGGAGTGAACTTGGGAGCACGATGGGGTTTAATATGAACTAGTTTATCTGTTCTGGGGATCTTGACTGTCTTTCCCTTCCTTGGTGACACTTTAAAAGTACCAAAGCCGGAGAGAACCACCTTTTCACCTTTTGAAAGGATTCTGCCAATCTCGCTTAAAAAAACATCAACAGCTTCCTCTGCTGCCTTCTTTGTAAGATGCGCCTTTCTTGCTACAAGATCAACTAATTGTTTTCGTGTCATATTGTCTTAAGAATATTACAAACTATCAAAAATGTCAAGTTAATGACATATTCTCTAAAAACCGTAAGAAGAAAGAGGTGCATTAACAATTCTTATTCTAGGTAAATCTAACCTTTGACCTTTACAAAGAATATTACCATGCCTTGTGGTAAAAGCCGCTTTATAACCAAGACTGTTTAAATATTTTTCGGCTTGAAGAGAATTAATACCATAAGGATAAGCAAAGATTTTTGGTGAATTAAAAAGATGATCTTTCAATTGAGAATCAGCAGTTGAGATCTCATATTCTACCTGCGAAATATTAGACTTAACATTTTTATGAGACCAGGTGTGATTAGCAAATAAGACCAAATCTTTCATAGAATCCATCTCGTCCCAAGTCAAATAACCAGCGTTTGAGACAAGACCCGTGGGAACAAAAACAGTCGCTTTAAAATTAAATTTCTGCAAAATAGGATAAGCATTAAGATAAAAATCTTCATAAGCATCATCAAAAGTCAAAAGAACACTATTTTTGGGAATCTCGACCCCGCTATCAAAAAAATTTACTAGATCAGACATTGATATCACCTTATAACCTTTGTCAGAGAGGTATTTCATTTGTCCCTCAAAATAATCTGTATAAACAGTTAAAGAGGTCTGATGATCTTCACGAGCAGATTCTTTAGATTGAATATGGTGATACATCAAAACTGGGAGACGAACACATGGCCCGAAGAGCTTATTCATCTCGTCAAAAGACAAAGGTCTTTGAGTTGGAGAGGGGGTAGGTGTTAAGGTAGAAGAAACTGGAGAATTATCCAAAACAAACTTAGGTTTAGGAGTTTCAGAAACACTATTGGTGACAGAAGAAGGAGAATTATTTTCTCTACCTCTTATCACACGAAAGGCAAAAAAAGAAAATAAAAAAGCGGATAAAAAGAGAAACAAAAAAAGGCTATTTTGCCACCGTGGTTTCCGTTGCTCTGACTTCTCTGATAACTGTAACTTTGATTTGTCCTGCATATTCAGCCTCTTTTTCAAGTTTTCTTGCAATATCATATGCCAAGACTGTTAACTTGTCATCGTCAACTTCATCAGGCTTAACAATCACCCTGACATCACGGCCCGCCTGAAAAGCATAAGCAGCCTCAACTCCTGGAAAACTTTTGGCAATATCCTCAACCTTAGACATTCTTTTGACATACTCCTCATGCGGCTCATAACGAGCTCCTGGGCGAGAACCAGAAATAGCATCAGCAATCCAAACTATAGTACTCTCAATCGAAGAGAAAGGCCTGTCTTCATGATGCTCAGCTATACAATTAACCACCTCTTTAGGAAAACCGTATTTTTTAGCAACAGACACTCCAACATCAACATGATTACCTTCTTCTTCAGTCACCACTTTACCTATATCATGAAGAAGGCATCCCAGACGAACAATTTCAGTTTTTGCTCCAATTTCATTGGCAATTGCCACCCCTATCTTAGTTTCTTCAATTGTGTGAAGTCCAAGATTCTGGCCATAAGATGTCCTAAATTTATAACGGCCAAGAAGTTTAATGATCTCAACAGGAAGATTGTAAACCCCACAATTCTCAGCGATAATTTTACCTTCCTCAAGTAAAATATCCTCCATTTTGGCTTTAGTCTGACGTACAACCTCTTCAATTCTCGATGGCTGGATTCTTGCGTCTTTAATCAAAATTTCAAGAGCCCGACGAGCAATTTCTCTTCTTACTGAATCAAACGAAGAAATCCTAATAATATTTGTCTCATCCATTTCAAGCTCACAACCAGTTTCCTTCTCAAAAACTCTAATATTTCTTCCCCCTGCACCAATTATTCTACCTTTGGCGTCTTCATTGGGAACAACTACCGTTGAAATTGTATATTCAGCAGTATAAGAAGTAGCACCATGCCTCATGGCATCAATTAAAATCTCGCGCGCCTTTTCAGCTGATTCAAGTTTGATTTTTTCTTCAGCCTGCCTAATTCTTTTTGCCACCTCAGCTGTCAATTCTCTTGAAACCTCATTAAGAAGAGTCTTTTTTGCCTCATCCACTGTCATCTTAGAGGCTCTCTCAAGAAGATCTCTTAATTCTTCCTCTCTTTTTCTTAAAGCTTCTTCTTTTTTTTCTAATTCTTTGCGCTCAAGTTTCAAATCCTCAAGCAACAAAGCTATTTCATCCTGAGTTTTGGCTGTCATATTAATCTAAGGAGAAAAAAGGCCTAGCCCCTTTTTGATAAGGAGAAAAAGAAACAATCTTGTTTCTTAAGTAGGACCATATTTTCCTCCACTCTTATTTTAACCTGATAAATCATTTTCGTCAAACAAAGACAAAGCCTCCTTGACAATTTCCCAATTATAACCTTTTCTTAAAAGAAAACCGCTAGCTTTCTTTTTGAACTGATCTGGTGTTAATCTCTTCCACCTTGACTGGTTTTTCTCAAGAAGATTTTTCGCTTGCTTCAATTCATCTATCTTAAAATCTGACAAAACCTCATCAATAGTTTCTTGTTTTACCCCTTTCTGTCTTAACTCCTGCTTTAAAATTGACACAGGTTTTGGCTTAAAAGAAAGTCTTTGCTCAATCCAAAACTTTGCAAACTTGGAATCATCGACAAAATCTAAATACTTAAGTTTATCTAAATATTTTTTCCTTAAACTTTCAGGAACATTTTTCTTTTTATACCAATCTTCAATTTCTTTTTCACTCCTTGGCCTTAAAGCAGAAAAACGAAGCAATTTATCCCAAATCTTTTGGCTTTCTGCAGCTCCAATTATTTTTTCAATTTCAGACTCTTCTATAAAATTCCCTTCTTTTATTTTAAATTTAACCAAATTCTCAAGATCAATCCCAAAAGCAAATTTACCATCAAGATAGATATTAACCCTCTTTTTATTCTTTTGAGGCTTTATGGCAGTAACATAAGGCATAAGAATTAGTCGGATTCGACCGCTTCACCAATTTCCTTGGGGACTTTTATTCCCGAATTAACTCGTTCCCTTATTTTCTTCTCCAATTCCTCAGCAAATTTGACATCCTCGGCAATATAAGCCTTAGCCGCTTCTCTACCTTGAGCTATTGGTTTCCCCTCATAGTTGAAGAACGACCCCTTTTTCTCAATTAAACCAAGATCAACCGCCACATCCAAAAGCCCACCTGATTTTGAGATTCCTTCTTTATTCATAATGTCAAACTCAGCCACTCGGAGAGGAGGAGCAACTTTGTTTTTAACAATTCTTGCTCTATGACGCGAACCTATAACTTCCTCTCCATCTTTGAGAACTTCTATTTTGCGAAGGTCAATCCTCACTGAAGCGTAAAATTTAAGAGCCAACCCCCCAGGTGTCGTTTCAGGATTGCCAAACATTACCCCTATTTTTTGCCTAAGTTGATTGGTAAAAATAAGAACTGTTTTTGATTTTGAAATCGCACCTGTTAACTTTCTCAAAGCTTGGCTCATCAATCTTGCCTGAAGACCAATAACAGCATCCCCCATTTCTCCTTCAAGCTCAGCCCTTGGAACAAGAGCGGCAACCGAATCAACCACAATTACATCTAAAGCCCCGGAGCGAACCAAAGTTTCAGTAATTTCAAGCGCCTGCTCGCCTGTGTCAGGCTGTGATAAAAGAAGGTCATCAAGATTCACCCCAACTGTTTCAGCGCGTTCAGGATCAAGAGCATGCTCAGCATCAACAAAAGCACATTGACCACCTCTTTTTTGCGCCTCAGCAATAACAGAAAGTGCAAGAGTAGTTTTTCCTGAGGCCTCTGGTCCATAAACTTCAATGATCCTTCCTCTTGGAAACCCGCCGACACCAAGCGCCAAATCAAGAGCAATTGAACCTGTGGGAATAGCCTCCACTTTTCTTTGTTCCTCAGTTTGCTCCCCCAAACGCATAATTGACCCCTTTCCATACTGCTTTTCAATCTGCTCCATTGCCATTCTTATCGCCTGAAGTTTGGCTGATGAGGTTTCTTTAAATTCTGTCTCTTTAAGTTCTTTCTTTTTCTTGGCCATTGCTACCCTTTTAGCATAGTCTTTGATAAAATACAAGAGGAAACAGAAAAAATTACAAATTCCAATATACAAATTCCAAATTACAAACAGTTAAAAGAATTGATTTAGGGTTTAGGATTTTAAGTTTGTTACGCTCGGGGATTAGTTTAACGGTAGAATAGGCGCATGGGGTGCGTCTGGCCTGGGTTCAATTCCCAGATCCCCGACCAAAACTATTAATTTATTGACTATTGGCAAGTTTGTGAATTATCGGATCGGATTCTAAACTCGCAATAAACAATAATCAACTCGCAATAATCAATAAATCAATAACAAATCCTATTTTTTCTTTCCCTCTCCAAAAACAAAAATAAGATTGTCGCCTTTAAGAGATATTTTTACCTCCCTTACTTTCAAAAACAGAATAATTGTCTTTATAACTTGAAAAAGAAAATAAAGTAAAAATGCGGCAACTAGGGCCAAATAATAAAAAAGAAGAAAAATTCCAAAAGCCAGAAAAAGGCTCTCTTGCACCTTAAATGCGAAGACGATCACGATAACAACAAAAGTTGGGACAAGAAGTAAATACATTATTTTGCGGAACAAAGGAGAGGTGCCTTTTTTTATTCTTGAGACCAAAACTTTCAGAGGATCAATGAATGGGGATAACATTCTGGGTATAAGTGTTATTCCCCTCATCACTTTCAGGCACTTCATTTTCGGCGTCAACAATAGCCTTTGTTTCATAAGTAGACCAACTGGTATAAGTAAAATTACAAGAAACTGTCTTGGTCGCGCCGGCCGCAATCCCATCTGTCACCCTCTCGCGACAAGAAGTCGTAGCCCAAGTCGATTTCCATTCCCACCAAAAAGGACCTGCATCTTTATTTCCTTGATTTCCAATAACTATTGTAACAGTAAATTCCTCATTTTTCTTAGGCGGGTGGTTAAAAGAATATTCTTTTATATAAAGATCCGCTTTTGGCTCAGGGGTTGGCGTGGGGGTTTGAGTCGGAGCCTGAGTAGGAGTCGGAGCAATAGTGGCTTTTGGTCTTACAATAGGGGTTTGTACTGTAATTACAGTCTCAAGTGGCGTAGCAGCAAGAGTAACCTCGGGAGAAATAGTTGGAGTTGGTTGAGGCTTGAATCCTCCCTTTTGCAAAAAGAAGACAACCAAAACAACAACTACTGTCCCTAAAAGCGCGAAAAAACCTACCTTCCAGATATTCTGGTTTCCTTGGGTAGGTTTTTCCTCACCCTTTTCTTCTTCCACTAATTTTTCTTATAGCACAAGGGTCAATAAAAATCAAGAAAATATTGGTTGAAATAAAAAATAACTTTGCTAACATTAAGAAATGGACTTTAAAACTTATCAGAAAGAATCAAGAAAAACTGCCGCCTATCCTGACGCAGGAAAAAATTTTATCTATCCAACTTTAGGCTTGACTGGTGAATCAGGAGAAGTAGCAGATAAAATCAAAAAAGTAATAAGAGACAAAGGAGGAAAACTTGATAAGGAAACAATATTTGAAATTGAAAAAGAATTAGGTGATGTCTTATGGTATCTTTCTCAACTTGCAACAGAACTTAAACTTGATCTTGAGAAGGTGGCAAAAACAAATCTGGAAAAACTCTTTTCAAGACAAAAAAGAGGCAAAATTCAAGGAAGCGGCGACAATAGATAAAAATCTCTTCAAAGGTACCACTTTACTACAATCTAATCATAAAGCCACGCGCTTTAGCGCGTGGATGTAGAATAGTTTAGATGGAGCCAAGAAAGCCACGGCCTTTAGTCAGTGGATTTTTTACTACAAATACATCGATGTATTTGTAGTAAAAGACACATCCTTTAGACCGTTTCTAAACTCAAAATTTCAAAAAGCCAAATATGACTCATTTCGTGATTTTACACACAACATACAATTTACCTAGCAATACTCACGATATTCAAATTCTGAGACCAACTAGACACGAGCTGGTTGAAAAATAACTAGATCCAAAAAAAGAAGATTAAAGTTACCTCTTTGGAGATTGCTTCTTGCGCCTGGCTTTTCCTCCAGTTCCAATTTTTCTTCTTTCTCTTATTCTTGCATCACGAGTCAAAAACCCTTCTTTTTTAAGCTTTAGCTTGATATCTTCGCTTACTTGAGAAAAAGCACGAGCCAAACCCAAAAGGCAAGCTTCAAACTGAGAAGATTTTCCACCCCCATCAACTTTAAAGGTAAAATAATACTTTGAAGCATCAGGGCCAATCAATTTCAAAAACCTCTCAAGTCTAGTTTCAAATATCTTACCCGGAAAGTAACTAGAAAACGAAATTTCGTTAACTAAATTTTCGCCCTTACCTTTAAAAAGTCTTGTTCTTGCAGAAGCAGACTTTCTTCTGCCTACTGCGTAAATATAATTTTGTTTTTTAGTCATATTTATTTTTTAGTTAGAGATTTAATCTTGTTAATAAAAGGGTCGCTATCACCCTTTATAACTTTAAGTCTTTTCATCCTTTTGTCTTTAAGCCTATTATCAGGCAACATGCCAGAAACTGCTTTCTCAATAATCCGCTCAGGATGCTCTTTCAACATCTTTTCAAAAGAGACTTCTTTAAACCCACCAGGGTAACCCGAATGACCACGATAAACTTTATCTTTTACCTTATTACCAGTCAAAACAACTTTTTCGCAATTAAAGACCAAAACATTATCTCCTAGATCAACATGCGGCGAATAATCAACCTTATTTTTACCCATCAAAAGCCTTGCGATATAAGTTGCAAGCCTTCCTAAAACTTTACCCTCAGCATCAATAATATGCCAAGAACGGCTAACTTCCTCTTTTCTTCTGTGATAAGTTTTTGTCATCATACCTCTTAGGCTTCTTTCTTAAGATTCTTCTTTTCCACTTTTTTTACATCCTTTTTTTCCTCTTTTTCAGATTTTGCTTTCTTATCCTCAACTTTAAACCAACCAATAATCTCAACTTGGGCCATTGGTGAATTATCACCTTTTCTTGGAGGAATAGCCAAGAATCTTACAAATCCCGACTTTTTATCGATCTTTGAAGCAAGTTCAAAGATTCTATCAACGACCTTACGCTTGTTGGCAAGTTTTGACAAAATCCGCCTTCTTGCACTTAAATCTCCCTTTTTGGCAGTTGCAAAAAGTTTGTCTGCCACACGAACCACTTCTTTAGCTTTTGCTAAAGTTGTTGTAATCTTCCCCTCGTTAACCAAAGAGACCACCAAAGCTCTCAAAAGAGCTCTCCTTGATTTTGACGAGCGGGAGAATTTTCTGCCAGTAATTCTCTTTCTCATTACTATTCCTCCAAGAACTTAACACCTTTTTCAGCCAAAGCAAGTTTTACGATCTTGACTGACTTCTCACCAAGATTTCTTACTTTTGCTAAATCTTCCTTCTTTGCCTTCGCCAAACTCTCCACTGTCTCGTAACCTGCCTTAATTAAAGCATTTGCTACACGAGTTGGTAAACCTATCTCCTCAACCGAAAGTTTGCCAATCGCTCCTAACGAATCAGATTTTTTCTCTTCAACCACTGCCTTTTCAGGTATGCGGGGAGAAATTATCTGATCATAGTGAGATCTTAGTATCTTGGCTGCTTCAATTAAAGCTTGTTTGGGTTCAATAGAACCATCAGTCCAGATTTCCAAAACTAATTTATCGTAGTTGGTTAATTTTCCAACACGTGTTTCTTCAACTCTATAACTAACTCTTGTAACCGGTGAGAAAATAGCATCAAGCAAGATAAGACCAATCTTGCCACTACCTGAATCAACTAGTCTATAACCATAGCCATATTCAACCGTCATCTCAGCTTCAAGCTTTGCGCCTTTATTAAGATAAGCTAGAACATGATCGGGATTGGTGACCTTCAAAATTCCGGAAACCTGGATATCACCAGCTTTAACTTCTCCTGGACCTTTAGCAAATAATTTTACTTTCTCAGTCTTCTTAAGGTCTCCACTAAGACTAAATCTAACTTTCTTCAAATTAAGCAAAAACTCAACCACATCTTCTTTCATACCTTGAAGAGTAGAAAACTGGTGCTTTACTCCTTTAATTTCAACTGAGGTAATTGCTACTCCTCCCAAACTCTCAAGCAAAACTCTCCTCAAAGAATTTCCTAAAGTGTAACCATAACCCTTCTCCAAAGGAGAAATGACAAAACGACCATAATTTTCTTTTTTTTCTTCTTCTTTTGTTTCAAATAATAGATTGTTCATAAAATCACCTCCTTTACTACTTAGAATAAAACTCAATTACATCTTGAGCCGAAACCGGCTCGTTGACATCTTCAAAAGACGGCTGACTGATTATTTTACCAGCTACCGCTTTTCTTTCAAGCCACTTGGGGATTTTAACATTTTTTTCGTCAATTGTCTTCTTGATATAAGGAATTGCTAAAGCTTTACTATCAAGAGTAATAACATCACCTTTTTTGACCTGATAAGAAGGGATATTGACCTTCTTACCATTAACCAAAACATGACGATGAGAAACAAGTTGTCTTGCAGCCGCTCTTGTATTGGCAAAATTCAGGCGATAAATAACATTATCAAGCCTTGATTCAAGTAAAGAAAAAAGAGCATCAGCAGTATTACCCTTTGATTTCAAGGCCTTTTCAACATATCTTTTGAATTGACCTTCTCTAACACCATAGATTCTCTTAACTTTTTGCTTCTCCCTTAACTGGCGACCATAATAAGAAGGAGCGCGACTGACTTTTGAGCCATGAACTCCAGGCGGAACATTAAGACGAGTAAGTTTTGATCCTTTGCCAAAGAGATCAACTCCTTCGCGTCTTGACAATCTGTCTTTTGGTCCTGTATATCTCCCCATACTTTAAACTCTCCTTTTCTTTTTAGGCCTTGGGCCGTTGTGAGGCAGTGGCGTAATATCAGCTATCAAGGATATCCTTAAGCCAGAACTTCTAATAGCTCTTAAGGCAGCATCCCTGCCAACTCCTGGACCCTTAACATAAACCTCTAGTTCTTTTAAGTTATAATCTTCTTTGGCCTTATTTAAAACTTTCTCAACTGCGGTTGTTGCAGCATAAGGAGTAGCTTTTCTTGTACCCTTAAAACCTGAAGAACCAGAAGAACCCCAAACCAAAGTCCTACCTTCCAAATCGGTAACTGTTACCAAAGTGTTATTAAAACTGGCTGAAATGTAAATTTTACCTTTATCAATTTCTTTTCTTTTTGCCTGCATTTTACTTTTCCTCCTTTGCTTTTTGCATCTTAGCCAAAGCCTCCTTCTTGAAGGCTCCAATTGTCTTTCTCTTACCTCGCTTTGTGCGAGCATTCCTTCTTGTTCTCTGACCTCGCACGGGTAAAGACCTTGAATGCCTCATACCACGATAAGAGCTTATTTGCTTAAGTCTTGAAATATCTGCTCTTACTTTTCTTACCAGATCACCCTCAACAGGATACTTTTCTACTTCAGCCACTATACTTTTTAATTCTTCCGGTTTAAGGTCTTTCAAGGCTATATTTTCCTTAATACCTAGTTTAGAAAGAATCAATTTTGATGTCGGCCAGCCTATCCCGTTAATACGAGTTAAGGCAAAACCTATCTTCCAGTTGTCGTTTAATTCTACTCCTACTATTCTTGCCATAATTCATTTAACCCTGCCTTTGTTTGTGCCTAGGGTTTTTGCAAATAACATAAAGAACTCCCTTTCTTTTGACTATCTTGCAATCTTTGCATCTTTTTTTGATTGACGATTGAACTTTCATATCAATATTTATAAACTATTCTGCCTCGTTCCCTGTCATAAGGGCTAAACTCAACCTTAACCCTATCGCCAGGAAAAATTTTTACATAACCTTTTCGCATCTTTCCCTTTAAAGTAGCAAGAACTAACCTACCATCGGTTAATTCCACCCGAAACATAGTATTGGGCAAGGCTTCTTTGACTACTCCTTCAAATGTCTCAAGCTTTTCCATACTAAAAATAAACCGCGCAATTCCTAGGTTATAACCAAGGGACCCTGCGGGGTAACTGCCACAGTCTCTTCAAAAAGCGCTGATATTTTACCATCTGCAGTAGAAATTGTCCACCCGTCTTTTTCAAGCACCAACTGCTCGCGACCCATAACATAGATAATCTCTATCGCAAGAACCATTCCTACTTTAATCTCAGGTGTATCTTCACGACGGGCGTAAACAAAACCAGGAATCTGAGGCTCTTCATGAAGCTTCCGTCCAACGCCATGACCAAAAAGAGAGCGGACAGGACGATAGCCAGCCTTGTTAAGAGTTTCCTCTATTGCTTTGGAAATATCAAATATCTTTCTTCCTGCTCTTGTGTTATCAATTGCCAAACTAAGAGCTTTTCGCCCAGCCTCCAAGAAATTCTCTTTTAGAGGGTCTTTGCCTATCACTAAACTAAAAGAAGTATCGGTATGAAATCCCTTATAGATCAATCCTAAATCAACACTAACTAAATCATTTTTCTTGAAAATGACATCCTTCTTGGGAATACCGTGCACTATTCCCTCATTAACGTTAATACAAGTAGCCCAAGAATAACCAGGCACAGTTTTAAAGGAAGGTGTACCACCTCTTTTTAATATCTGCTTTTCCGCTTCTTCTTCAATTTCCCAAGCGGAAACTCCTTCTC
>Ga0209381_1001903_pt1 | contig 29666 bp, 22 predicted proteins | sample DewCreD2012metaG_FD_184111 | JGI IMG/M metagenome (GOLD analysis project Ga0209381, IMG submission 184111) | Hot spring sediment bacterial and archeal communities from British Columbia, Canada, to study Microbial Dark Matter (Phase II) - Dewar... ...
GTCCATTGGGTGTGAGTCCAGCGCGAGTTTGGCGGTGCCACCGGACAGGCAGGATGCCTGTCCCACTACCGGGTTCGGGGGGAGGGGGCGGTTCAGGGAAAGCTGGAAGTGGAAAGTTGGATATTGGCTGTTCCCCCGTGGCTGGGGAGGGGCGGGGGATTTCGGTGTTCATGCGGAAAGGGTGGTGGCTGGTTTTATTGACTGGAAAAAACGGCCAGTTCTTCAATCGCCGGACACGCGGCGGACTGGGTGACGCGGAGCCGGAGTTTCGCGGTGGTCACGGGCGGAACGCGCACCAGCCGGCAACCGCCGATGCTCGTGGCATTGGTCAGTTCCAGCCAGCCGCCATCACGCCATTGGTCCAGCGCAAAGGCGTCCACCCGCTGGCCCAGCGGGAGGTGTTCGCGGAGGCGGACAACGTCGAACGTCACGGGCCGCTTCCAATCCAGCGTCAACTCGGCGGTGGTCACGGCGTCGTCCGTGCTCCAGTAGGTTCTGGCTTTGCCGTCGTTCACGAGGCGGGCGGCAAACGCGCGGGAATCGCCGCGCACCTGCGGCGCGGTGGCTTTCGCCTTCCGCGCAAGGTCCGTGCGGAAAATCTGGTCCAGCAACCGCCGGAATTCGGTGAGCGAGGCGAGGTCCACCTCCGGCACCCGGCCCCGGCGGTCGGGGGCGAGATTCAACAGCAGCGATGCGCCGCGACCGACCGAGGCGAAATAAATGTCGAGCAGTTGCTGGGGCGACTTGACGCGGTTGTCCTCCGTGGCGTGGTAAAACCAGCCGGGGCGGATGGAGACGTCACATTCGGCGGGAATCCAGTGGGTGCCGGGCCGATCGCCAGAGTTGAGACGCTTGGCGTTGGCCTCGCCCGGCGCGAACTCGGCGGCGTTCAACGTGGCCCAGCACGGGTCGCCGGCGATGCCGCGTTCGTTGCCCACCCAACGCACGTCGGGGCCGACATCACTGAAGATCGCCGCGCCCGGCTGCAGCTCGCGCACGAGTTGCCACGTCGTCGGCCAGTCGTAATAGGAGCGGCGGTCAATGTTCCGCCGTTCGCGCGCGCCGCCGTAGAAGCCGTCGCCGCCGTTCGCGCCATCGAACCAGACCTCGAAGATCGGGCCGTAACGGGTCAGCAATTCGCGGAGCTGGTTGCGGTAATAGGTGACATACGCGGGCCGGCCATACTCGGGGTGATTCCGGTCCCACGGGGAAAGATAAACGCCGAACTTGAGGCCCTGTTTCCGGCAGGCGTCGGCAAACTCCTTTACCATGTCCCCCTGACCATTCTTCCACGGACTGTGCTTGACCGAGTGTTCGGTGAACGCCGACGGCCACAGGCAGAACCCATCATGATGCTTGGCCGTCAGAATCAGCCCCTTCATCCCGGCCAGTTTCGCCGCCCCCACGATTTGGTCGGCGCTGAAGTCGGTGGGGTTGAACCGTTGGGGCGATTCGTCGCCGTAACCCCACTCCTTGTCGGTGAACGTGTTGATGGTGAAGTGAACGAAGCCGTAGAACTCCAGTTCCTGCCAGGCCAGTTGCCGGGCGGTGGGGACGGGACCGAAAGGCGCGGGCGGCGGCGCGGCGTGCAGCGTTGGCGTCAACAGAATGGCGGCCAGCAGCGGCGCGAGGCGGAAGTGCATGGCGCAAGCTAACGGGCGGCGGGCGCGTTGGTCACGACGGAAAGGCTGCGCTCGTAGCGTTCGAGCGTGGCGCGCAATTCCGCTTTCCGCGCGGCTTCGGTGGTGAGTTCGACCGCCCGGCGTTGCTGGCGCGTGGCCTCCGCCGCCTGCTGGTTGTCGAACAGCGCCCGCGCGTAGGTGTCGAGCACGTCGGCGTTGCGGCCGTCCGACGCGCGGAAGGCGGCCTCGGCAAACTTGAGCGCCAGCTTCGGATTGCGGGTCTTGATCCGCTCGTCGGTGAGCAGGGTCCAGGCGATTTCGTTTTGCGCGTCCACGTCGGTGGACTCGACCAGTTCGAGGCGGCGCGTGAGGACTTCGATTTTGGAGGCCTCGCCGCCCGTGGTGACGGCGCGGTAATACTCCTGAAACGCCCGCTGCAGGCCCACCGTGCCGCGATAGTCCTCGAACTTGAACCCCGGCGGCGCGAGCGGCTTGGCCTCCGCTTCGAGCCTGGCGACGACCTCCGCCGACTGGCCCGCCGCGATGGCTCGCTGGTAATCGCGCATCAAGGTTTCAAAGCGGACCGTCCGGCGCAGCGCCGATCCGTCGAACTTCCGCCCTGGTTCAAGGCCGCCGAGTTCGCGGTCAAGCGCGCTGAGTTCCGCCGCCAGCGCGTCCAGCCGCGCGGCGTCCCCGCCCTGGGCGGCGAGTTCCGTGAATTCCTTCAACTTGCGCCGGGCCTCGGCGCGTTGCTTGTCCGCCGGACTTTCCGGCGCGGGCGCGTCGGCGAGTTTGTGCAGTTGCGCGTGCAGGTCGCCCATCGGATGACCGACCCACGCCACGCGGCCCTCGCGGTCCACGATGAACGCGCACGGAATGCCATTCTGCCCGTAGGCCTTCATGTAGCCGTCGGAGGTCTGCCGGTTGTCGTCCACCGCCACGGTGTAATCCATCTTGTCGCCCATCTGGTCCACGAAGGGCCGCACCTTGTCGGCGGATTCGTCGCTGATGCCGATGAAGATGACCTCGTCGGCGAATTGCTTCTGCAACTCGGTCAAATGCGGGATGCTCGTGCGGCACGGCCCGCACCAGGTGGCCCAGAACTCGACCACCACAATCTTTTTGCCCTTCACCTCGGCGAGGTCCACCGGTTCGCCCTTGATCCACGCGGCGATTTTGAGCGGCGCGGCGGGGTCGCCCAGCTTGGCCGACAGGGCGGTGAACGGAACAAGAGCCAGCGCGGCCACAAGGGCGGGGAAGTGGCGTTTCATGCGCGCAGTATGCGCCGGTCGGGGCCGGCGGTGCAACTGCGACGGTCAACGTCGAACCGTCTCGCCCCATTCGCAAATGCTCACCGCGCCCACTCCCACCAGCGCCGCGCGATGCTTGACACGTCGGGCGCGGTCGGTGCCGGGGTGGCCGCCCGGAAATATGCTGCCTCGATGGCCGCGATTTCGGCGCGCAGTTTCTCCCGCGTGGCGTCGTCGAGCTGCTCCGCGCGCTCGTGATGCAAACGACGCAGAAAGGCGACGACGGAGAACGGCGTGAGTTCCGCGGGCAGGGCCAGCGTTTCGGTGGCCTGCGCGGCGTGCCGTTTCTGCGAGCGTCGCCAGAACCACACGGCGGCAGCCACCAACAGCAGACCGCCCAACCACCCCGCGATTTGCAGCGTGCGGCTGGTGGCGGTGTGCAACCGGATGCCGGCGGCGGCGGCGGCGGGTTCCAGCTTGAGGAGGTCCGCGTCCTGATAGTGCTGGTATTCCGCGCTGGCGACGGGGATGCCCGGCTTGACGGCGGGGAACTGGAGCACGGCGGCCCCGCGCGCGTCCTTCTGCCGTTGGTAGGTGAACTGCCAGTTGCGGTCGGCCCGCGCCTGCGTCGTCTTGCCATCACTGACAAATTCGTTGATGGACAACCCGTTGTCGGTGACTTCGACGGTGAACCCCGCCTGCTCGAAGTCGAACAACTGCGTGTGCGGGGGAATGACGCCCATCGCCTTGGCGCTGACTTCCACCACCACGCGCCCGTCGCGCCGCCAGTCGCGCTCGTCCATCGAAAACGTCAGCGCGAGATCGGCGCAGGGCCGGGCCGGGGCCTCGGGGTCTTTGGCATCGAGCGGTTCCACCTGCGAGCGCACGGGCAGCACGACCTGGCCCGAGGTGTCGCTGAAATCCATGTCGAGCTGGATGGACGGCAGGCGGTCCACGGCGGCCTCCTTGGCCCGCAGCAGCAGATAGGCAAGCGGCGTGCTCTGCCAGCCTTCGCGGGGCAGGTCAATCGGGCGCACTGTGGCGTCGTGAAACGTGATGCCGACGATTTCAAAGGTTTCCTCCAGCGCGGCGTGGATGTTCTTGCGGAAGTTGTCGCGGTAATTGGCCTGGGCGGCGAGGTTCGGATTGACCAGACCGCCGGGCCGCTGCGCCGTCGCGTTCTGCAAATACTTGCCGAAGCCGCCGCTTTCCCGCGCCAGTTGCCGCGTGTGTTCGAGGCTGACGACCACCCCGAAGGGCTGCCGGTGGCCGACGCGCGCCGGTCCGTCCAGGGTCACGCGCAAGGCCACTTCATCGAGCAACTCCTCGTAGTTTTTCAACGCTGCCTGGGCGATGGCCGCGCTCGGATGGTCCGCGCCGACGACTTGCAACCCGGCGCTCAGGAACCGCTGCCGCATGTTGCCGGGCACCTGGGAGAGCAGTGTGCCCAGCATCTCGCCAAACTTCCGCAGATGGCCCTCCGCCGCCTCGCCGGGCAGCGCGCGCATCGCGTCGCCAATTTGCGACAGCCCCGGGTCCGAACGGGCCGCCGCGCGGGTGAGCTGGGACAAATCACTCGCGCCGAGCATGACGAAGAACCACATCTGATACGGTTCGAGCGTCCACTGGCCCCGCGCGAGTTCGGGCACCCTGGCGCCGTAGATTTGCGCCGCGCGCCGGTAGCTGGCGAAGGCCTCATCCCGCAGGCTGACGTATTCGGTCAGCTTCACCTGCCGGGCAAACTCGAATTCCGACGCGTCGAAGAACAACTGCCCGCGCACGATGAACTGCGGCCAGTCCGCGTTTTCCTCCGTCAATCCGCGCCGGGCCAGCTCGAGGGCCGTCCGGTAACCGCGCGACACTTCGTCCTTCGCCTCCTCCTCGGTGCGGTTGGTGCCCGCCTGTTGCTGGGTTTGCGGGTCGCGCCATTGTTCGCGGAGCTTGGTCCGCATTCCGGTGAGCAACTGCAGCAACTCGGCGCGGTTCATTTTTTCGGGCGGGCCGAAGATGGCCTCGATGTCCGCCGCGCGATAGACCTCCGCGCCGCTGTGAATGGCCATGAAGCCCTGCACGATGGCGCCGGGCGGAAGCGGCTCAGGCGAGAGCGCGCGCAGGGCGGCGAGCAGTTCGCGGTAGTCGGCCACGTTTTTGTTCTGGCGCAGCCGGGTGAGGGGAATGCCGCCGGCCGATTGCTGCTGGCGGGAGATGACGTAGCCCAGGTTCCGCATGCGGGTGATGTTGGGATCCTCCGGCGGCACGCTGCGTTTCTTCACCCACGCGGCGAGGTAATCCTGGCACAGCTCGCGTTCGTAACCAGGATGTTCCTTGAGGTAGGCGGCGAGCGTTTCGAGCGTCATCGGCTCCTTCGGGTCCATCAGGTTGACCTTCAACCGGGTGAGCTTGACGCGCTGGGCGAGGCCGTCATTGAGCCGGCGAATCAGCGCGGCGGGCGGGGCGTTGGTGAGGATGATTTCCGGCGGCACCACTTTCGGCTGGTTGCGGCGGCGGGCGTAATAACTCGGCGGGCGGTAGATGAACGGGTTGTCCAAATCCTCCTCCTCGGGCCGCGCCTCGCCGGAGCGATAGGTGGTCTCGGCTTCGGTCAGCCAGTTCATGACCAGCAGGTTGACGGACTCCGGCGGCGCGCTCTTCCGGGCGGCCAGCACGCGCAAAAGCAGGTTCTGGGTGGCCAGGCTCTGGCCGCGCAGATTGAGGTCGGTCTGATTGCGCTGGGCCTGCTGGCCGCTTTCGCCGAGCGCGAGCAGGAGGTCGTTCAGGATGGTCGGCTGGGTGAGGAAATACTCGCGCAGCAACTGCTCGGCGTCGGCGGGTTCCAGCGCGGGGAGCAGCTTCACGAACCGGTCGGTCGCCTGCCGGAACAGGCCGCGCTCGCCGTCGCCGAACCGGCTGGTCTGCATCATGAACGCGCACACCTCGGCGGCGCGGCGCAACTGGCGTTCGTCGCGCTTCTGAATGCCGGTTTGCGTGAAATGCTCGAGCGTGAGCACCAGTTGCAGGGTTTCGGCCTGGTCCCACTGCGCGCGCTCGAGCGGCAGATACGGGCCGGCGTCGGCAATCCAGTCGAGCGCGGAGAGCAGTTGCGCCGCAAGCTTGCGGCCCTCCGGGGTTGGGCCGCCAAAGCCGCGCATACCGGTTTCCAGCCGCACGAGGAAATCCTTCTTGCCCGCGTTGCCGATGGCGATTTTCACCAGCGCGGCCAGCGGGGGGATTTGCGCGGCGGTCAGGTCGGCGGGGGCGGCGTCCAGCAGCGCGTAGAAGTCCGCGCTCAACAGCGGACTGGCCTTGGCGGCGGAACCAGACCGCGCGGACGGTTCCCCGTCCTCCTCCAGCATGCCGGGCGAACCGCCGCGCGGCGTCTGGCGGTAGAAATCGGCGACGGACTGCGAAGCGCCCGCGAGCGCTTCGAGCAGGCGGGTGTAGGCGCGGGTGGCGTCCCTGGGCGGAAGTTTCCGGAGCGTGGCTCCGACGGCGGTCCAGTCGCCGAGCAGCACGGCGATGCGGAAGCTTTCCGCCGCTGACAAGGCCGCGTCGGCCTGCTGCGATTTCACCGCCTGCAACAGCGCCTCGGGGGTGCGCTCGAATTTGAGTTTGGCGATTTCGGCGGCGAGGTCGTTGGTGCCGGTGATGCTGACCACGGCGGCGTCAACGGCATTCACCGGATTGGACGAAGCGGTGCGCCGTTCCTCGATCCGCGCCTTGAGTTCCTCGGGGGTGAGTCGGGCGTCGCCGGGGACGATGATTGGCCCCGGCGGAACTGCGGGTGGCGCGGGCGGCGCGGGCGGATTCGTCTGGGCAACGGCGGAAGCTGCCGCGAGCAACAGCGCGACGAGCACAGGCAGACAGTAGGAGAGAGGCTTGGTGTTCATAGGTCTTGTGAAGCTGGATTTGCAGCCGGAGCGCCGGCGCGCACTGAAGTTTGGAACCCGTTCGTCATTTGGTTTTGGTTTCGGATTTCCCTACGACCCCGGGCCGCCGGGGAAGCGGGTGGTGCCCGCGCCTTCCGCCGGTTCGCCATCTTCGTTGTCGCCGATGCCGGGCTGGTTGCCGCGCTGGCCGCGGCGGCGGGCCATTTGCTCGCTCAAGCCCTGATTGGCCAGGTTCTGGCCCTCCTCGGGCAAGGGGCGGGCCATCAGCTCGGTCAGGCTCAGGCGTTGCAGGCGGACGGCGCTTTCGAGATTGGTCTGCTGAATCTGCCCGTAGGCCAGCGCGCCGGCGGCGAGGCTGGACTCGGTGAGGAGGCGAAAATTCTGCCGGGCCAGTTCGGCCTCCTCCAGCCACAAATCCCGTTGCGCGCCCTCGAGCCGCAGCACCCACGCGGCGTAGTAATGAATGCGCCCCGCGAGTTCCCGCGCCTCGCGTTGCAGGGCGGCGGGGAGGTGGGGGAACCGGGCGTCGGTCACGATGCGGTTCACGCCGTCAATCGCGTCCAGCGCGCTCCCCTGATGATAACGGGCGCGAACCAGCGCCAGATCCAGCCGCGTGCGCAGCGCCGGGTCGCTGTTCCCGACCTTGTCGGCGGCGGCGCGGAACCAGGTCTCCGCCGCGGGCCAGTCGCCTTGTGCTTCGGCGGCTTCGGCGCGTTTCAGAAGCGCATGGGCGTGGTCGCGCGCCAGCCATTTTTGGCCCGGCCCAAAATGCCAGACGATGACGGGCAGCGGCACGAGCAGCCAGAGGAGGAGAAGCCAGCGTTTCATGGGCTTGCCTCGGGGGGGCGGACCGGCCGGCCGCCGCGGATGCCGGAGTTGAGGTGGGGCGCGTTCGGTCGGGCCGCCGTTACGACTGGTTTCCACCCGCTGCCGAAGGCCTCCAGCAGCAGGGGCAGCAGGCACACCAGCGCGGCGGACGCGGCCAGCGTGATCATGGCGAGGGTGCGCAAACTGATTTGGAATTTGTCCTTCCGCCCATCCGGCGCGGTGAGATGCCGGAGCAGGCCGGTGGGAATTTGTTTCGTGTTGCCGTCGTGATAGTGGCCGCCGAGCCGCCGGGCGAGTTGCGCCAGCGCCGCGCCGTCCTGCCGGGATTGATGGCCGTCAATGAACGTGCCGCGCGTCACGCTGCCGACGCCCACGATGAGCAGGTCCGTGACGGCGGAGGGCAGGGGATCAAGGCCGGCGCCGGGCACGGTGTCGCCATCGGTGAGGACGACCATCGTGACGGACTTGCGGGGGAAATCGCGCACGAAGCCGCCGGCGGTGTTGAGGGACTTGAGCAGGGAGGTTTTGCCCGGCTGATACGCGATGTGCAGCGGGAGGTTGTCGGCGAAATTCCAGAGGAGTTCGCGGTCGGCGCACTCCTTCACCAGCAGCAGCGCGTCCGTATAGAAACACGCCATGGTCACGCGGGTCTGGTCGCTGTTGGCGCGTTCGAGGACGGACTTGAGCAGCGTGGCGGCGCGGTCGCGGCGGGTCTGGCCGCCCGTGGGGCCGGCGTCGGCGATTTCCATGCTGGGCGAAACGTCGAGCAACACCATCAGGTGCCGGGTGGCTGTGGCGGTGCGCTCGCGCAACCGGCTGGAACCCTCGAACGCCAGCAGCACGACGAGCGACCAGCCGATGCCCGCGAACGCCGCCACGCGCAGCGCCGGCGTCAACCGCGTCCACGCGCGGGGCCGCGCGTCCGGCCCGAACGCCAGCCGGCCCAGCCGCGCCGTGCGGCGGGCGTGCAGCCATTCGGCGACGACGCCCAGGAGCAGCGCGAACAGCGCCACCCCGCCGGCGAGTTGGATGAGTTCTTCCCTTACCATGGCGTGTAACGCAGTCCGAACAGCCCCAGCCCCCACAGCCCGGCGGCGACCAGCCCGGCGAGCGCCAGGGGGCGGTAGTAATCCACCCAGTCCGAGGTGACCTGCTTGAACTTCGCCTTCTGCATCCGGTCAATTTCGCGGAACACCTCCGTCAACGCCGCGGGGTCGCCCGCTTGAAACACCTTGCCGCCGGTGATGCCCGCGATGGTGTAAATGCCTTCGATGCCGAACCCGCCCACGTCATTGCCGACGAGGATGGTGAAGACGCGGATTTTCTCGTCCGCCAGTTGCTGGCCGATCTGCCGGTCGCGTCCGCCGCCGAAGTCGGCGCTGCCGCCGTCGGTGATGAGGATGACGGCGCGGTCGCCCTCGCGCGTGCGGACCAGGCGCGCTTTGCAGCCTTCGAGGGCGCGGGCGATCATGGTGCCGCCAAACCACGGCAGTCGCCGCGCCGGCTCGACGAACTTGAGCGCGTTCTGGATGGCGGACAACTCCTTGGTGGGCGGCAGCCAGTGGAGATATTCGGTGCCGAACACCGTCAGCCCGAAGGCGTCGCCGGTGCGGTATTCGCAGAACTGCCGCGCGGCGTCCATCGCCGCCGCGAAGCGTGTCGAACGGCCAAACGGCACGGACATCGAGCCGGACATGTCCACGCAGAGCAGGATGTTGTTCAGAATGCGTTCGTCCGCGGGCGGGGCGGGCCGGCGCGGACCGGCGAGGATGAGAATGGCGATGGCCAGGAGCAACGCGGGCAAAGTCTGAACCACATCCACCAGTGCCCGCAGCCGACGGCCTTCGCGCTGCCGTCCGTAATCGAACGGCACCACGACCGGATGCCCGCGCCGGGTCCATTGCCAGAACGCCCAGCTCACCGGCAGGGCGAGGAGCCAGAGCAGCAGGGGATGGTGGAAGCTCATGCGGGGAAAATGACGAAGTCCGAAATCCGAGTGGCGAAGGAATACCGCCGGACGAAGCCCGAAAAGACACTGGTTGGGATGCGAGCTTCAGATTTCATCGCATCGCTCCTTCCATGGTGGACGGCACCTTCGCGCCGCGATACGGCTCCAGGAGTGTGTTCACTTCCTCCGCCGTCGCGCCGCCGCGTTGGTGGAGCCAGCGTTCAAGGGCGCGGAGCAGTTCGCCGGCCCGGGCATGGGCCTTGAGTTTCTTCAGTGACTCGGCCATGCGCTCTTCCGGTGGCAGGTTCAGTTGCTCGCGCCAGAAACCCATCAGCAGCCGCTCCAACCTGGCCTTGTCGTCCAGCGAGAGGTTTCCCGCCGCCGCCGCTTCGACGAGCGGACGAATCCGCTCCGCAAAAGTCGGCTCCGGCGCCACGGCAACCGGCCTGGCCACCTCGCGCCGCTTCCGATTCGCCAGCACGAAACCCGCAAGGCCGCCCGCCCACAACAATGCCAGCAGCCCGAGGAACACACGATAGCCGCCGAGGAACGGAAACCGCCCCGGCGTGTGGCGGGTGAGTTTGCCGTCATGGTCCTCGGGCAGCAGGGCCTGGACGTGGAGGAACAGCTCGCTCAACTCCTCCGGGCGGGAACCGTCCGGGCGGATGAGATACTCCGCCAGCGAATAGCGGCCCGGCTCCAGGCCCAGGTAGTGGAATTCGTAGCGATGCCAGCCGTTTGTGGCGGTGATGCGCTCGATGCGCAGAATCAACTCCGTGCGGTCATCCAGCGGGCGCGGGCGGTAATCGCCGCGTGGCAACTCCAGCGTCGCGCGACCCTCGATGCCGATGGGGCGGGAAGGGGCGGAATTGGCGGAAGAATTCGTTTGGGCAAAAATGGAGTTGCCAACGAGAAACAACGCGACGAAGCACGCCATGAAAACGTGCTGCCGGCATCTTGCCGGCAGAACCGACCGAAACCCATATGGCTTGTCCTGCCGGCGGGACGCCAGCAGCACGCTGAAGGGGCGCGTCAATCGTAAATCGCAAATCGTAAGTCGCCTCATCCCATCCTCCTCGTTCCGCCGCGCGATTTCAGGAAATGCCGCAGCTTTGGCAAAATGGGGCGGTCCGTGCGCAGGTTCAGGTAATCCACGCCGGCGCGCGATAACGCGTGTGCCTCGTCCTCGCCGAACCACCGGCTCAGTCCGTGTGCGACAAAGGCGCGGCCCGTTTCCGCCTCGACCGCGCGGAAGATGCCGCCGCCGGTGCGGCCGCGCTCCGCCGGGTCTTCGAGATGCAGCACCACGCAATCGTGATCGTGTGCCATGAGTTTGATGGCGGGAATCGCGTCGGGATCGTGCAAATCGCTCAGGACGATGAACAGGCAGCGTTGCTCGACGCGCGGGATGAGTTCGCGCACGCGCCGGCCGAGCGTGGTGCCCTCGACGAAGCGGTAATGCCGGAGCTGATGCATCCATTGCATAACCGTGTTGCGCGCCAGCGTCGGCGTGTGGTGCAGGTCGCGTTCGCCCACGGTCAGGAGGCCGACGGGATTCATGTGGTCCACGGCGGCGAGGGCGAGGCCGCCGGCGAGCGGCACGGCCCAGGCGTATTTGCTCATCGGCTGCGACGAGACGCACATCGAGGCCGAGGTGTCCACGAGGAGATAGACCGGCATCTGGCGGGGCGCCGCGTATTCCTTGACGTAAAATTTTCCGGTGCGCCCGGTCACCCGCCAGTCAATGAACTTCACCGGGTCGCCCGCGATGTAGGGCCGCGACTGGACGTATTCGATGCCCGCGCCGAGGAAGGGCGAGCTTTCCTGCCCGTAGCTCAACGCGTTCGCCAGCCGGCGCACGGCCAGTTCAAACTGGCGCGCGTCCAGCGGGTCGTGCGTGAGCTGGGCGGTGGTGTTCATGGCGATGACAAGCCGCCTTCCGTGATGATGCGGCCCAGGCTGCGGACCCGCACCCTGGAGTCCAGTTCATGCGCCGCGTCGCCCGGGCAGACGAGTGTGAGCTGGTCCAGTTTCAAACATTCCAGCGCCAGGCGGCAGGCCGGGGTCAGTTTCGGCGAATCGGCGAACTTGAATTCAAACCCGAGCCGCCGCCCGTCCTTGACGATCAGCAAGTCCAGTTCGCCCTGGCTGTGGACGGCCCAGAAATACGCTTCCTCCTCGGAGGCATCCGTCAGCCGGATGATTTCCTCCAGCGCGAAACCCTCCCACGACGCGCCGAGCCGCGGCCAGGTGTGCAGTTGCCCGGCGTCATTCACGCCCGCCAGCCGGTGCAGCAGGCCGCTGTCGCGGAAATAAATCTTCGGCGTCTTCACCTGCCGCTTGCCGATGTTCTCGAACCACGGCGGCAGCCGCCGCACCATGAAGGTGCCGACCAGCACGTCGAGATAACGCTTCACCGTCGTATCCGCCACGTTGAGCGAGCGGCCCAGGTCGGACGCGTTGAACACCTGGCCGTGATAATGCGCCAGCATCATCCAGAACCGCCGCAGCGCCAGCGGCGGAATCTGAATGCCCAGCGCCGGGATGTCGCGCTCCAGAAACGTGCGGATGTAAAACTCCCGCCACTGCGCGCTGTCCGCGTCGCTTGCCGCCAGAAAGGACAGCGGAAACCCGCCGCGCAGCCAGAGCTTTTCCACCTCCGCCACGCCCGTTTCTCCGAGCGTGAACGGCGTGACCGCTACAAAGCCGATGCGGCCCGCGAGCGTTTCCGAGCCTTGCCGGATCAAATCCCGCGACGCGCTGCCGAGAATCAGGAATCGCGCCGGGGTTTCCGGCCGGTCTGCCAGCACGCGCAGCACGGGAAACAGGTCCGGCCGCCGCTGGATTTCGTCAATCACCACCAACCCGCGCAAGCCGCCCAGCGCGAGCCTGGGGTTTTCCAGCCGGTCCAGATGGGCCGGGTCTTCGAGGTCAAAATAATTCCGGTCCGCCGGAAAATCCGGGATGGCCGCCGCGATTTGCCGTGCCAGCGTCGTCTTGCCGGACTGCCTTGGCCCGAGCAACGCCACAATCCTGAACGTGCGCAACAAATCCTGCGCGCGATTCAGAAGGGCGGTTCTTTGCATGAATAACAGGGTGATTTGAAAATTCTTCGGCGTCCACCGGATTTTCACAGGCTAGATTTAAGCCATTGAAAAATCATAATTTTGAGAATGTGAAGGCGGGTGGCAAATCGCCGACATCTGGCGGGGTGCCTCGTATTCCTTGACGTGAAATTTTCCGGTGCGCCCGGTCACCCGCCAGTCAATAAACTTCAACGGGTCGCCCGCGATGTAGGGGCGCGACTGGACGTATTCAATGCCCGCGCCGAGAAAGGGCGAGCTTTCCTGCCCGTAGCTCAACGCGTTCGCCAGCCGGCGCACGGCCAGTTCAAACTGGCGCGCGTCCAGCGGGTCGTGGGTAAGTCGGGCAGTGGTGTTCATGGGGGCAACCACGAATGGACACACATCAGCGCGAATTGGAAACCCGCGGAGCGCGGGCTTCAGCCCGCTTCAACACCGTGATGACAGGCGCCATCGAAGTGGCTTGAAGGCCGCGCCCCGCACGATAGGAGCGCCGACGTCCCCGCCGACTTGCGATGCTGGAATTACTCTTCGCGTTCATCTCGGATTTGATTCTCCCGTCGGTCCTCTTGCCCGTCCAAAGCCGCCGGGACGGCGGCGCGACTGTCGCGCCACAATGCGTTCGGCTTTGGGGGTTCACGGTCGGGTGTTTTTTTATGTCAAATTGCGGCGCTCTGCCGAGACGCCGCCCCGGCGCATTCCTCACCCCGAACCCGGTAGTGGGACAGGCATCCTGCCTGTCCGGTGGCGCCGCCAAACTCGCGCTGGACTCACACCCAATGGACGCCTCACCGGACAGGCGGGACGCCTGTCCCACTACGGCGTCGGCGCTGCGGTTCGGGGGTTCAAAGCGCGAACTTCTGGTTGGGAGAATTCTCACCCCAACTTCTTCAGAATCTCCTCCAGCACTCTGGCAGGCTTTTGGCCTTCTGCCAGCGCCTCGTAGCTCAGGCGGATGCGGTGGAGCACCACGTCCTCGGCAAGCTGGAACAAATCCTCGGGCACGACGTAGTCGCGGCCCAACACGAAGGCGCGGGCGCGGGCGGCTTGCACGATGGACAATCCGGCGCGCGGCGAGCCGCCGAGTTCGATGCTCGGATGGGTGCGCGTGAGGCGGACGAATTCCACGCAGTGTTTCATGAACACGTCGCTGACGTGGACTTGCTGCACGGTCTCCATTGCCTTCGTGAGATCGCCGAGATGGCAGACGGGTTCGGCGGAGATCATGTCGAACGCCGTCCTGGGCATCGCGCCCTGCTCGGTGCGCTTGAGGCCCATCTTCACCTGGCGGCGCAACACTTCCTCCTCCTGCGCCGGCGTCGGGTAGGTGAGGCGATGGCAGAGCATGAAGCGGTCGAGCTGCGCCTCGGGCAGCTCGAACGTGCCGGCCTGCTCGATGGGATTCTGCGTGGCGATGACGAGGAACGGAACGGGCAGCGCGTAGCTGGTGTTGCCGATGGTGACCTTGCGTTCCTGCATGGCCTCGAGCAGCGCGCTCTGCACCTTGGGCGCGGCGCGGTTGATTTCGTCGGCCAGCAGCAGGTTGGTGAAGACGGGGCCCTGGTGCGTGCGGAATTTGCCGGTGGATTGATCCAGCAGTTCGGAGCCGAGGATGTCCGACGGCAGCATATCAATGGTGAACTGCACGCGGCTGAACTTGAGGTCCACGGCGCGGGCGACGGCGTTGACGAGCAGGGTCTTCGCGATGCCCGGCACGCCGAGCAGCAGCAAATGCCCGCCCGTGAGCAGCGCGATCATCATGCGCTCGACGACGACGTCCTGGCCGACGACCACTTCCGCCACGCGCGCGCGGACGGCGGCCACGAAGTTCGGTTGGTTGGATTTCATGCGGGGGGGGAGGTTTTGGCGGGGCGAGTATTCCGGGGAAGGGCAGGCGGCACAACCGGGAAAAGGCCCGGCGGGTGGCGGCCAGGCACCTGTTCGCCCGGGCGGCGGCGCGGGCGGTTTCCGGGCTGTCGGGGAACGGGGCACCGCCGGCCGGGCGGCGGTTTTCGGGTTCAACGGGCGGAATCCGGCGCGGTTTCGGTCGCGCAGACAAAGGGCACGGCTGGCAACGCACCCACCACGCGGCGGGTCGTGCCCCGGGCGGGGGCCGGCGCGTTCGGACGGCTGACCGATGCGGTCAGGATGAGATTGCCCGCCAGGTCCGGGGGCGTCATGGCGGCATCGCATTGGAGCACGATGTCGGCCCCGGCGCGCGTCAGCGCGACTTCCCGCACGGAGATGCCGGCGGGCGGCTCCGCGAGCGCGAACTCCAGCCGGTCCATGAATGGCCCGCGGGGAAAAGCCACCCGCAACCGCGCCGTGCCGCCGACGGGAAGCCGCAGCGGCGTCGGGCTGAGAATCTTCATTACGCCGCGCTGGCCGAACCGGTCGGCAACGGACACCTGCAACGCCTGCGCCGGCACCAGATGCCGGTAGAAGAACGCCTGCATCAGATCATCCGCCGGAACGACCGGCCGGACCAGGAGTTGCCCGCCGACGTTGGCCCGGCCTTCCAGCTCAAGCTGGAACCGCTCGTCGCCGGGAACCGCGGGCGCGGTTAGCGTCGCCTTCACCTGGTCCTGGCCGGGTTGAATCTTGCCGCCGCTCAAGGTGAAACCGGGCGGCGCGTCCTTGAGGGCGAGCGTGATTTCATTGGTGAACCCGTCGCGTCGCAGCGCATGAACGGTCACCGGCGCACTGGCGCCGGCGCGGAGGTTGATCGCCGAGGGCACGAGTCGCAAGGCGAAGTCCGGGCGCGGCGCGCTGATCCGCAAGCGATAGGCCAGTTCCGGCCCGCCCTTGCCCTGCGTGTCGCCGAGGCGGAGAAAGTAGTCGCCATCGGCGGGCAGCGTCGCCGCAAGCCGCGGGTCGGCGTGATGCGTGTTCAGGCCGGACGCCTTGTCTTCGGTGTCATCGTTGAAGGCAATCTGTTTGCCGGCGGCATCGGTGAGTTGCAGCACGCCATCGAGCGGGGAATCCAGCCGGCGCGCCAGCACCTCGGCCACGATGCTTTCCCCGGCCCGTCCGCTGAACCGGAACACATCGGCGTCACCGGGCTGCCCGATGCGGCCATTGAGGATGAGCGGGAGTTGGACGGCTTGCGCGGCGCGAGGGGAGTCGTTGGGTTCCTGTTCGGCGGCGGCGGGCAAATCATCCACCGCGAACGGAACCGCGCCAAGCAGGTTGGTTCCATCCGTGACCGCGAGCATGTGAATGCCCGGAGCCAGTTCGCGCGCGTCGAAAGTCATCTTGTCCACAGGCAGGTTCCAGCCGGCAACTTCCACTTCCGTGGTTTGCCCAGCCTGACCCCCGGGCGGATAAATGCCCGTCACGAACGGCACTTCGCCGAGCGTGATGCGATACACGAAATCCTCACGGCCACGATAGATCGCATCCTTCACTTCGAGAACGTATTCGCCGTCGGCGGGGATGTCGCAGCGCAACACCGGGTCGGGGCGGAAACGGAAATCGTCGTTGTAGGCCACCTCTTTGCCTTTGGCATCGTAGAGCGTGAGCGCCGCCTGGAACCAGCCGGGCACGGCGTCGGCGAGGTAGGGAATGAGTTCGCGCGCGCTCGCGGCGATGACGAATTGCTGGCCGCGCCGCGCGAAGAACCGGTAGCGGTCCACGAGGCCGGGCAGGATCTGGCCGTTGATGACCGTGGGCGGCGTGACGCGTGTCTCCTTCGGCGGCGGGGCGCTGGCCGGCAGGCCAAACTGCCGCCGCAGACGGTCGGCCTCGGGGTTTTCCGCCTGCGCGGGCGCTTTCGCGAACTCCGGCAGCCGGCCCACGCGGAAGCGCAGCGGATTCGACAACGCGCCCGGCGCGCCGAGGCGGATTTCGCGGTCGCCCGGCGCGGCATCGGCATCAATCGTGACGCGGAGCGTGGCCACCTCGGCGATGGCGGGCGTGGCGTTGCGGTTCGGCGGGTTCTTCAGAATCTTCGCGCGGATTTCGGCCAGTTCTTTTTCGTCCGCCGCGGTGAAACAGTTCGTCGCGCCGGGTGCCGGTGGACTGCCCTGCCGCGCGGCCCGGGCGTGGGCCTGCTTTTTGTCCTGCAACTCGCGCAGCTTGTCGCGCAGGTTGTTGAACACGCCCTGGTTCATCGGCTTGTGGAACTCGACCACCGTGGCGTGGATGCCCTCGCCGGTGAAGACGATGTTGGTGGCTGGCTCCAGGAACTGCCCCCCGACGGTGACTTGAAACGTGGTGCCCGCCCGTCCGCCCGCCGGAAAAACGTAGCCGATGCGGGGCGCGTTCTGGGCGAAGGCAGGAACAGTGAGCGCCAGCAGCAGCGCAGACTTCCAAGTCTGCCGTATCGCCGATTTCCAAATCGGCAGGCCGTGGAAGCGTGTCAGCGCGTCCGAAAATTTGCCGGCCACGCGGGTTGGGAAACCCGCGACACGGCAGGTTCGGAAACCTGCGCCACGGGCGCGGGCGCGGAACCGGAGATGCAGCCCGCACCCCGAAGCAGCGGCGGCCATTCCGTTGGGTGGCACGAGCCACTGGCCTGTGCCGGGCGGCGACCCGCCGCCCGGAACGGGGAAGACCCATGAACTTTTCCAGGCGTCGGTTTCCAGTGCCAGCGTCCTTCCCCTTCCGTCCGGCCAGTGGCCGGACGGCACCGGCGGGTCGCCTGTGCCACCCGGTCCAACTTCGGGAATCAGATTCCAATCGAGCTTCGCTTGCATCTCAGTCCTCACATGATCTCCCGCAGCAGCCCGGCGGACTTCACGCCTTCGTCTGCGCTGGCGACCACTTTCACGATGTCCCCCTGCGGATGCGGGAGGCGCGCGTTCGGATCAATCCCCAGCAGTTCATACATGCTGCCGAGCAGGTCGGCGGGATAGACCGGGCGTTCCGCCACCTCCTCGCCGGTCTGGTTCGTCGCGCCGATGACGTGCCCGCCCTTGAAGCCGCCCCCCGCCACAAGCGCCGAAAACGCCCTGCCAAAATGATTGCGCCCGCCGTTCCACGGCGCCTCCCATTGCACCCTGGGCGTGCGCCCGAACTCGCCGCAAACCCACACGATGGTGCGGTCGAGCAGGCCGCGCTCCCCGAGGTCCTGCAGCAGCGTGCCCAGGCCCTTGTCCAGTTCGGGCAGCTTGCGGTTCATCACCTGGAAGTGCTGCTTGTGCGTGTCCCAGCCGTCGTAATTGATCGTGATGTAGGGCACGCCCTTTTCCACGAGCCGCCGCGCCATGAGGCAGGACTGGCCGAACGTGGTCCGCCCGTAACGGTCGCGCAGTTCGTTCTTCTCCTGCGTCAGGTCGAACAGCTTGCCCGCGTCGCCGAGGATGAGTTCATAGGCCTGGTCCTCGGAATCATAAAGCGCCTTGAGCGTGGCGTCGCCGGGCATCGTCCTGCCCAGCGTGTTCAATTGTTGCAGCAACGCCCGCCGGTCGCGCTGGCGTTGCCCGGTGATGCCCGGCGCGACGATGCCTTCCACCGCAAAAGGCGTCTTCGCCGGGTCGCCGCCGGTGGCGAAAGGTTTGTATTTGCCGCCGAGAAAGCCGGCCTCGGAGAAGCGCCCCTGGGGCCGCGTGAGCACGATGTAAGGCGGAATCAGCCCGGTGTAGCCGGCGTCGTAGCCCTTGAAGAGCGACACCACCGCGCCCGCGCTGGGAAACACGTCACGTCCGCCGGAGTTGCGCCCGGTCTGCACCATGTAGGCGGCGGTTTCATGGCCGTTGTTGCCGTGCGTCAGGCTGCGGATGAGCGAGTATTTGTCGGCCTGCTTGGCGAGCGTGGGCAGCAACTGGCCGATGCGGATGCCGCTCACGTTCGTCTCGATGGGCGCATCGAGCGAACCGCAATAATCGCGGCCCGCCTCGGGCTTGGGATCGAACGTGTCAATGTGGCAAGGCCCGCCCCAGAGCCAGACCTGGATGACGGAGCGGGCGCGGGCCGCCGGTGGCGCGGCAAAGCCGCGCGTGCCCCAGCCGTTGAGCAGGAGCAGGCCGCCCGCGCCAAAGAGGCAACTGCGCAGCATCTCCCGGCGCGAGAGCGGGGCGCCGATGGCGCGCAGCAGGCGGGAGGCGTCAGTGACAAGGGATTTTTCGGGAGGATTGTTCATGGCGAGTCCTTCATCTTCAGTGCCGGTGCAAAAACTCCGCGCTGTTGAGCAGCGCCCAGGCCAGGTCCACCACGGCTTCGCGCGGCTTCACCTTGCCGGATGTCGCATACGCCTCGGCCGCCTTCAGTTCCTCCTCCGTCGGATAACGCGACAGGATGCCGAGATACAGGTTCGTGGCGATCTCGCGCGGCGGCTTCTTGCCCTGCGACTGAAACTCCACCAGGCGGCTTTGTTCGAGCTTGCGCTGGATGTGGGTCGAGTTGAGCAGGTGCAGCCGTTGCGAGGCGGTGATGCGGTTGTTGCGCTCGGCTTCGAGGCCGGTGTCGCGCGGCGGGCGGCCGAACTGTTCGAGGAATGGACTCGTGATGCTGCCATCGGGCAGCGCAATCGCGCGCGTGCCGTCGGGGATGAACGTGAACGGCTCGGGAATGGCGCTGGAATATTTCTCGCCCGACGTGGTGAGCTGGTTGAGGGCGTCTATCAGCACCTCCGCGTCCAGCCGCCGGAGCGGGTAGCAGGCGAAGTTCGCCTGCGCCCCGGGTGCACTGTCGCCCACCGGGGAACGCTGGTAAGTTTGCGAGTTGAGGATGAGCCGGAAGAGCCGCTTGAGGTCGTAATTGGCGGCGATGAGTTCGCGTTCGAGGTGCGCGAGCAGCTCGGGATTGCCGGGCGGATTGTCGGGCCGGATGTCGTCGGGTTCGTGGATGATGCCGCGCCCGAGCAGCCAGGCCCAGGCGCGGTTGGCGAGGTTGCGGGTGAACCACTGGTTTTCCGGGGTGATGAGCCAGTTGGCGAACACCTCGCGCGGGTCCCGGTCCGCCGGGAGCGTGATGGTCCGGCCATCGGGGAACGTCGCCCGGCGCGCCGTGCCGAGATACAGCGCGACGTTGGTCGAGGACGGGTCGTTGAAGACGATTTCCTCCTTCCATTCGGCGGTGGACTTGTAGCCGACCTGCGCGAAGAACGCCGCCATGCCCGCGAGCTGATTGGTCGGCCATTGCTCGGCCCGCACGCCCATGAAATTGAGGGCCACCATGCGGGCGATGCCCGGCGGCTCCTTGGCGGGCAGGGCGCGGTAGAAGTTCACCGCAGGCTCGCGGAAATTGCTGCCGCTGGCGGTCAGCAGCTCGCGCGCGAACTGATCCAATGGCTTGTTCTCGCGGATGCTGGCGCGAATCCACTGATGATACGCCTGCGCCGCGTTGGGCCAGAGGTTCACCGGGAATTCCGCCTTCACGCGGAGCAGGTCGCACCATTTGTTCGCCCAGTAGTCGGCGAACTCGTCGCGTTCCAGCAGCCGCCCGATGAGCGCCGCGCGCTTGCCCGGCTTGCGGTCGAGAATGAAATCACGCGCCTCGGCGGCCGTGGGCAGCGTGCCGATGACGTCCAGATACGCCCGCCGCACGAACACCGGATCGGAGCAAGTGCCCGCCGGTTCGAGATTCAGTTGGGCGAGCCGGGCGGCGACGAGCCGGTCAATTTCGGTGGGCGGCGTGGGGCTGGCGGCGGGATGTTCGTAGGGGCTGGCGGCGGACAGGGGAGCGGCCAGCAGAACGAGGCCGGCCACCAGGCCGAGTGTTGTTGGCGGCGGGTGGCTCATGCGTTCACCTTCCGGGCCGCAAAGGCCACCCCCTCAATCTCGACCAGCAGTTCCGGGCGGCAGACATCCGCCAGCACATAGACGGCGGGAACATCCCCAAGCCGCCGGGCGCACACCGCGCGGCAGGCCGCCACGTCCCCGGCCCGCTTCACATAAACCCGCACCTTGACGAGGTCGTCCAGCGTCGCGCCCGCGTCCGGCTGGCCGTGCCGCGCGAAATTCTCCCGGGCCAGCAGGTTCGCGATGTGGTCCAACGTCTGTCCCGTCTGCGCGGCGGCATCGCCGGGGTGAACCACCTCGGAGCGGATGATGCTCGCCGTGCCCGAAATCCAGACCGTCAAGCAGTCCGGCGTGACCAAGGCCATCGCCCGCGAGAATTTCGGACTATCGGCTGAGTAACAGGCGGCGTAATTGTAGGCCGGCGTTTGCCGCGGATTCTCCAACGGCAGCAGGGTCACATCGGTTCGCCGGGTTTGCAGGGCAAGCGTGGCAAGCTGGAGACCGGAGCCGACGGCCATGCCGATGGCCGTGCTGGCCGGATACGCGGGGGGGGATTGGGCGCCGAAATGCCGGTCTCGGAAGGCGGCGGCGCGTGCGCGGTTCAGCTCCCGGTAATTCTGCAGGCCGTCCCGGTTGTCCGTGATGCCGCCGAGCTGCCACCAGGTGCGAACCACGTTTTCCCAGTTCATGTCCGCGGCTGCCAGCAGGTCGCTGGTCTCCTGGAAGGCCCGCGTGGCGGCGGCAAACGCCCCGGCCCGGTCGGTCCGGTGTCGCGTTCCCGTCGTGTGCAGCCAGCGCAGGCCGTCGTAACTGACGGCCCGCACCTGGGGGAGAGCGGCGGTCACGCTTACGCCCGGCCCCCCGATCGCCCAGGCCTCCAGCGCCACCCGCGCGCCATTCGCCGGCGGCTGCACCACGAACTGATGCAGCGCGGAGGCCAACGGTTCCGCTGCGGCAAAAAAGGCGCGGCAGGCGGGTTCATCCGCAGCCTCACGGAGGAAGACGGTTTGCCGGGTGACGGCCAGCGGCCACTCGTGCCGCCGCAACGCGGCTTGCACCGTGGCTCCAAGATTCGCCAACTGTTCTTGCAGGGAAAACTCCGGCGGCGGGGTCGCCACCACCACCAGCCGGATGACGTTGCCCATGCGGATGACGGAGTGGGAACGGGGCGGGGCGTCGCCGCCCCCGGAAAGCGGGCGCTCCGTCGCGGCGTTGGCGGAAGGGAGCGGACTGTTTCGGGTGGGTGCAGTCGGCGGTGATTGAACTGGCATGGAAAAGTGCAAGGGGCGCAAAAAGCACCACCTTGCTTGGAAAGACGTCCCGCCCGGGCGGCCCGGTTTCCCGATATTGCCAAAAACTCACCCGATATTGGCCGCCGGCGGCGGCGGGGAACGGGCGATGCGTCAGGGACGCCGCGCACCCACTGCCGTGTTCATCCGCCGACATGCGGCCGCGCCGGAGTCAGCTTTAGTGGCGCAAAAACGGCTGATTCATCTGGATGAGGGGGGCGGGCTGGAATGGGTGAGTTCTGAACCCGAATTCCGAAGCACGAAATTTTATCGGTGCGCGGCGTCACAATGGAGCGCGGCGTTCACGCCGCTTCACCGTCCGAAAGATTTTGTGCGTTCGGCTGACCGCAGTGCGGCGCAGGTTGAAGCGGACTGAAGGCCGCGCTCCTGCCGCGTCGCGGGGTTCAACTCCGGTATTCGGGCTGAATATGGCTGAACTTTTTTTGCGCCCATCGCCGAGGCTCGCCGCATGATGACGCCCAAAGTTGCGAGCGAAAGCGGCGTGTTGGATCGCGTGACGGTGCGGCTCGTCGCCGCGGAGGAAATGGGTCGGTTCAACCATCATCTCCAGGAGGACCATTATCTGGCCCGCAGCCGGCTCGCCGGCCAGCCCGGATATTTTACACTTCGCACGCAATGCCGACCGAGCGGAGCGCTGGGCTGTGAACGGCTTGGGAGGTTTTACCGCGATAAGCCGGTTGCCCACCGGCGCTCCGGCCCCCGGAGGGTGAAATATCCGGGTGAGACCAGCCCGCCGCTGCGCAGGCTGCGCCACCCCATCCTCAAAACCAGATGAATCAGCCGCGTGCGGAATCGCTGGGCGCATCTCAGTTTATCGCAGGCGGTGGCGGCAGGCATCCTGCCTGCCGTAGAGGGCGGCATCCTTGCCGCCCGGAATGAGCGTGGCTCCGGGCGGGCGACATGAACTTGCCGAGCGCCCCGTGCGGGCGGGCGTTGCTTTCCGCCGGGCTGGGAAGCCCGGCTCCACGTCAGCCAAGGATTGCCGACGCTACCACCGCACACATATGAAACGTACTCGCAAGAAAGTGAGATGCGCCCGGAATCGCTGATTCCGGCGCGGTTGCCTTGACACAAGGGGCTTCGTTGTTAATCTCCGCCGCTCCGCTGCGCGGCCCGCACGCGGAAGTCGCGGTTCCCGCGTCACCCCATTTGCCTGAGTTATGAAACGCACCTACCAACCGTCGAAGGTCAGCCGGCGGCGCCAGCACGGCTTCCTCGCCCGCAACAGTTCCAAAAGCGGCCGCGCCATCCTGGCGCGGCGGCGGCGCCTGGGCCGCAAACGCCTGACTCCCGTGTAAGCCGATGAGCCGTCCGCCCCAGCGTCTGGGTTTGGGCCGGGAGCAGCGCATCAAACAGGGCCGCGACTTCGTGCGGCTTCGCAATCTCGGCGAGCGCGTCGCCGCGGGCTGTCTGGTGGCCAACTGGGCGGCATTGCCGGCCGGCGTTTCCTCCCGGCTCGGGGTCATCACCTCCGGCAAATTGGGCGGGGCGGTGGTGCGCAGCCGCGCCCGGCGGCTCCTGCGCGAGTCCTTTCGCCGACATCAACGGGCATTGCGGCAGCCTGTGGAATTGATCCTGGTGGCGCGTCCCTCCATTGTCGGCCGCGGGCTGGCCACCGTGGAAGCCGACCTCCTCAAGGCGCTGCAGCGCGCGGGATTGCTGGCGGCCCCCGCTGCCGGAGCATGAATCCGCTCCAACATTTGCTGGTGGCGGGCATCCGTCTCTACCAGTTGACGCTGGCCCCGGCGAAGACGTTGCTGTTCGGGCCGGGCGGGCGTTGCCGCTACACACCCAGTTGCTCCGCTTACGGCCTGACTGCCATTGGCGAGCACGGGGCTGTCCGCGGAAGCTGGCTGGCGGTCAGACGGATTGGCCGTTGTCACCCGTGGGGCGGGTGCGGCCATGACCCGGTCCCGCCCGCGCGCGCAACCGCTTCGCCGCCCACCCCCGGCCCCGACCCTGCCCGCTGCGGCGGCTGCTGATTTTCCCTCATGGACCGCAAAGCCATCATCGTCGTCACCACCTCGATTGCGTTCATTATTCTGTGGACGGCGTATATCACCCCCAAGTATCTCACCCGGCCTGCCCCGCCGCGCCCGACCAACGCCGTCGCCGCCGCCACCGGCCCCGTCGAGCCGGGCACGCTTTCCCCCGCCCCGGACAATGCCGCGCCCGCGGTCACCCAGACCACCCTGCCGCCGACGGTCGAGGAACAGTTGCTCATCATTACCAATGAGCAGGTGCGCTACACCTTCACCTCGCACGGCGGCGGCGTGAAGCGGATTGACCTGCTGCGCTACCCCGAGTCCACCGCGCCGGGCCGCAAGTCCGACACCAACCGCGTCGCTTCCCTCAACACCCGGGCGCCCGTCCCCGTGATGGCGTTGTTGGGCGACGCCGGGCACGTTGGCGACGGCGTCTTTGAACTGAGCCGCACCGCCACCGGCGTCCGCGCGGAGAAGGGGCTCCCGAACGGGCTGTGGGTGGTGAAGGATTTCCGCCCTGCGTCGAATTACCAGTTCCTCGTCACCACCCGCCTCGAAAACCGCTCCGCCAACGCCCTCGCCCTCGGCACGCAGGAATGGGTCATCGGCACCGCCACCCCCATGAACGCGATGGACCACGACGACACCACCCTCGGCGTGATGTGGTCCGATGGCAAAAGAATTCACGACACGCCCAAGACGTGGTTCGACAACAAGAGCTTCTTCAGTTGCTTCACCGGCCCGCGTCCGCCGCGCCCGGAGTTGCGCGCCGGGGCCGGCCACCTGGTCTGGGCCGCCGCCCACAACCAGTTCTTCGCGCTCGCTGTCATTCCGCCCACCAATGGCCTGGAACTCGTCGCCCGCGCCGTCACGCTGCCGAAGCCGTCCCCCGAGGAACTCCCGCCCGACGCCCCCCCGCCCATCGCCCCGAAAGGCTTCCAGACCGCCATTGTGCAGCCCGCCCTGACGCTCCCGGCCGGCGCGGTCGCCGAGCAGACCTTCCAGTTCTTCGCGGGCCCGAAGGAATACCGCACGCTCGCCAACATCGCCGCCCAGCACGGCAACAATCTCGACGCGCTGATGAGCTTCGGCTTCTTCGGCTTCTTCTCGAAACTGCTCCTCCTCGGCATGAACGCGCTGCACGACCTGCTGGGCGTCGGTTACGGCTGGGCCATCGTCATCATCACCGTCATCATCAAACTCCTCTTCTGGCCGCTCACTGCCGCCAGCACCCGCTCGATGAAGCGCATGGCCGCGCTGCAGCCGCAGATGAAGGCGCTCCAGGAAAAATACAAGGACGACCCCGCCAAGTTGAACCGCAAGATGATGGAGTTTTGGAAGGAGCACAAAGTCAGCCCGCTGGGCGGCTGCCTGCCCATGCTGCTCCAGATTCCCGTCTTCTTCGGCTTCTTCATGATGATCCGCAGCGCCATCGAATTGCGCGGCGCGTCCTTCCTCTGGGTGGCCGACCTCTCCCGGCCCGACACGCTGTTCCACCTCGCCGGCTTTCCCGTCAACCTGCTCCCGTTGCTGATGGGCGCCACCATGTTTTGGCAGGCCAAACTCACCCCGCCCTCCCCCGGCATGGACCCGATGCAGCAGAAGATCATGAAGTATCTGCCCCTCATGTTCATGGTCTTCCTCTACGGTTACTCGGCGGCGCTCACGCTTTACTGGACCACCCAGAACCTGCTGACCATCCTGCAGACCAAACTGACCAAGACCACCGACCCCGCCGCGCCGGCCGCGCCGCCGACCCCGGTTCGGCCGGTCAAGCCGGCCAAACGCAAGTAGCCCGCGCCCGCTTTTTTCCGCCATGCACGCACAACCCAAGGCCACGCTCGAAACCCTCCTGCAACTCCTCGGCTTCACGGCCACCGTCGAGGAGAAAACCATCGAGGACGGGCTGCTGCTCGACATCCACACCGAGGAATCCGGCCGCCTGATTGGCCGCCAGGGCCAGACGCTCGCCGACCTCCAATACATCCTCAACCGCCTCCTCTTTCAGCAGGACCCCAACGCCCCCCGCGTCACCCTCGACATCGGCGGCTATCGCAGCCAGGCCCGCGAAGCCCTCATCAAACGCGCCCGGGACGCCGCCGAAAAAGTCCGCCGCCTGGGCGACATCGTCGAACTGGAGCCCCTCAACGCCTTCGAGCGCCGCATCGTCCATCAGGCCGTGAAAGACGACCCCGACATCGAAACCCACAGCGTCGAAGTCGAGGGCAGTGACCGAAAAGTCATCGTCTTCCGTCCCCGGCGGGCTTGAACCGGTCCCGCGCGTCCGGCGCGTTTCCCCCTGCCGTGCCGCTGGAACGCGGGCCGTGATCCCTTCTTGCCCCCGGCCCGTGAAATTCACCCCGCGCGCCCGGCCGCCGGCGCCGGTTTGCCTGCCCCGTCCCTCAAGGCCGAAAACCGCTTGGCGCCGTGCCCACAGAACCTGGCCGGAAGCTGCGGGCACCTCCGGGCATCGCCGCCGCCCCGAACCGCTGGGACCCAGCACGGTGACATCGCTGCAACGCCTCCCGCAGGCGGGCAATTCACTGGCCAAAAACCGCTGCTTCGGCGATGTTGCGGCGGCATTCCTGAACATCCGCCCGGACGATGCCGTTCCAGCCGGGCACGCACGACATCATGAGCGACTTGCAATCGGTCACCACGACGCTGGAACAGGCGGCCCGTCGGCTGCGCTGCCAGCAGGCCCTGCGCGGTCTCTGGCTCGGTCTGCTGGTTGGCGCGGCGCTTTGGCTCGCGGCGCTCGCCGCCCACAAACTGCTGCCGTTGCCGGAAAGCTGGCTGCGCTGGGCGGGCGGAGTCGCTGCCAGCGCCCCGTTGGTCGGCGCGGTGCTGGGCGGCTGGCGCAAACCGTCGCTCGCCACCACCGCCCGCTGGGTGGACGTCCAAAGCAATCTCCAGGAACGCCTGAGCACCGCGCTGGAAGTGGCCCGGACCCCCGCCGATCCGCGCTGGCGGGAGCTGGTGGTCCACGACGCCGCCACGCACGCCCGGGAGGTGGACCCGCGTCGGCTGGTGCCGTTGCACCTGACGCGGCCCGCGTATTGGAGCGCGCTGGCGCTCGCGCTGGCGCTCGCGCTGGGCTTCGTGCCCGCGTATCGCACCGGGGCGCACAAACAACGCGCGGCGGAAAAGGAAACGCTCCGGGACGTGGGGCGCGGTTTGGCGGAGCTGACCCGGCATGAACTGGCCGCGCGTCCGCCCGCCGTCGAGCCGGCGCGGCAGGCGTTGGAACAAGTGGCCGCGCTGGCGGACACGTTCCAGAAGGCGGAACTCACCCGGGCCGGGGCGCTCAAGGAACTGGCCAGCGTGCAGGACAAATTGAAGGAACAACTCCGCGAGCTGGGCCGCGACCCGGCGATGAAGCGGTTGGACCAGGGCCTGCGCGCCGCCGGCCCCGGCCAGCCTTCGGGCCGCGAGTTGCAGCAGCAGTTGGCGGCGCTCCAGCAGCAGCTCGGCGGCAGGGAACCGGACCCGGCCAGGACGGACAGCCTTAAACAGAAGATGGAAAAGCTCCAGGACGCCGCCCGCGCGCTGCCCGACAAAAACCATCCCGCTGCCGCCGCCGCCCGGCAGGAGTTGAGTCAATCCCTATCCTCCCTGGCGCAGGCCGCCGCCGAAATGGGGCTGGAACTCCCCTCGCTCGATGATGCCATCGCCGCGCTCGCGGCGAACGACGTGGACAAGCTCCTGCAGAATCTCGACACCGCGCTGGCGGACCTGGACAAGCTCAACCAGCTCGCCAAGCAGGCGCAGTCCCTCAGCCAGCAGTTGGCAAAACTGGGCCGGAATCTCGCCGAGCAACTCGAGCAAGGCCAGGCCGACCTGGCGGTGCAAACCCTGGAAAGGATGATCCGGCAGTTGCAGTCCGGCACCCTGTCCCGCGAAGACCTGCAAAAGCTGCTGGAGGAGGTGTCCACGGCGATTGATCCCGCCAGCCCCTACGGCCAATGCGCGCAGCATCTGCGCGGGGCCGCCCGCCACCTGAAGGCCGGCGATCCGGCGAACGCCGCGCAATCCCTCGCCGCCGCGGCGAAGGAACTGGAGGATTTGCTCGAGCAGTTCGGCAACTGCCAGTCACTGGCCGCCACGCTGGACGCGCTGAAGGACGCCGCGCGGTGCGTCGGCTCCGGCCAGCGCTGGGGCCTGTGCCGCAAGCCCGGTCCCGGCAAAGGCAACCGCCCCGGTCCGGGGGTCGGCACCTGGGCGGACGATGACGCGGGCGCGTTGGGGGAAATCCCCATGAGCGATGAGCTGGTGGACAATTCCGGGGTGCAGCGGCCCGATTACGACCCGCGCGGCCTGACCGACCGGGATGCGGCGTTGAATGAAGCCCTCACTCCGACCAGAGTGCGGGGCCAGTTCTCGCCCGGCGACCGGATGCCGGCCATCACGCTGCCCGGCGTCAGCATCAAGGGCACGAGCCGGGTGCAGCTCGAGGAGGCCGCCACCGCCGCGCAAACGGACGCCGCCGCCGCGCTGAATCAGGACCGCGTGCCGCGCCACTACCAGGGGCCGGTGCGGGATTACTTTGACGACCTCAAACGGTGAACCGGCCGCGAGCGCTCCCGCGGAAGCGGCGGCCGCCCCCGGCAGGGTCCCTACGGGCCGCTGATTTCCGCGTCCCGTTGGATGACCGGCGGGCCTTGCCTGGGCGTGAGGGTGACGTTTTTCAGCTCCACGCCCCGCGCGTGGCGGATTTCGAGGCCGGCCTGCTCGGCGGTGATGCGGACATTCTCCAGCCGCACGTTCTCGATGACGCTCTCCGGCAGGCCCACGATGAACCCGGCGTTCCGGCTGCTGGTCGCGGTGAGGTTGCGGATGGTGATATTGCGATACTTCGGCGTGGTGCCGGTGACGGGCTGCGCCTCGTCCGTGGCCGGGATGCGCGGGTAATAGCTGGTGAGCGTCAGCGCGCCGCGCACGTTCGTCATGGTGATGTCCTCGCAGATCAGCCCGTCCACCACGCCGCCGCGTTTGCGGTCGGACTTGATGCGGATGCCGTTGACGGTGTTCTCGAAGGTGCAATGGCGGACGACGACGTTGCGCACGCCGCCCACGGTTTCGCTGCCGATGCTCATGCCGTGTCCATGGCGGAAGGTGCAGTGGGTGATGAGGATGTTTTCACAGGCGAACTCGCGGCCCGGCACCTTTTTGCCGGATTTGATGGCGATGTTGTCGTCGCCCACGTCAATGAAGCAGTTGGTGATGGTGACGTTGCGGCTGATGCTGGGGTCAATGGCGTCGGTGTTGGGCGCGCGTTCGGGCGCCAGAACGCGCACGCCCTCGATCCACACCTCTTCGCATTCGGTGGGGACGAGGTGGAACTTGGGCGAGTGCTGGAGGGTCAGGCCCGTGACGCGGAGGTTCTGGATGCGCTGGGGCACGATGAGGTTCGGGCGCGGCAGCGTGAAACCGGACTGGCGCTGGCGGGCCTTCTCGGCCTCCTCCCACCAGACCGGGCCGTTGCCGTCAATCACGCCCTTGCCGGTCAGCGTCACGTTCGTCGAGTCCTTGAGGGTGAGGAACGGCACGAAGTCGCTGTTGCTGGCGGCGGCCAGCCAGTTGCCGCTGCCGCTCTTGAGGAATGCGGCGTGGTTGGTGGTGGCCAGCAGCGTCGCGCCCTCGTCGAGCTGCACGGTCACGTTGTTGCCGCGCAGGCTGAGCGGGGCGCTGACGTAGCGGCCCGGCGGGAAGACGATGGTGCCGCCGGTCTTGCGGACTTGATCAAAGGCCCGCTGGATGGCGTCCGTGTCGAGCGTTTCGCCGTCGCCCTTCGCGCCGAGGTCGCGGACGTTGAGGACCGGCCCGGCGGCGGCGAGTTGGGGCGCAATCAGCAGGGCGAGGAGCAGGGTGGGAATTTTCCCAACCCGAAGTTCACGCTGTGGTCCCCGGACGGACGGAGCCAGGTTCATGAACAGTTTCGACCTCCAACAATGGACGCGCATCGGAGCCATGAACCTGCCCGACGGCCCCCTCACCCGGCGGGACGCCACCCTCTCCCCCAGCGGGGGAGAGGGCAGGGTGAGAATTTTCCCAACCGACAGTTCGCGCTT